>Ga0208113_1001189_pt1 | contig 12601 bp, 8 predicted proteins | sample Knorr_S7_td_NADW_FD_185598 | JGI IMG/M metagenome (GOLD analysis project Ga0208113, IMG submission 185598) | Marine microbial communities from Southern Atlantic Ocean transect - Knorr_S7_td_NADW_ad_2505m_LV_A (SPAdes) (version 2) | ecosystem: Environmental > Aquatic > Marine > Oceanic | place...
CATGGAGCGCGAGAAGAAACAGGCCGGGGAGAGCGCCGGACTGGAAAGGGAAGAACGGGAGATGGACCGGGAAGCGCTCCTTGCCTGGCGCGAGGCCGGCGGCTTGGAGTAGCTCCTGGCCGGCAGATAGCCCATCAACGATCCCAGGACAGACCAAACAACCCACATCCGCCGATCGGCACCTGTGGGCGATCATAACGAGGTGAATATATATGAACAACATAGAAAGACAAGAGCAACTCAAAGAGATATCCCGCTACTATCCGATACCCAAATATTTCGATCTGGACACGATAAGCTGGGTCACGGACGACGTAGCCATCACATCCGTGGGTGGGGCGGAGGAAGCCCTACTCCAGGAAGGCTACTTCGTCATCAACGTGGCCGAAGAGATCATCAATGACGCGCACGCTTGCATACCTATAGACCCTTACGTCGAAGACGTAGAACGTCAACGAGAGACGGTGGACCTGGTCTCCGACACGGTCCAGAGAGAACTGAGACACAACGGGCGTAAAGTCGTGGTCCACTGCCATATGGGTATGGAACGGAGCGTACTGGCTGTGGCATGGTGGTTGCAAAGCTACAAGAACATGTCCCTGGACGAGGCCTACGGACTCATCCGACAGAAACGGCCCGTTGCGCTGGACCGCCGGGAATGGATCGGGGAACCTCATCCGGACGACGAAGTCTTCACCTATGCGTAACGGAGCCGTGGGTGTCTCTGTCTGGGCGCCGGGCCAATACCCTGCCGATTCTGGGGCACGTTTCTCAACCCATACAGGTCGGCCTTGAGTAAGCAAACGCGATAGCGATTCAGATCGACCCGTAGGCTACTGAACGATGGAGGGAAAGAATTGGTTATATCTGGTTCCGGAAGCGCAACAATCCATGCCTAAGACGAAAACCGGTGTCGAATACACCGTTAGGGAAAGTTCCAGGGCCAAGAGGGTGATCATCAAGGTATGGGCATCGTCGCAGGTCGAGGTAGTCGTGCCCAAGGGTTTCGACCACTCCCGCTTGCCGGAGATCTTGCAACAGCGAGCAGAGTGGATCACCGACAAACGGAAGAACTTCCGCGAGATGAAAAGGAAACTCAGACCAAAGACCATCAATCTCAAAGCCGTCGCCCAGGTGTGGCGCCTCCGATACATAGATGACGGCTCAGGAAAGCTCTCTATCCAGGAGGGGCCGGGATCTACCCTCACGGTTAGCGGGCAGGTCGATGACGCCGGGCTGGTCGCCCGGGCACTCAATTCGTGGCTGCACCAGAAGGCGAGGACGATCCTTGGGGAGTGGCTGGTTACGCTGAGTCATGAGCTATCGTTGCCCTTCAACCGGATGACGATCCGACGTCAGAAGACCTTGTGGGGGAGCTGCTCGAGGAGGGGGAACATCAACCTGAACCGGAACCTGCTCTTTCTTCCCGGTAAGATGGCTCGTTACGTCTTGGTCCATGAACTCTGCCACCTGGAACATCCGGACCACTCCACCCGCTTCTGGGACCTGGTTGAGCGATACGTACGTGGAAGCAGGGAGATGAGTTCCAAGACAAAAAGAGCAGGAGTGGCGGTTCCAGAGTGGGCCAAAGTGTAGGAAATCTCTAGCCGATCTGTGCCTTACACAAAAAATTGGATCGATCTTCCTAGAGAAGAGCAACGCCGATGGACAGTGACAGATCGTGCCGAATCGAACCATCCAGGGAGGACTATATGCCAAGACGTGATATACGGGAATACATCAGGTCCAGATGGGATGCCAGGTTCCTAGTGAACAACATCATGGGACTCCTCTCAAAACAACAAGACCCAAGCGGGGATGTAGTACTGGCAATCATCACCGCCTCAATCAGAAGTTACTCAAGGGCCTATTCCGGTAGGATGGACCGGGCCCAGGAGGAGGGTACCTACGAGGCCTTAAAAGACTACGCTCATGAAAGGGTCATCCACAAAGGCCGGGACGCGGAATCTATGGGGGAGTATCTGTCCACGGTAAGGTGGGCCGAATCAGAGGTATTTGGTTTTATCTGCGTGACTGAGTGCGATACAAAACCGAACGCTAGTTTTCCCATGGACTGCCTCGGTGAAGAAGAGCTAGCCATCGTCAGGAACGGAGCTTGGGAGCGCTTCCGTGCCAAGCTTTACTGCTCCGACGGTGTCCCGGAGGTGGGGATGCTGGTATTCGAGGATGAAGATGGTCTAGAGGTTTTCAGCAAGTGGATGGACAACGCACATCCGGAACTGAACCATCAGAGAATGGATGACGATGATACCAAAGTAACTGAATCGTAAGTCGTCACACCGTCCGACTTGTCTTTGGCCTATCGAGAACAACTCGGTCTCAGGAGATACGGAATCCCCAGTTATCAAGAAGGAGGAAATATGTCAGACTTTTGCCCCCATTGCGATGATTTTTCCATCGATGCGTCTAGAGCCGGGAGGATTGAGGAGCTTGAGCAGAGAGCAAAATCGAAAGAAAAAGCCACGACGCAGAAGAAAGCACATCGACCAGCACGGCAGACCATAGTGGCAACCAAGGATTGAAATTTCTTCAGGAACCCTGAACCTGCTCGAGCTTTTGAATCTCCGCGTCCGGGCAAGCCTCTTTAAATTGTTGGACGAGTGTAGGGTGGCATGTGAACACCAGCACTTGGTTGGTGTCAACCAATTTGCCGAGACATTCTGCAGCAACTCGGGCCCGACTCGGATCGCTGTTTACTAAAGCATCATCGATTATCACCGGGAGTGAGGCCATGTGCTGACTTAACTCTCGAACCAACCCGAACCGTAGAGATAAATACATCTGTTCTCGGGTCCCACGACTCAATTGGGAGGCTCGCATTTCCTCTCCCGACGCAGTGACAGCAATTATTACCGGCTCTCCAGCCGGTGCCCTGAGGCCAGTATACCGGTCACCTGTGATTTCTCTGAAGAACTCCGAGGCAGTCTGGACGACCTGAGGTTGGCGTTCCCGTTCATGATGGTTCCGTGCCATGCGCAGCATAAAAAGTGCCAGAGAATATCTAGACCACTGGGTGCCCAAGTCACGTATTTCTTCTAAAAAGGTTTCCCGTTTCGACATAAGGTCCGACGCCTCATCCGACGAACCCAACTCCGCCAATTCTTTGTAGGTCAGGATCGAATTCTCTCTGAGATTGTCACGCTTTGATTCCACCTCATCCAACGATTGCTGCGCGTCATGGACACTTTCCTCAATAGCGACGGAACTACGTTCCCCTATTTCGGAACGGAGTGATTTGTGGTCGATCCCTAGCCCAAAGACTCTCTGGATGGTGGTTTTATGTCCCTCGAGTTGATGTTGCCATTCTTTATACTCGTCGTATATCGACGCTATACGGCGAAATTCTTCAACGCCTTCAACGTCTTCAATGGCTGCCAGCGCCAATAGATCCTTTAAGTCATCGCGAGCGCTTTTTAAGCGGTGTTTTTCCTGGTCCAAACGGCCTTCATATTCGACAAGTGAAGCGCGATTTGCTTCTTGGGTTTTTACCTCCCCTTGGGCTGATTCGAGACGAAGTGCTAGTTCGTCTATGGCCGGGACGAGAGTCGCAGGGTTGTCGCCGTCAACTGAAACTCCATGAATCCTTGCGAGAGGTACAACGAGATCGCAGATCTCCTGAACATCATGGCCGATTGCGGATACTCTATCTTGACGTTGTTGTTGATTTAACAGGCTGAAACGGGCTGCCTCCACTTTTGAGAACAGTTCTAGGACACCGTCAGCGGACATAGTCTCTGGCAGGTCTCGCTCCCTTAGCCATTCCACCCAGCGGTCTTCAAGTTCGGCGCGGTCATTTTCTGATCTGGCTAACGCTTCGGTGGCCCGTTCGAGGTCTTGCCTCCGGCGCTCTGAATCCTGCTCGGCTTCCCGATGAGTACGCTCCATGGTTTCTCTCTCGGTCCACCGTCGGACACTCTCCTGCAGTTCCTCTCCAGCCACCTCCAATCCTGCGAAATCTACAGAGGCCAATCCAAGGATGTCCTTGTTCAAGGACAACTCACTCTCAACATTCGCGATCTGAGATTCGATCTCGCCTATTTGATCAGAAATCCCGTCCTGTTTTCCGGCACGATACCCCCATGCAGCCAACCCTATTCCGACGGCTATAGAGAAAGCCGCGAACACCACCTCTGGAATCCCACCATTACCGACAAGACTCCAGGCTCCAAGCACGATTCCTATGACTAGGAATCCTAGGGCCGCTACCAGGATAGGTAGTCTACCAGCCACCTGGCCCCCTGTCGCTCGCAGTTCAGCCTGTCGTAACAACAGCCCGTTGAGTCGTTCTGATCCATTACGAGCGGCATTGATTGCGCTTCGTCGCCTCGCCAATTCTGCTTCGTCGAGTGGAGGCAGAGCGGCCTGATCCAACTCGTCGGCAGCCTGTTTTAAAACTTCATCAGAGGAACGGGACTCTTTTTCTGCCGATTCCTTTTCGGTCTGCCGATTGGCAAGTGCATCGCGAAGGCGTGCAACTTGTTCTTTCCCTTGATTGACTCTGTCTCTGACGGGAATCGACACTTCAATGCCCTGCAACCGAATGGCGTCCCAACCAGGCCCCAACTCCGTGAGGAGTCTGTTAACTTCTGCCTTTTGTTGATCAGCCTCTGCTTTACGTTCCGGCAAATCTCGGACCGCAGCTTCCAGTCTGGCACGCTCTGATCTGGCTTTCCGTATGTCCTCAGCATCTTCCAATAAGATTGCTCCAGGCAAAGGACGCGCAACAACCTCTTGAAGATTTTCTACGGTCTCGGCCGCTTGATGAACCACCTCTTCCAGCTTAGCTATCTGTTCAAGGATGTTCTCAAGCCTCGCAATCCCGTCCTGAGGAAATTGAGGGGGTGAGACAACCTCCGACATCTTGGCCTCTAAGATACCTGTCTCCACGACGTCGTCTCTAACAGCTAGCAATTTGCCCTGACGATCCAATGCGCCCTTGATCTCAGCCCGATCCTCTTCCAGACCGGCTAACTCCGTCGCAATCTTTTCGGTCCGATCAGTGAGTTCGGCATACCTCGGAGCATCCTGGTGATGTGAGGACAACTCCTTCTCCACTTCTTCAAGCTCGGCCAAGACTTGGGCGATTGATTGGGCCATGCCTAGATTTCCACCGGGCCGGTAGATTTTCCCCTGGTAGTCTTCGATAGTCTTCTCGACCCGTGGCAGATCCGTCACCCCTAGCCCAGCACTGTAGATACGACCCTGTACCTCCTCGTCATCCAAAGAATTCATTTCCTGAAGCTCGTCCAATCCGAAAGCGAAGACCTTCTCGAATACTTCTTTCGATGAATGCCCCAGCAACTCACGAAGTTTCGCATCAGGATAAGAGATTCCATCTAGATCTTTAATACTAAGGTTTCCGCCGCGAGCCGCCGCGTATCGTTCGACTATGTAACGCGTCCCACTATCGTCTGAAACGACCATGTGACCGCCGTGTCTTCCGCCTCTGAAAGGGGGATAGTATTCGTTGCGACCCCGAGTTGGAAATCCGTACAAGACGGTTCTTATGAATGCAAGCAACGTGCTTTTGCCAGCTTCGTTCTCTCCGTCAAAGATGGTGATTGGGGCGTTAAATGGGCCAAATGTCCTCTGAGTAAAGTGACCAAAACCATCAATATATAAAGTCTCAATTCTCATCTGAATCCTCGTTCATCAGAAGATCGAGACATATGGATTCTGCTTCATCCAAGAGAGTGGCCAGTTCGGCCCCTTGTGGCAGATGGTCGGAAAGGTATTTTCGAAGCCTACGATGCTCGTATAGTTGTTTCAAAGGGTCCTGGAGATCTGCGGTGCTTCCATCCTGATCACGAGACCGGTCAAAGAAACGCAGCAGGTCTCCGACGAAGTCTTCTCTTCCAGCCAGGTCTTCACGGTTGATCTCTCTACGAGTAGCCGCTGTTACGCGGTCACAATAAGCGAATGGTTGCCGATCTGACCAAATCTCGTTCAATCTGATGGCCAATTCGTCAGTGTATTCCCTGTCGTTAAGGAGGCTGTGCAATGGCCCACGGCCAGTCGAGCCGACACGATATATAAGACTTCGCCCGTCCGAATCTCCGAGTGCCTTTTCAATCTTCTGGTCGACAGCCCGCTCGAATGAGTCTATGTCTTGCTGTTCAGCAATGTCGACCTCGATCTGTTCCCATCTGACCAGGTCTACAGGCCGAAAAGACTGCTCGATCTGACCATTCTCGGTAACCGTCACCAGATAGACGCCTCTTGCTCCCGATTCGTTGATGTGCCGGCCTTGAATGTTGCCCGGATAGACTGCTATACCATCAGGAAATGTGAATTCCTGACGGGTGTGGACGTGACCTAAAGCCCAATAATTTATCCCGACATTTCCCAGGTCATCCACGGTGCAGGGAGCGTACGACTCGTGCCCGGTATCAGCACCGACATTCGCATGAAGCAAGCCGATAGATACGCGACCTGATTGGAACTCCTTCTCGAATGCCGGTACGATATTTTCACGCACCTCCCGGGTTGGATAACTGTAGCCATAGACGAGAGGAGACTCTGGGTCTCCTTGACGTAGGTCAGTAGAGGTGACGTTCGGACCGAACCGATAGCTGTTAACAGGGAATGATACTTGAGAATGCCAGGCATCGAGTGGGTCATGGTTGCCGTGGCAGACAATACTGCGAATTCCCTTAGATTCCAGACGTTTCAATCCGTCTACAAACCTTAATTGGGCCGACAGACTACGGTCAGCAGAATCAAATATGTCACCTGCAACGAGCAGAGCATCCACATCTTCAGTTATGCATAGGTCTACAACGGCGTCGAACGCATCAAATGTAGATTTTCTCAAGATTTCACCGATTCTCGGGGCGACCCGCTTTAATCCCTTGAAAGGGCTGTCCAGATGAAGGTCTGCAGCATGGACGAATCGATAAGTTGACACAAGCTAACCTTTTCGAGGAACTGAGTCAGTTTAGCAATAAACCAAAGACTGGCGAACTAGGATGATATAGATACCGAAAGTTCGTGCAGCCTATCCGCGAATGATTCAACGAGTGGTTGGAGCGTCAACGTTCGTAACCACTCCGCCGGTATGCCAGAAGCACCGTAATACGCTCCAGCCAATTGCCCATACACCGCACCAGTTGTATCCGCGTCGTCGCCCAGATTCACCGCTAGGAGGCACCCGTCGCCAAAGGACTCGGTTTTGTAGAAAGCCCACAAAGCGGCTTCCAGACAATCGATGACGTACCCGCTTCCCTTGATCTCGGGAGGGGATTTCTCCTTGAAAGACCCGTTCGCTATAGCGTCGACATTCTGACAAAGTGGGTTTTCGGTCCAATAACCAGGCTTCTGAGAGTACCGTTTGCTCAAGAATTCTGTCTTATCAACCCCTGTGGCAGACGCCGCTATAAGACCTCCAAGGTATCTACACGAATCTACTGCTTCCAATGCACCATGAGTCGTCTTCGAACTCTCTCCAGATCTCTCCACAGCCACACCAAAATCTTTGGCGTATGCTAGAGGAACAGGAGCCAATCTCATGATCGATCCGTTCCCTGCAGTCGCAGGACCGGTAGGGCCGCTATAGGGTTCTTTCGTTTCTTCATAGTGGTTGAGGGCCATTTTTGTGGTGTTTCCAATATCAAAGCATTCACCAGTACTGCTCAGATGCCCGTCCCGGTACCAACGTACGTACCTCTCAAGTTGATCGATCAGGTCGAAACCATTCGTCTCTACAAGACTCTCAGCGAGGCAAAGGGCGAGGGAGGTATCGTCAGTCCACTGGCCAGGACGTAACCCAAACGCACCACCAGAAGTCATAGTCGTGACTGGTTTGAAAGAGCCGGGACGTTTGAATTCGACCGGAGCGCCTAAAGCGTCACCGACCGCTAGGCCGAGGATGCTACCCCTGTAACGGTCAAGGTTCATATATCTTTCTGATTTCCCACAGTCTCTCTATGCTACCAGGCCTTCAACTGCGATTCGGACCTCTTTCATGGCACCCGGAAGGTCTTCCATAACGACTTCAGACCCGGTATGAAGGAACAAAAAGACCACTTTTGACACCGGTCGATCAGTCGCCCGTTCTAAAGCCAACGCATATGTACCGCCCTGTAACCTGTACCGCCCCATCGACCTGGCGATCTCTTCGGGTGTCTCAACACCGTCTGTTTTGTAGTCCACGACGACGAGGCCTTCGTCTGTCTCGAACACCAGGTCGATGAAACCTTCAACCAACACCGGACCTTCCGGAGCAGCGACGTATACCTCTCGGTGATATCGTCCGGTCGCTACTGCCTGCTTCACTACATCTGACGCCATAGCCGTCCTAGCCAGATCTGCAACCTCTTTCCAACGGTCCGGAAGTCCTTCGGCAGCCGCCTGAGCTTGACTGATCTCGTCTATCCCATCGCCAGTGGAAAGATCAACGCTCTGCAGCGCGCTGTGGACGGCACGTCCTATGTTCGTTCCGCCCCTCCCTTTGCGATATGGGACGTCCCCATCTTCCGCTTCTTCTTTTGCTAGTTGTGCAAGTCTAGTGGCGCCGATGCTCCGGGGCTTGGACGACGCCTGTATCTTTTCGGATCTCTGGGTCAACCAGGCTTCACGAAGGAGTTCGCTGTCAGAAAAGTCTACTGTGTTGTCTTGGTCCGGCGGGGTGGCTGTAGCACCGCTGGTTCCAAGCTCATCCAGTTGCATCTCAACCCAAAGATCAGAATCGCGACCAACCTTCTCTTCCAACAACCCCGCGAACGAGTTGCCCGATCCCTTCTCTGGTCTGAAAAGGCTGACCACAAGGTGGTCTTGTGCACGAGTTGCTGCCACGTACATCTGACGCGTCCGTTCGGCCTGGCCCTTCGCCTTCTCTTTCGCCTCTGAATCGTCATACCCGGGTGTTTTGAAGCGCCCGTTACCGGGACCCGGCAGACTTACATCAGCGCCCTGGAGCTCCCGGTCATATATCACTGGCCCGAGATTCGACCTGGGCTGAGAACCAAGACCCGCAAGTAGAACGATGGGGAATTCGAGCCCCTTAGACGCGTGAATCGTCATGATTCGAACGGCATCTTCGTCGGGCTCTGGTACCGGTGTTTCCACCATCCTGGCCCCCTCTTGAGCTTGCCGCTCGATCCAGTCCAGATAGGACCGCAACGAGGTGTTGCTTACTTCGGCGAACGCGGCCGCCCGGTCTATCACGAACCTCAAACGTCGCCAACGTTCTCTTGGTCTGGTCAGGGCGAAACAGGACTCCACCATCCTTGTTTCTCTGACGAACCTTTCTATCAACTCTTCTGGATCTGTCCACATACGGAGATCATGGAATCTTTTTAGTAGAGCAAGGGCCTGATGGACAGGCCCTGTCCCGTTAGCCGGCACCATATAATCCAGGTCGCCGCCAGCTTGGACGAACTCGAACAGCTCAACATCGCTACATGCGAAAACCGAGGACCGCAACGCGGCGACCAACGCTACCTGGTCTCCTGGGGAGTCGATGGACCGTAGACAATTGAGGAGGTCCCGAACATCCTGGGTCCCAAGGACCATCGATTGGCTCTCCAAACGGTACGGGATGTCGGACGAGGCCAAGGCAGCTTCCAATACGTCCAGCCCAGTCCTGGTGGGCAACAATATGCATATATCCTGATACCTGGCCTCTTTAAGACTTCCTTCATTCCCGTCTCGTACGGTCCATCTTTCAGCTTTGATCTGTCTTACTACGCTCGCGATGGCTTGGGATTCGATATATCTGGTCCCAGCTACCGGACCCGGTAAAGCAGATCCTACGAACCTAACCCCCATAGGCTTGTCCTTAACATCTGAGTCCCACCGGGCTGATATCGAGCGGTATTCGACTTGACCGGCGTCATCTTTCATCCAGTTTTCAAACAGTGGGTTTAGCCAGGATATGATCGGCCGCTGAGAGCGGAAATTCTGCGTGAGCGAGATCTGGCCGTCTGGGATGATCTTCTTGAGTTCTTCAGAGACCGAGACGTCGGCGCCCCGGAACATGTATATGGATTGTTTGGGATCGCCGACGACGAAGAGTTTCCCGGGAAGAAGGTCTGAGGACTCATCTTTTGTTCCGGAGACCGGAGTACTCAGGAGAACAGCGATCTCGGCCTGGATCGGGTCTGTGTCTTGGAATTCGTCGATCAAGATGTGAGTGTAGCGGCGTTGAAAATATTCTCTCGCTTCTTCTTTGTCCCGCAGGAGGTTTCGAGCCAACACCAGCAGGTCCTGGAACTCCAGTTTTCCTGCTTGCAGTCTTTCGCCAGCATATCCCTTGGCAAGTTGTCGGATACTTTCGGATAGTTCACAGATAAGGGACGCTCGCGACGAGTCAAGTTCGTTGGTCCTTAGCTTCTCAAGGTCGTTCAGGACGGCTTTGAGTGCGGTACACCCGTTCTTGCCTGTTTCGGGGTCTTCGTCCCAATCTTGAACCCTGCCTCTGTTAAGACTCAAGCGGCCATAACGAGATAGGGTGGAAAGCGCCATGTCCGAGTCAGCCCCGATCCCGTCCAACCTTTCTCCGAACCTTATTATCTTCCTGGCGTGAACGGCTAATGGATCATCTTCGTCGTGTGCCAAGGGTATAAGCGAGAGGATCTCGTCCCTAGCATCGATGATCCCTTGTACTGCTTCTCGGGCAGGTGCAGGTAGAACAGGGAACGGCCTATCCAGGAGATCGTATCTCTCGTGGAAAGAAGCAGCGATCTCTCTCAGCTGGTCCAATCTAAGTCCTAGGGCCATGGCCCTAGCCAGCGCAGGTGCCGAGCCGCCGGCATCCAGCGCTTCATCGAGCCAAGTCTCCCAACGGTCCTGGAAGTTGATATCCGCTTCGATAGACTCAACCACTTCAAAAGGTGGCGGGAGTCCGATATCCAAAGGCCGTTCTCGAAGGAGCTGGCCGGCAAAACTGTGGAGGGTCTGTATAGAGGCTGAATCAAATCCGCGGATAGCGGCCCGGCACAGGCCTTTATCGCTGTCTGGAGAACCCGTTGATTCCATCCGAGAGAGAAGCCTTGATCTGACCCGCTCCCTCAGTTCCGCGGCCGCGAGTTCGGTGAAGGTTATGGCAGCGATATTGCTTATGGTGGCACGGCCGGTCGTGATCAGAGCGACTATCCGGCTTACCAAAGCCTCCGTCTTCCCGGTACCCGCCCCGGCCTCAACAAACAAAGTCTCGTCCAGGTTAGCTGTTATCCGGTCCCGTTGTTCCTGGTCATGCGGTACGAACGGGGTATTCATCATTCGTCCTCCTCGTCATCAGAGGACTCGGATAAACCGGTATAGGGAGCCAACCGGGCGTCGCCCTTCTTCCGGTCCCACAGGCCAGCTCTAGCTGCAGGGCAGATCCGATCGAAATCGCAGTAACTGCAGTTCTCCGGACCAAATCTCCCCGGAGGGCCAGGGTTAGCAGGGAAAAGCCCATTCTGGATCCCGGTTGCTATGCCCTCTATCACTTCGTTGAACCGGTCTTCTACCTGCCCAAGGTCTACAACCTTGCGTTCGTAATTCGCGGCCGCCGTTACGAACCAATAAGACCCTTGCGCCTGTTCGGTTTCTCCTAGTGCTCTCTTGGCTGCCAGAGCGTAGATCGGTAATTGCAGCCTCCGACCAGCATCTAGTGGGTCCTTATTCATCTTCTGGTAGGAATAAGGACTTCCGGTCTTGTAATCGGTGACGACGATCCGCTTCTTGTCTTTGCTAACATCCACACGGTCGATCATCCCCCGGAAAGAAAGTTCGGTCCCGTCCTTGAGGATGATCTTTAGGGGTTCAAGACTGTCGCTCCGGTCGAAACCGAAGGATTTCTCGGCCCAGATAGGGTCCAAGTCTTCCCTTTCAAGCCAGGTCCGGTCTTCATCCAGGAAGCCGATCAGGTCCCTGAGAATCTCGTCTTTAGCCGTAGCCCAGAGTAATGGTTTCCCTGTTATACCCCGGCTTTCAGCCCGATCGAATTCCTCTTGTGCAACCCTGCGAAGAATCTGACCTTGCTCTCCCATTCCGATCTTTCCGGTTCCAGAACCGTCGTTTCGCTTTATCAGCTCATCAACGACGCGCTCCAATATCCGGTGGACCAGTGACCCTTTGTCCAGAGCAGATATGGTCAACACATCTTCAGGTGAATCCAGGGCCCGTAGACCCAACACATGGCCTAGGAAATAGCTGAATGGACACCTGGCCCAGCTTTCAAGCCCTGTGGCCGATAATGGCCCCTCTCTCAACACCGGTCCCGCATCCAGATGACCTGACAAGTCACCATCCCATCCGGTCACTTGCCGAGACGACCGAGAGTCGTTCATGGCGATCGAGCGCGCGATCGCTCCGCCCGGGGTTGCCAGGTAATGGTCTTTCAGTGCACGTCCGGATGTGCGCCACCTACTTACACTAGCCACGTCCCGGTCATGGATGTCAGCTGCTGATAGCATCTCCGCAGACTCCAAGGAATGAAGCGGCGACTGTATGACTTCCAACCAGTCTTTATTTGAGAGTAGAGGGATGTCAGTGCTCGGCACCGAGGCCCCGTTCAAGACCGTCAGAGCATCCATGAACCAGGGGGATGGAAACCGGGGACGCTGAGAACTACTATCTGCTCTCGGATAGGACA
>Ga0208113_1001197_pt1 | contig 12566 bp, 12 predicted proteins | sample Knorr_S7_td_NADW_FD_185598 | JGI IMG/M metagenome (GOLD analysis project Ga0208113, IMG submission 185598) | Marine microbial communities from Southern Atlantic Ocean transect - Knorr_S7_td_NADW_ad_2505m_LV_A (SPAdes) (version 2) | ecosystem: Environmental > Aquatic > Marine > Oceanic | place...
GCGGGGAGACAGGCATTTATTGTGTGCCCGCTTATTGAGGAGTCCGAGGCAATACAGTCTCGCGCTGCGGTGGCGGAACATGAGAGGCTGTCCACTCAGGTTTTCCCAGAGCTTAATTTAGGGCTGCTCCACGGTCGGATGTCTCTTCAGGAGAAAGAAGAAGTGATGGGCAGGTTCAAAACTAGAGAGATAGATATTCTTGTGTCGACTCCGGTGATCGAGGTCGGCATCGACGTTCCCAACGCGACGGTGATGCTGATCGACGGCGCGGACAGGTTTGGCCTGTCCCAACTTCACCAATTCAGGGGAAGGGTTGGGCGAGGCGATCATCAGAGTTACTGCCTGTTGATGGCTGACTCTCCGGGAATGGAAGCTCGCAAAAGACTCAAGCTTTTGGAGCGTGTGCGAGACGGGTTCGAGCTTGCTGAGGAAGACCTGAAAATCCGTGGCCCTGGCGACTACGCCGGCACACGGCAGAGCGGACTTCCGAGTCTCAGAGTCGCCAGCATTACAGACCAGGACGTACTGGCAATGGCTCGTCGGGAGGCGATGCGGTTGCTGGAAACTGACCCCGAACTCACGTCAGAGGCCAACGAAACTCTGGGCGAGCATCTCAGGAAATATGCAGGCGGACTCACTGCCGACATCAGCTAATCGTCTTGTGCTTTTGTCGTTGACACTCAGTGCTTGTCCGCTTATATTGGAAGCTGTTAATGGGTTGGGCCTATATTAAACTCGGCCAATACTTCGGAGCGTAAATTAGAGGAGAATCATGGCCAAGATCAAACATATAGCGTTGGCTACTCAGGACCCTGACAAGACCGCGGCGTTCTTCAAAGAGGTGTTCGGTCTTCAGGAAGTGGGGAAAGTCAATGGAGCCAACGCCGAAGGTTATTATCTAAGCGACGGTAATATTAATCTGGCGATTTTGAACTTCAAGAATCCGGTTGTGGCAGGTGATGAGTTTGGCGCTGATTATGTCGGGATTCATCACATCGGCTTCCAGGTGGAGGACGCTGAAGCGACTGAGGCGAATCTGCGAAAACACAACTCGTTCCCCAGAGAAGACATCAACGAAGCGTTGCACTCCAGTATGGGTAACGGCCACGGCGGTCAGAATGTCGAGACGAAATACGGCGGCCCGGATGGCATAATGATCGACATATCACAGTCGGGCTGGGTGGGCACCGACGGAGACTGACATCGAGGTCGTCAGAACTCCTGCCTTATCGCGTTTCGGTTTATGGAGCCGTGTTCGTCGTCGCTGAATCTTGAATGAGCGAGTCGACGGTTTCTTGAGGCATCTCTGACAGGGCGCTAGAGGATACGAGGCCAGCAATTTCCTCTGGGGATTTACCTTCCAATACGCCACCTTCGCCAACCATAGAAGAGACCAAACCTGAATTATCTTCAGTTGGATTCCTTGCGATTACTCCACCGGCTGCGCTTCCGGCCGATATCAGGTTGGCGATTTCTTCTGGCGATTCCCCTTCTAGAACGCCGCCTAAAGTGTCCGTGAGGGCGCCAGAATCATCGACGAAGAGGCCCGACACATCGTCGGAATCCAAGAGACTGGTTATGTCGCCGGTAGAACTGCCGTTGAGCGTGGACTGGACAACCTCGGAAAGGGAGCCGACATCTTCGCCAATGAGGTTTGGTGACTTGCGCGGAGATGCGTTCGCCGAAGTAGCCGTTGAGCAGGCCAGTTCTGTCAGTGCAGTCTGTGCCTACGACGCCACTCTCGACCTTTGAACATTAGGGCTGGTCCGAAGTCAGGACCGTCGCGTGGGACACTTCGGGAGCGAGTTTGGATGCCGCGAGAGCGTCCCTTGTCGGATCAAGGTCTGCCCCTGTGAGTAGGAATATGCCTGCGCCTGCCAGCCCGAGGCCCAACGCGGCGCCGCCGGCGGCGCCTGCGACATGGTCAACCCATCCCAACACAGGCGTGTTGAGAACCTTCGTTACCATCCAAGCGACCAGCCTTGCCACCGTCGTTGAGGCGATAACGATGCCTCCGAAGGTGGCACTCGGCGTGGCAGTTCCCCTTCGATGTAATCGGCGAGCATCAGAGCGATTTCCGCATTGTGTTGCATCGCGAGTATGACGCCGATGATCAGTCCACCGATACCGGATATCGGCCTGAGCAGTCCTGATCGCAGGCCGGTCAGCCCAGAAACGCCACTACTCTAATGATTACCAGGTCAACGACGTTCATTGCAACGCCCCCGTATTTCCCCAGTTCTTGCGCGTTGCCGTCCGGCGTTCGGAACGGCAGAAATTGCCTAATTTCTATGCTTGCAGAGAACTTGCATTTTCATTGCGTGTGGCGCACAAAGAGATATGACGCTCATCACGGGGTTTGGGGGTGGGGTATAACACATGTTTTTGGCGCGTCAACGTCGCAGTCGCATGTGAATTTTGTGTGGATATGAAAAGGGACGAGCATAGAACTCGTCCCTCAGATGGCGTGCATTGTCCGAAGGCCTACTACTGATGGAAAAGGTTTAACGCTGATCCAAGCCTGAACCATTCAATCTGCGGAGCGCTGAAGGAGTGGTTCAGGTCCAATTCATCAGTGGAACCATCGGAATGGTTGAGGACAGCCTTCACTGGCTGGCCCGGTGTCAGGCCCTGTAGCCCCACAAGGCTGATCCGGTCTTCCTCTTGCACCTTGTCGTAGTCGGAGCGATCAGAGAAGGTCAGGGCCAGAAGCCCCTGCTTCTTGAGGTTTGTCTCATGGATACGGGCGAAACTTCGGGCGATGACTGCCGCGCCTCCCAGAAGCCTGGGCGACAGAGCGGCGTGTTCTCGGCTCGATCCTTCCCCGTAATTGTCGTCCCCAATGACCACCCACGGGATGCCGCGCGCCTTGTAGTCTCGGGCCACGTTCGAAATAGATTGGCCTTCGTCTCCAGACTCCAGATTCTTCGTCTTGCCTGCGTCGCCAGTGTAGGCGTTGATGGCGCCCATGAACATATTGTCGCTGAACCTGTCCAGGTGGCCTCTCAGGCTCAGCCAGACGCCTGCCGGCGAGATGTGGTCTGTGGTGCATTTGCCTGCGACTTTTACCAGAACAGGAGCGGATTCGACATCGTTTCCGTCCCATGCCGGCCAAGGTTTCATGATCTGGATTCGCTTGGATTCCGGGTCAACCACGACCTCGACACCCGAACCGTCCTCCGGCGGAGCGGTGTAAGCTGAAGCTCCGAAGGCGAAGTTGCTTTCTGGAACGTCGGGAGCAGGCTTTGGAGGCTCTAGCTTAAACTCGGTTCCGTCGGAGGACGTGAGCGTGTCTGTCATCGGATTGAAGGAGAGCCGTCCGGCGATGGCAATGGCGGTTGTGATCTCCGGACTGGCGATGAAGTTCATTGTGGTTGGCTGGGCGTCGTTGCGGGCCGGGAAATTCCGGTTGTAAGACGTGACGATGGTGTTGGGAACTGTCGAAACATCGGCAGACCGACGCCACTGGCCGATGCAAGGCCCGCACGCGTTCGCCAGCACGGTGGAGTTGATCTTGTTGAGCGAACCGATTTGCCCATCGCGTTCGATGGTCGCCCGCACCTGCTCTGAGCCGGGCGTGACCATAAATGGGACTGCTGCGGCGAGTCCGTGGGCCGCAGCTTGCTCCGCGATGTCTGCGGCGCGGCTCATGTCCTCGTAGGAGCTATTGGTGCAACTCCCGATGAGGGCCGATGACACTTCGTCGATGAAGTTGTTATCGGCGTCGGCGACCTCCGCAGCCATCTGAGAGATTGGCCGGGCGCGGTCGGGGGAGTGGGGCCCAACGATCTGAGGCTCCAGTGTGGAAAGGTCAATCTCCACAATCTTGTCAAAGAATCTGGCAGGGTCGGCCTCGACCTCATCGTCGGCCCTGAGCATGTCAGCGTACTCGTTGGCGACATCGGCGATTCCAGCGCGGTTCGTGGCTCGGAGGTATCGAGACATCGACTCGTCATATGGGAAAATCGAGGTCGTGGCGCCAAGCTCGGCGCCCATGTTAGTAATCGTGGCTTTCCCGGTGCAGGATATCGTGCGTGCGCCTGGGCCGAGGTATTCAATTATGTGGTTCGTGCCACCAGACACGGTGAGTTCACCGGCGAGACGGAGGATGACGTCTTTGGGGGCAGACCAGCCATTCAACTCTCCTGTCAGGACCACGCCGATACGCCGAGGCTGTAGGACGTCCCACGGGAGGCCCGCCATGACTTCCACGGCGTCGGCGCCGCCGACACCGACAGCGCAGGTCCCGAGACCGCCGCCGTTGGGTGTGTGGGAGTCGGTTCCGATCATTACCTCGCCAGGGAAGGCGTATTGCTCCAAAGCGACCTGGTGGATGATGCCCGCGCCAGGTTCCCAGAATCCGACGCCGTATCGCGCGGCGGCAGAGCGCAGGAAGTTATACACTTCGCTGTTCTCCGCCAAGGACTCACGTAGGTCGGACACTCCCTCGGCCCTCGCCTGGATTAGGTGGTCGCAGTGAATTGAGGTGGGGACCGCTGTCTCGTCTTTGAGCGTCTGCATGAACTGAAGCATCGCGGTTTGTCCCAGAACGTCCTGGAGGATAACCCTGTCTGGATTCACCTCTATGTAGGTGTTGCCAGGGTCCAATTCCTGTTCCTGGGGGTTATCCAAGTGAGACAGAAGAACTTTTTCAGCGAGACTCATAGGACGGCCCAATCGTGAACGAACCACCTCAAGATTGCTGGTCATTTTCTGATAAACGTGTCGCGCGAATTCTGGAGTGGATTCGATCGTCACCATAGTGTGAAGCTCCTTATCTTATCGGCGCATAGATGCGGTGAAGGATCACAACGTCGCTTAAATTGGCGCTGGAAGCGTGAATGAATTTTCTATATGCAAATAATACCCTGCCTGGTCCATCGGTGAATTCTACGACGGGCGGGCAGGGTACGTAAAGATTTGCAATTTCGGTGGAGGCTATCTGGAGAGGCCGAAATACTCGTAGTTAAGGTTAATGAAACTCTCCCACTCTCCGGGAGTGTCGTCCTCTGCGAAGATTGCGGTGACCGGGCATACGGGTTCACATGCCGCGCAGTCAATGCACTCATCCGGGTTGATGTAGAACATATTGTCATCATCTTCTGTGTAGATGCAGTCCACGGGGCAGACGTCAACGCAGGCGCCATCTTTCAGGTCAACGCAGGGTTCGGCTATGATATAGGTCATTCCCTTCTGGGCCTCCTTGATCTCCGGGGGTTGCAGTTTTCCGGTTTTTGTCTGACATTACTGACTTTTTTGACCGCATAGATTATAGCTCTCTGGATTGCGGCATTTCAACCATTTCGACGGTTTGGAGCTTAGAACAACTCAGCGCGTGACGCCGTCGTCTTTAAGCTTTTGGATAGTCTCGGCGTCGATACCCATTGCACCGAGGATTTCGTCGGTATGCTCGCCCAATGCAGGGGAAGCGCTCTGCGCTTTCAGCGGAGTTTCGCTCATGCTTATCATTGGACCTACCATCCTCACGGGGCCGGCTTTAGAGTGTTCCAGGTCGACCACCAGATCGTTGGCGACAACCTGCTCGTCGTCCAACAGTTCCTGAACGTACCTGACCGGGCCGGCTGGGACACCCACCTTTTCGAAGGCGGAGAGCCACTCCTTGACAGTGCGCTCAGTGAACAGGACTTCTGCCTTTTTCGCAAGAATTTCGCCTGCGGCGATCGTCTCCTGGTCGAAGGGATCGAAACCTGGTTTGAATCGTGGGTCGTCGATTTCGAGAATGTCCGCCACGCGTTTTCTGAGTCTGTCACTGAGGCAGGCCACGGCCAACACTCCGTCTTTAGCCTGGTATGTTCGGTAGTAGATGCTTCCCCTCCTCCATTCGAAGAGGGTGTTGCGGTATTGCTCGTCCACCTGCTCGTAGGGCACGCCTGCCTCTCTGAGGGCGGCCAGAGTTTGAAGGACATCTCTGCGGAGTTCGCCATCGAAGGACTCGATCTCCATGAATCCGCCAGTCTGAACGCCGAGGGCCGAACCCAACAGAGTGGTGTCCACCTTCTGGCCCTTGCCTGTGCGCTCCCGGACGAACAGGGCCGCGCACACTCCCCAGGCGATGGCGATGCCGGTGGCGTAGTCCGCGATGGCAGTTGAGGTTATCTGTTGGGGGTATCCGTCTTTGATTTTTCCTTCGCTGGCCATCAGTCCGGACATGGCCTGCACGATCAGGTCGTAACCCGGCCTGTTGGCGTCCGGCCCCTGGCGTCCGAAGGCTGTGTTGTCGCAGTAGATGATCTTCGGGTTGATCGCCGACAGCGATTCGTAGTCGATGCCGAGTTTTGCCGGCACGTCGGGTCGGGCATTTATGACCACAACGTCGATATCAAGGATCATCTTGCGTATGATGTCCGATGCTTCGGGTCTTGTCAGGTCCAGCGGCAGGCTGCGCTTGCCTCGGTTGAGAGACATAAACGTCTTGCTTTCGCCGGGGATGAACTGGAGGGCCAGCCTCCAGGGTTCGCCCTCCAGGGGTTCGACCTTTATTACGTCGGCGCCCATGTCGGCGAGGAGCATGCCACCAAAGGGGCCTGCGATGATCTGGGTGAACTCCAGGATTTTGATACCGTCGAGCGCTCCGGGCATTTTTCTAATTATCTCCCTGGTGGGACATCGCTGTCAGACGCCAGCGCTTAGCTTTCAGGGAACAGGTGGACGCGAACTGACTTGCGAGTGTTATTAAACTCAGGTGATTGGGTTGCCGCAGTTAGTAGTACGCCCACGAAGGCGTGGTTGTCAAGTGTGTAGAACTTCAGCGAAAATGGGACACTTTTGAAGCCTGGAATTAGTGGAGACTAATTGTAGGTAGAGCAATATTGGAGGAGAGGGCGGGATAAGTGTTTACCAAAGCTGTTTAGAACCGTCGATTGCCCTCAATGTAAGACACTGAAAGATTCTTCACAGCTAGTAAATCGAGATATCTATCCAGAGCCTCTTTTTCAAGGAGGAAGTCAAGAGCGCGAATTCCCTCACCTCCACCATGTGTCGTTTCAGCTGAGAAATCATCATCAGGAGCTTTGGCCATTAATGTATTGGCTTTGGAGTGTTTAGAATATGTTTACAAGTTTTTCGTAGCGTTCCTTCGAATTCCCCCGCCACGACCTCTCCTCATTTAGCAAAAGTCAAGGTATGCCGAGAATACACCTCGTTTTTTAGCTATCTTCCTTAGAGAAGTAGCCTGCTCCTCTTTGCCTGAGACTTCTGCAGAATTTACGGATATCGTCTACAAGCATTTCTGGTTGTTCCATTGCTGCGAAGTGGCCACCGCGTGGGAATTCAGTCCAATGAGTTACATTGTAAACTCGGTTGACATAGCTCTGTGGTGGCCAAGCAAGCAATTCTTTAGGAAATACTGCACAACCTGTTGGAATTGCAACACGTCTGCCCGACGGTGATAATATTCTACCGCCTTCTTTCCTTCTTCCATAATAAATCCATGAAGCTGTATTGAATGTGCCGGTTGTTATGTACACCATAATATTGGTGAGAAGTGTGTCTTTGCTATATACGCTTTCAATGTCATCGTCTTTAAGATCTGACCACGATTTGTATTTTTCTGTAATCCATGCGGCTGTTCCAACAGGACTATCCATCATTGCATACGCCAGTGTCTGTGGTTTGGTAGCTTGTTGGGTTCTGTACCCATTTTCTAATTCTTGATCGCTCTCGAATGAGGAAGCCCACTTTTCTTCTTCAGGGCTACTTGGTCCCTCAGGATGTCGCATAGTCATGATATTCAAATGTATGGCTTTGCATGAGCTAGGATAATCGAAGCCTAACCATGAACATATGGCCCCTCCCCAGTCGCCGCCTTGAGCTATATATTTTTTGTAGCCGAGGTTTTCTGTCATCAATTTGTTAAACGATTCTGCAATCTTGCGGGGACCGTAGGGACGTGGTGGAGGATCTGAAAAAGCAAAACCGGGTAGCGATGGGGCAATCACATCAAATGCGTCCTCTATATTTCCGCCGAATCTCTCAGGATGCGCAAGAGGCTGTATGATGTTTAGGAATTCTACGATTGAGCCTGGCCAGCCATGACTGATTAGAAGAGGGGTAGGATTTTCGCCGCTGCCTTTTTCGAGGATAAAATGAATATTGATTCCGTCAACATAGCTTCTATAGTGAGAAAAATTGTTAAGTTTCTGTTCTTGGACTCTCCAGTCAAATTCTTCCACCCAATACCTGCATAATTCCCTCATATAGGCTAGGTTTGTCCCATACTTCCACCCGTCATCATCAGCCATCAACTCCCAGGGAAATGCGATGACCTTCTTAAGAACGTTATCTATAACGTCCTTGGATATGTCAACTTGAAATGGTTCAATAGATGCCATGCTTTTCCACCTTACAAGCTATAAAGAATCCTCATCGGGTCCACGTGGCGATATAATAGGTCTCCCATCTGCCAAGGTTACGTCAGTAGGTGCGTAAACGAGATCAGGCGGCGACCTCCTCGGTCACGGTCGTTATGGGGATTCCATTGACGTATTCAACTCCGCCGTGCAGGTCTCTCATTAACTATCCTGTCGGCTAACAAACTAAAGACGTGCACGATATCATCCATAAGATGTACTCTACTTACCGATACGGTGTGTGGTCAATATTAAGACGCGAGGAATGTGACATGAATTCAACTCATAAACGGGTTGCTGTTGTTGTAGGAGCTACATCCAAATGGCAGTCTGATGGGCGCAATACTAGATTAGTTCATGGTAAAGAACTCGACGATAGCCATCTGCCGGTGGGTGTGCGTTGGGGTGTGGGTGGCGCCATAGCGCAAAAATTCGCGCAAGAAGGGTTCTTTGTAGTACTTACTACTCGTAGCACTGCAAATGCTTCTATGCTTGACAACGCTATCAAGGAACAGGGTGGCGAAAGTATGATAGTCGAACTGGATTTGGTGTCGAGCGATTCTATATCTAAGGCGTTTGCGCAGATCCGAAAAGAGGTTGGAGATCCGGAGGTTTTGGTATACAACGCAGGTTATCTGGAGGGTCGTGATCTTCCGCCTGAAAAAGAACTGCTTGAACACATTCCCGTTGAAATGTTTGAAACCGCGCAACACATCTCGAGTCGAGGACCATTCTTAGTGGCCAAAGAGGTTCTACCCTCAATGCGTAAAAGAGGTGAAGGCTCTTTCCTGATTTCTAATAATTCTTCCTCGTTACGTGGGCGAAAGCGTATTACAGGGCAGTCTCTGTACTATCCTAGGGTGATGATGCGAACTCTAGCTCAGGTGCTGACAGAGGAGTATTCAGAGTTCGGTATTCACGTGGCCAACGTGGTAATAGATGGCACCATTGACTCTCCCGGAACGAGAGCTTTGCCGAAATCCCAGCAGAACCCAGAGTTAGTGATCAATCCTGTTAAGATTGCTGAAGCTTTTTACTATCTACATACTCAAGATAAGTCGTGCTGGACTCACGAGCTTCAGCTTACACCCTTCCCTGCCAAACCAAGCTTTTAAACACTTTATAAATGCAATCGTTCGAATAGAATATTGAATGACATGGTTTAGGACGGTGTGTTGTCTACACTGAATCCCGGAAAGAGATTTTGAAAATAGGAATTGAGGCAGCCGAAATCATAGTGCGTGGAGATTAAATGCGTAATCAATCTTACCGTGGTATTTATCACGGATGGTTCATCGTAGCTGCAGCAATGTTTATAGCTCTTGTAAGTATGGGACCAAGAGTTGGGTTCGGGCTTTTCGTCATACCAATGAGTGATGACTTCGGGTGGAGCCGGAGTGCCATCTCCCTGGCGGGAACTGTGGCGGCTATTGTGGGTGGATGCACTCAGCCGGTGTTAGGGCGAATTTTTGATATAGTAGGCGGCCGTAAGTTGATGCTGACGGGGTTGTCCGTCTTTGCGGTTTCTACGTTGCTCCTCGCATTTACCAACCATATTATTTATCTGATAATTGTTTTCGGCGTGTTAATGGCTGTAGGTGGCAGCGCGGGTACTATGAACACTGCAGCAGCCCTGGTTTCCAAGTGGTTCCATCGAAGGCGGGCAACTGCGATTGCCTTGATTGCATCGGGTGGTTCCATGGGTGGTTTGATCTTAGTGCCGTTCATTGCTTTTATAATGCCGATAGTGGGTTGGAGAAATACGTGGATGATCCTGGGGGCGACAGTTTTGTTCTTGGCTCTTCCAATGGCATTTCTTATTATCAAGAATGATCCCAGCGAGGTTGGCAAGCTACCAGATGGAGACGATGACATTGCGGGTGATTTGATCGGAACGAACGTACCACGTGGTCCTCTGGAGGTTGATTACTGGCTTCATGCCTTCAAATCGATGCCTTTGTGGCAGCTATGCGGAGGATACTTCGTGTGTGGCGTTACTACTACGATGATGGCAACACACTATGTGCCTTACGCAATTGAAGAAGGCTTTTCAGCGTCAACGGCGGCAATGGCATTTGCTGTCCTGAGTGCCTTAAACATGATAGGCGTTCTGGGAGCTGGCTTTTTGGGAGACCGGGTGGGGCGTAAGAACCTGCTTGCATTCATCTATGGTATGCGGGGAGTTGGATATGCGGTGCTTGTGACCGCACCTGGGTTATGGGGCCTGTATGGCTTTGCGATAATAGGCGGATTCTCATGGTTGGCCACAATTCCTCTGACCATTTCTCTGACTTCTGAAGTTTACGGACTAAGGAACATTGGAACGTTGAGTGGGATCGTGTTCATGGCCCATCAGATAGGCGGTGCTATGTCCGTACAGTTTGCCGGGATCATGAAGGACGTAACCGGTGAATACACGATACCATTTGCAATTGGGGGACTTTTGCTTGCTTTCGCAAGCGTAGCTAGCTTCTCAATTAGGGAGAAGGAATACTCGTCACGATATCAGGGTTTGCAAAAGGTTGTTTCTGCTTGATAAAGGGTGCCATTTGACGGATCTAAAGCACCTTTCAGTTTATGTTAATAAACAATAACCTCAGATTCAAAAACCGTGGTTGAGTTACATATTCACTTAGAACATCAAACAGATTATCTTATCCCATTGCTCGAAACATGAGCAGTTGTTCGTGTATGTTCGGGATAGACGTCGCGAATCGAGGAATTAAAAAATTGCCTGAAGACGCTACTATTAATTAAATGACGTTCAGGCTCTCCAAGTTCGCAATTGCAGCGTCATCATATCCGATACTTTTGAGAATTTCCTCATTATGCTCCCCCAAACGTGGTGCGAATCCTGGGTTACTTGGTGTTTGTGAAAATTTCCAAGGACTACCATGAGTTTTGATGTTTTCACCAAGTTCTGGGTGCAAGAGATCAGTAACATAGTTGTTTGCAATAATATTCGGGTCGTTCGAAGCTTCTAGCATCGTGTTTACTTCAGCGGCGACAAAATCGGCTTCTCGCAAGATACTCACCCAGTGGTTTCTGTTATTCTTGGCGAACAAATCAGACAAACAAGACAGGATTTCATTTTTCTTGTCATCTGATTCAAATGCTAAGCCAAGGTCTTCTAACCCACTGTTCTTCATAAAATCATAAAATCCAAGTATTTCAAGCGCAGGTTTCCATTGCCGCGAACCCAGTTGTATTGCGAGGGGCTTACCGTCACAATCATTGAAACACGCGGCGATGCCAGCGCTTTCGCGAGTCCCGTTTATACGTGCTCCTGTAATCGGAGGTTTGTTTCTCCACATGGTCGTTGTCATAGTCCAACCCATGAGACGGAAAGCACTGCCGACTAAAGAAGTGTCGATTTTTTGACCGACGCCAGTAGAACGAGCATGGATCAATGCAGCTAACACTCCACCGAAGGTCAAAATAGCACAACTTTCATCAGCTATTGATACAATGCCAGTTCGCAAGGGTTGGCCAGGTGTAGAGAACGCTTCAGTCACGCCCGCAAGGGCTTGGCCAACTGCATCTGTGCCTGGTAGACTTGCATCCGGTCCGTCGGGCCCATACGCAGACACCGATGCGTAGACCAGTGCGGGATTTATCTTTTTCAATTCCTCATATCCAAACCCATACCTCTCTGCTGCACCTGGTCTGAAGTTTTGGCCAAATACATCTGCAGTCTTGACCAACTTATGAAGAACACTTCGCCCTTCTTCCTTTTTTAAGTTTAAAGTGAGGCTTTTGACCCCTCGGTTATTGGTTTCGAAAAATGAACTTATAGACCCCTTCATTTCTCCAGCATTTCGAGAGGCATCGCCAATACCGGGTACTTCGATCTTAATCACTTCAGCACCCAAATCGGCCATTAACATATAAGGAACTGTGCCGGCTTGAGCAGTAGAACATGTTATGACTTTGATACTGGATAATGCGCCTGGTGAAACAGCCATTTTTTATTTCCTCCAATGGAATGAGCCAATATTAGAGCTATTGGGTTATTGTAGCAGTCGTTTATATTGTTAAGTCTGTAGGCATTCAGCAACAATGGGGCACAATGCTAATGGAGACTTCGTGCTGATTGTGCAATCGTCTGCGCTGAAAAGTCTGAGTCTGAACCTCCTTTCGCTTCTGCAGGATCTGTTCCCTGCGACCGTCTAAGACGCCCGAGGGAGCCACGTTCCC
>Ga0208113_1001198_pt1 | contig 12561 bp, 12 predicted proteins | sample Knorr_S7_td_NADW_FD_185598 | JGI IMG/M metagenome (GOLD analysis project Ga0208113, IMG submission 185598) | Marine microbial communities from Southern Atlantic Ocean transect - Knorr_S7_td_NADW_ad_2505m_LV_A (SPAdes) (version 2) | ecosystem: Environmental > Aquatic > Marine > Oceanic | place...
ATGCCTTCATTATTGAAATATAAGTATATATCCAAACCAACACCCAACTTGCCGATGGGTATTTCAGGTCGAATAGATAATTGATTATATACTTGCCCATTCAGGGTAACGGTTCCAATACTTCCTGTGGTACCAGATTTTGGTGGAGCACCAACATCATCTTGTGCAAATAGTGAAAAGACTAACAATAAGGGGATAAATCGCATGGGAGCACTCCTGTTTAGTTAAAGGAATTATTCATTAATTATTGGTGATGACAATTGTATCTAAATCCAATTTTGATTTTATTTGGACACCAACTTTTCGTGCCTCTTCTTTACTGTCAAAGTGCCCAATCCGAACCGCATATAGCGTTCGATTACTTTTGTATAATTCATTAATTCTGGCACTGAATCCTGCAATAATAAGATTTATCTTCTGCGACTCGGCATTTTCGCTGACACTATAAGCGCCCGTTTGAAGAGAGTAAATTCCATTTGAATTATCAGAATTAAACTGTACCGCTGGAATTTTATTTTCATACTCGACAATAGGAATTTCAGGTTCTGTGATTATAGGAGCAAACTTCTTAGCTTTTTCCTTCTCCTGATCGGCTTTTTCAAAATCCTTAAGCAAATCTTTTATTTTACCATCTACATCCAAAGCGGGGAACTGTCTTTTAAATACACGAGAATAAAAAATGGCGGTATCCTTATGACCAGATACAATGAGTGAATTCAGAAAAAGTTTAACGGCCCGCTCAATATGTTCAGATCGGCTATAATAAATGGGCATTTTTTTCAGCCAATTTGCCGCCTGCACATACAATCCCGCTGCATAGTAATATTCGGCAACCTTCATAACGGCATCATCTCCATAATCACTGGTGGGGTGCGTATTATACAGTTTAGCAAAAATTGTTTTTGCCTCTTCCCCATTCGTTTCGAGCAATCCTTTCAAATACATGAGGGATGGATTATTGGGATATCTCTGCTCCATTGTAGGTAAATAAATGGCAGCGCTGTCACGAGAACCATGGAGTACATCCTGTATTAAAGCATCCAAATAATCTTGGGCGGACAGAAAGGATAAACAAAAAGAAATAATGAATATTATTCTCATTGTTTTAAGACCTCCTTCTCATCACTGGCGTCATATAGCCAAATGATATGAGGATCAGTTGCTGTATTTTTGTACCTTTGAAAGCGTTCGTCTGTGACCAAAAAATGAATGATATCATCCAGGCTGCGTGCGAAATCTGGGTTGCTGTTCTCTTTTTTTGCCTGAAGTTTCAATTTTATCAGCTTAACAATAAGTGAACTGGAATCTTGCTCAATTGCAGAATCAATAAGCTCTATGGCTTCCGTATTTTCACCCCGATGAGAATAAATTTCAGATAGACTTGCAATGACCTCAATATTGTCAGAATCAGATTTCAAAATCCGTTTCAATATTTCTTCAAATTCAGAATATCTATCCAGCGCAAATAATCCATCTTTCAATAAATGTATGACCATCCATGCCTGTTCCGGTTTGAGTTCTGCATAGCGAATCCACATTGGAATTGCTTTCCCTAATAATTCTTTAGCTCTCTCCATATAGTCAGAATTTTCCTGAGTCACGGTCTGACTTACAACATCGGTTTCTAAAGATTTCTGATATTCCTCCTCACTTTCACTGCTGTAGGAATTACCAATAAAATAATAGGTTACGGCTAAGTCACTGCTAATATTCAGGGCGCTCTCAAAAGTTTGACGAGCTTCTTTAAATTTTTTGTTTTTAATGAGAATACGGCCTTCCTGAATCTTATACAATGCCAGCTTATTTTTATCTTCTTTATTGGTTTGCTTTTGATATTTTTCTAAATACTCCCCGGCTTTATCCCATTCATGTTTTTCACGATAGAAGGTGGTTAATTGAGAAACTGCCCACTCACTATTTTTTTCTAATTTTAATAATTCGTGCAGTTCTTTAATTGCAGCATCTACATTACCACATTTATAAAAATCCATAGCTAAATTTTTATGCAGTTCAACTTTTTCATAAAAGGTTAGATTTCTTCTGTGTAAAAGTCCTTTGTGAATTTTTAATGCCTGCACCGGATTTCCACTTTCCCGCAAAACCTGTCCCAATCGAAGATATGCTTTTATATTATCGGAGTCTTTTTGAATGATATCCTTAAAATTCTTATAGGCAGATTTTCTCCGTCCCGTTATCATCAAATCCAAACCTTCTGCATAAATATCTTTTACTTTAGATTTCCGCCGTGGTTTATAATTCAGTACATAGACAGAAATACCTGCAACCGCTACCCCTAAAATCAGTAAAGTGATTAGGATATTACTCATAGAGTTTCGTCATCCACTTCATCGGTAAGTACAAAATCATCTTCAATACTTTCATTTCTCAGGCTATCCAACTCTACCTGAACCCGTCTGAGTTTTGACTTTAATGAAAATACTTCACTTTTATGAGATATAATTTGGAATAAGGCCAGAAGGAAACCAATAATTACCCCTGCTGTCAATGTCATTACCAATACCATCCATACATTAAAGCCATTTTCATATTCGGGCATATCTGTTAGAAATGGGATTTTTATAGCGAGGGCATTTCCTTCAAATTGATTTAATTCGTTTAACTGTACCAGAAATACCAAACTGCCCATGAGCAGAAGTATCCACACTAAATATTTAATTAATTTCATAAATCATTTCCTTTTCTAAGACTCGGTTTCCAAACATGCTTACACCTTGAGCATCCTGAATGAGAATATTAACTATATCTTTTATCTGCTCGTCATTTTTATCAAAAATAACACCCATATTGCCTTCAGTCCTCCCTGACCATTGGAGAGGGGATTTTTTACTTTCTTTTTCTACCATGACCTTCAGCACCTTGCCAATGCGGCGCTGATTTGCCTCCAAAGTATGGGTTTGCTGCAGATCAATCAGCCGTGCCAATCTTCCCTGCTTAATATCTTCATCAATTTGGTCGCTGTATTCAGCGGCTTTGGTCCCAGGGCGGGAGGAATATTTAAACATGAAAGCTCGGTCAAATATCACCTGATTCATAACCTCCAGCGTTTCCTCATATTCAGCATTGGTCTCTCCCGGGAAGCCAACAATAATATCGGTTGAAATGGAACAATCCGGCATATAATCTCGAATGGTATCCACTAAATTTAAGAATTCAGTTTTGGTATAGGTGCGGTTCATCCTATTTAAAATTCTATCAGACCCCGCCTGGAGAGGTAAATGAACATAATTACAAATATTTTCGTGTTCACTCATAACTTGGAGCAAATGGTCATCCATATCCTGGGGGTGGGGAGACATATAGCGAATACGTTTTACTCCTGGAACTAGTGCAACCCCTTCCAGTAAATGGGGAAATTTCCCTTCTTCGGTTCGATATGAGTTTACATTTTGTCCCAAGAGGGTAATTTCAGCGAACCCATTTTTTACGGCGTCTTGTACTTCTCTTATAATGCTTTCATTGGAACGGCTGCGCTCCCGACCACGGGTAAAGGGAACAATACAGAATGTACAGAATTTATCACAGCCCCGGGAAATGGAAACAAAGGCATTTACACCATCCTGGCGAGAGGGCATTAAATTATCATAGACTTCATATTTTGATAAGCGGGTATCCACCTCATGACCATTCTGTTTTTTACGATTATTAATAATTTCAGGAATCCGGCGGTAAGAATCGGGGCCTAAAATAATATCTACATAAGGTTTAGATTCCAGGAGATCATCTTTCAAATTTTGTGCCATACAGCCCAATACACCAAAAATCATCTCTGGTTTTCGTTTTTTTAAATGCTGAATGCTGTCCAGGCGGTGATGCACCGTTTCCTCTGCTTTTTCACGGATAGCACAGGTGTTCATAAAAATGATATCTGCTTGATTCAGGTCTCTGGTTTCAGAGTAGCCGCATTTTTGCAGCATACCGGCAACCAATTCAGAGTCTGCCACATTCATCTGGCATCCAAAGGTTTCTATAAGATAATAGGGGTTTGGCATCTCTATAATTTAGAGAGTTTTTAGGATTGAGAATAGGTGGTTTTTTTATATTTTCATTTTTATAAAAATAGTAAGTTATTTCACCGAAAAGGGAAGTACAATTTTAGATTGCCTTAGAGATCAAGGCAGTCGGGAGGTTTTAGTTAATTTACAGGAATATCAAAATAAAACGGTGAGGGATCCACTGCTTTATTTTTGTACTGCACTTCATAATGGAGATGGGGAGCAGTAGAACGGCCGGTATTGCCAACTTCACCAACTTTTTGCCCACGAAATACTTTATCCCCGGCTTTTACACTGCGGTTTGATAGATGTCCATAGGCAGTAATGTAACCATTGCCATGGTCAATTTCGATATAATTACCAAAGGAACCCCAATATTTTGATTTTTTAACCCTACCATTGGCTGTAGAATGTACATCCGTTCCAATACGGGCAGAATAATCATGTCCATCATGAAATTTAAATTTTTGTGAGAAGGGATCACGTCGATATCCATAATTTGAAGAAAGATGATCATTCCCAGATTCAACGGGATGAATTGCAGGGTAGGCTAATATTTCATCCTGGTTCGAGTCCACCTTTTCTGTAATTTCATTATAACTGAGCCGTTCAAGATTAATGAGACGATTTACATAGTTAATGTCATCTATTATTGCATCTACATCAATTTGATCTTCCGGAAGAAGGTAATTCACATCTTCGGTCTCGGTTTTATTATGGGTACCGCCAAAGCCCATTTTTCGAATATCATCATGAATGGGAGGCAATTTCACCAATCTCCTGAGAATATCATCCTGCTTTTTTATTTCATCTAATTCATCCAGCAGATTTTCAATTCGTTTTTGGTTTTCCTCAATATTTTGAACCAGAACCTTGTTATTTTTACGGTGTTTTTCAATTTCATTAGAACCAGCCCATTCTACAAATTGATCGGAAAACATAAAGAAAAAGGAGGATGTGAGGAAGACGATCGCCCCTGCAATGAGCCCAACCTGAAGCGGAGAAATGGTAAACTGCTTGAGGTCAAATTTGCCCTCTTTGATGAATATTATTTTATAACCGTTTTTAAACACAAATTTTTGCTGGAATTAGCTAGGAAAATTTAGAATGAATTAAGGATTGATTACAAAGGAAGAAATATTATTATTTTGATGTGCTGGGGTCTGTGTACTGGAAATATGAAAATTAAAATTCGATATTCATTATTGGGTGTTCCCTTCTACAATCCATTATTTATCATTCGTAATGTAGTGAAGAATGACGATAGGCAAGTATGTTTCCTGACTACTTTATTTTATTCCCTTTTATTTTCTCACCTTCCCGCTCTTCAATAAACAATTTCAACTTGTTGATTTCATTTACAATGTCAAGAAATTCATTATCATGTGAAAAATCAGTTATTGATTTAGATATTTTTTTCTCCGAAACATAGATACCAAGTTTATTATACTTTTGTTTGAGCTCCCATTTCAATTTTTCTATTTCAATTTTAATTTTACCTTTATAGCCTATTTCCTCCCCTTTAGATACAGCGGATTTAATATATTTTTTGCCGTCTTTTGCCACCCTGCTGGACAGGTGTTGAATTTTATCAGATAGATTGTCGAATAAATTAGACATGCAATTGCTTAACCGTTAATATTTCATCTACTTTTTTCAGTGATTCTAATAATTCTTCATTTATTTCACCATCGAATTTTATAACTGAATAGGCTGAATCATTATTGGGAGTACGGCTTAATAAATACTCGGCAATATTAACGCCCCCCTCTCCAAGGAGCATACCCACTTTCCCAATTACACCTGGTACATCTTTATTCTGGACAAAGAGCATATTCCCTTTAGGGCGGACATCCACTTCATAGCCCATAATATCCACAATTCTTGGATGCTGATCCCCAAATACAGAACCTGCCACTTCAATCGTTCCTTCATCAGTTGTAATATGTGCCACAATTAAATTAGCAAAGGAAACCGGCTCTGTATTCAAGCTATGGGAAAATGAAATACCTCTCTCTTCCGCAATGACGCCAGCATTCACGAAGTTAATCCGATTATCCGTCATATCATGAAACAAGCCTATCAAAAAGGAAAGAGCAATGGGTTTGGAGTCTTCAATATTTCCGAAACACTCTACAGAAACTGATTTCACCGGGGATTCTGCCAACTGCATTTCTATTTTACCCAGGGTTTCTGCCAGTTCTAAAAATGGTTTAATCTGCTTTAGTTGGGCCATATCAGTAATTGGCATATTAATAGGATTTGATAATTTCTCATCCAAAATAAAATCTCTAATTTGACGACAAATACCAAAAGAAACTCCTTCAGAAGCCTCATGGGTGGATGCACCTAAATGCGGGGTAAGCAATATATTTTTGGCTTTTATAAGCGGGCTATTCATATCCAGGGGTTCGGATTCAAAAACATCAATAGCTGCCCCTGCAATAATATCATTGTTTAAGGCTTGTGCTAAATCTGCTTCATCTATAATCCCTCCCCGGGCAACATTGATAATTCTGGCAGATGATTTCATTGCAGCAATCCGTTCTGCGTTAAAAAGATTCTTCGTGGAATCCAACAAAGGCATGTGAAGTGTTATATAATCTGATTCCTGAGTGAGGGTATCCAAATCAACCAATGTTACAGTTTCCTGATCAAATACATCCTGATTAACAAAGGGATCATAGCCCATAATTTTCATTTCCAGGCCAATAGCCCGTTTAATCACCTCTCTGCCAATCCTGCCCAAGCCTAACACACCTAGAATTTTCCCTTTTAGCTCATTTCCTACCAAGTTGCTTCGATTCCATTCGCCATTAACAATTCCCATATGTCCCAATTGAATATTTCGGGAAAGCGCCATCATCATAGCTATCGTATGTTCTGCCGCCGAAATGGTATTTCCATCAGGATTATTCATCACAATCACACCCTGATTGGTGGCTTCTTTAATATCTATATTATCTACCCCAACACCAGCTCTACCGATAACCTGAAGATTTCGTGCATCTTTTAATAATTCAGCAGTAATTTTTGTACCGGAGCGAACTATCCAAGCGTTTGTATCACTTGCCAGCGCCTGCAGTTCATCATCTGATGGATTTGGATTATAGACAATATCAAATCCTGCCTCCTCTAATATTTCAATACCCTTATCTGCAATTGGGTCTGATACCAATACTTTAACCATTTAACACCTCATCAAAATTATTTAAATATTCTGTTAAATCTTCCTTCATTACATTTCCCATATGGGCAATTCGGAAGGCTTTTCCCCTCAGCTTTCCATAGCCCCTATCCATCCTAAATCCTCTTTCCAGTAATTGGTCATTTATCCCATTTATGTCCCACTCCATGTCGTTTTGAATACAGGTTATGGTTGGCGATTCAAATCCTTCTTCAGGGAATAATGACTGGCCTCTATCCTTTGCCCAATTTCGAGTATATTCCGCATTTTCAATATGGCGTACCCAACGATTTTCTAAGCCTTCTTCTTCAATTTGCTCTAAAACATATTTCAGGCCAAACAAATGTGGAATAGACGGAGTTGACGGGGTTTGCATTTTCTTATAATATTTTTCATAGACATTAATATCCAAGAAATACCCTTTATTGGGAATACTTTTTGATAATTCAATCAATCGATCAGATACTGCACAAACAGAAAATCCAGCAGGCAAGCCCCATGCTTTTTGTGTAGAAGACAAAAGGAAATCAATGCCTAAATTGTCAGTTTCAATTTTTACTCCTGCCATGGAACTTACCGCATCCACCAACCAAATGATATGAGGGTATTTGTCTTTCAGCAATTCTGAAATAGGTTCTAAGGGACTAAAGACTCCAGTTGATGTTTCATTATGAACCATGGCAAAAACATCATACTTCCCTGAAGAAAGCTGCGCATCAACATCGTCCGCTTTCACACCTTTCCCCCATTCATATTCCAATACCCCGGTTTCATGTCCGCAATCTTTAGACACCGATGCCCACTTAGAACTAAATGAGCCATTTACAGTGTGCAATATTCCCTTTTTTACTGAATTTTGGATTCCCATTTCCCATAAGCCGGTAGCAGCATGAGAAGCTAAATAAACATGATTATTGGTATAGAGTACCTTTTGGATACCAGATACAACAGTAGACATTAACTCTGAAAATTCTGCTGTTCGATGCCCAATTTGTGGACTGGTAAGACTTTGCATCACATGATTGGGGACAAAAGTTGGTCCCGGTATAAATAATTTTGGAAAAGACTCCATTTCTTCCTTAATGATAATTGGTTGTATTTCGGGTAAAACTGAGGGGATAAATTAGGGCAATTTGTTAGTTACTAAAAACCCTTGAATTGGGAATTATTTTTGCATATTATTTATCATGTATTCGAAAGCATCATCTACCGAATCAATAATTACAAATAAATCTAAATCTTCTCTTGAAATTGTTCCATGTTTTATCATGCTTTCCCAATTAATTAATCCATTCCAAAATTCACTTCCAAATAAGATAATGGGGATTTTCCGAGTGATTTTTTTACATTGCAAGAGAGTCAATACATCAAACAATTCATCCAATGTACCGAAGCCTCCGGGCCAAACAACAATGCCCTTAGTCTTATAAATGAACCAGAATTTCCGCATGAAAAAATAATGGAATACAAAATTAAGACCTTTCGTTATCCATTTATTGTTGGTCTGCTCAAAGGGGAGGGAAATTCCAAGTCCAATAGACATCCCCCCTGCCTCATGCGCCCCTTTGTTAGCAGCCTCCATAATTCCTGGACCAGCACCTGATGTAATTACATATCTATGCTCATCAGTAAAATTTTCCATATTCCACTTAGTAAGTTTATTTGATAATTCTTTTGCTTTTCGATAATAAGAATCGGTGCTTTTAAATCGTGCTGATCCAAAAAATACAATGGTATCGACAATTTTATTTCTTTGTAAAATGCTGAGCGGACCTAAATATTCTGATAAAACTCTTAACGGTCTCCCACTCATACTGCCTAAAAATTTTGCGTCATTATAAAATCTATTTTTCCCCATGCTGTAATTTACCCTTTTAGATTAATTAAATTGTATATTTCGCTCAGATAGATAGTGTAAAATATTATCCACTAGCTTGGTTTCCTTACCAAAGTTCTCCAACGTAAATACACCGTTTTTCTTAAAATCTCCTGAAAGTATTATGTTGGCTACTGCTGCACATGTATATCCTGTAGTTCGTGCCATTGAGGTAATATTTTTTTGCTCATCAAAATAATCTAAAAGATTATAAATTTCTGTTATCTTCTCACCATCCTTCTTACCAATGAATTCAAGTCGCATAATGGTTTGGTCAAAATCCTCTTTGCCGGGAGCCCATTCTTTAAAAAGGGATTCAGCTGTTTGTTTAATTTTTTCAGGTTCAAATAATCCATTACCCTGCATTTCAACTATTTTCTGTATATGGCCGGGATATCGCAAAGTCTTTTCAACCATATTGGGTATTGGCATATCCAGTAATGAACGCAATCCATCTGAATTAAATGCGTCCAGTGTTCCGATATTATCAAACGTAATTTCCTCAATATCTGTCATAGCTGGTTTGGTAATCATTTTTCCATTTAATACAAAGCGAGCAGGGCGGGTATATTCTTCAATTACATCAATAGGAGAAAATACTGATTTGTACCACCAGGGAGGTTGGGGATTTTGAGGTAACCCTCCTACATAACAATTTGCAGAATGTAATTCATCATATTCAAACAATGCCCTCCCAAACAATAAATTGGATAATCCCGGTGCAACCCCTGCATCGGTTATAGCAGTAACTTTGTTCTTTTCAGCTAATTGGGTTAAATCTCTGGAGTCTTCCGGCATAAATGAAATATCAACCATATCTTTTCCAGCTTCCAATACCGTCTTCAATATGTCAAATCCCATAAATCCAGGAACAGCGCCAATGACAAGATCAAAATTCTTAACTGCATCAGTAACCGCATTATTATTTGAAAAATCTAAATTTAGATAGTCAATTCCAAAAGGTGCTAATCGGGCTTTAAGACTTTCATCTCTATCTGCAACCGTTACGGAATATTTTTGTTCTTTTAAATCTCTGGCGATAGCTGAGCCAACCATTCCACCACCTAAAGTGATAATTCTTTTTGACATATATTTCCTAATCAATGATAATATTTCGAAAATTTAATAGGGAAATGTAGAGAGTATATTTGTACCAACAATCAGACAAATAGTTTTGGTATAACCAAAAATATATTTTCGATTATTTTAATTTCGTGACACAGATCAAATAATGAAATAATTAATAGGAATAAGTTACCACGTAAGAATTAGAGCCTTTGGCTCTGCCTACTTCTTACCCAAAATATCTCCTTATTTTGGCCTTGATGAACGATAATCTGCCTCTCTGAAAAGAGAGGCAGATTGTGTTTAAAGAATCTATTATTGCTTTATATTAAAATCACCAGCTCGAGAAAGGGTTCTTTGCCAAATTCGAATTCAAATACCTGTAATCAGCGGTGACTTCTTCCCCCAACCAGGGCGGTATTTCAAATTCTTCATTCTCATCATCTAACTCTATTTCGGCAACAATTAAGCCTTCATTTTCACCATGAAACTCATCCACTTCCCAGAGATGATTTTTATAATCAACCAAGTGCCGAGTTTTAGTAATGGCTGAATGCTGGCTCAAATTCATTAGCGAACGGGCTTCATCTAATGGAATATTATATTCGTATTCTCGATTCACCCTTTCTGATATTTTAGACTTAATTGCAATTGAGGCATGATGTTCCTCAATTCGCACTCGAATTGCCAGGTTGTCTTGGATGGTTAAATAAACCTGGGTGATCTCAACCGATTTCGCACCTGCTTTATATGCATCTGAGGTGACTAAATATTTGCGTTCAATTTCTAAAGGCATGGGAATTACTGGCCAAAAATATGGTATAGAATTATGACCTGTAGAATAAGTACCGTAATAGCGGCTAAGGTCCGGATTAATTCCATTATGTGGTTATAACTATTCAGCCAGATTTCAATTTTATTGCGTTCTTTTTTCATTTACCTATATTAAGTTATGTATTTAATACCCTAATGCACTGGAATTTCGCCGACTATCTGCAGAACCATAAATAAATCCATCTTCCACTTGAATACAATTAGCCTCGCCAAAAGTATCTCGGTATTTTATGCTGTGTCCTCTACTTTCCAGGGCTTGTATAGTTTCAGGAGAAAATCCACTGGACTCAAACTGGATCATATCCGGCAGCCATTGATGGTGAAAGCGAGGTGTTTCAACCGCATCTTCCATATTCATCCCAAAATCAATCACATTCATGATTATCTGGGCAACTGTGGTGATTATGGTAGATCCGCCGGGAGAACCCAGCACGAGGAACAATTCCCCATTAGGGGTTTCCACAATGGTGGGAGACATGGAACTAAGCATACGTTTCCCAGGCTCTATGGCATTGGCAGCTTTGCCAATTAAGCCGTAAGCATTGGGCACACCCGGCTTGGCGGAAAAGTCATCCATTTCATTGTTTAAAAGAAAGCCGGCGCCATCCACAACAATGCCATTACCGAACCAGCCGTTAATGGTAGTGGTGACACTCACGGCATTGCCCCACTGATCTACAACGGAATAATGAGTGGTCTCTTCAGATTCTTTATAGTTAAATGGAATATCTCCATGAGAAACATCCTCAGATTTTGATGCCAGGAGGGAATCAACAGAATTCCAGCGGACTTGTGCATATTGATCGGAAATCAGCCTATCAATGGGAACTGGTACAAAATCCATATCGCCCATAAATTCAGCTCGATCAGCATAAACACGCCTTTCAGCTTCAGCTACAAAATGGATATGCTGAGCACTATGATAATCCAAACTATCCAGATCTATATTTTCCAGTTGATTCAGGATGCCAGCAATGGTGATTCCTCCAGAAGATGCTGGCGGCATGGAATGGACTTCATATTCTCGATATTTAAATGAAATTGGATTCCGCTCAATTGCGCGGTAATTTTGCAAATCTTCCTTTGTGATAAGTCCATTTGTACGCTGCATACAATTTTCAATCATCCCGGCAGTTTTTCCGGTATAGAATTCAGTCCAGCCATTATTGGCTATTCGTTCAAGTGTTTCCCCTAATTTTTTTTGAATGAAAGTTTGGTAAAGTGTGAACGGTTCTTCCTTTGAAAATATTTTTGCACTCTCCGTATCATTGGATAAATACTCCTGATAATAAGGATGATTAAATGTATTCATATTTTGATAATCCAGCGGAAAGCCATTTGATGCAAGTTCTATAGCAGGCTTTACCAAATCTCTCCAGTTTGCACTACCGTATTTCTCATATGCCAATCCAAATCCAGCCACTGATCCTGGTACTCCTGCTGCCAAGGAGGTGTTCCAACTTTTACCGGGTATTACATTGAGGCTATCATCTAAGAACATATCCCTAAATGCTGCAGCAGGTGCAGTTTCCCTGAAGTCAATGGTGGTCACCATTCCATCTGCCAATCGGATCACCATAAATCCG
>Ga0208113_1001205_pt1 | contig 12529 bp, 10 predicted proteins | sample Knorr_S7_td_NADW_FD_185598 | JGI IMG/M metagenome (GOLD analysis project Ga0208113, IMG submission 185598) | Marine microbial communities from Southern Atlantic Ocean transect - Knorr_S7_td_NADW_ad_2505m_LV_A (SPAdes) (version 2) | ecosystem: Environmental > Aquatic > Marine > Oceanic | place...
TTGTGCAAGTACGCGATGATGGTTATCTACGACCCAAATTCGGCTGCCACTGTGGCCCATGCCTTTCAAAATACGGTTAATTTCTGGTGAAGGCACTAAAACAGAGCCGATATCATTGGGATTTTGTAGGTTTGAGGTCGACATAAGCTGAGGCTCAACCTTGTCTTCATCCCAATCTTCAACCGCAAAACCAAGCTTATTACCTAGCATCGAAAGCGGGAAACGCAGCTCTATGTTGTAACCTGTGTCGGTGCTTTTAAAATAGCCTTGGATTTTAGTGACAGGCTCTTGTGTCGTAGCATCAAAGGCATTAACCCAACCATCTTGACGGGCAGCCACCACATAACTTTTAAATTCACCTTCAGGTGTTTTTAGCATGATCTGTAAGTGATCATTACGGGTAAAGCTGAGCACATTTTTAGCACGGTACACCAGTGAGCTATCAGTGACTTTAAATGCCGCATAAAGGTAGTTTTCGTATTTGCCTACCATGTGATCAAAACTTAGATCACTATCTTGATGATCATTACTTAACCCCTGTAAGTAGCGCTTGTCGTAATGCCAAAATAAGCTTTGATAAGGCTGCCACTCCGACAATTTACCATCAAGTTGAATCGGGTTATTTAGGTTATAGGCATATAAATCTCGGCCTTTTACAACTTGATCTAAAAAGTTGGTTTGCGAGTCAAATAAAGCTGGGCGCTCATGTAATGCGGTTGCAAGTGCGCGGGTGGTGCCCACTAAGGTTTTTTCTTGTCCTTGCCTTAAGAACTTTTCCATTTCCCAAACATATTCATAGCCAAGCCAAGGCAATAAAAATAAAAAGCAGGATAAGAAAATAAACTTAGTTCTAAGCCCCAAACGCAGCATTAAGCTTGCTCCCAGCGATAACCCATACCGTAAACGGTATCAATGCAGTCAAATGCATCATCTAAAGCAATAAACTTTTTACGAATGCGTTTTACGTGTGAGGTAATAGTACTGTCATCAACATAAATTTTCGCATCACTCATTAATTCGTTGCGGCTTTTTACATGGCCTGGACGCTGTGCAAGTGAATGTACCATCCAAAATTCTGTCACAGTTAAATCAACCAGTTGCTCTTGCCAAAAAACCTGCATGCGCTGAGTATCTAACTTTAACATGCCGCGATGCAAAAGAGCGGTTTGATCGGCGGGTTGATCGAAGGCATCAAGGCGTCTAAACAAGGCACCTATGCGAGCAGCAAGATGCGCCATACTGATGTCTTTGGTTAAGTAATCGTCAGCACCCATGCGCAGGCCACATACGGTATCAATTTCGCTATCGCGGGCGGTTAAAAATATAATCGGTAAGGTTTTAGAAAGACTGCGTAATGTTTGGCAAAGTAAAAAACCACCATCCACTTCATGGCCAAGGCCAATATCAACAATGGCTAAATCTGGTAAAGATTGACTAAATGCCACTTCAGCACTGGCTCTGTCAGCAAAGCCTACAACCTGATAGCCCTGAGCGCTGAGCATTTCTGTGTAGTTTTCGCGGATTGCAGTTTCATCTTCAACGATTGCTATTTTCTTCATTGTTAATACTTACTTAAATTCTTTCTATAGCGAACTATACCTAATTTTTTGCCTTGCGTACTGGCAAAAACGTGATTGCCATTTTTCTGCCACAATTGCTCAGCAGTTTGCCTTTTTTGATCCCCTTTATTGCCATTTCGACTTGTTTTAATAGCTCCATACCAAGTTCGCAACACCAACCAATGTTGCCAAGCAATTAAGTAGAAAAAGGATTAAACCATGAAAAAATTAATTATTGCCGCTGTTATTACGTCTGCTGTATCTGTAGCCCCTGTTGCAGACGCTGCGAGTCAAACTAAACAAGAAACACCAAAAGAAACAGCCATTGGCTTAGGTGCAGGTGCCCTTGTTGGCGGCATAGTCGGCGGCCCAGTGGGTGCATTTATTGGCGCGTTTGCAGGTGGCTTAATTGGCGAAAAAGAAGCGGCAGACAACACCATTGATGAACAAGCTCACGCATTAGTTGTAATGAAAGAACAAACCGCAGATTACCAACAAGTGATTGCCGATAACGCAGCCCTAAGTGAGCAGCTTGAATTATTAGCTGACGAAAAAGAGCAGTTGCTACAAGCTCAATTGAACACCTTATTGGCGATGACGGTGCAGTTTAAAACCGGCTCTAGCGAAATTGCCCCACACTTTGCTAATCAACTCGACAAAGTTGCACAGTTACTGATTGCCCAGCCAAATCTGGCTATCGACTTAAATGGCTTTGCAGATCAGCGTGGTGATGAGTTGGCTAATTTAATGCTTTCAAAACAACGTGTAAATGCAGTGCAAAGCTACTTAATTAAACAAGGTGTGCCTCATACGCGCTTAACCGCAACTGCCTTTGGTGAGCAGCAAAGTGTTGCCGATTCAAATAACTACGAAGACAACGTGTTTGACCGCCGCGTAACCTTAACAACACGCCCTGTGTCACAGAGCAGCTTACGTACAGCACAAAGTAACCACTAATTCATCGGTCGATGGAGTGACATATTATGTTGAGTAACCGTACCAAAAGGCTCCTTTTTGGGAGCCTTTTTATCCTCTTATTAGGCTATGCAATTAACCCTGCATTTGCAGCCAATGCCAGTGCCGAACTGCGTTTTTATGATGATTCAAATAGCCAAGTGTCGTCGGGCTTATTAGTGAAAAACGATGTCACTATGACGCTCACTGGGCTTATTAATCATGTTGTTGTTAAACAACGTTATCAAAACCCGCACCCGTTTGCGGTTAATGCACGCTATGTGTTTCCGTTACCTGATGAAAGTGCAGTTCATGCCATGCAAATGCAAATTGGTGAGCGCATTATCACCGGTAACATTGCCCTTAAACAGCAGGCTGAACAGCAATTTGAGCAAGCTCAAAAACAGGGTAAACGCGCCGCTTTAGTTCGTCAGCAACGTGCGAATATTTTCTCTACTGATGTGGCAAACCTTGGAGCAGGGGAAGAGATTGAAATTACTTTGCAATACCAAGAGATAATCGGTTTTCGCGATGGTGTGTTTTCACTGCGTTTTCCAACCACTATTACACCGCGCTACGAACCTTTAACGGCAGAACTGCAGCAAAAAACGGATCTAGAAACAAAAGACACAGAACAACAGAACGACACAACAGCTAACACAGCGCAAGTGGCATCAGCGTGGCTAAAGCCTGTTTTTCATCGTGCACAAAGCCAAGAGTCTGATGCGAGCCTAAACCTTGCTATTTCGATGGATATTGGCCTTGAACTCAGTGATATCAGCGCTAATTTAGCGGGCATGCAAATCGATAATCCAAGTTTTGGTCGCTATCAATTATCACTTAATCGTGATGTTCCAATGGATAGAGACTTTGAGCTGACATTTAAACCCCTTGATAAAGCTCACTCTCAGGCTGCATTTTTTACCGAAACAGTAGCAGGGCAAGAATATGGTTTACTGATGTTAGTACCGCCAAGCGATCACTTTACCTCGCAAGCTCGTCTTCCTCGTGAAATGGTGTTTGTTGTTGATACCTCCGGCTCAATGCATGGTCAATCTATGGAGCAGGCCAAACAAGCCTTGTTTTATGCTTTATCGTTATTGGATGAAAATGACAGTTTTAACATCATAGGCTTTGATAACGAAGTGTCGGTATTAAGTGATACGCCAATGATTGCCAGTGACTTTAACATTCGTCGTGCAGAGCGCTTTATTTATGGTTTACAAGCAGATGGCGGCACCGAAATCGCAAAAGCACTGACTCAGGTACTTGATGGTAAACAGCATGATGGTTTTGTACGCCAAGTGGTGTTTTTAACCGATGGCAGTGTGGGGAACGAAACGCAACTATTTAAACAAATTCAAACAGATTTAGGTGACAGCCGACTCTTTAGCGTCGGTATTGGTAGCGCGCCCAATAGCTTTTTTATGACCAGAGCTGCTGATATTGGCCGTGGTACATTCACTTTTATTAGTAGCACCAACCAAGTACAGCCAAAAATGCAGCTGCTTTTTGATAAGCTGGCCCATCCCGCTGTAACTGAACTTACTCTTGAAGGCGACAAAGCAGCCCTTGAGTATTGGCCATCGCCATTACCTGATTTGTATTTTTCAGAGCCGGTTTTGGTTGCCGTGAAGCTTGATGGCAGTCAGCACTTAACATTAAAGGGGCAGACAAACACAGGGCCAATGACGATTAATTTAGCAACGGCCAATGCTGCAAACGGCGAAGGTATCGCTAGACTCTGGGCCAGACAAAAAATTAAATCGCTGCTGCTTTATAACGAAAAACAGGCGGTACGCGCAGAAGTCGAGACATTAGCACTTCAGCATCATTTACTTAGCCCTTTTACGGCCTTTATTGCAGTTGATAACTATGCGGATAATGAAATTGCAGAGCGTTCAATGCAAGTACGAAATAAACTTCCTAACGGCATGACGCTACCGCAAACCGACGGACAAAGCCGGGTGTTTATGCTACTTGGGTTGTTGCTGCTTTCTTTCTCGTGGTTATGGCAATGGCGACGCTAAAAAAAGCGCTGCCATTATGCAGCGCCTTACTTGGTATCGCATTGTTTGTTAATGGCGGTTATATGCAGGCGAAAGCTTGGCTGGCACAGGCATTGATTGAATCAGCTTGGCAGCAAGCTTTGCAAAGTCCTAATGAGCAAGTGAGGCCTTGGTTTTACGCCGATGGTTATGTCACTGCACACATAAATTGGCCAAGCCAGCAGCAAGAATTGACTGTACTTGCCGGTGCGTCGGGGCGAAACCTCGCGTTTGCCCCCGGGCATTTTTTGCCAAGCGGTGAACTTGGCAGCTCAAAAGGGGTGTTAATAGCTGGTCATAACGACACCCACTTTGCATTTCTAAAACATGTCGCAGTGGGTGAGCAGTTCAGTATGCAGTTGCAAAGTGGCCAGATTGAGCACTATCAAGTTCGTAGCATTGATGTTATTCATCAAAGCGAACAGGGCTTTTTAGCACAATCAGGCCTTTATTTCTTAACCTGTTACCCTTTTGACTCGTTAGCTTCAGGGACAGAGTTTAGGCTATTGGTGTCGGCTGATAAATTATCGTCGTCTACGTCAACTTTCAGCTCTTGATGACGTTGACTAACAACAACACCGGCGAATACCACTGCAATACTCACCCATTGCCATAGTGTGAGTACTTCGCCAAGTAAAATAGCTGACAAAATTAACGCAAAAATTGGAATGAGGTTTGAATAAGCCGCAGCGGTTAATACCGACACCTTACTAATGGCGTAGTTGTACATGCCATAGCCGCCTAAAGTGACACATGAGCCTAAATATAAAATGCTCAGTAGGGCACTTAAGTCGTGCTGATTTTCGCTGGGTAGTTCGATGAAAAATAAAAAAGGCGCAAAGAATAAGCTACCGCTAAACCCTTGAATTGCTATTAAGGTCAGCGGTGAGTAACGAGTGACTAAGTGTTTTACGCTCACGGTATAAAATGCGGCGCACACCATTGCCATCAATTCTAAAAAGTTACCAAGCAGTGGGTTAGGGGCTTGCTCAGTGCTTGGTGATAATAGCGTTAATAAAATACTGCCACCAATACACAAGGTAAAACCAACGACGATGGCTTTACTGATGTACTCTTTTAATATTAAGAACGCCAAAATAGCGACGATAATTGGTAAACAAGAGACAATTACCCCAGCTTGCGATGCTGAAGTGTATTCAAGAGCATGCCCTTCAAATAAATAATAGAAACAAGGCTCAGCCAGTGACATACCAATTAAGTACTTCCAGTCACCTGGTTTGAACTCAAAGCGGATCACATAGCGCCATAAACATAAGCTAATCAATAATGTGGTTAGCATTCTTAAAAAAATGACTAACACAGGATCATAAACATTGATTGCATGCTTTAATGCAATGTAGGAGCTACCCCATAAAAAGGTCGCGATAATTAAGCATAAACTGGCTGGCATAGGTGTCGCTATTGAGTAAAAAAACGAGAGCGCGATCCTAGCATGAATTTTTTTAACTTGTTCAAAAATTGTTAGCTGGTATATATATACCCAAACTACCTTAATATGCAGAATATAAGAATCAAATGCAAAGGCCACACGTCGTTGTTGTAAAGCTGGGCACAAGCGTGCTGACAGGCGGTACCGACAAATTAGATAAAGCACACATGGTTGAACTTGTTCGCCAATGTTGTGAATTAAAAAAACAGGGTTATCAGGTTGTTTTAGTATCAAGCGGCGCGGTTGCTGCAGGTCGCGAGCAACTCATTACCCCCTGTGGTCGTTCTTTGATTGAAAAACAAATGCTTGCCGCAATCGGCCAAGGACAGCTTATTCATATTTGGCAGAGTCTGTTTGCTTTGTATGGTGTGAATGTTGGACAAATGCTATTGACCCGCGCCGATGTGGAAGACCGTGAACGTTACTTAAATGCCCGCGATACCTTGAATGCACTTCTAGCGCACAATGTGGTGCCAATTATTAACGAGAACGACGCTGTAGCCACCGCCGAAATTAAAGTCGGCGATAACGATAACTTATCTGCTTTAGTCGCAATATTAGCGAATGCTGAAAAGCTGTTATTGTTAACTGATCAAGAAGGCTTATTTACAGGTGATCCTCGCTCTGATGCCAATGCAACACTAATCAATGAAGTGTCACATATTAATGATGAACTCAGAGAGCTCGCTGGTGGCAGTGGCACAACCCTAGGTACCGGGGGGATGGCGACTAAACTGCAAGCGGCCGATATTGCTCGTCGTGCCGGTGTTGAAGTGATTATTGCTAAAGGCGCAGGCAAAAATGTGATTTTAAATTGCATGGCTGATAAGCTTCCAGGTACGCGCTTTTTAAAACTCACCGCACCAAAAGATGGCCGCAAAAAATGGTTACTTGCAGGGCCTAAAAGCACGGGGCAATTAGTGATTGATGATGGCGCAAGCCTTGCACTTAAAGAACGTGGCGCAAGCCTTTTGGCTAAAGGCGTAAAAACAGTGCGAGGGCAGTTTGAGCGCGGTGATGTGATTGAAGTGGTGACGAGCCAAGGGCAATGTATTGCTAAAGGTCTTGTTAATTTTAACCACCAAGAAATTGATCAAATAAAGGGCTGTCATTCATCGCAAATTACTGAGTTGCTTGCATTTGCACCAAGCAGTGAAGTAATTCACCGAGATGATATGATTTTGTTATAGTTTTTTAGTAATTCTGATAAAGTTAACTAAACTAAAGTAATATGCGGTTTTGGGGACTTTTAAATGGCGGCTAACGCTTGCGGACATGACTGGGTTGTAGAAATCACCCAACAAGAAGAAGAGCCTGAGCTCGATCAGGCGCTTATTAATGCCGTGAGCGAATTAGATGAATTTTCTCGTTTCGCTATTTACATCAATAAGTTTTTTAAACCTGGCCTGCCTGCCAGGCTGCTAAATAAAGATTCAGTTATCGAAGAGCTCAGTGAACATGAAGTCAATGAGCTCATCGAAAAAGTAAGCCGTAATAAAATTCGCATCAGTCGCAACTACGGCTTTATTTCTACTTATGTGCCTATTTATTACATGGGCAATGTGGTTGGTGTACTGGTTATTGAATCTGAAAAAGAGCTTTCAGAGCGCTGTAGTATGCTCGCCATCTACATGCTGAACATCTATGCGAATCAACTGTCGTTACTTTATAAGTCGCAACTAGACCCTTTAACTGAGCTTTTAAACAGACAAACCTTTGATAAAAAAGTGATTGAAATTGCAGCCGATGCTGCAATAGAACACCTTGAACCTGACTCAAAGCATCGTCATTGGTACTTGGCGATGGTCGATATAGACCACTTTAAACGTGTAAACGATAACTATGGTCACGTTATTGGCGATGAAGTGATCTTGTTAGTGGCGCAGCTATTAAAAAATAACTTTCGCTTTGAAGATTATGTTTTTCGCTACGGCGGCGAAGAATTTGCTGTGTTATTTCAAGCCAGTGACGAGCTCGATGCTCGTAATGCACTTAATCGCTTTCGTGGCTGCGTAGCAGAATACCCCTTCCCGCAAGTCGGTAACTTAACAGTGAGTAGCGGTTTTATGCCAATCTACGAATTTGAAATGGTTGCCAGTCTGGTCCAAAAAGCCGATAAAGCCTTATACCATTCTAAAAATATGGGCCGCAATCGCGTGACTGCCTATTCCGAGTTAGATATTCAACAAAGCCAACCTCAAGATGATTCAATAGAGCTGTTTTAAGGTGTTGCAGCGCGCTTTGCTGTGTTAAAATTGCCCACTATTTTTTAGAGCCCTATTGAGAAGGTAAGATGAAGTTTGTTCGTTGGTTGTTAGGCCGCATCATTTTGTTTTTTGATTTTGTATTCACACCACGTAGTAAGAAGCGTCCAGCAGCAGAGCAAGCGGCGCTTGATTCAGTGACATCACAATTTAAGCTATATCAATTTAAAGCTTGTCCATTTTGCGTGAAAGTACGTCGTGCAATTAAACGCCAAGGTCTTTCAGTTGAAACTCGTGATGCCAAAGGTAACGAGCAATTTCGCCAAGAGCTTTTAGAGCAGGGCGGAAAAGTAAAAGTGCCTTGTTTACGTATTGAAGAAAAAGGCCAAGTAACTTGGTTGTATGAATCAAACGATATCATTGCTTATTTAGATAAAGTCGCTGCTTAAAGCGGCTTTTCACTTCGATTATAGCCCGTGCTGTGCTAGCATTTGGGCAAATTTTTAATTGTCTTTTGAGAGATATAACCATGACAATTCGCACCCGTGTTGCTCCGTCACCGACAGGCGACCCGCACCTAGGTACTGCATACATCGCATTATTTAACTACTGTTTTGCTAAGCAGCAAGGCGGTGAGTTTGTGTTACGTATTGAAGATACAGACCAAGTTCGTAGTACGTCAGAATCAGAGCAAGCTATTATGGATAGCTTGAAATGGTTAGGCTTAAACTGGGATCACGGTCCAGATGTAGGCGGTGAGTTTGGTCCATACCGTCAGTCTGAGCGTAGCGATTTATATAAGAAATTTGCGCATCAACTTGTTGAACAAGGTAAAGCGTTTTATTGCTTTGCTACGAGCGAAGAACTAGACCAAATGCGTGAAGAGCAAATGGCCGAAGGCCTGCGCCCTAAATACGATGGTCGTGGTTTAAATCTTTCTGAAGATGAAATTAAAGCAAACCTTGAAGCGGGTAAGCCTTACGTAATCCGTATGAAGATCCCAAGCGAAGGCACGTTTAAGTTTAACGACTACCTACGTGGCGACATTGAGATCCCATGGGAAAACGTAGACATGCAAGTGCTACTTAAAGCGGATGGTTTCCCAACTTACTTCCTTGCCAACGTAGTTGATGATCACCACATGCAAATTAGCCACATTTTCCGTGGTGAAGAGTGGATCAACTCAGCGCCTAAGCTATTAAAATTATACGAAGACTTCGGTTGGGAAGCGCCGGTACTTGGTCACTTACCGCTTCTCCGTAACCCAGATAAATCAAAGTTATCGAAGCGTAAAAACCCAACTTCAATCAACTACTATAAAGAAATGGGTTACTTACCAGAGGCGCTATTAAACTATTTAGGCCGTATGGGTTGGTCAATGCCAGATGAGCGTGAAAAGTTCACACTAGATGAGATGATTGAGCACTTTGATATGAAACGTGTGTCGCTAGGCGGCCCTATTTTCGATATCGATAAGCTTAGCTGGTTAAACGGTATGTGGATCCGTGAAAACTTATCTGATGCAGAATTAATGCAACGTTTTGTTGATTGGAAATTTAATACTGAGCTATTCGCTAAAGTATTGCCAGAAGCAAAAACGCGTATTAATACGCTTTCTGACATGGTTGACCTAGCGGGTCACTTTGTAGGTGGTATCCCAAGCTATGACCCTGCGCTATTAACCGCAGGTAAAGCGGGTGAAGATGCAACGCGCCAAGCGTTACAGTTCTTCATTTGGCAATTAGAAGGGTTACGCAGTTGGGAAAAACCAGCGATTTTTGCTATCGCAAAAGAAGTGGCCACTTTCCATGAATTGAAGATTAAAGACTTTCTTGAGCCAATCTTTGTGGCGATCACCGGTAAGACATCTTCAACATCAGTACTTGATGCGATGGAGATTTTAGGCTCTGACTTATCACGTGCTCGTTTACGTGTAGCATTAGCGCATATTGGTGTGTCTAAAAAGCAAGCTAAAAACATCGAACGTGCATACCGCGATTATCCACAAGCATAATCGTGATGAAACTTCCAAAAACCGAGCTCTATGCTCGGTTTTTTGTTTATAGCTGTAGCTGTTAAAAGTGCCAGCTCTGTAATAAATAAAGCGAAGTGGGCCTCAGTAACTATACGCCTTACCTTTACATACCGTGGCAACATCGCAGTTTTGGTCGTCATTGGTAAAGTCTTTACAGCTTTCTACCCAGTAGCCATTACCGCCTCTATTTACTACTTCAAGTTTTAGCTGCTCAATAGCGATACTATTTACCTCTGTAGGGTTGTAGCCACCAGATTGCACTGAGCGTTCACCAAGACAACTAAGCCCTTCAACCTCACCTAAATAATAGGCGCCGCTTTCAATAACCTGTTGTTCACTTATAAATTCTTGTAATCGCTGTTTTTCAAATTCATAGGTAAACAAATTATAGGGGCTGTTTAGTCTTATACCTATGTTGCCGCAGGCTGACAAAGTTGCAAAGGTGATGAGTAAAATTAGTAGTCTAGTCATGTTTTTCACCTCAATTTAGTTTTCTTACTTTATCGCTAAAAGTGCATATGTGTTGTAAAAAATTGTTGGCTAAAACTGAATAAATGCATTTAATCATGCACTTTAATATGACTAAAATGCGCTTGAAAATGTAACTGAATGTGCATGTTTGTTAACTTTGTCGATTAATTAGCTCTTAAATAAAACGATAAAAAGTTCACATTCTAATAGCGGCTGATAAATTTAGATTAGCGTTATGGCTTATTTTATAAGCTTAAAATTGATTTTTTCGTTTTTTAGGTAATTTATTTGTTAACCCTAAGTACAAAATGCTACACGCATGTAGCTTTCTTTTAACCCCCTTTGTGATTGAATTGTCTATACAAGTGGTGAAATGGATATTCACAAATCTTGAATAACTATACTTACCAACTATCCAGGGGATACTAATGCAAGTTAAGACCTTATCGATTGCTGTTGCAGCAGCAATTTATAGCGCCAGTGCAGCTCATGCTGTCGGTATAGACCAACCATTTAAACAAGCAAATGTTTTAAAGCCAGCTAGTTTCACGACCGAAGAAATCGTCAAATTAACAGAAGAATTTCATACCGCAGACTCGCATAGCATGCTGCAGAATGACGGTTTAAACGTGCAAGTGAATGGCCAAAAGAGCAAATTCAACGCAGAAGGCCTTGATGGCGAGCATGTTTATATTGTGACACTTCGTGAAAATTCAGTTGCTCTAGAAGCGCGTAATTTTGAATCACCGCTTGCCCGCACAATGAAGGCACAAGGTGTTAGCAAAGTATTTGAACAAGGCCAACCAGCGATTGCTGCGGTAACTGAATATCAAAATAAGTTATTAAGCAAACAGCAAACAGTGATGAGCACTGTAACCGCTGTAACAGGCCGTACTGAGATGCGCCGTCAATTCACGAAAGCACTCAACGGTTTCTCTGTAAAAATGACTGAGCAAGAAGCTCGCCGCGTAGCCGAGCTTGGCAGTGTCGCAACGGTGATGCGTTCTAAAAATTATGACTTATTGTCTGATGAAGGTCCAAAGCATATCGGTGCTGATCAAATTTGGAATGGCAGTAGTGTACCAAGCGGTATCAAGGGTAAAGGCGAAGGTCAAATTGTCGGTATTATCGATACCGGTATTAATACAGATCACCCATCTTTTGCAGCCGTTGGCGGTGATGGCTATGAGCACCAAAATCCGTTTGGCGACGGTGTTTACGTTGGTGACTGTGTTGAAGAACCTGAAGAAATTCAATGCAATAACAAACTAATTGGTGTGCGTTCTTATGATGTGATCACTGATGTTTATGATGCCATGATCCCAGGCTGGCCAGCCATTGGTGAAGATTACGGCGGTCACGGTTCTCACGTTGCTTCAACAGCAGCGGGTAACGTAGTTAAAAACGTACCTTACATGGTAATGGGATTAGGTGAGCAATCTGACGGTGTTGTCATCAAAGAAGATGTTTTCCCAGAAATCTCAGGTGTTGCACCGCACGCAAACATCATCTCTTATCAAGTGTGTTACCCAGACAGTGCTGACTATGCGGGTTGTCCGGGTGAGGCATTGGTTGCAGGTATCGAAGATGCGATTTCTGATGGTGTTGATGTAATCAATTTCTCTATCGGTGGTTCTGATTCAAATGTGTGGGCTGATGCTGTACAACTTGCCTTCTTAGCAGCGCGAGAAGCGGGTATCAACGTTGCGGCAGCCGCAGGTAACAGTGGTCAAGCATGTGGCTCAGCTGAGTGTTTTGGCTATCTTGATAACTCATCGCCGTGGCTTGCTCAAGTCGCAGCTACAACG
>Ga0208113_1001209_pt1 | contig 12500 bp, 12 predicted proteins | sample Knorr_S7_td_NADW_FD_185598 | JGI IMG/M metagenome (GOLD analysis project Ga0208113, IMG submission 185598) | Marine microbial communities from Southern Atlantic Ocean transect - Knorr_S7_td_NADW_ad_2505m_LV_A (SPAdes) (version 2) | ecosystem: Environmental > Aquatic > Marine > Oceanic | place...
GATACCGTGCCAGTGGGACCGCTGGCAAAAAAATCTGCGGCGAATAAGAAAACGTTCCAAGGCGCGCCCGACGGCTCAGACTTCCGGTTTCGGCGGCGCCATCCCTGGCGGGAACACCGGAATCGGCTCGATGTCGTCCTCTTCCTCGTTTTCCTTTTCGTCCTCTTCGTCCTCGAAGACGCCCAAGGGGTTGAGGATCATGGGCGCGATGACCTGATGCAGGTACTTGACGACGCCTTCCTGAAATTCGGGCCGGATTTTAGACCAGGTGACGAACAGGTTGCCGTGGCGGTCGTATTCGAGGATTTCGTCGACGCCGCCTAGCTCCTCGAAGGTCTGAGCCAGGTTGTCGGTGTGGCCGATGGTCAGCCATTCGGGCCGAAGGCCCGCGTGCCAGATCACGTAGACCCCGGACGCTCCCTTCAACCCCATTTCTTCGGGGTCGAGGTTGAGAAAATTGTAATACTGGTTGCGCGGCGAACGGACCCAGGCGATGTCCCGGGGCGTGCCGGGGTCGACCGTTTTTTTCTTGGATTTTCAGAACAGAGCCATGACCATGTTGCCAATGATGCTTAATTTGTAGGGATGGCGAATCCAGCCCTTATTTAATTTTAAATATTCTTGGCGATCGACGGCCGCAAGAGTAGTTCAACGCCGATGAAAATGGAAATCGCCATATTGATCCTGGCGTTGGCGGCGGTGGCCTCGGTCTTCGTACCGACGCTGATGACCGGTGCCTCGCCGCTGCCGACGTCAAGGCCGGTCAGGGAGGCCATGTTGGGGCTTTTACCAGATAACATGGTTGGACCCATTTACGAGCTCGGCTCGGGCTGGGGCGGGCTGGCCCGGGCCCTGGCCCGGCGTTACCCCGGGACCCCGGTCAGGGGGTTCGAGGTGTCGTTGCTGCCGTGGGCTTGGTCGCGGCTTAGGCTGATGGGAGGCGGGCCGCCCAACGTGGCGTTCGCGCTGGCCAATTTCCACGGCGCCGATTTGTCGGACGTGGCCCTGGTGGTGTGCTACCTGCCGGGGCCGGCGATGGAGAAATTAAGACCGAAGCTGGAAACCGAACTGCCCAATGGGGCGCTGGTGCTGTCCAACACCTTCGCGCTGACCGGCTGGCGGGCGGTCGAGGAAAGGACCGTACCCGACATCCACCGGAGCAAGGTCTACCTTTACCGGAAAGGCGAATAAGGGTTCAGGATATGGGCGCCGCCGCTTCGGCCAGCCATTCCGCCGTCGCTTCGTCGACCAACGGCGTGATCTCGTTAAGCACGCGGGCGTGATAGGCGTTGAGCCAGGCCACCTCGGCGCCATCCAGCATGTCGGCGACGACAAGCGCCCGATCGATGGGGGTCAGGGTCAGGGTCTCGAACCCTAAGAGCGGCTTTTCGGCGTCGCTCTCCACCTGAACGACGGTGACCAGGTTCTCGATGCGGATGCCGTAGGCGCCGGCCTTGTAGTAACCAGGCTCGTTGGAGACCACCATTCCCGGTTCCAAAGCCACCCGGTTAGGCCGTTTGGAAATGCGCTGCGGCCCTTCGTGGACGCCAAGGAAATGGCCGACCCCGTGGCCGGTGCCGTGGTCGTAATCGAGCCCCGCCCGCCACAGCGGCAGCCGGGCCAGGGTGTCGAGCTGGCTGCCGGTGGTGCCTTCGGGGAAACGGGCGGTGGCGAGCGCGATGTGGCCCTTGAGCACGAGGGTGAAGTTGCGCCGCATCTCGTCCGTCGGCTCGCCGATGGCAATGGTGCGGGTGACGTCAGTGGTGCCGTCCAGGTACTGGGCCCCGGAATCGACCAGATACAGGGACTTAGGCCTTAGCGGGGCGTCGGTTTCCTCGCTGACCCGGTAATGGACGATGGCGCCGTTGGCGCCGGCGCTGGAAATGGTCGGGAAGCTTAGGCCCTGGAAATGATCGTTGCCGCGCCGGAGGGACTCCAGCTTGTCGGCGCAGGCGCTCTCCATCAGGGAGCCTTTGGCCGCTTCGCCGTCGAGCCAGGCCAGGAACCGCGTCAGCGACGCGCCGTCGCGCCGGTGCGCGGTCCGGATGCCGTCGATCTGGACGGTGGTTTTTATCGCCTTCGGCAACTGGCACGGATCGTCGCCGCGATCGATGACGGCGCCGGCCTTCTCCAGGCGGTCGAACACCCATAGCGGCGCGGTGTCGGCGCTCACGCGCACGGTCTTGGCGTCCTTGCCGAGCCTGTCCAGGGCAGGGCCGAAGGCGTCGGGCTCCAGGGTTTTAACATCCCCGCCCAGGTGGTCGGCGGTCCCCGGCGCCAGCTTACGGCCGTCGATGAACAGCTCGGCGCTGGCGTCGGCGTAAAGGATGGCGAATGACAGCGCCAACGGCGTGAACGGCACGTCGCCGCCGCGAACGTTCAACAGCCAGGCGATGGAATCGGGGGCCGTCAAAACCACCGCGCCGGCCTTGTCGGCCTTCAGGCCGTCGGCGATCCGGCGCCGTTTGTCGTTCGAGGAGTCCCCGGCGAAGGCGGCGTCGTGGGCGACGACGGGCGAGAGCGGTGCCGTCGGCTGGCCCGTCCAAACCGCATCGACGGGGTTTCCGTCGCAGGCCGCAAGCTCGCCCCCGGCTTTCTTGCAGGCGGCCTGAAAACGGGCGGTCTGGACCGGGGTCAACAGCCACGGGTCGAATCCCAGCCGGGCGCCCGGGGCCAGGTTGGCGGCGATCCAGTCAGTCGGCGGCTTGTCGGTCAGGTGGCAATGCTCGAAAAGGCCGCCGTCGACTTCCTTTTCCACCTGTAGGGTATAGCGGCCGTCGGCGAACACCGCCGCCTTGTCGGCCAAGACAACCGCCAACCCGGCCGATCCGGTGAACCCGGTCAGCCAGGCCAGGCGCTCGGATTTGCGGGCCACGTATTCGCCCTGGTGTTCGTCGCTTCGGGGCTGGATGAAGCCGTCCAGGTCACGGCGTTTGAGCTCGTCGCGTAAAGCGCCGAGGCGGGCCGGGTCGGTGGGGCCGCCGTCGAGTCCGTCATAGAGTCCCCCGTCGTCGTCGCCGGATTTATTACCGTTCAGGATCATGAGGCGCGGGTGCTCCGTGGGTGGTGCCGAATCTGCAGAAACTAACAGGCCCGCCGGTTCCTGTCATATGCCATCGGCGGCGCTCCCGGGAAAAGTCCAACAGGCGAGGATATAAAACCCCAACGCCATGACGATCACCGCCGTGAACCCGAACTCAATGGCAAGCAGGGCCGCGATGACGGCGCCTAGCACCGAAGCGCAGCCATTGATGGCCCAGGCCCACGGGATCAGGCCAGGCCTTTCCTCACCGAGACGGGCCAAGCCCAAGGGAAATGGCATGCCCATCGGAAAAGCCAACGGCGCGATCAACAACAGGGATAGGGTGAATTTGGCGGCCAGCGCCAGCGCCGCCAGCCATTGGAAAAGGGATGGCAGCAGAAACAGGTATGCTACCCCGACGACGGCGATTCCGACGATGGGGTAAAGACTCGGGTTGGCGGAAGACAGAAAGCGGCCCGAGAGCAGGCTCCCCAGGCCGGCGAAGACAAGGAACCCGCAAAGAACCACGGCGGCGGCATATACCGGGCTGGCGAGGAACAGGATGAACTTCTGGATAAAGGCCATCTCGACGAACAAAAAGGCGAAGCCGAGGCTCAGGAAATAGATCAACACCCGCATGCTTGGGCGGGGGGTTCTTTCGGCCTTCTTTGCCCGGCGGCCCGCCCACAACGGCAGCGGTATCAACACCAGCGCAAGGACGATGGCCTGCAACAGAATCAGGGCGAGAACCGGGTAACCCCATTCCAATAGCCCAAAACCGCCCCGGCCCCGAAGCGCATAAAGCTCATTGAAAAGCGGCCATTTGAAAAAGTTGAAGAAATAGGGCCTGTCGTCGGTGACTGGCCGGATATCGTATTTATAGCGATCGATGAAATCTTCCCCGGCAGGTCCCAGCAGGGAAATGGCCGATTCAAAGAATAGGGGCCTTTCCAACAGGTGGTAGCGGTTGGGGTCGGCCGGCGTGATGCCGGGGAAATAAACGACGTCGAAGGCCCGCTCGCGGGAAAAACGCTTAATGGCGATGATTTCGGGCCCTGAGAAAGCGCCGTTCTTGATCAGGAGCGTGCTGGTCTTGCCGCCCCGGATGAGGGCCAATTGACGGCCCGGTTTGGCAACCCCCATACGGCCAAGGGCTTGGACAGCGGTGGCGAACAGCTTGAGGCTATCGCGGGGCGGCAGTTTGAGCCAGCGGGTGATAGAGACAAGGCCCCCGGGATTGAGCCGGGCAAGGTACCGCTCCATGGCCTCGGTCGTATAAAGATAGCTTTCGTTCAAGGCCCGCAGCCCGGCGCTTGCGGCACCGAAGGAATCCACCAGGGCCATTTGTATGAGATCGTAGGCTAAACCCCCGGCGCTGACGAATCCACGCGCTTCGGCGACATGGAGACGGACGTCCTGACGATCATAGAGTCGTCCCGAGAATGCGGCGTAGTCTTCCTTGATGAGCGCCGCCATTTGGGCGTTGACCTCAAGAGCGTCGATCCGCCGCGCCTGGAGAAAGACCGCCTGCAGGACGTCGGTGCCGCCGCCGGTGCCGATGACGAGGACGCTCGGCCGCCGCAAAAGGTAATACGGCAGTGCCGAGGTTAGGAAATCCAGGTACCGGGGCGCTTCCCCCCGCGCGTCATGCCGGTTGATAACGGTGAAGCCCCCGCCGTCGGTGAAAACGCCCAATTGTTCGGGCGGCTCGGACGGGTTGAGGACACTAAGCCCCGGGGCGTGGCGGAAGGGAATCCTGGGGCTTTCCACCACCGTCAACAGGCCCAGCGGGCCGGAACGTTCGCCGACGATCCTGGCCCCGGAAACCTGAAGCGCCTGGCTTAGTCCTTTGTAGGGAGAAGGCTTGAGTTCGGTAAAGGGACCGGTAAGCAGGAACGGAAGCAGCCCGGCCGCCAGAAAAAGCGATCTCGCCAGCCAGCGGCGGGTGCCGCCGCTGGTGACCAGAGACAAGGCCGCAGCGGCGAAGCCGGCCGCGCCGAGAGCCTTCAAGGCGTCCACGGGTGCCAGCCAAAACAACAGTCCCACCATTCCGAGCGCGCCCGTACCGGCGCCAAGAAGGTCCGAACCGTATGTCCGCCCCATCAGGCGGCGGAAACGATATAGGGTAAGGCCGATACAGTTGGCAGCGAACAAGAAAGGGACCGCAAGCAACAAATAAAGCAGCGCCAGATACAGCGGCTGCAGCGGGTCCCACAACAACTCCAGCGGATTCAGCGGTACCCGTTGGGCCAGGAAAAAACACCCTGGCGCGGCGGCACCGAACAGGGCTGCGTTCAAGGCAAAAAGGTCCCGGAACCGGCGCCCGACCTGTTCGCCCGCGAGCGCAAGAAAAGTGCCACTCACCCCGTACCCCAGGAGCGCGAGGCTGATGATCATGTAGGCGAAGTGATGCCACTGGATGATCGAGAACAGGCGCAGCAACAGGACTTCGTAACCGACTGCGGCGGCCGAAATTAGCGCCACAGACAAAAGCGGCGGCCGAAGGCTGTCGTCGAAGGGCGAATTTAGCGGCGCCATCGGTTGCGGGAGGTCGGCATGGTCGGCCCCGTCAATGACCGCCCGTCAGCGGTACGAAACGCACAGGCAGGATAAGCCGCGAGGTGACGCCGCCGTCCACGCCTTTCTCTACCATGGTCAGGTATTGGACGAGGAAGCGCTGGCCCACGGGAGCGACCATGCGTCCGCCCGGCTTCAACTGGCGGACAAGCGGCGGCGGCACATGACTGGCGGCGGCGGTGACAATAATGGCGTCAAAGGGCGCATGTTCCTTCCAACCGTAATAACCGTCACTGATCCGCGTCTTGACGTTGCCATATCCCAGCCTTTTCAACCGCTCCTTTGCCAGCTGGCCGAGCGGTTCGATGATCTCGATGGTGAACACCTTGGCGCCAAGTTCGGCCAGTACCGCCGCTTGGTATCCCGACCCTGTGCCGACCTCCAGAACCTTTGAACCTATCTGCACCTCCAACAAGTCCGTCATCAGGGCGACAATATAGGGCTGCGAGATGGTCTGGCCGTGGCCAATGGGCAAAGGGCGGTTTCGATAGGCCAAGTCACGGACGTTTTCAGGCACGAATTCATGGCGGGGGACTTCCGCCATGACCTTTATAACCGCTTCGCCGAACGCCTTGCGCCCCGTTTCCCTCTGCGTCTCGGCGGCCATGGAGGCAATGGTGTCAGCCAACTCCTGACGCGCCTTGGCATAATATTCCTTGGCGTTTGCCGTAAACGGCGATCCCGCCGCCAACGAAAGGCCCGCAAGCACAAGCATGCACCGGATATCGAAGCCGCACCACAACCAGCCGGTCAGGCGGCGGCCCCGACCCCGGGCGCGGATAGATGGAAAGTACGTGGCAAGGCGGTTCTGCATCGTCCGGGATTACCCCCCTCCGGTTATTGGGATAGAACCGATTGTAAACGGCGCCGGGGCGCCGCGCCAGCAGGCCTGCGGACGGTTCCGCCCATGACATCTCCTTGCCATTCGGGTCAAATATTTCCCTAGCTATGCGTTTTATGCAATGGTGCGGTGCAACATTAACGGTTTACGGTCCCCTAAAAACGACTATTTTACCCGTGGGAAGTCAATCTTTCCCGAAGAAAAAGATAAAGACACGGTGGAGCGACGTCATCCGGATATCAAGACCTAAGGAGATACGTTATGCAAATTAAGAATGACAACCTTGCCAACGCGGCTGTCCTTGCCGTCGACGCCCCGCAGCGCATCGATCCGCTCAGCGCCGGCGTTCTGGGCCACTATGCGCGCCAGGAGGCAATGGCCCGCTTCATCGGCAAAGCCGCCCCCGTGTTTGTCCAGGGCGTTCAGTGGCTGGCCAAGCCGTTTTTAAACTGGCACCGCCGCAACGTCCTCTACAGCGATCTTCAAGCCCTGCCGGACTACCTGCTCAAGGACATCGGCTTCACCCGCGACGAGATCACTGCCGTGGTCTATCACCACCTCAGGCGCCAGCCCTTGTCGCTGAGCCCGACCCGCGCCCGCCCGGCACCCAGCGTTTCCGCCGTTTCCGGCACCGAAAACGAAAACCGCAAAGAGGAAAAGCCGCTGGCCGCATAATCAAGGCGAACGCGCAAAACAAAAAAAGACGGCGGTCACTTGATGTGACCGCCGTTTTCTTTTCCGCACAAGGCCGGGGGCCGGGATCGGTTCTTAGGCTTTGGTCATTTCGGTTGCGGGACGATGCGCAGGTAAGGCTTCGGCGCCTCCCAGCCGTCCGGGTATTTTTCCTTGGCGTCGTCGTCGGAAACGGCGGGGACGATGATCACGTCGTCGCCGTCATTCCAGTTGGCCGGCGTCGCCACCTGATGGTTGGCGGTCAACTGGCACGAATCGATGACCCGCAAAATCTCGTCGAAATTACGCCCGGTGCTCATCGGGTACGAGATGATCAGCTTGATCTTCTTGTCCGGGCCGATGATGTAGACGTTGCGCACGGTGGCGTTGTCGGCCGCGGTGCGGCCTTCGGCGCCGCCTTCCTCGCTGGCCGGAAGCATGCTGTAAAGCTTCGCCACCGCAAGCTCAGAATCGCCGATCAAGGGGTAGTTGATGGCGTGGCCCTGGGTTTCCTCGACATCCTTCGACCACGCCTTGTGGTCTTCGACGGAATCGACGCTGATGCCGATGACCTTGACCTTGCGCTTGTCGAATTCGGGCTTGATCTTGGCCAAATAGCCGAGCTCGGTGGTGCACACGGGGGTGAAGTCCTTGGGATGGGAAAACAGCATCACCCATCCGTCGCCGATGAATTCGTGGAAGTCGATCGTGCCTTCGGTCGTTTCGGCGGTGAAATCTGGCGCCTCGGCGCCAATTTGAAGTGCCATTGGTCGGTCCTCCCTTGGTGGATGAATTTTATCTATTACCCGCCGCGTTTGACGGGGTCTGAACTGTAACCATAATTAATACCCGATGGCGGCGAATTCTAGTCCTTCTTAGGCGCCTCTTCGGCCGGCGAATAGCCGCGACTTTTAAGACAGCTTTCGAACAGCCGCTTTTGGGTTCTTTTGGCGTCATAGAGGGCCATGTCCCTTTTCAGGGTGTGGCCGGCCCCGTATAACGGCGCGCGGACCTCCGAGGCCAGTTGACGGTACCGCTTTTCGGCCTCCTTGCGGGCCAGGCTTTGGCACGCCGCCTTGTCCCGGTTCCAGTCCCCCTGGCCGGCGGCGGATTTCCGCCAACGGCCGGGCTCGGCGCAGGGGGCGGCAAAAAGCACCGCCGCCGACAGGGCGATGCAAAGCTGAGTCTTCAACTTCCCAGGCATTGCCTTAAAAAGGCGACGGCTTCGCTGGAATCCCATTCGGCGGCGCCCAGCGCGCGGCCGATTTCCCGGCCCCGCTTGTCGATCAACATCGTCGTCGGCAGGCCGAAGACCTTCGATCCGCTGAGCACCTTGCGGCCCTTGTCGATGAAGATGTCCAGGTTCCTGATCCGGTTGAAGTCATAGAACTTCTTCACCAACGGCACCCCGGCCCGGTCCTCTGAGATGGCCAGGACCTCGATCTTGTCCCCGGCCAGTATTTTCTTGAGCCTATCCAACTGCGGCATTTCGGCCACGCAGGGCGCGCACCAGGTGGCCCAGAAGTTCAAGACCACGGCCTTGCCCCGGAAATCGGCGAGGGTTTTTCGGGTCCCGGTGGCGTCGAAGAAGGGCTGTTCGGTGACCGCCCGGGGAGGCTGGACAAGGTCGAAATTATCGAGCACGTCGACGGGAGCCGAGCATTTTCCGCCTTCCGCACTTGCCAGCGGACGTGATATGGAGACAATCGCCGCGAGTAACAGCCAAAGCAGGGCCGGAAAGGCGAATCGTTGAAGCGTGGTAATGGGTGATTGTAGGCGTTTCAAAATTCGGCGTCCTGGCGGCTTTTCGAACGGGTTTTGAACCATGGCAAAGAAATCCAATAAGCCGGCCGCCCAAGGCGGCGGGCCGGGCACGAAGGGAATCCGGGGCGGTCGTTTCAAGGCCGGGCCCGCGGACGTCATGCAGGAAATCAATTCCTCCATTGATTTCGACAGGCACCTTTATGCCCAGGACATTAGGGGTTCCAAGGCCCATGCGGCAATGCTGGTCAAGGCCGGCATCATATCCCAAGAAGACGGCGATGCCATCATCAAGGGTCTGGACTCCATCGCCGAGGAAATCGAAAGCGGCAACTTCGAATTCAGCCAAGCCTTGGAGGACATTCACATGAATGTCGAATCACGTTTGGGCGATCTGATCGGCGACGCCGCCCGGCGGCTGCCCACGGCGCGGTCCCGGAACGACCAGGTAGCCACCGATTTCCGGCTTTGGGTGCGCGACACCCTCGACGGCCTGGATGCCGAGATCAGGAACCTGCAGGCGGCCCTGATCGATCGCGCCGAGGAGCATGCCGCCGCCGTCATGCCTGGGTTGACCCACCTGCAAGGGGCGCAGCCGGTAACCCTGGGCCATCATCTGCTGGCTTACGTGGAGATGCTCGGCCGCGACCGGAGCCGCGCCAAGGATTGCCGGCGCCGGCTCAACGAATGCCCGCTGGGATCGGCCGCGTTGGCCGGCACGTCGTTTCCCATCGACCGCGAACAGACGGCCTCAGCACTCGGTTTCGACAAGCCGATGGCGAATTCCATGGATGGCGTTTCGGACCGGGATTTCGCCCTCGAATACTTGAGCCTAGCGGCGATCCTGGCCGTCCATCTGTCGCGCCTGGCCGAGGAAATCGTTCTCTGGTGTTCACGTCCGTTTGCCTATGTCCGCATGCCCGATGCGTTTTCGACTGGCTCTTCGATTATGCCGCAGAAACGCAACCCCGACGCCGCTGAATTGGTACGGGCCAAGGCCGGGGGCGTCATCGGCGCCCTCGGCGCGCTGCTGGTGGTGATGAAGGGGCTGCCCCTGGCTTATGGCAAGGACCTGCAGGAAGACAAGGCGCCGGTGTTCGAAACCGCCGCAACGCTCTCGCTTTCGCTGGCCGCCATGGCCGGCATGGTGAGCGGGATGGAATTCGATACCGGGAAGATGAAGGCCGACGCTGGCGGCGGTTTCGCCACCGCTACGGATCTAGCCGATTGGCTGGTCCGGGAACTGGAGATGCCGTTCCGGGATGCCCATCGGGTCACCGGGCGGCTGGTCGGGTTGGCCGAGGAAAAGGGCTTAAGCCTTGACGGCTTGAGCCTGGATGACATGCAATCGGTGGAAAAGGGGATCACCGAGGCCGTTTTAGAGGTCCTCGGCGTCGATAATTCGGTGACCAGCCGGGACAGTTTCGGCGGCACCGCGCCCGAAAGGGTGCGCCAAGCGGTGAGTGCGGCCCGCAAAAGGTTTTTGAACTGAGGGAAGGGAACCCCATGTCCGGTGCAAGGGATAGGATAGGGTGATGACGAAAAAAAAGATGGTCCGCAACGGCGTGTTGATCCTGGCTGCCTTGGCAATGACCGCGCCATTGGCTGCCTGCGGCAAGAAAGCATTGCCCGAACACCCGGTCGAAAGCAAATACCCAACCCCGTATCCGGCCCCCGAGGAGAAAAAAGAACCAAAGGGACAAACCCAACCCAAGCAAGGGGTCGTCAAGCCGGGGGGTTTCATATACGAATATCCGAACCGGCCGCCGTCCAAGTAGGCAGGCCGTGGACCCAAGAACAAGATGGATCATTTTCAGTATACCGATGGCGAATTGTGCGCCGAGGCGGTGCCCATAAGGCGGATCGCCGCCGACGTCGGCACGCCTTTTTATTGCTATTCGACGGCCACCCTTGAACGCCATTACCGGGTCTTCGCCGAAGCCGTCGGCGGACTCGACGCCACCATATGCTACGCCGTCAAAGCCAATTCCAACCTCGCCGTGATCGCCACCCTGGCCCGGCTGGGGTCCGGCGCTGACGTGGTTTCGGGGGGCGAGTTGAAGCGCGCCCTAGTTGCCAGGGTGGCGGCGTCGAAGATCGTTTTTTCCGGCATCGGCAAGACGGCATCTGAAATGGCCGCCGCGGTTAAGGCCGGGGTCATGCAGATCAACGTTGAATCGGTGCCGGAACTGGAAACCCTTTCTGGTGTCGCGTCGTCGCTTGGCATCGACGCCAACGTCGCCATCCGGGTCAACCCGGACGTCGATGCGCTGACCCATGAAAAGATCGCCACCGGCAAAAGCGAAAACAAGTTCGGCATCGATTGGCAGAACGTCCCCGGCGTTTACCGCCACGCGGCGGCGCTGCCGGGCATTCGGGTCGCCGGCGTCGCCGTCCACATCGGCTCGCAGATTCTCGACCTGGCGCCTTTTCGGCAAGCCTATGGGCGTGTTGTCGAACTGGTCGGGACGCTCAAGGCCGACGGCCACGCCATCGAAACCCTGGACCTGGGCGGCGGCCTGGGCATTCCCTATGAGGACGAACAACCGCCGAGTCCTAAGGAATATGGCGACATGGTCACCTCCGTGGTCGGCAGTCTCGGGTGCCGGATCCTTTTCGAGCCGGGCCGCATGATCGCCGGCAACGCCGGAATCCTGGTCACCCGGGTGATCAACGTTAAGCAAGGCGCGGACCGTCCCTTCGTCATCGTCGATGCGGCGATGAATGACCTTGTCCGCCCGTCGCTCTATAATGCCCACCATGCCATCGTGCCGGTGACCGACCCCCCCGCCGGCGCCGATTTGAAGGAGGTAGAGGTGGTCGGTCCGATCTGTGAAACCGGGGATACCTTCGGCAAGCCCCGGCCGTTGCCGGAAATCCAGACTGGAGATCTTTTGGCCATCCGCACCGCCGGCGCCTATGGGGCGGTCATGGCGTCGGCCTACAACACCCGGCCCCTGGTGCCCGAAATTATGGTCAATGAAGGGGATTTCGCCGTCGTCCGCGACCGCATCACCGTCGACGACATGCTGGCCCGCGAAGCACTGCCCGGTTGGCTTGCCGAAGGCAAGGAGGCGCGGCGCGAGGCCGGCGAATGAACGAAAGCCGTAAAAATACCCCGCAAGCCCCCCCGGAAGCCTCCCCACAAGCCGAAGCCGGCGTTGCCCTCAAAAAAGGATGGCAAAGACGCTACCGCTTGCTTCTCGGTGTGGCGCGCGCCGCCCTGATGTGGGAACGGCTGTGGCCCTGCTTGTGGCCGGCGGTGGGGGTGGCAGCGGTGTTCATCTCGGTGGCGCTTTTGGATTGGCTGCCGATGCTGGCGTTCTGGGTCCATTCCCTGGTGCTGATCGTTTTTGCCTGCGCCTTCGGGTTCATGGTCCGCGGCGCCGCCCAGGGGTTCAAGGCGGTTGACGAAAAATCGGCGCAGCATCGTCTGGAACAGGACAGCGGCCTCTTTCACCGGCCGCTGACGGCACTCCATGACCGCCTCGCCATCGGGGCCGGCGATTCCAGGGCCCAGTCGCTGTGGCGGGTTCATCTCGGGCGCATGGCCGAGGTGGCGAAAAGGCTTAGGGTCTCCCTGCCGTCGCCTGGCCTGGCCCGCTTCGATCCTTATGCCTTGAGGGC
>Ga0208113_1001212_pt1 | contig 12475 bp, 10 predicted proteins | sample Knorr_S7_td_NADW_FD_185598 | JGI IMG/M metagenome (GOLD analysis project Ga0208113, IMG submission 185598) | Marine microbial communities from Southern Atlantic Ocean transect - Knorr_S7_td_NADW_ad_2505m_LV_A (SPAdes) (version 2) | ecosystem: Environmental > Aquatic > Marine > Oceanic | place...
TATGAGATGTGACATCTGTTTAAAGGCTGGGATGACCGGCAACAACGTCAGCCACTCCAACCGCCACACCAAAACCCGATTCATGGCCAACGTTCACAAGCAGACCCTGGTGCAGGACGGCAAGTCGATCAAGGTTAAGATCTGCACTCGATGCTTGCGGTCCCTCAGTAAGTCCGCCAAGGTCCGTAAGGCCGTCGCCGCGCTGGCTTAAATTCCAAGGCAAACAGACCGCGTGGCCCGTCTTTCTTTATTCCGGCTTCAACCCGTGGACGCAGCTATGCATCCGCGCCATTGATTGAGTCACCGGTTCGGCTTCGTTAAATATCGCCGTCCCGGCGACCAAGATGGTTGCCCCGGCTTTCACAGAGTCTTGGGCCGTCCAGTCCGCTTTCACCCCGCCGTCAACCTCGATCTGTGCCGCATAACCCTGAGATTGAATCGTCCGGTATAACCGTTTGACTTTGTCCAGGGCCTCTGGGATGAAAGATTGGCCGCCGAGACCGGGGTTCACCGTCATCACCAGCACTATATCCAAAAAGGGCAGCACTTCTTCCAACGCGGATACGGGTGTGCCCGGGTTTATCGCCACTCCCACCTCATGCCCCGCCTCTTTTATCTTGGTCACGGTCCGGTGAAGGTGAGGACAGGCCTCGGCGTGAACCAATATCTGGTCCGACTTCGCTTTCATGAAGCAGGGCAGTAAATCGTCCGGGTTGTGGATCATCAAGTGGATGTTCAAAGGCAGATCGGTGGAGCGGCGTATGGCGTCGACGACTACCTCGCCGAAGGATATGTTGGGCACGAACCGGCCATCCATTACGTCCACGTGGATCAAGTCGGCGCCGGCATCGGTAACGTCTCTTACCTGCTGTCCCAGGCTGGCGAAGTCCGCAGCCAGGACCGAAGGAGCGATGAGGATTCGTGCTTCAGAGGTCATTGGCGATTGACTCCAGCAATTCTTTCGCGCGGCCCAATTCATCGGCGACCCGGTTTGGCGCGGTGCCCCCCGGATTGTCCCGGGCCGCCGCGGAGGACTCGGCGGTGATGCTATACACATCTTGGTCAAAACTGTCCGAGAAGCGGTGGTACTCTTCCAGGGTAAGGTCCTGGAGGTCCTTTCCCCGGGTTTCGCAGTGTCTACACAGCTCCTTCACCACGCCATAGGCTTCCCGGAAAGCCATTCCTTTGTTCACCAGGTAATCGGCCACGTCGGTGGCCAGCATGAAGCTCTCGCCGGCCAGGCTGGCTACTCGCCCTTCGTCCAGAGTTAGACCTTGAAGCATGTCCGGGTAGACCTGGAACGTTGTCAGCAGCGTATCGACGGCGTCGAAAAACCCCTCTTTATCTTCCTGCAAGTCGCGGTTGTAGGTCAGGGGAAGCCCTTTCATCACAGTCAGCAACCCCATCAGATCGCCGTAGACGCGTCCGGTCTTGCCCCTGGCCAACTCGGCAAAGTCGGGGTTCCGTTTTTGCGGCATGATGCTGCTGCCGGTGGTGAATTCGTCGGAAAGCCGGATGAACCCGAACTCACGGCTCGACCAGATAACGATCTCTTCGGAGAGACGGGAAAGATGCATCATGCAGATGGCCGCCGCCGCTAGATAATCCAGGAGGAAGTCGCGGTCTGAGACTGCGTCCATGCTATTGACGCTGATCTCCCGAAAACCCAACTCTTGGGCCAAAAAATCCCGGTCGGAAGGGTAGGCCACTCCAGCTAACGCGCCGCTACCCAGAGGAAGAACGTCGGTGCGGCGGTAGCAGTCGCGGAACCGGTCGATGTCCCGTTGGAACATCTGAAAGTAAGACAGTAAGTGGTGGGCGAACAGCACCGGCTGAGCCCGCTGCAGATGAGTGTATCCCGGCATGATCACCGTCTGGTGCCGGGTGGCCAGGGCTAACAAAGATCCCTGTGTCGCGCGCAATCCTTGCATGGTTTCCTTGAGAACATCCTTGGTGTAGAGACGCATATCCAGGGCGACCTGATCATTACGGGAACGCCCAGTGTGCAGACGTCCAGCGGCCGGGCCGATCAGCGCGTGCAGCCGGCTTTCGATGTTCATGTGCAGGTCTTCCAGAGTCTCGTCCCAGGGAAACTTATCCTCTTGAATCTCCTCACGCACCTTTCCCAGACCATCAACGATCAACCCGGCGTCCTCTTCGCTAATGATTCCCTGCTTGCCCAGCATTCGGGCGTGAGCGATGGACCCGGCGATGTCGTGGCGGTAAAGCCTCCGGTCGTAGTGGATGGAAACCGTGTAGTTATTGTAGTTGGTCATGGTTGGTCTTGGAATCTGGAAGAAGTAGTGCCCTAGATATTGTCCACTCGCATACGGTTTTGTAAGACGAGAGTCACCGTTGAGCACCGATGATCATGGGCAATTCCCGAAGCTCCCGGCGAAATGGATCTAAGGCCAGCCCGAGCGCTTCAAGGGTGAAGGCTCCCAGGAGCAGGCTGTCTTCTTCTTCTCCGAAGATGACGTCCGCCCCGCCGATCCGGGTTCCATATTTGAATATTGCCACACCCTTTTTGCGCACAATCTTTGAGCCGTCGGCCAACCGAAATTCTTGCTCGGTTAGCGGCTTGATTCCCAGCCTGTCCAAAATGGCAGCCGGAGCCACCGAGTAAATCGCCCCAGAGTCTACCAAGAAGTCGAGAGGCTCGGTTACTTCGGGATTGGCCGGGTTGCCTACTTCGATCTCCAGGTGCGTCAATCCCATAATGTTCTATCGCCTCAGACCTGTCATTCTGATCAAGCCTTTCAGTCGAGGGAACTTGATTGTACGGGATTTCACCGCCTATTGACTAGCTCCGTAGATAAGCGAAGCTGGCCGACAAGTTTTCGAGCACTTGTTCGTGAGGTGGGATCTCCATGATTGCCGGCCCTTGGTAGTTCTTAGCCTCCAATAATTGCAACATCATCAAACAATCCAGGTCGCCGGTGTCCACGGTGGGATGGGCTCGTCCGTCCCGGGCCTGTTTGAAGTGAACTATCTTGAGCATGTCCAGCGGCACCGCGTCTAGCTCCGCCAGTGGGTCGCTCTCAGGAAAGCGCCGCAATTGGTTGGTGGCGTCGGGACAGAGTCCAAGGTAAGTGCCTTCCTCATCCGAGAGCTGCTTCCGGGCTTCGCTGACCAGAAGCGCCATGCTGCGAATGGGCTGCCCCGAGTTCTCCATGGAGAGGATGACGCCCTGACTGGCCGCCTCCCGGGCTAACTCCGTCACGCCCAGGGCTTCCGTTGGTATGTCCTCTACCTTCTCCCATGCCTGATCGAAGGGACTGGGGTCGACGATTCTCAGATGAGGCGTATGCCGGCCCACCAGCTTGGCTGCTTCCAATGCGGCTTGGAACTGTTCACCGCTGGGGTCAGACTTCTTTGTCAAGCACGGCCAAGCCATCGCCAGGTCGAAGTCTAAGTCCGGGAATGAGTCTACCAAGGCCTGCAAGCGGGGTAAGACCGGGCGCCAGTTATCGCCTTCGCCAGATTCGCAGTCTCCCAAACAAGTCTGCCTGAGCTCGATGTGTTTTGCGCCTCTGGTTTTGGCGTCGGACACCAAGTCTCTCAGCTCCGTGTCGTTCAATTGAAGTTTCCAGGAGTTCGTGATTGCTCCGAAATTCATCTTCGCCGCCTCTATTGAGTTTGTATTTTCGGTTTATTCTCCCCACCGGTTGGCTGCGCGAGCCCGACGCCGGATCCGGGGCGGAGAAAATATGCTTTGCCAACTCAATCGCTATGGCCAATATATTATGCGGCAGGCCCCTTTGTCACTAGGTTGGCCGCCGGGCCGAGGTTGCGCCGAAGACGGGGAAGCCATTGTCTGTGCTAAGATTCAGTATCGATTTTGGTGAATCTCACCACTAGGCTGACCCGGAATTAGCCGGCCGTATCGAACCTATGATTAGTTGGTGAATCACAATGTCTATCTTGTTGTCAGGGGGCTAGGGATGACTCAACTCAATCAGGAAAAATGCGTGGCCTGCCGCCGGGACTCGCCGCCCGTGGAGCAGGAAGAGGTGGCTGAATTGCATGCCCAAGTGTCTGATTGGGACCTGATTTCCGAAGATGGAATCAGTAAGCTGGACCGGGTGTTCAAGTTCAACAACTTTCAGCACGCCCTGGATTTCACCAACGAAGTTGGTAGTCTGGCCGAATCCGAGGGGCACCATCCCCGGTTGACTACCGAGTGGGGCCGGGTTGCCGTCACTTGGTGGACGCACAAGATCCGCAACCTTCATCGCAACGATTTCGTTATGGCTGCCAAGTCCGATCGAATTTACCGAGATTTGGTGGCTGACGATACTTAACCGCTTTTCTTGGGGCGGGCCTCCAAAACAAGGTTGGCACGTGAGATAAAATCATGCTGATGTGCGCCATCGTTTGGACGTTGTCTCGTAAATACCAGCATGTATTCATATCTAGCGCCGGTTTGGGAATTTGATGGGTTATATTGAGGCCACCGCCGATTTCGACACGGCCGTCATTGAGGCTGGTGACCGGTTTGTGTCACAGGTCCAGCCGGTGCTTCACCCCCGAAGCCTGGCGGTTGTCTTATTGAACTCTGGGGGTCATCCAGGCCAGGTTGCATTCACTTGGGGGCCTCCGCACCGATTCGGAACCTCCCATTGCGCGTCATTGGCCCTTACGCCCAGCCCTGCTGACATCCCGGAACATTCGCTACGAATAAACCTCCAAGGACGGGAAGGGAGTTTAGGCGCGGTTCTGTTTCGTGGTGATTTCCCCCCTGGGTGCGACTATGAGCAGGCGGAACCGCTTCAAGCCATCACCCGGCAATTGGCGTTGACGCTGGAGAATATCCAGTTGAAGGAACGCCTGCGTCGTAAGTCGATTGAAGACCAGGCTTTGGAGAACATTGCGTCTTTGGTTGCCGCCAACCTGCCACCCGGTCCCCTGTACTGGCGTTTCGCGGACGAAGTTAAGCAGTTGACGCGCTACGACAGGATCACTTTCTATCTCGCCGATGAGACGGGCGGCAACTTGAGCCGGGTCTGTCAGCTTGGTCTAGGGGTCTGCCGCAGCGAACCTGGGCCAAAGCGAGATCTTGGCAGTGCTGCCTGCGAGTCGCTTGTTTCAAGCGGGACGGGTTTGATAATTCAGGACAAACCTCAACTCGGTGCCTCCCTTTGGCCGGACCTGGACGACGATGCCGATCTGAGATCGGCATTGATAGCTCCCGTCCGCCACTCAGATGAAGTTGCCGCTGTTGTTGCGTTGGAAAGCCGGTGGCCAAATGCCTATGGGCCGGCCGAGCTGGGCCTTTTGTCCAAGGCCGCAGAACTCCTGAGGCCTTGGGTAGCCAATCTCCGCTTGGATAGGCAGCTGCAAGGAAATGCTAAAGAGTTGGCCGTCATCGACGAGATGGGGAAGGCACTCGGCTCTTTGGACGGACTGGAACAGGTGTTTGGGCATATGGCTAAGGCGGTCAGCGAGTTGATTCCATTTGATCATGCCACCGTGACCTGGATCGACCCGGCTGGCAGCGAACTCAGCGCTCTGCATTGGCCCGGCGGCGCTAGCAGGGCAGTGTACTTCAACAACGTCGATTGCCCCAGATTACAAACCTGTCTGGTGTTTGGTAATCAAGAAATAGGCGCTTTGTCTTTGACCCGTGAGGGCGGATCAGGGTTTACCGCCGAAGACTCTAGAGTTCTGGAGCGGCTCGCCCTTCAGGTCGCTCCGGTGATCCAGAACGCGCGGTTTGCGATCCAAGGAGCGAGAGCGGGAGATGGGCAGGCCCTACAAGTACAACGATCAAAGAGGGCTGGCGCCGTCCATGAGCTGCGGGCGCCGCTAACCGCTATTAAAGGCTACAGCAGCGCCTTGCTCCAGTCGGATGTTAGCTGGCCGCCGGAGATTTACCGGGAGTTCCTGGAAACTATCGATCGGGAAACCGACCGCTTGGACCACGTGGTTGGTGATTTGTTGCTAGCCGTCGATAGTCAGCCTAACCTGCTGAGTCTCAATCTTCAACACGCCAGTATCGACGTCCTGTTTGACCTGGCGCAAGCGGATTTGGAGTTAGTCGATTGGTCTAAGGCAGTAACGTTTCAATGCGAGCCTGGCTTACCCGTGGCGCTGGTGGATCCTACCCACCTGGTTCGGGCGCTGGGACACCTGATTCGCTGTGCAGCCGAGTGCACCCTGCCCGGAGAGGCGATCCAGGTTAAGGCTTGCCGGAGGCAAGGCGGGCCGGCCATCGTGATAGGGACTGTTAACCCAGTCCGGCCCGGAAAGGCCAGATCCAGGAGGCAACAGGCCCCTTCTTTGTACAAGGATGACCGCCCGGCCCGAATCTCTTTGGCTAAGAATCTTCGCGTGGTTGTTTCTAGAAATCTGCTTGATGCCCACGGCGCGAAGCTCCTGATCTTGCCTAAGAGACGGCCAACAGAGATATTCAGTTTCCCCCTTCCGATCTCCTAACCCGGCAGGGTCGAACTTGATTCGTCCCTGCCGAAACGTTTCCTCGGGATATCCTGAGATGTCGTTGTGTTAACATCTGTCGAGTTATTTCCATCTTGGGGGCCTTCATGCGCGTCAACTACCGGTTGAGTTCCAAGGAATTAAGCGGTGTTTCCGGTGAGGCCGCCTGGGCCGAATCTATGGGATATGACGGCGTATCCAGCAGCGAAACCGCCCACGACCCTTTCCTGCCCCTGGCGCTGGCCGCCACCGCCACTTCGCGGGTGACTTTATCCACCAGCGTGGCTATAGCCTTCCCGCGCTCACCGATGGTGACCGCTCACACCAGCAGAGACATGCAGGACCTTTCTCAAGGCCGTTTCCGACTGGGCTTGGGGACTCAAGTCAAGGGCCACATCGAGCGCCGGTTTTCGACAACGTGGGAGGCGCCTGGGCCAAAACTGCGGGAGTACGTTCAGTCGCTGCGGCATATCTGGGACTGCTGGGCAAATGGGGGCAAACTGGACTTTCAAGGGAAGTATTATCAGTTCTCCCTGATGACGCCCTTCTTCAACCCGGGCCCCAGCCTTTATAAAGCCCCGGAGGTCTTCACTGGGGCCGTGAATGCTTACAACTGCCAAGTGGCCGGCGAAGTTTGCGACGGTCTGATGCTGCACAGCCTTACTTCGGCTGAGTACGTGCGCAACGTCGTTCGCCCCGGTCTGGAAAAAGGAGCCGGGAAGGCCGGCCGTGCCGGGCCGCCAGCCCGGCTAACCGGTAGCGGGTTCATCATCACTGGGCCGAACCAAAGTAGCATCCGGGCCGCCACTGCCGAAGTGCGCCGCCGTATCGCTTTCTACGCCTCCACCAGGACCTACTTCCCGGTATTGGAAGCCCACGGGTTCGAGGAGATCGGGGTCCAACTGCACCAGATGTCCCTTAAGGGTGAATGGGCGGAGATGGGCGAACTGGTAAGCGACGAAATGGTGGACGCTTTCGCCGTGATCGGCGAGTACGACGAGATAGCCGGAAGGTTCCTGGAAAGGTACGGAGACTTATTGGACGACGTTAACTTCTCACCCTCGACCGATGGACCCATAGAAGAAGTCCAATTACGCCGAATCATCCAGCAACTCCAGGACGGCGCCTAACGGCCTTCTCCTGACGGCTGAAAGCTGATAGCCGACAGCTAAGTTAACAACTCAGATACTGCCAATCCCTGGACCCTATTTCAAACCGGATGCGGCGGAACCCTTCGGCGTATGGAATGCCGGCCCTCTCCCCACTGCGGCTCGCTCCATTGGTCACCCGCTCAAGCCGGCCTTCCACGGGGCCGCGCATCTGGCTGGCGTGTTTGGTCAGAGAGTCGGCCTTCATCTGCAGGTACTCCGAGACATCCACGAAAACGTTAGGGTCTTCGCTGCCCCATAAATAAACTTCGGTGACGCGATGTGGCTCCAACCCTTCTTTGGTAATCTGTTCCGGAAAGTGCCGTTCGTTCCAAGCGTAAGTGAACGCCGAATCCACGGCCACCTGGCCGCTCATCCGATGGTCACGGTGGGTGTGGCTGATGCTACGGTAGGGGTCGATCGCCATGATGATGTCCGGCTTGTACATCCGGATGGCCCGTACCACCTGGCTGCGAAACAGGATGGTGTCTTCCAGGCCGCCGTCGGGATAAGAGAGGAAAACTACGTTCGCGGCCCCCATAACATCGGAGGCTTCCTGCTGCTCCCGCTCCCGGGTTGCCGCCAACAACTCCGGTGTCATGTCCCGGTCAGAGGTGCCTTTGTCGCCGTTGGTGCAGAGGACTACCACTGCCTCCGTCCCGGATTCATGGATCCACTTTGATAGGGTGCCACCGCAGCCCCCCTCACAATCGTCAGGATGTGGGGTGACTGCCAGGGCCCGTCTAGGCCCTTCGTTTATGATTTCCATGTAGCTATTGATCCTTCCTTACCTAGAAAATTAGCCGCTTTGACGGCATTTATTGTTTATAGGCGCGAACCCTTGATAGCCCCTAAAGGTGGAACACCACCATCTTCAACTCGGTCATCTCGTGTACGGCGTAGGATGGGCCTTCTTTGCCCATGCCGCTGTCCTTCAGACCTCCGTAGGGCATCAGGTCGGCCCGCCACTGGGGCGAGGAGTTGATGTGCAGGTTGCCAGATTGGACTTCCCGGGCGAACCGCATCGCCCAATCGATGTTTTGGGTAAAGATGCCGGCGGACAGGCCGAAGCGGGAGTCGTTGGCCATGGAGAGGGCATCATCGATGTCGTCGAAGGAGCTTACGGCCACGGCCGGGCCGAACAGCTCTTCCCGTGAAACCTTCATGTCGGGCTTGGTGTCCACCACCACGGTCGGCGCGTGCATGGTGCCCTCGTGGTCGCCGCCCACCAGGACCCGGGCTCCCTGGCCCACAGCCTCGCTGATCCACTGGCCCACCCGGTCGGCGTCGGAGGCCCGGATCATGGGCCCCATTCGCACCGAATCGTCCAGGGGGTTACCGGTGTTGAAAGCTTCGGTGGCCGGGGCCAAGGCGTCCAAGAAGTCAGCGTAGATGCGCCGGTCGGCCAGCACCCGTTGGGTGGATATGCATACCTGTCCCGCATTGGCGAAGCCGCTGGCTACGGTGGCGGCGGCAACTTTCTCGATATCGGCGTCGGACATAATTATCAGCGGGCTGTTGGAACCCAGCTCCATGGTCACCCGTTTTATGCCGGCGTTACGGCAGATGCGGTCGCCCACTTCCATGCTGCCGGTAAAGGTGATTTTACGGATTCGAGGATCGCCGGTAAGGGTGTCTCCAATCTCCCCTCCGGGCCCGGTGACGCACTGGATGGCTTCCTCGGGAAGTCCCGCTTCCAGGAGGATCTCCGTTAGCTTTAGAGCCGACAGGGGTGTATCCCCGGCGGGTTTCAGCACCACGGCGTTGCCGGCGGCGATGGCCGGTCCAACCTTGTGGCACACCAGATTCAACGGGAAGTTAAAGGGGGCGATGGCGGCCACCACTCCCACCGGGACCCTGATAGTGAAACCGAACTGATTGACGTTGCCCGGCGCGGCGTCCAAGGGGACCGTCTCGCCATGAAGGCGCTTGGCTTCTTCGGCGGAACCGGTGATGGTTTGAATGGCCCGCTGCACCTCACCACGGCCTTCCGCGATCACTTTTCCTTCTTCCTTGGTGATGGTCTGCCCCAGGTCTTCCGCTCGCTCCGCCATGATATCGGCGGTGCGGCGCAGGATGCTGTAGCGTTCGAAGGACGTCAGCTTTCCCATGGCTACGGCCCCGCGCACGGCGCTTGTGACGGCCAGTTCCACGTCGGCGGCGGTCCCCCGGGGCACCGTGTCCAGCAACGATTGGTCGAAGGGATTGAAGACCGGGATGGTTTCCGCTTTATCGATCCATTGCCCGTTGATGTACATTTTCATGGTTCTCGCCTCTCATCGATTAATTTCCAGAGGATGGACATTGTGGAAAAATGCCATCGACACGCGGTGAAACATCCGGCGATCTGCCGGTGAGTTTTCGGGCGCTTCGGCGTTCCGAGATGTGGGAAGGCAATCCATGGCCGAAGCTAGAACTACGTTGTAAGCATAGTACCAGCGTCGGTGGGCTGCAACCCGCAGTACGAACGAGGGAGGCCCTGGCAGCTACTCGCCCAGGATAGTTGTGCGGCCTAGAATGGTAACCATGTAGTGCCCGGAACGGCCGGGTACCCGCTCCAACCACCGGAACTTGCTTCGGGCGGCGTTGCGCAAGGTTTGGGTGAAACTGTGGGGTATCAGCCAGCCCACCCGGTCGAACAGGCTTGCCAGATCGTCGGCATCCACACTATCCATCTGAAGGAACTGGGCCGCGCCTTCCGCGGCGACCACCACTTTCCGCATGTCGCCCAGGGGATTGATCGACTGACAGAACTGTACGAAAGCGTTTACCGCCGCTGCGGAGCGGGCCTCTTGCTGGGCCTTTGCGCGGCCGACCGTGCCGGACTCTGGAGGATGTCCGGGAGGAGGTTGAATGACCTCTTCGGCGACGGGTGTTTGGCCGGACTGATTCACGACATCATCGCCGTCCACCGGTGCTGGAGCAGTTTCCTGAGGAGCCGGGGTTTCAATATTTCCGTTGCGGCTTGAGGAATCGTCTACACTACTACTCTTTTCCGTGTCCAACGCTTGCGAGGTGGCGCCGTTGGCCGCCGTGCCGGTTTCGGTGGAAGAATGCATTAAGTCCCTGGACAGACCGCGCAGCATCCCTACTATTTCCTGAAGTTCGGCTTGGTCCTGAGACTCAACGGTTATCTGCGCGTTGCTTGGGAGAGAAATGGAAACCTTTACCATAATGCATTACCTGGCTGTGAATACCACCCCACCAGGTAATACTAACCGACCGCAGTCTGGTAATCAACCGGATGGCGGTAGAAGTGTATAACCGCATTGGAACAGAACCATGTGTGATAAGTTACCGTTGCGGCTTGAGGTGTAACGGTTTGGGTTAGAGTAATCGATCTTGAGACTCCAACCGGGACTGGGACATTTTCCCTTCGGCTGGGGCCTAGCGCAACGGCTTACAGGCTTTGTTTTAGGAGGATTGCCAGCGAGCGGGTGAGGCCGGGGACCGCCGCTATTTCATCCAACGATGCTTGCTTGATACCGCTGACCGAGCCGAACCGGCGCAGCAACATTCGCTTCCGCTTTGGGCCGATGCCGGTTACCAAGTCGATGGGAGATTTCAGGCTGCTCTTGCTGCGCAGGTTCCGGTGATAGGTTATAGCGAAGCGGTGTGCTTCGTCGCGGATGCGCTGCACCAGATACAACGCTTGAGAATTCCGGGCCAAGACGATGGGCTCGGGGGTATGAGGTACGTACAGCCACTCATTTTCTTTGGCCAAAGACGCCAGTGGAACGTTGTCCAGTCCCATCTCAAGGAACACTTCCAGGGCGGCCGAAAGCTGCCCTTTGCCGCCGTCGATCAACACCAGGTCGGGGAAGATGCCCCAACTGGCGTCCTTACTATTGGTACCGTTGTCCTCCGGCCGATTCCCTTTGGCCCGCGCGTCGGCCATCCTTTTGAACCGGCGTCTTAGCACCTCCCGCATGCTCTCGAAATCGTCCACGCCTTCCACGGTCTTTATCTTGAAACGGCGATACTCGGAAGACTTGGGCTTGCCATCCTCGAAAACGGCCATGCTGGCCACGGTGTTGGTGCCCTGAATATGGGATATGTCGTAGCATTCCATGCGGCGCAAGTCGGTGGGCAAGCTCAACTCTTCTTGGAGCTCGGCCATGGCGCCGTGTATAACGTCCGTGTTGTCCAGCCACCTTACCCGGTGGTGCTCCAATCCCTGGCGGGCATTCTCCGCAACCATGTCAATCAGCTTTTTGTGCTGACCTCGTTGGGGTAGGACCAAACGGACGGCACCGCCTCTCAAGTCTCGCAGCCAATCGCCGATCAATTCTTCCTCTTCCAACGGGTGTTGTAGCAGGATGCGGGGTGGAATGGCCGAGGCCGATTGATAGAACTGCTTGATAAACTGGCCCATCACCAGCCCGGGAAGCTCGTCCTGGGCGCCGTCCATAAAGAAGTGGTCCCGGCCGACGAGCTTGTTGTGCCGAATAAAGAACACCTCGACCCATGTATCTGAGTCGCTCTGGGTGAATGCGATGACGTCCATGTCGCTGATGGGGTTGGCGTCAACCTTAATCTGCTGCTCATCGGCGACCTTCTGGACGCTGCGCATCCGGTCCCGGAGAACGGCGGCTCTCTCGAACTCCAGTTCCTCCGACGCTTTCTCCATGTTGGTTCGCAAGTCGGTGGTTACCGCTTCTGTATCGCCTTCCATGAACAGCGTGACCTGATTGATCACTTTGGCGTAATCTTCCTTGCTGGCCAGCCCGGTACAAGGAGCGACACACCGGTTGATGTAGTATTCCAAGCAAGGGCGCACATCTTTCCCAGTGATGGCCTTGGTGCAAGACCGGTAGGGGAACAGCCTCTTTATCAGGTCCATGGTCTGGCGAACGGTACCGGCGGTGGCGAAGGGGCCGAAGTACCGG
>Ga0208113_1001219_pt1 | contig 12451 bp, 11 predicted proteins | sample Knorr_S7_td_NADW_FD_185598 | JGI IMG/M metagenome (GOLD analysis project Ga0208113, IMG submission 185598) | Marine microbial communities from Southern Atlantic Ocean transect - Knorr_S7_td_NADW_ad_2505m_LV_A (SPAdes) (version 2) | ecosystem: Environmental > Aquatic > Marine > Oceanic | place...
TAGTGTCTTTACTGGGCTTAATTGCACTGGTTGGTAGCGCGTTTTTAATTCCGAGCAACTTAAAGCAAAGTAAACCGGCTACTTTGAGTGAGCAATTAAAAGTAATGGTGCAACCTAGGCTTTTACTCGTGTACTTGATGACCATACTTGGTTATGGTGGCACATTTACTGCCTTTACCTATTTAGCGCCTATTTTAGAGCAGCAAACTGGTTTTGCATCAGCCACCATTAGTTTAATTATGCTGGTATATGGGGTATCGGTTGCTGTTGGTAATATTTACGGCGGTAAATTAGCCGATAAAAAAGGCCCCATTAGTGCGCTGACTATTATCTTTAGCGCTTTAAGTATTGTGCTCTTGGTGCTGACCTTTACCATGCAATCTAAAGTCGCAGCGGTACTGACCATACTTGTATGGGGGGCATTTGCGTTTGGTAATGTGCCTGGGCTGCAAGTCTATGTGGTTAAACTTGCCGAAAAGTTTACACCCAATGCCGTCGATGTGGCCTCTGGGTTAAACATTGCTGCGTTTAATATCGGTATTGCGCTGGGCTCAGTGTTAGGTGGTGTTGTCGTTGAAAACTACTCATTGCAAGACACTGCTTGGATTGGCGCTATCATCAGTTTAGCGGCGCTAATTGCAACACGATACAGCGGTTATTTAGATAAACGTGAGATCATAAAGCCACAAACAGCTTAAAACTAAATTGTTGATAGTTCGGTGCTTTGTCGTTATTTTAGGTGCGTAGTTTGATTATTAGTCATTAACTAAAACCACAAGGAATAACGATGAAGCCCCTTTATTTTCTAGCTATTTGCTTGCTAAGCACATTTAGCAGCCAAGCAAAGCAAGCTAACCCAGAGCTCACAGCATTAGCACAGCAGTACTTTAATACCATGGTTGCAACACAAGCACCTAATGCGACTAAAAAAGAGTTAGAAGCTTTTTTAGCTTTATTAACTGACGATGTAGCAAATCAACACTTACCTTATCAAACCGATGATTCAAGAGAACCAGATGGTAAAGCCATGATGCGTAAAGGCATGACTTTTTACCTTGGGGCGCACACTGAATACCAAGCAAACTTACTCGATACCTTTATTTTTAATGATTCTGCCATTGCTTTGCGTTATACCCATCACGCTAAAGGTATACACCCACAAAACCAGCAAGAAATTGAATACACGCAAACCATTATGGATGTACTCGAAATAGAAGATGGCAAGATAGCGGTTATTCGTAAATACCACGAATGAGCTTAGCTTAACTTTTAGCCTAGTATGAGCGCTTTTATAAGCGCTTTTATAAGCGCTTTTTTATTAAAAATACGCCTGCAATAAATTTTCTCTTTTTTCCGCATTTTAGCTTAAATTCATACTTTTTAGGCTTTATTTTGAATAAATTTAAAACTTTTTTATATTTCGGATAATAAACGTAAGAACAGTGGGTTAGCTTAACTTACGAGTGTAGCTTTGCGGTTGTTTACAATTTGTCAACCTTGAATTGCCATGCTCATTACCTTAATCTTTATTTTAATTGAACGTTCAATCAATAAAAAATTATGCCGAAAGTTGGAATGGAACCTGTTCGTCGTCAGCAGTTAATTGACGCCACAATAGAGTCGGTTGCAGAGCTTGGTTTGCAAGGCACCACCATAAATAGCATTAGTAAAAAGGCGGGCTTATCGTCTGGCATTATCAGTCATTATTTTGGTGGTAAGCAGGGCTTAATTGAAGCCACTGTGCGTTATTTATTGACCAGCTTAAAGCAAGCACTTTTGAATCAAGTAACGCCACAAACTAGTCCAGAGCAACGATTAATGTTTATCGTTGAAGCAAACTTTTCGCGTATTCAGCAGCAAAGCAACAACACCAAAACTTGGTTGAGCTTTTGGGCGCATTCAATGCACGACGCCCAGTTGCATCGCTTACAAAACGTAAATAGTAAACGTTTATTTAGTAACTTATTAAGCTCATTCAAACAGTTAATGAGCGATAGCGATGCCAATTTAGCTGCTGAGCTAAGTGCAGCCATGATCGATGGTTTATGGCTAAGAGCCGTATTAAGTAAGTCAGACCAAGATCAATTCGAAAATTGTGAGCGATTAGCCAAAGACTACATTCGTTCACTGATAAAACAGTATGGAGCCTAAAATGACCACACCTGTTTACGAAAATTTTATTAATGGCCATTTTTTAAAGAATCAATCTGGCGATACCTTTGCAGTTAAGAACCCTGCAACGGATGAAGTGATTTATCACGTTGAAATCGCTGATGAGTTTATTCAAAACGCGGCAATCGAAAGCGCAAAACAAGGGTTTGCAGCATGGTCTGCAATGACGCCAATTGAGCGTAGCCGTATTTTATTAAAAGCCGTGGCAATCTTACGCGAACGTAACGATGAACTGGCAAAAGTAGAAGTACTTGATACGGGTAAGCCATGGCAAGAAGCTGAGTGTGTTGATGTTGAAACTGGCGCCGATGTAATTGAGTATTTTGCTGGTCTTGCGCCTGCACAAGTGGGTCAGCAACAAATGGTTGGCAATGACTTTTACTACACACGTAAAGAGCCTTTAGGTATTTGTGCCGGTATTGGTGCATGGAACTACCCTCTGCAAATTGCTTGTTGGAAATCAGGCCCGGCACTGGCTGCGGGTAATGCGGTTATTTTCAAACCTTCAGAAGAAACACCACTTGGCGCAATTAAACTTGCAGAGATTTTCATCGAAGCGGGTGTACCTGCTGGCGTATTCAACGTTGTGCAAGGCGCTGCTGAAGTAGGGCAATGGTTAACAGCAAACCCAAATATTGAAAAAGTGTCGTTCACTGGTGAAGTAGGCACAGGCAAAAAAGTAATGGCAAGCGCTGCTGGTTCACTTAAAGATGTGACCATGGAGCTTGGTGGTAAGTCACCGTTATTAGTATTTGATGATGCCGATGTATCACAAGCTGTTAGTGCGGCAATGCTAGGTAATTTTTATACGCAAGGCGAAATCTGCACTAACTGTACGCGCATTTATGTGCATAAAAATGTTTATCAGCAGTTTATTGATGAGCTGAAAACACGCACTGAGCAAAATATTATTGCTGGCGACCCAATGGATCCTGAGGTGAATTTAGGGGCGCTTATCTCTAAAAAGCATCAAGAGCTTGTACTTGGCTATATCGATAAAGGTATTCAAGAAGGCGCAACCTTATTAACCGGCGGTAAGGCACTATCACCAGCATCTGCTCCAAACGGCTACTTTGTGGAACCGACCGTTTTTGTCGACTGTAAAGACGACATGACCATAGTTAAAGAAGAGATCTTTGGCCCGGTAATGAGCGTGTTGGTGTTTGATGATGAAGATGACGTTATTCAGCGTGCAAACGATACCCACCTAGGCTTAGCCGCAGGCGTGTTCACTAAAGATATTCAGCGTGCACACCGCGTTATCCACCAGTTACAAGCCGGTATTTGTTGGATAAACAGCTATGGTAATTCACCTGCAGAAATGCCCGTAGGTGGTTACAAGCAATCAGGTATCGGCCGTGAAAACGGTATCGAAACTTTAGATCACTATACCCAAACTAAATCGATTTATGTGGGTATGAGCAATATAGAGAGTCCATTTTAATGAGTACACAGAACTATGATTACATCATAGTCGGTGCTGGCTCAGCAGGCTGCGTGTTGGCAAACCGACTATCAGCAGACCCTTCTAATAAGGTGTTATTACTTGAAACGGGTGGTAGCGATAAAAGCATTTTTATAAAGATGCCTACCGCGCTATCAATCCCAATGAATACTGACAAATATGCATGGCAATTTCATACCGAGCCAGAGCCATATTTAGATAACCGTCAAATGCACTGCCCACGAGGTAAGGTGTTAGGTGGCTCATCATCGATTAACGGCATGGTCTATGTACGTGGTCATGCCAAAGATTTTGATGAATGGCAGCAACACGGCGCTAATGGTTGGGATTACCAAGCATGTTTACCGTACTTTAAACGTGCGGAATCATTTTACTTAGGTGGTAACAGTTACCGTGGCGATTACGGCCCATTAGGGGTTAATAACGGTAATGAAATGGCTAATCCGCTTTATAAAGCCTTTATCAAAGCGGGCCAACAAGCAGGTTATGCGCAAACTGATGACTACAATGCAGCCCAGCAAGAAGGTTTTGGGCCAATGCATATGACAGTTAAAGATGGCGTAAGAAGCTCTGCTAGCCGTGAGTATCTAGACCCAGTTAAGTCACGTAAAAACTTAACGCTAGTCACCGGTGCTTTAGCTGAAAAAGTTTTGCTAGAAGGCAAAAAAGCCGTGGGCGTTGAGTATTCAGTATCTGGCTCTAAGCAGCAAGCATTTGCAGCAAAAGACGTTATTTTAAGTGCGGGCCCAATTGGTTCACCGCATATTCTGCAATTATCAGGTATTGGTGATAAAGACATCCTGAGCGAAGCGGGTGTTGAGGTTAAACATCACTTACCAGGTGTTGGCCAAAACTTACAAGACCACTTGGAGTTTTACTTCCAATATAAGTGTAAGCAACCAATTACTTTAAACGGCAAATTAGGCCTTGTTTCAAAAGGGCTAATTGGGGCTCGTTGGTTATTAAATCGCTCAGGTTTAGGGGCGACTAACCATTTTGAATCATGTGCATTTATTCGCTCAAAACCGGGTGTTGAATGGCCAGATATTCAGTATCACTTTTTACCAGCAGCCATTCGTTATGACGGTAAGAGTGCCTTTGATGGTCATGGTTTCCAAGTTCATGTTGGGCATAACAAACCAAAAAGCCGTGGTGCAGTAACGATTAAGTCGGCGGATCCTCAGGTTGCGCCTAAGATCCAATTTAACTACTTACAGCATCAAGATGACATTGAAGGCTTTAGAGCTTGCGTACGTCTAACTCGCGAGATTATTGAGCAAAGTGCGTTTGATGAATATCGCGATGGTGAAATTCAACCCGGTAAAGATGTTCAAAGCGATGAAGAAATTGATGCGTTTGTTCGTCAAGCGGTTGAGAGTGCTTACCACCCGTCATGTTCGTGCAAGATGGGTGAAGATGAGATGGCCGTGGTTAACTCGCAAACTCAAGTACACGGTATCGAAGGTTTACGGGTTGTGGATTCATCTATCTTCCCAACCGTTCCAAACGGTAATTTAAATGCGCCAACCATTATGGTGGCAGAAAAAGCGGCGGACCACATTTTAGGTAAGCCTGTGTTATCGGCATCAACTGCAGATGTTGCCATGGAAAAACAATGGCAATCAACGCAGCGTAGTTCGGAGATCTAATAAGGCCACCCGCAGTTTCGGCTGTGGGGCTTGCAGTGGCGCGCATCACGAGTTGTTTGTGGTGCGTTAATGCGAGGAATAAAACTGGAGAAACAATGAAGTATTATTACTTATTTTGGGGGGGTAACTATGACCTTTTGGCTTAGTGCTGGCATCATTTTTACCCTGTTAGCAATTGCAGTTATTTTATTTAAATGGGGTACGGTTAGGTGTGTTGGCGTCACACCGGTTAGAACGTTTACGTTTATTGCAATTTTATTTACATCGGGCCTAGATGTTGGCTTGATTATGTTTCCACTGACAGAGTTTGCAGGTTATGCAGACATAAAAGCAAGCCCAGAGTATGCGTTTGCCAATCCATTAGCCATCGAGTTTGGTTTTTGGGGCTTCTTGATCTGGGGATTTTATTTCCTTACGTGCTTTTATTTCTGCGTAATAGAACCCAAAGTAAAGTTCTTTGAAATTGCTTGGGTAAGACTAATTAATAACATCGTTATTATTGGTACATGCGCATTTACTGCATTTTTACTGCTGTCGAATTTACCTTGGTATTTGCCGTCGCTTGGTGATGGTGAGTCAATTATTCCGACATTCTACTTAATGGTGTTTGCAGCGATTTGTTTTGCTGTGTATTCGAGCACAGACATTAAGTATGTACGCTTTTTAAGTATTTCTACTACTTGGTTGTTTATCGCTTTAATCGCATTTATGTGGTTCGGTGCCTTTGTAGGTTCTGATGCACAAACATCAGCATTTGTTGATAACCTTACGTTGATCGGTGGTTACTTTGGCAACATCAATGAGTTTGTATTACCACTAAATGATTACCATGCCTTCTACCTGTTTTGGTGGTTTGCTTGGAGCATCATGATTGGTCAATTTACTTCGCGCTTTGTGGGTGGCTTAAAAACTTACCAAGTGCTGGCGGCTATGTTGATTTTCCCGTCTATTCCAATCGCTATCTGGTTTAGTGTTTTGTATCAATATCATGAAGCGGGTATTGCAACAGCAGGCCTGAAAAACATCGCTATGGTGTTTGTTGGTGTGGTGTTTGTGATCAACTCACTTGATTCTTTGATCCGTTTATACACAGATAACCTAAACTTAACGGTGAAACGTTTAGGTAAGTTTAATTATATTGCCTTAAATGTGGTGGCGCTTTCATTGCTAACCCTGCTGTTTAAGTTCGACTTTTTACAGATCCAATGGGTTGGTGCGCTCGTTATCGCGTTATTTTTCGGCTGTGCTGCGTTTATTGGCTACAGCAAATTAAAAACAGTGAAAAATATCGAAGGCTCACCAAAAGACAATAAATTAGATTACACAAAAATAGAAACAGTTAGCTAAGGGAAACCAACATGACAACAAGACAAACAGTATTAGCAGTAGCGTTGCCATTGGCATTACTGTCGACATCAGCCATGGCTGACTTATCGACTACGGTTACATTGGCATCGGATTACACCTTTAATGGTGTAAGCCAAACCATGAATGACCCCGCGATTCAGGGTAGCTTAGATTATGCCTTTGCAGATTCAGGTATGTATGTAGGTACGTGGGCTTCAAATGTAGATTTTGGCGAAGGCACCGACATCGAGTGGGATGTGTACTTTGGTAACTATGCTGAGTTAACCGATGCTCTTAGTGTTGATTATGGTATTGCCTACTACTCGTATCATGGTGAAGATCACTCGAGCGATGGCAATTATCCAGAGGTGTATTCGAAATTTGGTTACGACAGCAGTATAGGCCAAGTAGAATTTAACTTGTGGTATAGCTGGGATTATTTTGGCACCGGTGCAGGCCATTTAATTTACATGGTCGCGCACACATTTGAAGTTGCACCAAATCATGCTTTTCGTGCTAGTTTTGATGTTTCTAACTCATTAGATGGCGATAAGTTTAGCTGGGATGGCAGTGATAAGTCATACAAGCATTATCGTTTAGCGTATCAAACGAGCTATGCGGGCTTTGATATTGAAATTGCAGGTGAAAATACCAGCATTGATTCTGAATATGCAGATGAGCGAATCGTTGCGTCAATTTCTCGCAGCTTTGATTTATAAGTAGGGCTTTATTAGCACAGCTTTAATAAAAACGGCTAACCAAGGTTAGCCGTTTTTTATGTCTAGAAAATGAGTATTAAATCTCTTCGCCTTCGTGTTGCATCGCTAAATCATCAAGCTCCGCAAGGGTGTAATCAAAACCACTGGTATCGACTTCGTAGCGTATTTTCACGCCAAAACCACCTTGGCAAAGGGTCGCAGTGACTTTAGCCACTGACCAATGCTTAAGCTTGTTTAAAAACCGATTGGCGGTTTGCTGTGAGTCAAAGCGATAACTGACTTGCGATTCCATCTCTTTTCTAGCCTAAAATTTTTTCGAGAGTGTATGAAATTGCTCTGTTTAAATCAATTGCTCATTGAAAAACGCCAGTGTGCGCTGCCATGAAAGCTCTGCCTGTTTTTCATCATAACGAGAGGTAGAGTCGTTATGAAAGCCATGGTTTGCCTTTTCATACATATGCATAGTGTAAGGCACTTGATGCGCTTTTAAGTCGCTCTCGTATTCTGGCCAAGTTGCATTAACGCGGTTATCAAATTCAGCTAAGTGTACAAGTAGCGGGGCTTTTATATTTTGTCTCAGCTCTTTAACAGCTGGAGTGCCGTAATAGGGCACGCCCGCATTAATTAATTTGCTATCAACTGCTGCTAGGTAGTTAACCATATAACCACCAAAGCAAAAGCCTACCGCACCGAGTTTGCCATTACTATTTGGGTGTCTTTTTATGTATTCAGCTGCGGCAATAAAGTCTTGTTGGATTTTTTCTTTATCCATAGAGCGCTGCATTGCGCGACCTTCATCGTCATTACCAGGATAGCCACCAAGAGGGTGTAATGCATCTGGCGCAAAGGCAATAAATCCAGCTTTGGCAAGGCGGCGAGCAACATCTTTAATATAAGGGTTTAAGCCTCTGTTTTCGTGGATCACTAACACTAATGGGTGCTTACCCGTTAAGTTAGCGGGTTCGACTAAATAACCTTTACCTTCGCCATGGCCTTTAAACGAGTCAAAGGTTTTATAGCTGGCTTTGATATCAGGGTCATTAAAGGACACTTGCTCAGCTAATGCATAGTTTGGCAGTAAAGCGCTACTTAGCATTGCCATTGAATAACCAAGAGCGACTAAGCCACCTAGCTTTTTCATAAAGGTACGGCGGTCCATCAAGCCATGGGCGTATTCATCGTACCAATCGAAAGCTTCTTGGGGAATGTGGTTATGGCGTTGCTCAGTCATACTTATATCCTTTAAAAACGAGTTAAGTTTATAACTTTAGCTGAAATATCAGCGATTAACAGCCAGTTGTTTTGTTTGCATTACTACGTCCATAAAGCGGCGCTGCCAAATGGCCTTAAAGGCTTTGTTAAATAGGTATAAAAATATTAGCGGCATTAATAACAGCTTTAAAATCAGCAGTGACAAGATATTCAAAAAGTCGATAAATAAGTCTTCGACGGCAGCTACCATATTGCTAATGCCAGAGGTGACGGTGTCTATAATTTTACTCACTTGAGACGATTGGTCTTGATTGAGTGATGCGTTAAGGTTTTCTAGTTGTTCGTTTAAGGCGTCTTTGTCAAGATTCAGCTGTCTTTGCTGGTTTAGTACTGCATTAAACTGCGCTGTTAATTGCTGCTTTTTATCAAGTAATGGCTTGGCTTGTTCAAGCTCAGTAAAGGTCAGTCGCTCAGACAAGCTGCGGGTTGCTTGAATCGCTTCTATTTGGCTATCAACCTCTGCTAGCTTAACTTTGAGTTCTGTCGCTTGCTGGTGGTTTTTTATCTGCTGCTCATTTAATAGCGAGAGCTTGTCGAAGATGGTTTGTTTTTCACTATCGACCTCGGCCTTTAGCTTGGCAGATAGGGCAGAGGTATTATTTGCACTGCTATTCACCGTTTCGACTTTTTCGCTCACCAGTTCACTTTGCTGGTTTATTTGCTCATCTAAGAATATTTGACTAACAAGGCCTGTTGTAAGCACCACAGCAGGCACTAAAAAGCGAATTAAAATTAAGCTCGCCATAATCTTATGACGTAAGTTAGGAAAATAGTTACGCCATTCACATATAAAGTAAGCGACGACCGAAACAGTAAAAACACCACTAAAAATAACCCCAGAAGAAATGGTGTATAAAATGCGCTGTAAAAATAACGAGCCTATTGCAAGGCGCATAGCATCTGACATGTATTCAGCTAGGTCATTTACTGGGTCGAGTAGTTGTGCAGGTTGAATACTCGCAATACCAATGCCCACTTCGGCTGATTGCAATAGCGATATAGCAGCATTAACTGTACGAGAAGAAGCGTACACTAAGGTTGATTGTACAAGGGCGCTGTCGATAAAGCGCATAATGAAATGGTTATAATGCTCTAGCCAACAAAGAAGTAGCAGTATTGTAAGAGATAAATACTTGATAATATGTTGTTTAGTTAGCATAACGCCCCCGACAGTTAGTACGCTTCTTCACGCTACACTATTCATAGCCGTTGAAGCAATCTAATAGGATTGAATTATTTTGCCGATTAACTGTCTATGAATTGCTATTCATCGCTTTAGAGGAAATATGAAAGAACCTGCATCAATTGGCCAGTGCTGTATTGAAGATTTAGATCCCGTGCAAGACTTAGGTCGCTTAGTCTCTTATTTACGTTCAAATCTGGTGACTCATCTTGATAATGCGTTAGAGGATAAAGAGTTAACCTCGGCTCAGTACATTGTGGTTGTGCTACTTGCACGCGGTAAAGTAAATACCTTGGCTGAGCTGTGTGAGCACATGGTGTATGACCGCGGTGCCATGAGTCGGTTACTTTCTCGTTTAGAAGACAAGGGCTTAGTTGCTAAAAAGCAGTCAGTTGAAGATCGCCGTTCAACTCTTTTATGCCTCACAGAAAAAGGCCAACAGCTTTACCCAGAAATTTTACCCACTGTAAATGATATCTATCGCAAAGCACTCACAGGCTTCTCTGATGATGAGCAAAAGCAACTCGCAAGCTTGTTGTTTAGAGCAATTCATAATTTAAAAGCATAAATTTCTCTAAGCGGTACATTGTCGCTGAAGGTTCATTTTGATAATATAGTTGCCTAGGCATTTAATTTTAACAAGTCCGGATTGTTATGTTTGAATCATCTTTGCTTGCGCAGCTTCACGCTCAATTTCCAGCTCATCAATTTAGCCCAGAAGGTTTGTCGGTTGTTCACACAGGCCGCTTTGCCAATGCCATTGTTTATCGTTATAAAGACGCGAAATTTGATTTAATTATTAAAGATTTTCAGCACAGCCCATGGTGGGTGAGAAAAACCATCGCGCCGCTTTTTATCAATCAAGAGTACAAGGGGCTGGCACGCCTGCAAGACGTAGACGGAGTGGTTGATAACTTTTGCCGCTTGTCATCGATTGCCATTGCTTATGACTTTATTGAAGGCACGCCACTTCGCCAGCTTGCCTTGCAACAGCAGCATTTACCGAGTGAGTTCTTTAAAGAATTTGAGCGTTTGGTAGCAAAAATGCACCGCCGTGGCGTGGTGCACCTCGATTTACGTAATTTAGGTAATGTTATTTGTTCAAAAGACGGCAAGCCTTACATTATTGATTTTCAGTCAGCGATTCGCTTTGCACGCTTTCCGCGCTGGTTACAGCGTTTTATGCGTGGTGCCGATATGAGTGGGGTTTATAAAGCATGGCATAAGTTAGCCAAAGACTCGTTACCGCAAGCAAAGGCTGATTATTTGCACGACTTTAATCATGTGCGTAAGCGTTGGATTTTTAAAGGTTACCCGATTCAACGTGCCTATTTGTGGTGTAGCGGGGCAGTAACTCAGATTCTTAATTCTGAATTTGTTCGCAGTATATTAGATAGATTGTAAAAAGCGCGCTTGCACGCGCTTAGTGGGGAGAACTAGTATTTAGGCCAACCATTCGCATCCCAATTCAGGGTGCTGATGAGCAATTTAGGGGTGCCATTATCACCTGCATCATAAGCATGACGAACAATCACATCGGTATTTAAAATGTCTTGTCCACCCGGACCTACCCATTGGCTATTGCCCGCATCTAGAATGCTTCCGCCGCTAGCTAGCATGTCGGTGCCATTTTTATCTAGGTATGGACCGCGGATGTCACTAGAGCGGCCATACGCAATACGGTAAGTACTATTCGTGCCATCACAGCATTTGCCAACTGAAACAAACAAATAGTAGTAGCCTTGGCGATACACTATGGTAGGTGCTTCGATACCACCAGAGCGACTTGCTAAAGAGTAGATTTGACCAAATGGCTTCATGGTCATTGGGTTAATACGCGTTAGTTTAATACCCGAATTCCATGAGCCAAAGGCAAGCCAAGGTGCACCATCTTTTGCCACCACAAGATCAGGGTCAATAGCGTTGTAATCATTGCTATTAGTCGTGTTAATGACTAAACCATCATCACGCCAATCACCGGTTGCTACACTGCTTGCTGAGGTAAGGCCAATAGCACTGACACGTGAACCAAAGGTCGAAATAGCATAATAGAGCCAGCTGCGGCCGTTGTAGCTTTTTAATTCAGGCGCCCAGACATCAATTCCATCATGATCTGGCACATAGTTACTCCACCAGCTTAAACCATTTGAAAAAATTGGTAGGGCATCATTCCAATCAACACCGTTGCTTGAATATTTTCCGTAAATACCAGGTCCTGTTTGAAAAACCCACCAAGTGCCATTTTCATAGCCAAGGGTTGGATCGTGAGTGACTAAACTACCTGTTAGTGGCCAGTGGTTTGCAGCGCCATTGCTCGTTGATGGATCCCAAGGGGTTGATTCAACATTAGCAAGCTTAGTTAGCTGCCATTGCTGCGCATCGCTGCCGTTGTAGCTCCACTGGCTAATATTTGCGCCATCGTTGCCATCAAAAGCATAAAGGTCGAGTGCCTTACCACTGTGATCGTTAATGAAGCTGTAATAGCCGCTACCTTCATCATTTATTTGCCAGTGTTGGCTGGCAAGATTAGCGTACTCATATTGCACCACATTGCCGCCATCGGCAGTCGAGAAGTCAAACACCTCTAGGGCTTTACCACTATTTAAGTTAATAACCGAATAGTTGCTGCCACCTATGTTGGTGA
>Ga0208113_1001221_pt1 | contig 12446 bp, 9 predicted proteins | sample Knorr_S7_td_NADW_FD_185598 | JGI IMG/M metagenome (GOLD analysis project Ga0208113, IMG submission 185598) | Marine microbial communities from Southern Atlantic Ocean transect - Knorr_S7_td_NADW_ad_2505m_LV_A (SPAdes) (version 2) | ecosystem: Environmental > Aquatic > Marine > Oceanic | place...
GCTGCGTAATGACCGGCACGCCCAGTCTGTCGCCCCATATCTTGATTTGCTCTATAGCCCCGGCCCGAAAAGTGTCGGCGGCGGCAAGCATAACGTTCTGGCCTTCGTCGGTGGCGACCTGCACCAACTTGGCGATAGAAGTGGTTTTGCCCGCGCCGTTTACGCCAACCACGACCAGTGCCACCGGTTTATCGGGGGGGAACGGGTCGACGTTAGACGAGTCGGTCAGCATTTCGGCAATCTCCGACCGCATTCTCACCCTGACCTGGTCAGGTTCCGCCAGCGATTCTTCGTCGACGATGTTGCGCAGCCTGTCGATCAGCCGCATCGTGGTGTTGACGCCGACGTCCGACACGACCAGTGCCTCTTCGAGTTCGTCCCAGAAATCGTCGTCAATGTCAGAACGACTGAACAGGCCTGAAAGCCGACTCCGCCACGCCGAACCGGTCTTTGCCGAACTGGCTGCAGTCCGCTCTTTCTTTTTGAATACTCCGAACAGTTTCTGTCCCTCAGTTTTCCGTTGGTGAAATGGGCTCTGTTTTCGTTTCTAGCAGGTTAAGTGCTTTTCGGGCAGCTTCGCGCTCGGCGTCGAGTTTTCTTGGACCCGAACCGGACGCTACCGGTGTCGAGCCGATAACCACTTCCATTTTGAATACGTTGTCGTTCGGCGGACCGGACTCAGATACAAGGCGATATTTTGGTGACTCTATCCGGTTAGCGTGCAAATATTCCTGCAACAGCGACTTGGGGTCCTTGCGTGTGTCTGAGCTGAGTGCGTCCACGACGTGATGTCCAAGCCACCGATTGACGAACGACCTCGCCTGTCGATAGCCACGGTCGACATAAACCGCCCCGACGACGGCCTCAAAGGCATCGGCGAGGTTCGAAGACCGGTCTGCCCCACCGGCGTTCGCTTCGCCTTTTCCCATGACCAGCCACTGGCCCAGGCCGATTGCCCGGGCGGCCAGCGTGAGCGTTTCCTTTCGTACAACGTGGGAATGGCGGATCGTCAGGTCACCTTCGGGCAGCTCGGGCGCTCCCGCGTACATTTGATCGGCGATGACCATTCCCACGATTGAATCGCCTAGAAACTCAAGGCGCTCGTTAGAGCCCGAATTCGAACTGGACTTCGGTGTAGCTAGGTGCTCGTTCAGGTACGACTGATGGGTGAGTGCGAGGGCGAGCACGTCCTTGTCGCGGAACTTAACGTGCAGTGCGGCTTCCGCCGAATCGAGTTGCTCAGGTCCTAACGGAGTTATCGGCAATTGCAGTTAATTTCCTGCATCTCGTGGCCAGGGCGGCTGCGGACGCTTCAGTTCGCCGAAATATTTTCTGCTACTCGCAATTCCCATGAAATCGTTGAATGCACCCATCGCTTCGTCTTCGGGAGGTGTGAACATCTTCAAGAATGCGGAAGTGCCGTCTTCGAAAACGAAGGTTGGAGTTCCAAATACGCCGCGCTCAAGGGCAGATTCGTGATCGATTCCGATTTGCTGTAGCGTTGCGGGATCATCCAGGACACTGGTAAATTCACCGACGTCGATTTCAGCTGCTTCGGCGACCGCGATCACGGCCTCGCGTGTTCTGATGTCTTCCCGTTCGACGTGCTTAATGTGGAGGATTTTCTCCATGTAGTCATTGTGTGCGTCCGTTCCCTGGGCACGTGCCGCAATCCCACCACGCAGAGCCCACAGGCCCCGGCTTGTGTAATCGGCACCCTGCTCCCAGGCTTTCCATTCATCGCCTTCTTTGGAGTTGACCTGTTCGAGCGCGAAACTGCGCCAGTTAATCTCCAGGCCGTCGCCGAGTTCTTCCTTCACCCTGGCCAGCCACATGCCAGCCTGTCTTACCCACGGTCAAGTGTAATCGATAAAGATGTCAATCTTGATTGGCGTTTCTGTTCCCATGGGGTGTGATACTGCTTTCATGTGTTCGCTGGATAACGTTGAATTGAAGGCCGTTCAGATTTTAGCCCAAAATTACGGTTACGCTACATCGAATCTCACGGGCAATGAATCCAGATAATTTCATAGTATTTAACATTATCTTCAGAATCTTCTGGTTTCACGAATTTGCCGAACTTAGCACAACTTCTGTCAACCAAATCCCCGGTCGAGCACCAACAGATATTTAATCTGTGCAGGGAACTTTCGGAAACTATTGCGCAAGTTGAGAGCGTTTACGTTGTCGGCGGGGTGGTTCGCGACCTGATACTGGGCCGGGAACCGGGTGATGCAGACATATCGGTGGTAGGCGATGCCGGCGCGTTTTCGGGAGCGCTCGCCGGGCGACTCGGGCTGACCCGCCCAACTGAATCGGAGTTTCTGACCTTCAAAATCACCCTGGGGAACACCAGTGAGGGCGCGACCAGTATCGACGTGGTCACCGCACGGGCAGAAACCTATGCTGAACCGGCGGCACTCCCGGACGTGGTCCCTTCGTCGATTGAAGATGATCTGGAACGACGCGATTTCACCGTCAATTCGATGGGTATTTCGCTATCGGATTCCGATTGGGGAAACCTGGTTGACCCGGTGAACGGCCTTGGCGACATCATGCGCAAGCGAATCCGCGTTCTGCACGATGCGAGCTTTACCGACGACCCGACACGATTGTTCAGGGCTGTCCGATACGCGGTCCGACTTGATTTTTCGATTGACTCAACTACGAAAAGTCTTATCGACGATTCACTCGGGAAAGTCGATCGACTCAGTGGAGCCCGTCTGCGCAACGAGTTTGAGTTGATGCTTGGTGAACCGAAACGAGTCGAAATTCTTCATGAGGCGGAGGATCTCGGGCTGCTCGCCGCAATCAGTCCCGGCCTGCGGATTGGCTCGCGGTCGCTTGAGGTAATGGAATCTGGCGCTTCGACTCGATTTGAAGATCTGCTGGCGCTTTCGACTTTCGGGTTGACACAGGATGAAGCCGAACAGGTAGCGAAACGCTTCGATGGACCGGAAATGTGGACTAAAACTATCAGGGGAAACCCAGAACTCGCCGATCTTGTTGCGGTTTTAGACAGATCTGACATCCGGCGCAGCGAAGTCGCCGAAATACTGGATTCAGTACCGCTTCAATCGATACGGGCGTACATTGCTGCCGGGCCACCCTTGCCACGGCGCGATCGTATGATCGAATACATTGACAAAATCAGGTTCGAGAGGCCGGAAATTACCGGTGACGACCTGATCGCCGCGGGCATCGAGGAAGGACCTGTTATCGGTCAGCTAATCGATATCGTGCGACGCGCGCGGCTTGATGGCCAGGTGAAGACCAAACAGGAAGAACTTGATCTCGCGAAAAGTCGGCTTCCGGGATTTCTGATAAACCCGAGCTAACGGCCGTCCTCAGGTAACGCCCGGCTGATATGGGCACCGCCCCACTCGGTCGCACGGCGGGCCAACCGTTCCCGATGGAACATGTACTGGTTGGCCAGTGCTGCGTGCTCTCCGAAATAATCCCTGGCCCAGTTGGCCGCGTAGGTTAGACTCGCCTTTTCAGGAACGTCGTACCACCTGTGCAAAGCGCGCAGGATGTGGCGATCGACGATGAACGATTCGGGCTTATCAAGCGAGAACGCAAGTACGCAGTCGGCTACCTTCTCGCCAACACCGTGCAGTTCCGTCAGGGCGTTGCGGGCTTCGGCATATGGGGCTTCACGAAGAACGGAGAGGTTTAGCTCCCCCGATGCCACCGCTTCGGCTGCAGGAACAAGGTATTTCGCCCTGAAGCCAAGCCCAAGATCTCGTAAAAACTGTTCACCGCACTCTGCTATCGCCTCCGGTTCGGGAAACGTCACGTCGTGTGGCTCAGGCCCGATCAGAAACCCAAGCATTTCGGACACAGCACCTACGTTCAGCTTGATTCTGGGGATGTTTGATGTACTGGAGCAGATAAAGCTGAAAAGGCACTCCCAGGGGTCCTGTCTTAAGAGCCGCAGACCCGAATAACCGCGAAGCGCCGGCCCAAGGCAGGGGTCGTCGGCAAACCTCGCTCTGAAGCCGTCGAGGTCCTGGTCCTGCCCGAGGTAATCAGATAAAGAACGGCCCAGGCCCGAGGAATCTTTGCCATCGGCCGGTCTGATCAACAGCCCGCCATCGGCCTCGATAATGGTCACAACTCTGCGGCCAACGACACCCCGGTACGCGCCATCCTGCTGACGCCACCAACGGAACGCCTGCCCGCCATCGAGGGTTGCTTCCAGATCGATAAATCCGACCGGGAGAAACACCGAATCGGCGGTGGTGAGTTCGTTCAGTACCTGTTTTTCAGGAATTATCACTCAATTGTCCCGTTACGCCAGCTTTCCAACAGCGGATAAAGACGTTCGGTGCTGACCCGGCGCACGGTGCATTTCGGCAGCGCTCGCTGGAACTTCACACCGTAATTTTTTGAAACAATTCTGTTATCGAGGATTATGAAGGCCCCACGGTCGGTCCGTGATCTGATCAGCCGACCAAACCCCTGCCTGAACCGCTGTACCGCCTCAGGGATGCTGTACTCCAGGAAGCCGTCCTCAAACTGCTCACTGCGTGCCGCCACGATCGGGTCGGTTGGCACTGGGAACGGCAGCCGCGCCATCACGAGCGCATCGAGTGATGCTCCCTGCAGGTCGACGCCTTCCCAGAGGCTACTTGTTCCCAGAGCGATGGTCGGCTCTTCATCAGCAAGCATTCGCATGATTCTTGCCGGCGACCCGGCTGAACCCTGGGCGATAACCCTTATGCCCATCTGGCTCAGTACCGGGGTAATTGCCTTTCTTGCGTTATCGAGCGCCGATATCGAAGTGAACAGCGCAAGCACCCTGCCGGTTTTACCGTCGGTGCCTGCCGAGATTGCCCTGGCTATATCGACAAGTGCATCGGCGGTTGAGCTGGCGAATCCTGCAGCTCCGGGTTCGGGCATATCTTCGGGAACCACGATCAGCGCGTTTTTTTCGTAGTCGAATGGCGATCCGAGTACCAGGTCGCTGCCACCTTCCAGACCGATCGATGCCCGGTATCGCTCGAAGCTCTTTTCGTAGGCGACTGTCGCACCGGTGAGAATCACCGTCCTGTCAGAACTGAACAGTGCCTGGTTCAATTTATCCGATACGTTGAGCGGTGCCCCGTTAATGCTGGTTCCGCGACTACCGGACTGCGTTCGGAGCCAGTAAACGCTGTCTTTTTTGGGCTCCGGGACCGCTTCTCTGAGTGAGGAGACTGCCGATTCAACTGAGTCCTTGATTGCGTAGGCGTCCAGTACGAGTCCCTCCGACGTAGAGTCTTTGGTCGCAGAAGCCTGTTCGCAAAGCGTCCCAAGATGCTCTGAGACCTCCAGAAGTCGGGTATTCGTGTTCTCCCACACTATTTCAAAATCGCTCCAGACCGGCTGAGTCCGGACCGCATCTGTCAATCGAAGTTCAGCGCCCGCCTGTCGGCCCTGCGACTCTGCTCCGGCGATTTCGGTTGCCATATCGAACAGCATGCCAGCGTTCTGGATTGCCGCATCGACAGCTTCATTCGCCTGCAGGCCAATGTTCGGCGAGGCGTCGAGAGCGTTGACTTCTCCTTCCGAAATGACCCGCGCCAGGCGCGCAACGACGCCACGATTGCCGGTTAGCTGGCGCAGTTCGTTCTCAAGCTGGAACTGGTTGACAGAAAATCCGAGGTGAGTTGTAGCTGCCGATTCGAGATGATGGGCTTCATCGATAATCAGCACATCGTGGTCGGGGAGCAGGCCTCCTCCCATCGCGATGTCAGACATCAACAACGCGTGATTGATTATCACCACGTTTGAACCGTTGGCCTGATTGCGCGCTTTACGAAGAAAACACGGACCCTCCTTCGATGGGCACATGGCCGCCCCCTGCGCAGAGTACCGAGTGAACATGGGGATCAACCTGCCCAGTGCGAGTTCGTTGCGATCGCCCGTCTCGGTCTGCTTCAGCCACACGAGGATTTTTGACAGGACCTTCGATTCGGTGTCGTTCGGCTCTGTGTGCAACACGGCGTTCTGCCATCGTTTGAAGCACAGGTAATTTGCCCTGCCTTTCAACTGGGCGGCTCGCATCTGGTCGGGGGACTCCCCGAATTCGGCCAGGACGGCGCGGGTTATCTCAACATCCTTGCCGATCAGCTGCTCCTGGAGGTTGATCGTGTTTGTCGAGATCATTACTTTGCCGCCGGTGCGGATCGCGTGAAGTACAGACGGGAGCAGGTAGGCAAGCGATTTTCCAACGCCGGTGCCGGCCTCGACCGCAAGGTGTTCGCCATTTTCGACAGCCGCGGTGACTGCCCTGGCCATTTCGACCTGCTCGGGGCGCAATTCGAAGCCAGGCAATGATTTTTCAAGTGATCCGCCTTCGCCGAATATCTCCTCGATCGCCCCGGAAATGCCCTGCTCTTTCTCTTCATATTTATGTGGCTCAACCGATGGGATTTTGCCAGCGGAGCGAAGACGTTGAGAGAGTTCTTTCGGATCGATTCCGGTCAGGTTGTCGCTGGTCGGGAGCAGTACCGAATCGTCGGAATCGAGTACGCGCGACACGAGTTGGCCGAGCGGTGTGTGGGCATATGACCCCAGCGCCTTCACCTGCTCCAGTACAGGCCGCTCGAATTTCTCTATCAGATCGAGTAAGTGCAGGAACAGGTCTCTGGTAACAAGAGCGTCGGAGAGCGCACGGTGTGGGTTGTCGTGCGAAAATCCGAAGCGCTGTGATAATCGGCCCAGGCTGTATTCGGGCCCAGCGGGAAGCGCTATTTCCGACATCGACATGGTGTCGTATACGCCGTCTGGAAACACCTTGTGCGATCTCAGGAACGACGCATCGAATCCGACGTTGTGACCGATTATCGGAACGCCTGAAATAAATTCCGCAAGTTTGGGCCTGACCTCATCCCAATCGGGTGCAGAATCGACTTCAGACTGGTTTATACCGGTCAGACCGACGATGAAGCTCGAAAGCCTGCGATGAGGGTTGACCAGCTCACTGAAAGTGTCGATCTGTTCATCGCCGCGGAACTTGACCGCGCCGACCTCGATGATGTGATCGGATTTCGCATTCGTCCCCGTAGTTTCGAGATCGAGCGAGATGAGTATGTCGTCTCGAATTCCTGTCAATTGCCCGCGTTTTTGTTGAACTGTTGGTGGAAAATTCGCCGTAATGTGACGCCTGAGAAAGGCTACCCGAATCCCGCTGAAAAGGCCTGACTCGAAGTCATAAAGATGATGGATTAATCAGAAATTCACTATCCAATTAGTACCCGGCGGCCGTCAGAACTCGTTCCACGTTTTCGTATTCGGCTTCGACTTCGCGAGCATCAATCGCCCGAATCACGTCTGTTATGGCTGCATTAACCGGCGTTTCCACACCGACCGTCGCCCCCTGTTGACACACAAAACCATTCATCTGGTAGATCTCGGTCGGACGGCCCTTCACCGTGTCCTGTGCCATCGACGGTCGCCAGTTCGCGCCTGAAATGTTTTCTGCAAGGGCGGCATCGAGTACTTCGAATACATCGCCCTTTGAAGCGCCAGCCCACTCGCCGGCAGGTCTTCCACCGAAATTCTCTACTTTGTGGCCCAGTGCCAGGCCTACTTCTGCGCATTCCTGCGCCAGTCGAATCTGCAGTTCTCGGCCACGGGCGTGCTTGTTCAGATCGGCTATTCCCATTCCGCTGGCAGCAGCTACCGGATTGCCCATCGAGTTCTGGCAGAGCTTGGCCCACCGTTCTCCCCAGAGGTTGGTCGTCACTTTGCCACCGTCGAGTGGGTCAAGAAAGTCGATGAGTTCATGAAGACGCGGCGTGTCGCTGCCGTCGTGATTACCCGCCCTGAACACGAGGTGGCCGTGATCGCGCCTGCGAGTCTCGCCGGAGCGCCCTACCACTCCAGCTTCCCACGACGCGACGCTGATGCTCGACATCACCAGCCCAACGGCGCGATCAGCACCGACCGCAGCTGCCATTGCGGGGTCAGTCCAGGTGTTCTGAGACGAAACGATGTATCCACCGGGTTTGACAAACCTGTTGATAAAAGTTGCTGCCCAGGAAGTATCGTAGGCCTTCACGGCAACGAATCCGATATCGAACTGGTCCTGGCGGGCCAGAAGTTCGTTTTCGTGGAGGTGAAACATTGTCGGTCGGGCAATGAAAGGGTCGTGGGGACCGTTCACCTGCAATCCGTTTCTGCGAATCGTTTCGACCTGCTCGTCCCACATATCGACCATCGTTACATCGTGTCCGGTGTGGGACAGCCATCCGCCGATATACGATCCGACAGCTCCGGCACCAATAAAAATGATTCGCTTTTTTTCACTTTTGGTCGGCATCAGTCATTTCTCAGTGTCTTGCTTTCGACTTCGGACATCCCGAACGGAGCCGGATTCAGTCGTAATAAACGGCTTCTGATCCGGCTTTTCGGCGCTCGGTGCTTTCAATAAAGTCGTCTTGAATTTCGGGTGGAGGATAGGTGTAGCGCTGCCGCGACATCAGCCACGACTCGGCTCTTTCGTCGCTGGTCCGGACCGTCGCGTCGGTACGTTCACGAACTGATGCTTTCAAGTGAGTTCCCAGGCCGGGCTCGGTTGGGGCCATCAGGAATCCGCTTTCTATCACGAAATCCGGCTCGATAAAGTCGCGGTACCAGCCGAGGTGCATCGCCCGGTTGTATTCCATGATCATCACGTTTGGCGTGGCCATCGCAATGTGTGCGCAGGCGAGCATATTTACGGGACCAACGCAATCGTGTGGGGCGATCGGCATCTGGTGAACCGATGCGAGGATCGCGATTTTCATTACTTCCGAGATTCCGCCCGTCCATGTGAGGTCGGGCATCGTAATTCGAGCTGCTGACGATTCGATAAAACGGCGGTGCTGGTACCGGGTCATCAGGCGCTCTGCCGCCGCGATCGGAGTCGAGGTGGCTGACTGCAGCCTTGCATGCGCTTCTTCGTTCAGCGGCGAAATGAGCTCCTCGTGCCACATCGGGCGCAGGGGTTCCATCTCTCGGACGATCTTAATCGCGTTAGGAAGGTTCCACTTGCCGTGGGCATCGTTTGCGACTTCGATATCCATGCCTAACTTGTCCCGGATCTCGCGGAGTGGGTGGAGCGCCCAATCGAGGTCGTCTATGAACAGAAGCTGCCCGTCGGACTCCCTCGCAATGAAATCGGTTGGCGACATCTTCATTCCGGTGATGCCCTCGTCAAGCAGCCGTTTTGCCACTCCCACCGGATCGGTCCACACGTCGTACCCGTCGGTGATATCGCCATAGACGCCGAGCGTGTTGTAGACCCTGATCCGGTGCCGCGTGCCGCCCCCAATAATCTCAAAAATCGGCATCTGTAGCGTCTGACCCTTGATGTCCCAGAGGGCCACGTCGAGGGCCGATATTGCTCTGAGTTCGGCTCCGCCGTACCCGGCGTGATCGGAAAGGCGGAACATCGTCTGCCAGTGGCGCTCTATCTCGGCCGGATCACGCCCGATCAGAAGCGGTCCAAAGTGATCGTGGATGGCCGATTCGACGGTCGAGGCGGCGTACCAGGTCTCACCCAGACCGATAAGGCCGGTGTCGGTGTGGACCTGTACAAAGATCAAGTCTGGGAACTGGCCGACCCGAATCGTTTCGATTTTGGAGATGATCATTCGTCACCTCCTTTATCCGGTTCACCGTCTTTGTACCAGGTTGCGATGCCGCCGCCCGGGCCGCCGGTTGGAGCGTCGTTCTCGCCGGGCGAAAGCCGTCCTGCATCCGAATAACCGAGTGAACGGAATTTCATTATCTCTTCCATTTCCGTCCACATTCCATCGGAAAAGTTTTCGCGGCCCGTCCAGCCTTCGTCATTCATGCCGGGAATAGCCACGGATTCATCGGTCACCCGCGTCTCGCAGTCGGAGCGTTCGAGTACTTCGGGCCGTAGGCGGGTGCCTATACCGGGATTCTGGGGAGCACTGAGCCATCCGTGTTCGATGGGAGGAAGAGGGTCGACGAAATCGCCGTACCAGCCGTACAGGTAGGGCCGGACGTGCTCCATGATCATTGCGTTTGGCGAGTTCATGCAGATGTGTGCGCAGGCGAAGATGTTGACCGGCCCCGTGGCGTCGTGCGGTGCGACCGGCACCTGGTGCGCCGATGCCATGACCGCGATGCGGTGAGTTTCGCTGATCCCCCCTGTCCAGATCAGATCGGGCATTACGATCTGTGCAGATCCGTTCTCGATAAATTCACGGAGCTGCCATCTGGTGAGTAGCCGCTCGGAGATGCACACGGGCGTGCTTGTGGCGTCTTGCAGCTGTCTTAGGGCGTCCGGGTTCAGCAGCGGCATCAGGTCTTCCTGCCACATGATGTCGAGCGGTTCCATCGCCTTGGCGATCTGGATCGCAACTGGCAGGGCCCATTTTCCATGCCCATCGTTGGCGATTTTGATGCCGTCGCCCACCGCGTCACGCACGTCTCTGAACGGTTGCAGTGCAAGGTCGAGGTCTTTCGAAGACAGGTACTGCCCTTCCGACGGCGTCGCGACCGGGATGGTCGGCCCCATCTTCATTGCGATCATGCCGTCGTCGATCAACTCTCTGGCCAGATCACCGGCACCCACGAAAGGTGCTCCGGTGGCGTATACGCGGATTTTCTTGCGGACCGCGCCCCCCAGGAGCTCGTAGACCGGTACGCCTGCTGCCTGTCCCTTGATATCCCAGAGGGCCATGTCGATTGCCGAGATTGCCCTCAGCTCGGCACCACCATATCCGGCGTGGTCCGACAACCTGAACATGTTCAGCCAGTGGCGCTCTATCGCAAACGGGTCGCGCCCGACAATAAGCGGCGCGAAGTGGTCGTGAACCGCCGATTCGACCGTTTTCGACGCGTACCAGGTTTCACCCAGACCAATAAGACCGGTATCCGTATGGATCCTGACCCATATAACGTCGGCCGGGTCGCTTACGCGGACAGTCTCGATGTGTTTGATTTTCACGCTAAACGACTACCTTGTGCGATTTGAACCCTGGCGATATCCGGCCTATCGTTGCCGATTCCGGTCAGATGGGGGCCGAGTATACGCCGGATTGGGGTTAGAATTTCGTGGCGTCGGTCCGATCCGAACCCGACAACCCCTGAGATCAGTCAGACAAAGTACACGCGAACCCCGCAAAGAGGAACCGTGAAAGCAGCCAGAGTTGTAGCCCGTCGAAAGATCGAATTTTTAGATGTCCCCGAGCCAGGACCGCTCGACGAGAACGAGGTCCGAGTCAAGCTCGAGGTACTTTCGATCTGCGGGAGTGATATCTATCTCGAATACGACGCCGAACTCCCAGAAGAGGACTACCCCTTCGTTCCCGGAGCCCCGATGCACGAGTGCGCTGGCGTTGTTGTGGAAAGTCGAGATGCAGACTACGCGGAGGGCCAGCGGGTAATCGTGATTCCGCGCGATGTTGCCGGGATGCAGGAACAGGCCGTGCAAACTGCCGGCCGCCTGATAAAGCTGCCGGAATGGGGTGACCTGTCCGAATGGGTAATGTGCCAGCATTCCGGCACGGCCCTGTATTCAGCAAAGCACTGGGGCAATCTCATGGGCAAGAAAATCGCGATAATCGGCCAGGGTGGCATTGGCCTCACCTTCACCATGATCGCCGAGCGGCAGGGGGCGCAGCAGGTGGCCGGGATCGATCTCGAAGAGTACCGCTGTCGAAAATCCATGGAGCTAGGTGCAACCCACACAATCAACGCGACCAATGAGAACGTTCAGGAAGCAGCTACGGAAATAACGGCCGGCAATTTATTCGACGTCGTAGTCGACGCCAGTGGAAACCGGGAAGGTCTTGGCATCGCAGTCGGACTCGTGAGGGACGAAGGGCAGATCATTTCGTTCAGCCTGGTTGATCCGGTAAAAGTAATATTCGATCATCGCGAGTTGATGGGTAAAAACATTCAGATCAACGCCACAGTGATCGCCGCGACCGATGAGCCGGTGAAAGAAATTCGCGAAATTGTCGCGCTGAAAGAACGGGGCTGGATCGACCCTGGTGTTCTGAAATCCCACGATATGAACTTCACAGAAGCACAGGAGGCATTCGAGATGTACCGGCTGCGGGAGGATGGCGTAATTAAGATCGCAATGTCTTTCTAAGCATTCCGATGGCATAATCTGATCGATACTTAACGCGCTTTAGCACTTTTTAAGGGGTTTTATATGTCTGCAGACGTGGGTTCCAGGGCACCTGACTTCAACTTGCTCGACACCGATGGGAACGAGTTCGGTTTGAGTAGCCTGAGCGGCAAACGAGTAGTGGTTGCGTTCTTCCCGGCTGCCTTCAGCGGGGTCTGTGCCGAGGAGTTGTGTACGTTCCGGGACGCGCTTGCCGACTATTCGGCGCTTAACGCCGAGGTTGTCGGCATTTCGATCGACGGTCGTTTTGCCAACGGTGCGTTCAAGGATGCGAACCGCATTCCCTTCCCGATCCTGAGTG
>Ga0208113_1001230_pt1 | contig 12389 bp, 14 predicted proteins | sample Knorr_S7_td_NADW_FD_185598 | JGI IMG/M metagenome (GOLD analysis project Ga0208113, IMG submission 185598) | Marine microbial communities from Southern Atlantic Ocean transect - Knorr_S7_td_NADW_ad_2505m_LV_A (SPAdes) (version 2) | ecosystem: Environmental > Aquatic > Marine > Oceanic | place...
CCTGCCATAAAGAAAGCTTTAAATATACCTGGGTCATAAAGTCCTTCTTGTAATAAAAATTCTTTAAATTTCATTTACTTCCATCCTTTGGGCAACGTAAAGTTCGCCCTACTAAATTCTAATCTATCTACTAATTTTACTGCACCTGCTACTCTATCTACTGCAACAAATCCTTCTGGTGCTGTTACTCTATATCCTGTTCCTGTTTTAATATAGTGTCCAATTTGTTGTATCTGATTCATCTTTTGTATCAATGTAGTCTTCGCATTTGCTAACGTTACGTGACTTGCAATTGCAAAATACAAAGAAGATTTATTTTGATTGATAAATTTTAAACCAGTTGCTAATATATCTCTATATTTTTGTTTTGCTTTATCTGTTTTTCTTGCATCTATTTCCATCTTTAAAGTATTTTCATAGTAATCTCTAAACATATCTTGCAAAACTTTAACCTTTCCCATACCACCTTTGTTATTCCTGATATAATAATTGAAAAAGGCTTTTAATCTAAACCCTACAGACAAAGGATTACTAGCCTGACTTTGCATTTCATTTAATATCTTTTCACCCTTATACAATGAACCTTCTGCCATTCTTATTTGAGCGTCAAACTTACTTAATTCTGATTTAGTAAACATAATAGAACCAGAATCATCCCTATAAGCAGCACTCGCTACCCATACTCTTGAATTACCTGAACCTCTAACGTTACCAAAATTTGCGTTCAAATTCTTTATAGTCTTACCTGTGTACATTGTATGGAAAACTATACCCATTTTAGCACGAGCAATCTTCTTACCAATGCCACTGCTTGCTTGTACTGCATATGTAATTGTATTAGGTGTAAAGGAAATCATTTTCTCTCCATCTATTGATACTGATTTCGTATCATTAGTGAATAGTAAATCACCTTGTAAAATTTGTTTAATGTTTAAAGTAGATAGATGAGCAAGACATACTGATAGTTTTTGAGCAACAGCACCTGAATGGTTCTGTCTTATATCTGCTGTTGTATAGTTTATTTTTGGAGTGACGTTGAATACTGATTTAGTACCAACAAAGAATTTACCGTTTTCAGGATTGACACCACATATAATAGCAGGTGCTCCATCCCATTTAACAGTTGTATTGATTTTTGTACCAGAGTGACCTGCCAGCATATCTCTTACTGCCTTTAAGAAATTGATAGCGTTTACTCCGCCTTTAGAACCTCTATTGATGATATCATCTTCTAGGTGTTCTAGGTGTGTATTTTTATCTTTTGTGAAAAAGCCTTTAAAACTAAACATTGTTCCTCATATTGTCCATTAATATACTATAACTATCACCTACCCATTAACAAATCATATTACTATTTATATAATTATTTAGCTATAACAAATTTACCAGATTGAGGTGACCTACTAGAGGTATATTCTAAAAATTTTTGAAGAAGTTTAGTATTTAATCTCTCTTTTTTACCACCTTCATTACCCTTAAACCACTTGTATATAACTGGCATAATTTCATTCAATAGAAGTTCACCACTTAAATTAATTCTATCTTCTTTGTATTGTTCATATTGTTTTTTGCCATCTATACCTTTTACTGGACCAGTTTTTGCTTTTGGTCTTGCTTTAAAGGCAGCTGATTTCATTCCTGGCGTAATCGTATATTCTTTATTTAATTTACCCATTGCTGTTTCATAAGCTGTAATACCTTTATTATATGCATTTAACCAATTGTTAGCTAATTGTTTATCAACTCTTGCTAAAATATTAGTTATAATAGGTATACTATTAGTTGACCCTCCACGAGCACCAGCTCCAGATACTTCTATTTCTGCTTTAATTGCTCTACTAGCACCTAATGAGTCAGTATGTGGGTCGTGCCTCATTTTAATTTTATGAGTTTTACTTTGATTAAAATATATTTTAATATCTCTTGTTACAGGTTTTTCTGCTGTATATTTTGTGCTCCAATCACTCACTCCATAATATTTAATATCTGCTAGTTCTTTTTCCTCTTTTTTTCTATCAAAATTATATTTGTGTAAAGTTGCTGTCTTACCTGCTTTCTTTAAAGATAAAGGTAATATATCACCACTCATAACTAAACCGTTCATAAGTTTATTTAAATCAATGAAGTTAAAACTATCACTTACTTTTCCTGATCCATTTGCTGTTCTTATATTTAATGTATCTAATTCTTCCTTAACTGATTCTCTTCCTTTATCTGATACATAAAATATATCTGCAGGATTCCATTTATTAATATCACCGAATTGTTTATCATTATCATTAGCAATTTTAAATAAAGCTCCTATATTTTCCATAGTATTAGCAGAATGGTTTTTATCTGGTTTTGCACCTCTAACATAAACAAAATCTTGCCATTTTGCTTTTTCTACTCTTCTAAATTGGGTGGCTTTTTCTGATAAAGATGTAATTAGTTCAACAGCAATTATAACAGATGATTCATACCAAGATTGATTTGATGTTATAAACTTCTCTATCTGTTGTAAACTAATTCCAGAAGTTTTAGTTTTTTTAAAACAAGATTCTATGAGGTCCTTGTGTTTCCTCTTAAAAATACTATAACTTGGATCAGTTTTTAAGTTAAGGACTTTTGATATATTTGCTTTACCCACAAAATCTGCGATAGAACAAAACAATGCTTGAGCCGCTTCTGCTTCTTTAGGTGAATCTGCCATATATCTCTCCTTATATGACTATTTATATTAGAACTAAAGTGTTTTCAAATTTGATTTAAAACATAAGTGTTTGACAATGCCACCGTTCTCTTGCCAGACTTTGTTTTTATTTTGAAACTTTGCTAATTTATCTGCGTCTTCTTCAAAAAAGAATTCTGAAACTATCTGATTGGTTGGTTTCTCTATGACGTGCCAAAGTATTTTTCTACCTTGTTTAACTAACTTCTTCTCATAAGAAAGTTTATACTTGTAGATAGCAGGTCTTTTATCACCTCTATGAAATTTTACTTTTTGTTTTCTCATTTTTCTTTCTTTCATTTTTCTTTTTCTTTTTACCAAAGATATGATTCCAACCATCTATGTATTTTTTATTTACTGGTCTCCAAAAACCGTCCCATTGCTTTCCTTTAACGCCTGACCTCATAATATGTATTACAAATCTACGCCTTTATTACCAGCAATAAAATCACTTGTTAACTCACGTGCCATACTATCACGATATTGCTTTGGAGGAGTTTTCATATAGTATGATGAAGCACTATTGATAGGACCCCCTAATCCACGTTCTCTAGCGAGTGCCACACACCTAACAGCATCAATAACTACACCTGCGCTATTTGGTGAATCTTGTACCGACAATCTCATTTCAAGTTCTATTGGTGAACCACCAAATCCTTCACCTTCTATACGTATAAAAGCAACCTTGTTATCTTTTTGCCAAGGAACATAATCCGATGGACCAATATGTATATTTTTATCCTCTAAAGGAACATCCAATTGTGATTGTACAGAATTTGTTTTTGAAATCTTTTTAGATTTCAGTCTTGACTTTTCTAGCATATTTAAAAAGTCAGTATTTCCACCAGTGTTTAACTGATAAGTTCTTAATATCTTACAACCTCTATCGTTAAACAATCGGCTTATAACTCTATGAACAATGGTTGCACCAACTTGACTTTTTATATCGTCACCAATTATTGGTACTCCTGCTTGCCTAAATTTATTTGCCCATTTTTTATCCGAGGCAATAAAAACTGGCATACAGTTAACCATTGCGACTTTAGCCTTCAAACAAGCTTCGGCATAAAACTCAACCGCTTTTTGAGAACCTACAGGTAAATAACAAACTAAAGCTTCTGCTTTAGTTTTTTTCAATTCTTCAACAACATCTACTGGTTTTTCATCTGAAACTCTAAACGATTGAAAGCTAGGATAGTCTTTCATATGACCAGCTATTCCATCTAATACTGGACCCATTTTTACCCTAACTCCATTAGTTTCAGCAAATTCTTGAAAAACTTTTGTACAATTAGGTTTTCCAAAAATTGCTTCTTCAATTGGTAACCCTACTTTTCTTCTATCAATATCAAAAGCTGCCACAACTTTTATATCTTGTGGTCTCCATCCATTAATTTGCGTCTGCATAATACCATCAACCTCTTCATTATGATGACGTTTATAATATTCAATCCCTTGTACTAGTGAGCTGGCACAATTACCTACTCCTACAATTGCTAATTTAACTTTCTTCATTATTATTTCCTTTCATTATTATTCTTCCTTTCATAATATTTTTCCTTTCATAGTATTCTTCCTTTAATTCGTCCCATTATTATAACTCAACATAGTGCTATATTTACCTAAAGTATTTTTAAATCTGTTGTCTGTTTTCATATTATTCAAAAAATACTTTCTTGTTCCCTCACTTAATCTTTTTCTATGTTCTAAAGTATGTTTCTTACCTTTTCTATTATTAATCTTACTAAAAAACCCAAGCGGTTTTTCTTTTGCTAACCTTCTATTTCTATCTATAATAGATTGTTTACCGTTTTTCTTTAAATCTCTTTCATAATAACTACCACTATCTGCTATATTTTCTTTATGAGTTGCCCAATATAAATGTTTAGGGTTAGCACATTTAGCATTGTTGCAAGCGTGTGCTAATACTACCTTTACACCATCTTTATTTCTTAATGGTATATTTGTATCTAATACGTGTGCTAATAATCCTTTTAAATAAAAACTATAACCTGATTGTTTATATTGTGTTTCAAAAATTCTTTCAATACATTTATCTTTTAAATCTAAATGAGATTGTCTAACCGTTTTAGGCTGACTCATATATTCTTCTGTAATGTGTATCATACTTTAAAATCAGAAAACTTATCGTAAGCAGTTTTCTCTTCTTTCGTTTCCTTTTGATTAGAGTCAACTATGTTTTGTGCTTGTTGCCCTACATCATACAATCTCATTTTTGACCTATCAACACCTATAATAAATGACCGATTGACTGCTAGGTCATTATATCTATTCTTTAATTGTTTGATTTTCATTTGACCTAATGCTTCTAATTCATCATTAGAAATTAAAGCAAACATAAAGTCTGCTGTTGCAGGTAAACCAAAACTTTCTGCTGTATCTTCTAATCCTATATCTGTACTAACAAATCCAGTTCTAGTTGTTTGTGTAGCAGAAAACAAAGGTACATTAAATTCTACTGCAAGTCCTCTTAACTCTTCAGCAATTGCCTTAATATAAAAATAAGAACCTACATTACCACCTTTAAATCTACTTGACGCACATATATTTAAATAATCTATGAATAATACATCTGGTTTAAAACTTTTCTTTAATGCAAGTTCATTAAACAATGCCCTAAAGTGTCCACTATGAGCAGACGCTGTTGGGTATTCTTTAATAATTAATGTCCCACCAGTTTTCTTTCGTAATTTTTCCATTTTATTTTCATATAAATCTTTTGGCATTGTATGTAAATCATCTATAGTTACATCTAAAAGATTTGCGTCTATTCTTTCTGCAATTCTTTCCTCCGCCATTTCTAAAGTTATATATAAAACATTTAAACCTTGTACTAAATATGCACTCGCACAATGACACATAAACAAAGATTTACCAACACCTGTTCCTGCCAATGCAATGTTCAAAGTCTTACTAGGAACACCACCTTTGGTAATTCTATTCATATAATCTAAATCAAATTGATATTTTGTTTCTTTTGTATGATACCATTTAAATCTCTCTTCGTGGTCACCTATATAATCGTGCCCTATATGTTGGTCAAATGATACTGCTAATGCGTCTGCTAATATACCAGGTATGGATTCTGGCGTTCTCTTACTATCTTTCTTATCTAAAATTTTAATACCACTTAATATAGCATTATGTACTGCTCTATCTTTACAAAACTTTTCAGTTGTATCTAACAACCATTGTGGATCAGAATCTAATTTAGATATAGAATTAACAATTTCTTTTAATGTATTATGTTCATCTTCATTAACATCTTTTCTTTGAGATAATTCAATGATGATTGCTTCTTTTGTTGGAAGATTATTATATTTTTGAACAAACTTATATATTTCTGCAAATAAAACCTTTTCAGTTCTTAATGGAAAATAGTCTTCTTTTAAAAATGGTAATACTTTTCTAGCATAATCCTCTTCATAAAAAAGATTATTTAAAATTGTAGTTTCTATTCTTTCAAAATTAGTTAATGATTGCTGTACCATCTTTATTCTTCACTGTTGATAATTGAGAGTTTTCCATCCTTCAATTGTTCCTCCATAACCTCAACTAATATGTCTCCAATTTTATTTCTAAAATTTTCACTTTTTGTATCTACGTTGTTAGGATTTTTCATAACTTCATAATTAAAACGCAAAGGCATTCTACCACCTGCAGTTTCTTTACTTGCGAATTGTACTTTTCCATACTTGTATATAACTTCTTTATATTCACCTTCTACAATTTTAATACACGAAAAATCATCACCTTCTCTTTGAGCAAAGGTATAACTTTTACGCTTCGTCTGATCCGTATGTGAATTTTTTGTTTGCGAATTCATCTATTTTCTTTAATATTTCTTTTGTAAAATACTTATCTGGATTATCATTAATTTGTTTACCAAATACTTTAGAACCATCTGGCATTTCAAATCTAGTTGATACTTTCTTAAAGATACCTGCCTCTTCTCCTAGTTCTAATAGTCCATAATGCTTATCCAAACCGTGTTTATAAGTTAACTTAACATCCACTTTAGCATTTTCTTTAGTAATTCTTGATTTATATATTTTACAATGAATAATATTTCCAATAATCTCGGTACCCAATTTCTCTTTTCGTTTACCAAGATAGATGATTGTTGAAGCAGCGTATTTCAATCCTGAACCACCACCCATTTCTTTTTGTGGGAACATAGAACCAATCACATCATAAGTATGGTTGGTCATTAACAAAGGAACATTTGCTTGTCCTAGTTTAAGTGTTAAAACTCTAAATGTAGATTTGACAATTTGTGCCCTTGTCATATCTCTTGTTTCTTTACCTTCTGCTGTGTCTTCCATTTCTTTTGTAGTAGATAACATTCCTAAACTATCTAACACAAACATTAAAGGTTGTCTGTCTTTTTCTTCTTGTTCTAAATATTTGTCAAGTATTTTTATTGATTGACTTCTAAATTCTTGTACAGTTGATACTGGTGCTACTACTACTCTTGTACTATCAACACCTCTATTTTCAATCATTTCCTTTGATACAGCATTTTCTGATTCAAAGAATATAACTCCTGAATTTTTATCTTTATCTAAAAAGTGTTTGATTATTCCTAATGCGAAAAATGTTTTACCTGTTGCGGCTTCTCCTGCGATTGCAGTAATACGATTGCCTGGTAACCCACCATAAATTGAACCTGAAAGAAGAGCATTAAAAGAATAGGAACCTGTATCTATATATGAAGTAACATCACCTGCTGTGATACCTTCACTTGCTAAACTAGCATATTCATTTCCAGTTTCTTTAATAATTTCTTTTAAAAAGTCTTTCATACTCACTCATTTCCTGTTCTGTATATGATAATACATAAAATTTTATACTATTAATATAACATAATTCCTTTACCAAGTCAAGTTCCTTTGGTAAAAAATTCTGACTAATATACTCATTTGATTGTCTATATATCGTTATTTTCACAATTCTCTATCATTAATACCCAAGCCCTACAATAATTAACATTATAATTAAAACAACTACTACACCTATAAAAAAATTTAATAACATACTCATATTTATTCCATACAGTCTTCTAACGTTCCTAATCTACTAGTCTTAAACAAATCAATTTTCTCTCCAAAGCACCAAATATTTTCAATATAAGTCATTGCCATAAAAATATTTAACTCTTCTTTAGTTTTAAATTTTTTAGTACCTTGAGGACGTTGCATAATTCTCATACCAATTTGACCTAAAAATTTATCTTTAAAAGAATCAACTAGTTCATCACTTGACCTATATCTTTTATTCTTAATTTTTGGATCCATAATATTAACAAACATATATTTTGATTTACTTAAAGTCTTTTCTGCAACTGGAAGAAAAAAACTATCTCTCCATTTTTCATACTCATTAAATTTACTCCAGGATTGGTCTTCTTCATACTCTCCACCTTTGTTATATTGTTCAGTAGAAAAATATGGTGGACTTGTAAATGCACAATCTATATCTGGTAATTCATTATAAGGTAAATCTTCTGCACCACATCTCCATATCTTAACAGTTTTATTTGGAAAGAATTTACTATACGCTTCTATCTGTTTCTGATATATCTTATATGTATTTGGATTAGGATCACAACCATAATAATGTGTTGCCTTACTAGCAAAAAAACCAGCAAGTCTATCTCCCCAACCACAACTCGTATCTAATACTGTTTCTGCATTGGTCATATCATATATTGTTTTTGCAACAACTGGTTTAAATTGTGTTGCAATATATGTACCCAACCTAAAGGCACTCATATAAGAATCTTTATCTAAAACTTTCTTTATATTAATACCTCTCCATATAGGTCCTAAACATTTCCATATATCTCTTGCGTTACCATTTTGCCAAACTTCTATCGGTGCTCTAAAACCATAACTTGAACAATTTAATCTTAACTCTTGATGAAAATAATTTGAAGATGTATTAAATATATTTGGACCATTTATAATACCTAAACCATATTCTTTAAAATTATATTTGTAATCTTCATACTTTTCAAATACATCTTTTTTTATTTGTTCTTTAGGTGTACATATAGATGAAGTATTAAACCTTGATAATAAAGTTATATTAGTACGCATATCAGCATACGATATTTGTCTTAAAGGAAACTTTGGTCTGAAAGTAGCAATGTATTCTGCTAGTACTTCTCTAAATCTTTCTTTACCTAATTTTTCAGTCCATATTAAAAACTGACTTGGATTCATAATAGGTAGACCATCTTCGTTAGCAAACTTTTTTAAATCTGTTGTATATAAATCCATTACTTCTCTTTGTTCCACATTAATAATAAACATACAGGTATTGCATAAATTAACAATACAAATAAAATTGATAATAAAATCGTCATACTTCATTCCCCCAAACATCCCAACCATCGGTTTTCTGTCTAGCAAATAATTCTATTCTAGGTAAATCACCACATAGATTAACTATATCATTTCTAATTCTATCTGGTTTTCTACTATGCTCTCTACGTTCACTCACTACTAATCTATCTACGTTACCACTTATTCTTTTTGGGTGTCCTCTAGTTGCTAAAATACATATCTCTGGATTTGCTCTAGTCCATAACCCAGGTCCTTTAAAATAATAATTTTTAATTCTCTTCTTGTTCATCTTCACCCAGTGAAAGGCAACCGTCTTATACGTAAATCCCCATTTCTCTACTATAGGAATCTGCTTATGTAATAATGGATCTGTACACCACATAAACAATGCACAATCTTTTTCTGCAATATCTCCAATTGGTAGTTCTTCAATCTCTTTCATTGTCATTGTTTTATAATGATGAATAGGATTTGTTTGTGCCTTAGCATTATTCCAGTTCTGGAAATGCCAAGGTGGGTCTGCATAAATTATATTATATGTCTTATCAATATCTTCCATCATAAAATATAATTCTCCTTAAACCATTCTACATATTTTTTAATACCTTCTTCAATATCAATTTTTGGTTCCCATCCTGTTAATGTTTTTAATCTACTACTATCTAACGTATCTCTACTAGGATAAAAAGAATCCGATTCTTTAATATTTAACTTACAATTATTACCCATATAATCTTTAACAAGGTCTGCCGCTTCTATTATAGTTCTACCTCGTCCTCTTGAACAATTAAAAACCATATTAGTAGCACCTTTACCTAATGCACCTTGTACAAATGCTTCTGCTACTTCCGTAACATATGTAAAATCTAATTTACTTTTAGCACCTGTAATAGTTATTTCACCCTTTTCAAACATACTCTTTGCCATTTGACTAATTACTCTTATAATCATATCTCTTGTTCCATAGATTGCACTAGGTCTTAAAATACAATATTCTAATCCATAATCTTTATTAAAAGTTTTAATCATTTGCTCACCTGCTAGTTTATAAGAACCATAAAGTGTTTTAGGATCTGTTGGATGAAATTCATCTGGTGCGTCTGACATAAAATTACCATACACCATACTAGAAGACGCAAATACAATTCTTTTTACTTTATACTTAACGCACAACTGTAAAATCTTTAATGTACCATCAATTGCTGTTGTTGTTTCCTGTTCAACATTACGTAATAGCATACGAGCATTCGGACAACTTGCTAAATGTATAACTATATCTGGTTTAAAAAATTTAAATGTACCTTCAGAATCAAAAATAGAAGCACAAAGAGAAGCAGAATTAGCGTGTTCTATTCTTTGTTTAATTATTCTCTTATACTCTTTCTTATCATAACACTTATAATCAGTATAATTATCTATTATACCTACTGTATAACCTTTTGCATTTAGATTGTTTGCTATATGACAACCTATAAATCCGTGACCACCTGTTATTAAGACTTTATACTTTTCCATTTTATATTTTCTTCTTCAATTAATAATTCTAAACTCAACCAACATTTATTATCCCAATTTCTATGTGTATGGTGTGTCATTATAATATTATTTTCTGGTACTTTAATTTCTTCCATAACTTTATCTTTAACTTTCATCAAATCAATTACATTTGTACTATCAGAAACTTTTTTAAATCCCATATCATATAATAACTTATAATCACCATCAAATTTATTCCACGGTGGAACAAAACAAGGATAAAATTGATTCTTAAATAATGATTCTAACATACCTTTACCTGTTAATATATCTAAACTATCAAACTTTTCAAATTTTGGTTTACCTTTATCTGCATTATTAATATGTTTCCAACCGTGCTGTACTACAGTTACATTAAGATATTTTTTAATTAATGATACAAGATTAAATTTTATATTACCAGGAACAACTGCTAACATTACTTGTATCCTTTTTGTAAGTTCTAAAAATCTCCGAGTACCTTGTGTCAACTCAAAACAATCATCATCCCTTAATATTAATTCTCGCATATTTTCCACAATAATTGTTTTGTCTTTTTTACACCATTCATATTTGGTTTAATTTTCATATTATTTACAAATCTTGCTCTTGTAGTTTGTTCTTGTTCGTCATTTTTATCTACATATGGAACAAATTTTGCAGGTGTATCAGTCATCCATAAATCCATAACTGTATTATATCCTGCTTGACTAATAGATAATTTATGCTTAGCAAGTAAATCTCTAAAATTTTTAACATTATAAACTATCTTCACTTTATCCCATTTATGGAAGATGTATAAAGGTTTTAATATCGGCATTATAACTTTCATCTTCTTCTTATCACTTACCCATTTTAATAATTTTTTTTGATGTTCTTTTGGGTGGTTAGGACCAACAGAAAACGTCCAATCTGTTCCATCATATAATTCCATTGCCTTATCAAAGCAATCCATTGCAACTCTACCACCACCTGCAGATACAACTGTACCATTTCTTTCCTGTGGTTTTGGTTTATATGTGTCAGTTACATAACCTGTATAATAAACAGGTGGATCAATTAAATTTAAATGTTCAAAACTTTCATCTAACTTAATAAAATTTTTATCTCCGTGTACAAGTATAGCGTCAAAATATTCATTTGCCCAATTAGTAGTTAATGCTGAATAATAATCTGTACCTCTTTTCTTACTAATATTTTTCCAAGGATAACAAATATCTCTAACAGATGATACAATTTTTACATCTTTCCAATTATTCTTTACAGACTTTAATAAAAATTCCATACCAGAATCAAACCATTCATATCTCATAAAAGGAAATCCATCCAATAATATAATATCTGGTTTATAATCATTTATTATTTTCAATTGTTTAGCAAATATTGTTTTTCTTTCATCATCCGTAAATGCACCAGTTATATACTCAAACTTACAATCTTTAAGACCTTTTCTTATATTATTACATCTAACATAATGCCCACTACCTACTTCACTTTGACAAAAAATATATACTTTAATGTGTGCCATATACCATCCTCTCTATCGGTCGCTTTGCTTTTTTCATTATATCATTTGGTATTTTCACCTCATATGTGTTCATCATTAATGATTGTAATATTCCTGGTAAAGTAATTCTTTTCATATGTGGACACAAATTACAAGGTCTAACAAATTCTACATTTGGATTTTCTATTGAAACATTATCACTCATTGAACACTCCGTAACCATTAATACTTTACGTGGTTGTTTTTCTTTAACATAATTGCTCATTTTAGATGTTGAACCTGTAAA
>Ga0208113_1001234_pt1 | contig 12356 bp, 12 predicted proteins | sample Knorr_S7_td_NADW_FD_185598 | JGI IMG/M metagenome (GOLD analysis project Ga0208113, IMG submission 185598) | Marine microbial communities from Southern Atlantic Ocean transect - Knorr_S7_td_NADW_ad_2505m_LV_A (SPAdes) (version 2) | ecosystem: Environmental > Aquatic > Marine > Oceanic | place...
CAACTATCTGACCCAAAAGGAGTTCCGAACCTATGGCTACTATTTCCGCGTTCATGTCATCAATCTCCTGAGTGGTACCGGCAAGGGTAGACTGCCGCACTTAGGCGGTCAATAGCCGCTCTCCACGCATGGCCACCGGAGGGTGTAACTCTGCCCTGTGATACAATTGTCCTGGGAACGAAACACTCCGCAAGGCTAGCTTCCCAAGAGTAATTTTGCCATTTAGGAGACGACCTCCGTGACCAAATCACGGCTCGTCCGGGCTTCGCTAATCTCTTTGATCTGTATCTTCGCTTTGTCCTTGGCCGCTGCTTGTGGCGTGCAGCAACTCGGACAATCCGGTGGCGTCGATCCTACTCTCGACGGATTGCCCCCCGAGTTCGAACGTCTGCTGGAGGTTTGGGAGCTTCTGGAAGGGGAGCACATAAACGGTGAAAAGCTGGACCCTCAGGAAGTTAGCGACGGGGCAATCAAGGGCATGCTTGACGCCTTGGGGGACCCGTATTCGGCCTTCTACAACGCGGAACAATACAAGATCGCGACCCAAGACTTGAAGGGATTTTTCGAAGGCATCGGGGCTGAGGTGGGTATCAGGAATGGCCTGGTCACGATTCTCGCTCCCATGCCCGATACTCCCGCCGAGAGAGCGGGCATTCGCCCCGGCGACGTGATTCTGGAGATTGAGGACGAGAGTGCTGAGGGGATCAGCCTCATGGAGGCAGTCAATAGGATCCGCGGCAAGAAGGGAACGATTGTTAAGCTCCTGATACTTCACCGGGACGAAGCCGAGCCGGTGGTGATCAATGTGACAAGGGGGGTGATTTCGCTGACCTCGGTGCGCCTTATCGTGGGAGACAACGGCATCGGCCACCTTCGAATCTTCAACTTTGCCGAGACCACCAATAAGGACTTGCTGAATGCGTTGGAGCGGTTCGAGGACTCCGGCGGCGCAGGGATCGTTTTGGACTTACGCAACAACCCCGGAGGGTTGCTCACCTCAGTGGTGGACGTTACCAGTCAGTTCCTTGAAGACGGTTTGGTGCTTTATCAGATCGACGCTCAGGGTCACCGCACCGATTGGAAAGTGAAGTCCGGTGGCAAAGCCAAGGAAATCCCCTTTGTGGTTCTGGTCAACGAATTCAGCGCCAGCGCCAGCGAAGTGTTTACCGGCGCGATGATGGACCACGAGCGGGCTACCATTCTCGGGGACACGACATTTGGCAAGGGCAGCGTGAGTAATCTTTGGGCCTTACAGGATGGCTCCGGCGTTAACTTTACCATCGCCCATTGGTTTACTCCCAACGGCACCTTGATAGAGGGCGAAGGTCTCTCGCCCGATATTCAATTGGACAAGCTGGAGGAAGGTTCTGAAGATGTCCATCTGAACCGGGCCATTGATCTTCTGCGGGAACAGATCGCCCGAGGAAGCTAAGGCATGACCACCAAAAAAGCTGAACGCCCGCAAAAAACCACCCGGACCATAGCCTCCAACCGGAAGGCGTTCTTCGACTACGAGATCCTGGACCGGTATGAAGCCGGTCTGGTTCTTACCGGGACGGAGATCAAATCAATCAGGGCGGGAAAAATCGACCTTCGGGACGCTTACGCCCGGCCTCAAAACGGCGAGCTTTGGCTGATGAACGCCCATATCGCTCCCTACGACGCCGGCAGCATCTACAATCATGACCCCAGGCGGCCCCGTAAATTACTGATGCACCGTGAGGAGATAGCCAAGCTGAAGAGCATCGTAGCCGAGAAGGGCGTTACGATTGTGGCTCTTAGCGTCTTCATCAAGGGTCACGTCGCCAAAGTGGGCCTGGGGCTGGCTCGGGGCAAACGTCAATACGATAAGCGGCGGACGCTGATAAACAAAGACCTGGACCGGGAGGCCCGCCGGGCCCTTGGCACCGTTCGTTAAAGGGTTCGGCAGCCATCTTCGGCGCTCTCCCTGGTTTCTTCGTCTAGATACCCCCGGGGATTTTCTCTGGACCACAGACTCTCAACCTAGTGCTGTGAGCAAAATCTGCCAAGGTTTAACCCCTGATAGGGTAGGATTATTATATTAAAAAGGTTCTGATTTGGAGCTGCTTTGCCTGATTTATCAATAAAGAACGTTCCTGCCGAAGTTCTGGACCGGTTGAAGGTCCAAGCCAAGAAGAACCATCGATCGCTTCAAGGAGAACTCATGACCATTTTGGAAGGGGCGGCGCAACAAAAGGGGTCGTCTTTGGAAGCGTTGCATTCACGAATAACAGAATTAGGTGTGAGGACTGGGTCGGAGTCGGTTAAGTTCGTACGTGAGGACCGGGATGCCCGGTAAAGTAGCCGATGCATCCGTGCTTGGCGCCGTGGTTTTTGGAGAGCCACGAGCTGCCGAAGCTCGTTCGTTGCTTGCCGGTGCGGACCTCTACGAGCCGGTTTTGCTAGCCTATGAATTAGCCAGCATTGCCCGCAAGAAAATCGGGATTTACCCCGAGCAGAAGGACATCATATTGCTCGCTTCGGAAGAGTCTTTGAATATGGAAATTAACTGGGTGGAACTTCTGCACCCAGCAGTGGTTGATTAGGCTTTGGAGACCGGTCTGACAACTTAAGATGCTAGCTATTTGTAATCGGCTGAATATTTGGGTATGCCCCTTGTGACATTTGACCGGAAGTTGGAAACATTCGCGCCGTATTGACATGTGAAATCTAGGGATGGCTTTGCGTATTCTCGGATTCATAGCTTGTCCTTGGGCGTCGGCACACGACTTCCTATTACTTAACCCAGACGCTCGGCCACCGGCAGTACCCGGTCCGCCAAGTGCTCCATGACCTGGATGGACTGGTCGATTCCTTCCACCCGAAAGTCGTAGGTTAGCTGGTCTATGCCCAGTTCCCGGCAGTAGTGAACGTCGTCAATGATCTCCTGAGTTGTACCGATGATTGCGCCGCCGCTGCGCACGGATTCCCCTTCGCCCAGCCCCATGTCGGTGAAATGCAGGCTGCGCTTCAGGGATATGGACACGGATGCCGGGTCGCGGCCCGCCTCCTCGATTTGCCGGTGGAGATAGGGCAGGTTTCGCGCCACAAAGTCCGGGGTTTGGCGAGTGGTGTGCCAGCAGTCGCCGTACTTGGCAGTCCGGCGCAGCGCCCTTCGAGTGTGGCCGCCCACCCAGATGGGGATGTGGGGTTGCTGGACAGGCTTGGGGTAGAACTGAATCCCTTCTAAATCGTAAAACCGGCCGTGGAATACCGGCTCGGGCTGGGTCCATAGGGCGATGAATATCTCCAGAAACTCGTCGGTCATGGGTCCCCTCTCCGCGTAGGGAACGCCCAGAATGTCGAACTCCTTCTCCAGCCAGCCAACACCCACGCCGCAAATCATTCTGCCGTTGGTCAAAACGTCCAGTGACGCGAACATCTTTGCTTGGACCACCGGATTGCGGTAGGGCAGGATGATGACGGTGCTGCCCAACTTGACGGTCTCGGTGCAGGCCGCCAAGTATCCCAACAACGTCATGGTTTCCAAGAACGGCTCATCGGCGGGGCGGGAAAACGAGCCGTCGGACGTATATGGATACTGTTGGGTCCCTCCGGTGGGCAAAACGATGTGGTCGCCCGCCAGGACCGCATCGAAACCCAAAGCCTCAGCCCGCTGCACGAATGCGCGTAGGCCGGGACCGTCGGGCAACCGGGGGATACTGATGGCGACTTTCATTCTAAAAGTGCTCCTTTGGGTACGGTCATTCTGGTTCGGTCTAGGATGGTTCTTCGACGAACTATCTATAATGCAACGTTATGTAATGTAAATTGTTTGGGACGGCTACTGGCCGGATGCCTGCCGCGAGCCCATGGCAGGCGCGATTGGGAGTATATCACCCATGAGAAGGCGGTCAAATCAAGGAGGGCCTTGGTGAGAATAGGTGTGCCCAGATTGGATTTACTCGCACCCCGGTGGATAGGTTCGGGTTGACACCTGCGCTCCTTGACCGTCGAACAAGCGGGCGGTATCCGGATCGGAGTTGTTCCATATAGAGCTACCCCGCTGGAAAGAGAACCCACCCCATTCCGGGTGCACTTGATTGGTGTAAACCCGGACCCTTTCCCCGGGCACGATGGAATAAGTGGGGAACGTGAATGTAGGTGAGCCGTCGGACACGTCTTGGAGCCGCCAGCCCTCCAGAGACACGGTGTCGGCGCTCAGGTTGGCGATCTAACATATTCGTCGGCTTCGCTTCGGGGAACCAGGCCGTCGAAAAAGATGCACTCGATCACTACGCTGCCTGCTGGTGGCGGTGGACTTGTAGGTGTTGGCGTTGGAGGAGGGGTCGTAGTGGGGACGGCCGTGGGGCTGGGAGTTGAGGTTGATGTGGGGTGGGGGATGGGGTTGGAGTGGGGACAGGCGTGGCGGTTGGAACGAATGTCGGAGATGGTGTCTGGGTGGCCGCCGGAGTTGGAGGCTCTGGGGTTGATGTTGGGAGAACCACGGGAACAGCCGTGGGTGGGGGCGCGAGGGTTACCACCGGCGTGGGCGTTGGAACCGATGTTGCTTGTGGCGTCGCGGTGGGCGGACGAGTTGGCGTAATTAAAGTGGCCGGAAATTCCGGGCTATCCGTGGCGATAAGAATTGGCGCGGTTGTCGGGCTGGGACGCGGTGTCCAGGTGGCTACAGCCGATGGCGTGGGGGTGATTACCACGGGAGGGGCTGGTTGGGCCGGGGCCTGAAACGGCGTAGGAGTGGGAAAAGGCGTGTAGGTTGGGTATAGGGTGTAGGTTGGCAAGGGCGTGTAGGTAGGAGCGGGCGCCGGTGTGAAAGTTGGGGTTAGTGTTGCGGTTGGGTTGGCAGTGGCGGTTAGATCTCTGGCCGGCGGTAAATCGACCTTTGGTTGGGGTGCTGCCAGGGTCGGCTCTGGCCCTGAATGAGTAGGCGGCCCGGCAACTTCCGATGGGCCGCAACCGGCCATCAGTGACCCGGCCATAAATATCGCCAAAAAAACCTGGCCCTTTCGTTGCCAATCGACCGGCATAAAACCCCAACGGGAGGTGGCTATTCCCGTTTAGTCTTCGGTACGGCCAGGATTTTGATTCAACACATATGTTCCGCAAATAGAACAATTCCAAGAATTTAACCCAATTAATGTGTTCCGGCAATAGCACAGCTCTCCGGTCTAAATGGTTATGTCTACAAAGTGTTTGCCAGAGTTGATTATCATGCTATAATTCCGGGCAGCAACTGCCCCTGTATGGCATGGTTGGAAGGGTTTAGCCAGCCGTCCCACCGTACAACATCTGGCAGTGGAATCGGGTACCCAAGACCAGCGCGTACAGCTCCCGGAAGGGAAGCCTCTCGTAACGGTTGGGGCACTCACAAAAGGATAAGGAGGACAATCGTGGAGAAAGGAACATCCGTAATCAACGCAGGCGCTGTCGATATCGCGATGGAATACAGGACCGATCTTATGCCGGACCAGGGGTTGTGCGTTCAGGTTTATGGCAAGGTTGAGGGTAAAGACACGGAGATTCTGCGGTTCGACTGCTTCGACCAGACTCCTCATTACCACTACGGACCGGAGAACCACAACATCCGCCTCAATATGGACAAGACCACCGCGGGCAACCCCTTGGGTTGGACGATGGACAACATCCGTCACCGGCTACCGTCGATGATTCGCCGGGCCGGTTATGAGGAGCTAGCCTCTGCTGTTGAGGCCAGTCCCGCATCAACAACGACGTTGGATGAAGCCGAGGCCAAGGGCCGGGACCTGTCCCGGAACGGACGGCGAACCGTGCATCACCTCATGCCCGAATTGGTCGAGGGCGACAAGATTGAAGTCGGCAACCTGAAATTCGGCCTGGAATACCGCCACCTGCCCCAGATCAACGACGAGGGCATGGCGATTCACGTCCTGTCCGATGTTGCCGGTCAGGAAGTGGAGTTGCTGGCGTTCGACTGCTTCCAGAAGGGCCCTCACTATCACTACGGACCCCGCAACCAGGACGTCCGGGTTTATTGGGACGTCACCACCTCCGGGGAGACTCTTCGCTGGACCTTGGACCAGTTCAAGGCCGGTAACCTGCGGTCCATGATCGAACGGGCAGGCTACCCGTCCATAGCCGCCGAGGTTGATGAGAAGCTGATTCAAGAGAAGATGCCCCAGATCGAGGCCAGGTCATGGGAGTTGGTTGCTCAGAACAATCAAGCTTCAAACGGCATGACCGACAACCGGAAGACCAAGGCCCAGCTCATCCAAGAGTTGGAGTCCCTCCGGGAGCAGGTAGTCGCCCTCTAGGACGACCATCCTGGAATCAGCGGTAAGCGGCCCCTAAAGGGTAGTCACCCGCTAAGCGACAATGCTCACATAAACGGCCCCGATATCATCGGGGCCGTTTTCTTTTCCTAACTAGAGCCCGTGACTAGGAAATTTTGGTCTACATCATGGTGTAGCCGCCGCTAACGCTGAGGGTTTGGCCGGTGATGAAGCTGGCGGCGTCTGAAGACAGAAACACCACCGCGTTGGCGATTTCGCTGCCGTTGGCCAACCGGCGGAAAAGGTAACCCCGTTTCACCCGCTCCAATACATCTTCGGTGAAGATGTCTCTCATCTGATTCCACATGCTCTCGCCGCTGATGGATTCGTCCTCGCCCGGCACCACCAGTCCGGGGCACACCATGTTCAGCCGCAACCCGTAGCGGCCTGTTTCCCTGGCTATCGCCTTGCTCAGCGCGATTACTCCGGCTTTACAGGCGGAATACACCGCTTCCCGGTATTCGCCCATCCGTCCAGCGTCGGAGCTGATGCTGACAATGGCGCCGGATTGACGTTCTATCATCGAAGGTAATACGCCGTGGATGCAGTTGATGGCCCCCCAAAGGTTGACCTTGACCTCCTTCTCCCACTCTTCCCGGGGCTTCTCCATGAACAGCCGGTCTATGGTCCAGCCCACGTTGTTCACCAAAACATCCACGCTACCGAACTCGGCGACGGATTTGGCGACCATTTCGTCGACCTGTTCGGGGTCGGTGACATCGCAGGCAATCACCTTGACCCGGCTTCCCGTGTTCATCTGGCTTACCTCTCCGGCAACTACCTCGCCCTGGCTAGGGGAGAGCTCGGCGATGGTGATGTTGCTTCCTTCGGCGGCGAAGGCGTGAACGATGGAACGGCCGATGTTAGACCCGCCTCCAGTGACGATAACGTTCTTTTCTTTCAAGCCTAGTTCCATTAGTTGAAAACCTCCATGGGGATTTAAACTGTTTGCGGGGATTTCAAAAGGTTAGTTTTTCCGGAGATGGGGGTCACCCTCTGCCGGGGCGGGGCTGGGTGGGGGGAGAATCTGCGGTGCGTCTGCTACTTCGTCCAGGGGCTGTAGACAGATCCAATGCTCCGCCTACCGGCGATTGGGACTGGCCGGCGGGGAGACCCTGGGAACGCCGCCAAAGCGGAGGCGAAAGAGTCCTTTGATATCTTCGGTAGCGGTGCCGGCGACGTTCACGGTACTGTCCGGGTCGTCGTCCCATTTGACCGGCAAGGAACTGATCTGGAAACCGCCCTTGGCGGCGATTATCAGTAGTTCTGTGTCAAAGAACCAGTTGTTGTTTTTGATCTTCGGCAGCAGCGTCCTGGCGGTTTCCCTTGTCATTGCCTTGAACCCGCACTGGGCGTCGGGGAATCCGGTAAAAAACATGGACTTAATCATCAAGTTGTAGGTGCGGGAGATGAACCCCCGGCGGAAGGACCGGGTGATTTTAGACTCCTTGCTCAACCGGCTGCCGATGGCGATGTGCGACCCTGATTCGATAGAGTTGATCAACTGGGGAAGGTGGACCAGGTCGGTGGAAAGGTCCACGTCCATGTAGCAAACTATGTCGGCGGTGCTTTCCATCCAAGCGGCTTTCAGAGCCCGGCCCCGGCCTTTTTGGGGCAGGTAAAGGTAATTTACTCCAGGATACCTCTCACACAACATCTCGGAAACCGAGCGGGTGCTGTCGGTTGACGCGTTGTCGGCGATGATTATCTGCCAAGGGTTGATGACGTTGGACCTGAGGTAGTCCGTTAGGATGAGGATGCTGCGAGGGAGAGCCTGCTCCTCGTTGTAGACGGGTACCACAATGTCGATGGTCAAAGGCATATCCAATTCCCGCCTTGATTTATCCCGTATCGATTACCTATCCCAGCTAAACCCCTTTGAAGGGCTTATTTGCGAGGGTGTTGCGTTGGGTCTAGTGCCGGAAGTGGCGTACGCCCGTAAACACCATCGCCAGCTTGTGCTTGTTGGCTTCTTCTATGACCTCGGCATCACGGATCGAGCCGCCCGGTTGGACTATGGCGGTGACTCCGGCCTGCGCCGCAAGTTCGATGTTGTCCGGAAAGGGAAAGAAGGCGTCCGACGCCAGGACGCTGCCCGCAGCCTTATCCCCGGCCGCACGCCCCGACAGGTGGACGCTGACCACGCGGTTGGGCTGGCCGGCCCCCATGCCCACCAGAGTCAGGTCTTTGGCAAACACGATGGCGTTTGACTTGATATGCTTTGCAGCCTTCCAGGCGAATGCCAGATCCCGCATCTCTGCGTCCGTGGGAGGGCGGTCGGTGGCGGTTTCCCAAGTGGCCGGGTCTTCGTCCAGGGCGTCTGGCGCCTGGACCAGCACTCCACCGGTGATGGGACGCAGATCGTAGTCCAGCCCACCGGTGCTCGGCCCTACCGCCAGGATACGCAGATTACGTTTTTTCTTCAATATATCCAAGGCCTCGGGCTCGTATTCGGGAGCGACTACGACTTCGTAGAAAACCGGATCCATCGCGCGCGCGGCTTGGGCGGTGAGCGTCCGGTTATACCCGACGATGCCCCCAAAAGCCGAGACCGAATCACCCTGGTAGGCCCGCTCGTATGCTTCGGCTTGGTCCTGATGGCTGGCCAAGCCGCAGGGATTAGTGTGTTTGATAACGGCCACGGTGGTTTCGGCAAAGTCGGAAACGGTGCGCCAGGCCGCGTCGGCATCCATCAGGTTGTTATAGGAAAGCTCCCGGCCGTGTAACTGCTGGGCGTGGGCTATCCCCCCGGCGCCACCCTCCGCCGGTACGTAGAGGGCGCCTTGTTGGTGGGGATTCTCGCCGTACCGCAGAGATGCAAGCTTGTTCAGCGAAAGGGTCAATTCTCCCGGCAAGCTGTCCGCTTCTTCTGATGACACATCAAGATAGCCGGTGACCGCGGCGTCGTACTGAGAAACGTGGCGGAAGGCTTTGGTCGCCAAAGCACGGCGTTCCTCTTGGCTCAGACCGTCTGCCGCCAGCTTTTCGGCCACCCAAGAGTAGTCCGAAGGGTCAACAACCACTGCGACGGACGGGAAGTTCTTGGCGGCGGCCCGCAGCATCGTCGGGCCACCAATGTCGATGTTTTCCAGAGCATCTTCCAAGGTGACGCCGGGCTTTCTTATGGTGGCTTGGAAGGGGTACAGGTTGACGACCACCAGGTCGATGAGGCCAATACCGTATTCGGCCAGTTCCGCCATGTGGCCCGGAACATCCCGGCGGGCCAGTATGGCGCCGTGGACCACCGGATGCAGCGTCTTAACCCGGCCGTCAAGAATCTCCGGCGAGCCGGTTACCTCGGAGACCTGCCGCACCGGCAGACCGCCCTCTTGTGCAAGGGTTTGGTGGGTTCCTCCGGTGCTGATTAGCTCGAATCCCGCGCCCGCCAGACCCCGGGCAAACTCGACGATGCCAGTCTTGTCGTAGACGCTAAGGAGCGCTTTCACCCGCTTGACCGCCTCACTTCTATTCCACCCTACAGGGTGGTGGTATACACCCTGACCGTTGGCCGTTTGACTTTTTGAATAGTTGCCCAGACTCGGATGGCCGATCTAGCCATCGAGTATGGTTACCTGGGGTCCATCGTCTCTCTGGATGATCCGGCCCACCACTCGGGCGTCGGGTATCTTATCGGTGATCGTCGTCAGGTCGTCCTCGGCGCAGACCGCCACCATGCCCAGGCCCATGTTAAATACCCGGTACATCTCGTCTGTGCTTATTTTCCCTTCCCGCTGGATGATCTCAAATATGGGCGGGGCCGTCCAGGTCTCCGGGCGAAATTCGGCGGCCAAATGGCCGGGTAGGATGGCCGGCATCTTACCTGGCAGTCCTCCCCCGGTAATGTGGGCCAATCCTTTGAACGATTTTAGCACCGGCTCCAGCATGGGATGATAGCAACGGTGCCGGATCAGCAGTTGCTCACCCAGGGTGTGCCGCAACTCATCATAACGGCGGAACAGGACCGACGGGTTGTCATCAATGTCGAAGACGCGGCGCACCAGTGAGAACCCGTTGGTATGTAAACCGCTGGAAGGAAAGCCGACTAAGCAGTCGCCGAGCTGCATGTGAGACCCGTCCATCAATCCATCCGGCTCAGCGGCGCCGACGACAAACCCTACCAGTTCCAGATGGTCCGAACCGTCCGGCCCGGGCATCTGGGCGGTTTCCCCGCCAATCAGCGCGCATCCCACCTCGCGGCAACCCCAAACGATGCCACGAAGCAGGGTGTCCATCACTTGCTCGTCCAGGGTGGTGAATGAAATGTAGTCCAGGAAAAAGAGGGGTTTGGCCCCACGGGCCAATATATCGTTGACGTTGAGTGTGACCAGATCCTGGCCTATGGACTCGAAGTGCCCCAACTGAGCGGCGATTTTAATCTTCGTCCCCACGCCGTCGGTGCTGGCCACCAGCACGGGTTGTCGAAAGCCCCTGAGCCGGAACAGGCCGGCGAATCCACCCTCGGGGTTCAGGACTTCGGGTCCATGAGTCGCCGAGGCAAATGCCTTTATCCGTTCTTTCAGGGCGTCCATCTCATCCAGATTCACGCCGGATGAGCGGTAAGCCTGACTGGTCAACTGGCTACTCCTCCCCTGGGCCGTCCACGTTATATTGGACTGCCGCCCCGCAGTAAAAGGGTAAAACAGCCGGACCCGCATGGCAAGGGGGAGCCTATTCTGGGTCCGGTTTTGGGATAACCGCCGTATGGGATGAGACGGCCGGAAATCAAATGCCCCTGATGGACATTAATCGGAGAGGAGCTCAAGCTCCGCCGGCGGCTCCTCCAAGACCAGTTTGGTCAACTCAAGTTGGACGGGCACCGGATAGTTACCGGTGAAGCAAGCGTCGCAGAACCCGCCATCGGTGCCGCCGACCACTTTCATCAGTCCTTTGACGTCCAGGTAGCCCAGAGTGTCGGCGTCGATAAATTGGCGAATCTCTTCTACGCTCTGGTTGGCCGCGATCAATTCCTGACGGGTGGCCATGTCCACTCCCATGAAACAGGGGTGCTTTATCGGCGGAGCGCATACGCGCATGTGAATCTCGGCAGCCCCGGCCTTGCGCAGGAGACCGACCACGTGAGGCGTGGTTGTGCCGCGGACGATGCTGTCGTCAACCACGACGATCCTTTGGCCGGCGATGACCTCGGTCAGGGGGTTGAATTTTTGCCTCACGCCCAGGTCTCGCATCCGCTGTTCGGGTTCGATAAACGTCCGGCCGACGTATCGGTTCTTTACCAAGCCTTCACTGAACGGAATACCAGACTCTCTGGCGTAGCCCACCGCCGCTGCGGTTGACGAGTCCGGGATACCGATAACCAGGTCGGCCTCCACCGGATGCTCTCGGGCCAATTGGGCGCCCAGTTCTTGCCTTACCGAGTGGACAAGTTGATTGTCCAACAGGCTGTCGGGCCGGGCAAAATAGATAAGCTCAAATACGCAAAGGGCCCGGCGGCCGGTCGCCCCGGTCCAGACGGAGGAGTGAAACCCTTGAGGGTCGATGATGACGACTTCGCCAGGCTCCAACTCTCTCATGTAGGTGGCGCCTAAGTGGTCAAGGGCGCAGCTCTCAGACGCAATTATCCAGCCGCCGTCCAGCTTGCCTATGCATAACGGCCGGATACCCAGGGGATCCCGGGCAGCCATCAGCGTATCCTCAGTCAGGGCGACCAAGGAATAGGCGCCTTCCAACTGGCGCATGCAATAAAACAGCCGCTCTTCCCAGTCGGCCCCGGAGGCGTTAGCCAGCATGTAGGCCATCACTTCGGTATCCGTACTGGATTCGAAGCTACAATTCCAGTCCTTCTTCTGTTGGGTTTGCAACTGGGCACAATTGATGATGTTCCCGTTGTTCGCTAAGGCCAACCGGCCCTGATACCCTTCGACGAGCATGGGCTGGGCGTTGCAAAGGAGGCTGCTTCCAGTGGTGGAGTAGCGGGTATGGCCGATTGCCCGTTCGCCGGCAAGAGGGTAAAAATCCGGCTCGCGGAATATCTGAGTGACCAGGCCCATTTCGGCGTGGACGTTGAGGGTCTCGCCGTTGGATGCTGCGATTCCAGCACTCTCCTGG
>Ga0208113_1001241_pt1 | contig 12310 bp, 11 predicted proteins | sample Knorr_S7_td_NADW_FD_185598 | JGI IMG/M metagenome (GOLD analysis project Ga0208113, IMG submission 185598) | Marine microbial communities from Southern Atlantic Ocean transect - Knorr_S7_td_NADW_ad_2505m_LV_A (SPAdes) (version 2) | ecosystem: Environmental > Aquatic > Marine > Oceanic | place...
ATTCAGAAAAAGATGAAGCTGCAAAAAATTGGAGCCAGAAATTTTATGGGGCAGGATTTACAAGTTTTGGAAGTAATCAGACGCTTCATAAAAATGAACCACTTTTTCAGGAATTAGCCAAAGGTTTAATCCCTTCTATTAAAGAATTTTTTCAAGAATTAAAAGCTGTCGAGCCGAAAGAAATATATTGTGTTGGAATGTGGTGTAGTATTAATAAACCAAAGAGCATGCACCAAAGACATATTCATCCTATGAGCGCCTGTAGTGGAACTTATTATGTAAATGCAGATCCTGAAATGGGTAATATTTTTATCCATGATCCATATGATAATAGACAAATGGGAATTATTTTCAAACCTGACTCTCCTTTAGCGTTTGATACTTATGCGGTTCCGGTTAAAAGCAGAAAAGTTATTATGTTTCCGGGGTGGGTATCGCATTCAGTCCAACAAAATATGAGCGATAAAGATAGAATTGGTGTCAGTTTCAACTTCCAAGTACGTTATGATGGAAGCCAGGCCCAACAAACACAAAGCGATCTTTAAAATAATATTTCCAATTTACTCCTACTTCCAGTCCATCTAAAAAATTTAGATGTGAAGTAAATAAAATTATATTTTATTTTAAGGAATTATACTTGTTTTATATTAACAGCACTAGCTTTTCCATTTTCTTCTTCAACGTCGTATGATATTTTATCACCTTCGTTAAGCCCGGAAATGTTTGCTTGTTGTAATGCCGTGATGTGGATGAACATATCTTTGTCATCACCATCTTGATCAATAAATCCGTATCCTTTTTTTGGATTGAACCATTTGATCTTGCCAGTCTTCGAACTCATTTAGATATCTCACTTAAAAAGTAAAGTTAATAATCAATATCCCGACTATTTAAACATTTTTTTTCTTCTTTGCAAGGTTTTTTAGATTTTTTTTTTTTAAATTTTACGAACTTATTTTTTTAATACTTTTTGTTATTTTTAAAAATAATATGTAAGATATGTCAATGGTTTTTCGAAGTGTTATAAGAGATTTTTTAAAATTAGAATCCTCCAGTGGCATACTTCTTTTAATTGCTGCAATTATAGCATTAATATTAAGTAACTCTTTTTTATCAGAAAATTTTTCTCACTTTCTTCATCTTGATATTTCTTTTGGTATTAATTTATCTTTTTTTCCTAAATCTATTCAACATTGGATTAATGATGGGCTTATGGTCATCTTTTTTTTTGTAATCGGACTAGAAATAAAAAAAGAATTTATTGAAGGGGAACTTTCAATGCCATCCCAGGCTGCTTTACCGATTATTGCTGCAGTTGGAGGAATGGCCGTGCCAGCTATTTTTTATATAATATTTAATATTAATGAACCTGATACACTGAGAGGATGGGCTATACCTTCGGCTACCGATATAGCTTTTTCATTAGGAGTTCTGAGTCTTTTGGGGCGTAGAGTTCCAATTTCTTTAAAAATTTTTTTAGCAGCACTAGCGATCATTGACGATTTGGGAGCAATTATGATTATTGCCTTATTTTACAGCTCTGGTACGGAACTCTTACCTTTTCTAATAATCCTTCTTACTTTATTTTTTCTTTACCTATGTAATAAAAACAATATTCAATTTATTTGGATTTATATTGTTCTTGGAATTTTTCTTTGGATTTTTATCCAAGAAGCGGGAATTCATGCAACTATTTCTGGAATTTTATTAGCAATATTTATACCACATACAAAAACAACAAAACAAGAATCTTTATTAACCTCTTTGGAAAATAGATTTCATCCTTGGGTTGCCTATTTGATTATGCCATTATTTGCTCTAGCAAACGCTGGCGTTTATTTAGGAGATGTATCGTTAAATACATTATTAAAACCTATCCCTTTAGGAGTAATGTCAGGGCTTTTTCTTGGAAAGCAAATTGGTGTTTTTTTAACAACCTATGTTTTAATAAAAATGGGTTATGCAAGATTACCTTCAGGAGCTAGCTGGATTCAAATGTATGGGGTTGCTATTCTTACAGGTATTGGATTTACCATGAGTTTATTTATTGGAAACCTAGCTTTTGAATCAGAAATTTTTATAAGTCAAATGAAAATAGGAGTCCTTGTTGGTTCATTTTTATCTGCAGTATTAGGCTATCTATTACTTAATCTCAAAAGCAGCCGAAATTAATTGTTTTGTGTAAGGTTGTTTTGGATTTTTAAAAATATTTTTTGAATTTCCTTTTTCGATAACTTTTCCATTTTTTAAAACAATTATTTCATGGGCAAGTGATTTTACAACTCGCAAATCATGACTAATAAATAAATATCCTATATTATTTTCTTTTTGTAATTTTTTCAATAATTCTACAATCTGAAATTGTACCGATAAATCTAGAGCAGAAGTAGGTTCATCTAATATTAAAAAACGCGGTTTTAAAATTATCACTCTTGCTATTGCTATTCTTTGACGTTGTCCGCCAGAAAATTCATGAGGATAACGATTTATAATATTAGGATCAAGATCCACTTTTTTTAAAGTCTCCGCAATTAATTTCTTTTTATCTTTCTCGTTAAAAACAATTTTATGAACCTGCAAACCCTCCCCAATAATTTCTTCAATAGATAATCTTGGACTTAAGCTTCCAAATGGATCTTGAAAAACTATCTGTATATCTTTTCTTAAAGGTATCATTTGTTTAAAATTAAAATTGTTAATGTTTAATTTTTTTTTATTTTTAAAAAAATTAACTTCCCCTTGAGATTTGATTAGTCTCAAAATTGCCATACCCAATGTTGTTTTGCCAGAGCCAGATTCTCCTACAACACCTAATGTTTGTCCTTCAAAAATATCTATATCTATTTCATCAACCGCTTTAATATTATCTACGACTCTTTTAAAGAATCCTTTTTTTATTGGATACCATACTTTTAATTTTTTTGTACTCATTAACGTAACTTGTTTTCTTTTTTCAACCGGTTCTCCCTTCGGCTCTGAGTTTAAAAGTTTTTTTGTATAACGATGGTTTGGTTTTGAAAAAATTTTCTTTGTTTTTCCCGATTCAACTATTTCTCCATTTGTCATCACAATAACTCGATCAGTTATGTTTTTGATAATTGTTAAATCATGAGTAATTATGATTAAACTCATTTTAAGTTTTGTTTGTAATTTTTTTAATAAATTAAGAATTTGAGCCTGAATAGTCACATCAAGAGCTGTTGTGGGTTCATCTGCAATTAAAAGTTCAGGTTCATTAGCTAATGCCATAGCAATCATTACCCTTTGCTTTTGACCTCCAGATAGTTCATGAGGATAAGAATTTAATCGCAGCTTTGCATCTGGAAAACCAACTAAATTTAATAATTCTATTGCCCTATTCTCAGCCTCTTTATTGGACAATTGCTTATGTAAAAAAAGTGTCTCAGTGATTTGCTGTTTGATATTATGCAGCGGGTTTAAGGAAGTCATGGGTTCTTGAAAAATCATTGATATATTATTTCCTCTGATTTCCTGTAATTTTTTTTCATTCATTTTTAAAATATTTTGGTTTTTGTAAAAAATTTCACCTGATGGATGAAATGCTTTTGGATACGGTAATAATTTTAGAATAGATAAAGCAGTTACAGATTTTCCAGAACCACTTTCGCCCACTATGCCTAAGGCTTCCCCTTTGAAAATATCAACGGAAATATTTTTAACTGCTGTTGAAATTTTATTATTTGTATCAAATGATACAGAAAGATTTTTTATACTTAGTAATTTTGTCAATGTTATTCCTTTCCTTCTAAATATTTTTTTGGATCAAAAGCATCTCTTACAGCTTCTCCGACAAAAATTAAAAGAGAGAGCATAATTCCCAAAGTAATAAATACAGTTATTCCTAACCAAGGAGCATTCAAATTGGCTTTTCCCTGCGCTAACAACTCGCCTAGACTTGGCGAACCGGGCGGAAGACCAAAACCCAAGAAATCCAAACTTGTTAATGTTGCAATGGATCCGTTTAGGATAAAAGGTAAAAACGTTAAAGTGGCCACCATAGCATTTGGAAGAATGTGTCTTGACATTATCGTAAAATTCCCTAAACCCAGCGCTCTTGCGGCATGTATATACTCAAAATTTCTTGTTCTTAAAAATTCTGCGCGAACTACTCCTACTAAACTCATCCAAGAGAAAAGTAGCATAATTCCCAATAACCAAAATATATTTGGCTCTACAAGACTGGATAAAATTATCAACATATATAAGACTGGAAGACCAGACCAGATTTCAATTATTCTTTGAAAAATAAGATCTAAAAGTCCACCAAAAAATCCTTGAACTGCCCCTGCGGCTATTCCGATAATTGAACTAAAAATTGTTAATGTTAATCCAAATAAAACAGAAAGACGAAAACCATATATTAATCTTGCTAAAACATCCCGACTTTGATCATCTGTCCCTAACCAATTTTCTTTATCAGGGGGTGACGGTGCAGGAGTAGGGGTTAAATAATTAATAGTATCGTAACTGTAAGTTATTAAAGGCCAAATCATCCAACCATTGGTTTCAATTTTTGTTTTTATGTATGGATCTTTGTAATCAGTATAGGTTTCAAAATCACCATCAAATGTTTTTTCTGTATAATTATGGAAGATCGGGAAATAAAAAGAATTATTATATTTTATTAATAAAGGCTTATCGTTTGATAAAAATTCTGCAAACAGAGTAAATAAAAATAAAAATATGAATATTTTAAAAGCACTGTAACCTCTTTTATTTGCTTTGAAATTTTGTAGTCTTCTATAATTTAATTCAGAAATATTAATACCTAGCATCTTTTTTATGTATCTCTTGTTTCAAAATCAATTCGAGGATCAATTACAACATAAGCTAAATCTGTAATTAAATGTAAAATTAGCCCGAACAGAGTGAAGATGTACAAAATCCCAAAAACGACCGGATAGTCTCTATTTAAAACTGACTCATATCCAAGAAGCCCAAGACCATCTAATGAAAAAATTACTTCAATTAACAAACTTCCGGTAAATAAAACAGATATAAAAGCTGCAGGAAATCCTGCGATGACGATTAGCATAGCATTTCGAAACACATGTCCATATAAAACACGTTTTTCTGAAAGTCCTTTTGCTTTTGCTGTTGAAACATATAGTTTGTTTATTTCATCCATAAAAGAATTTTTAGTTAACATTGTTAAAGTTGCAAAACCAGCAATAACTAAAGAGAAAACTGGCAATGTAATATGCCATAAATAATCCAAAATTTTTTTAAACCAGTTTAACGATTCCCAATGCGCTGAGACCAATCCTCGTAGCGGAAAGATGTCAAAAAAATTACCTCCAGCTAAAAAAACAATTAAAAAAATTGCAAATAAAAAACCCGGTATTGCATACCCGACTACTATTGTTGCGCTAGTCCAGATATCAAATTTGGATCCATCTCTTACAGCCTTTTTGATTCCAAGGGGTATGGATACAAGATATACTATTAGTGTTGTCCATAACCCAAGTGAAATCGATACAGGCATTTTTTCTATAATGAGATCAATTACTTTTTTTCCTTTAAAATAACTTTCTCCAAAATCAAATTTCAAATAATTTTTTAACATTATAAAAAAACGTTCATGTGCCGGCTTATCAAAACCATAATATTTTTCCAGCGTAGCTATAAATTCTGGGTCAAGTCCTTGTGAACCGCGATATTTACCAGATACATCCGAGGTTTGACTTGTTTGAATATTCGTATTTTTTGATGAGAAATCTCCTTGATCTGTTCCTCCAATTCTTGCAGTTGCATCAACATTATGTCCTTTGATTTGAGAAATTATTTGTTCTACTGGTCCTCCGGGTGCCGCTTGCACAATAATAAAGTTTATGAGCAAAATTCCTAAAAGGGTAGGAATAATAAGCAAAAGACGTCGTATGATATAGGGTAACATATGTAAGTAATTATATTATTTTTCCTTACTTTCTAATAATTTATCTTTTTCATTATCAATCCACCAAGTATCAAGTGCCAAATCATATTTTGGATTTTTTCTGGGCTTCCCAAATTTATCCCAATAAGCAATTCTAAAATACTGAATATGCCAGTGTGGTACAACATAATATCCAAAAAGTAGTACTTGATCTAAGGCTCTTGTAGCAGCTACAAGACTTTCCCTATCTTTTGCGACAATTATTTTATCAATTAAGAAATCAATAATAGGATTTGAAATTCCTGCATAATTTCTACTTCCTTTTATATTTGCAGATGAACTACTCCAAAAATCTCTTTGCTCATTTCCCGGGCTTAGACTTTGTCCCCTTGATATCACAGCCATATCAAATGAAAAATTTTCCAATCTTCTTTCGTATTGAGCACTATCCACTGTCCTTACTTTCGCCTGTATTCCGATTTTTTTTAAATTTCTTGCATAAGGTAAAGCAATTCTTTCAAATTCCGGACTAACTAGAAGAATTGTAAATTTTAAAGGTGCACCACTTGTTTCATTTATTCTTTTTCCATTTTTTATAATCCATCCCGCCTCATAAAGCAGCTTATCTGCAACACGTAAATTTTTTCTTATATTGCCGGATCCATCATTTATTGGATTTTCAAAAACTTCATTAAATATTTCTTTTGGTAATTCATTTCTAAAAGGTTCTAATAAAGTTAATTTTTCGTTTGTTGATAAATTAGATGCGGCTAATTCAGAATTTGAAAAATAACTATCTGTTCTTTGGTATTGACTAAAAAAAAGTATTTTATTTGTCCATTCAAAATCAAAAGCATAATTTAATGCTTGTCTTACAATTGGATCTTTAAAAATTTCTTTTCTAGTATTTATGAAGAAACCCTGCATCCCAGTCGGAATTTCATGCTTTATTTCTTCTTTTTTTACCAATCCTTTTTTTATTGCAGGAAAATTATAAGCGGTTGCCCAGCGCTTGGCTTGATTCTCTTCACGGAAATCATAATCGCCAGTCTTAAAAGCCTCTAATGCAACGGTAGCATCCCTGAAATATTCTATTATTATGTTATCAAAATTAAATTTTCCTTTATTTACTGCAAGGTCCTTTGCCCAATAATCCTTGACTCTTTCAAACTCAATTGTTCTTCCAGCTTTTAAAGATTTGACTTTATAAGGGCCGCTTCCAATTGGCGGTTCTAATAAAACATCCTCGAACTTATCCTTCCAATATTTTTTTGATAAAATTCTCATTTGACCAATAATTAATGGAAGTTCTAAGTTTCGTTCTCCTTGAAAAATAAATTTTACTTCTGAATTATTTAATTTTTCAGCCTTTTTAACATTGCTGTAATAAAATCTGTAAAAAGGGTGTCCTTTTTCTTTTAAGACGTTTAAGGTCCAAATAATGTCTTCTACTGTAATGGGACTCCCGTCATGAAATTTTGCCTCTTTTCTTATTTTAAAAATAATCCAGGATCTATCTTCAGGAACATTTATACTTTCAGCAATCAACCCATACATTGTAAAAGGTTCATCGTATGATTGGACAAGTAAACTGTCATGAATTTGTGATAAATTTGCAGCAGGACTTCCTTTTAATATAAAATTGTTAAGAGTATCAAAACTTCCTATTTCATATAACTTTATAGTTCCTCCTTTGGGAGCTTTTGGATTGACATATTCAAAATTTTGAAAATTTCTTTCATATTTAGGAACGCCATGCATACTTATTGCGTGGGCCGAATCCAATTTTTCAATAGCTATACTTTGATAAACAAAAAATAAAAGAATATACAAACTTAAAATTATCTTCATTTTACTTTTGGATAATTTTTATAATTTGTTTGTGAATATTAGAGTCCCCAGTTGCTAAAATTCTTCCATCACTTTGTAAATTAAGATCATTGTCATTCCAGTCAGTAATTTTTCCACCCGCACCTGATATAATAGATGCACTTGCAATATAATCCCAAGGTTTTAAATTTGCTTCTAATATTACATCTACAAATCCTAATGACATCAAACCATGACTATAGCAATCTGCACCAAAAAGACATTCCCCAATTTTTGCCCTAACATTTTTATAAATTTTTTTATTTCTTCCTTGAAACATCATTGGAGACGTAGCATACATTTTTGCTCCTTTTATACTTTTACATTTTCTAACTCGAACTTTTTTATTGTTATATTTTGTCTCTACACCTGCAATACCAACCCACCTTTCATTTAATATAGGTTGGTTTAATATGCCTAAAACAGGCTTGTTATTTTTTAACAGTCCTATCAAAGTTCCAAAGGTAGGTTTTCCTGTGATAAAACTTTTTGTTCCATCTAGCGGATCAACAACCCAGCAATATTCTCTATTCATATTGACCGTCCCTGTTTCCTCTCCTACAAAACCACAATTTGGTTCTTGTTTTAAAATGAGTTCTCTGATAATTTTTTCTGCTTCTATATCAGCTTTTGTAAAAGGTGTATTATCTTTTTTTAAGTTTATTTTTATTTTTTTCCGAAAGTATTTTTTTATAATTTTTCCGCTTGCATCAGCACATTTATTAGCCAGTTTAATTAATTGTTGGGGTATTTTTGACATATAAAAAAAATAAGTAATTTAAAATTAAAAAACTAATAGTATATCTATAGCTTCTTTAAATTAATAAAAGTATTATGAATATAAAAAAAAAACAAATTATTTCATACCAAGGAATTGAGGGTTCAAATTCTCACTTAGCTTGTCAAAAATTATTTCCTAACGCGAATAATCTGTCATGCGAAACATTTGAAGAAGTCTTTGATTCTGTTGAACAAAAAAAAATAGATATAGCTCTTATACCTATTGAAAATTCTATAGCGGGAAGAGTGGCTGAAATTCATAATTTAATGCACAAAACATCTTTAAAAATTATTGGCGAATATTTCATGCAAGTAGAACTTCATTTATTAGGTTTAAACAATGCCAGTATTAACGACATGAAATCAGTGCACAGCCACATTCATGCATTGTCTCAATGTAGAAATATTATAAAAAAATATAATTTAAAAAGGATTGTTACAGCAGATACGGCTGGTGCAGCAAAAGAAATAAGTGAACATGGCAATTCGACGCAGTCTGTAATTGCTTCTGATCTTGCCAGCAAGATTTACAATCTTAAAATTTTAAGAAAGAATGTTGAAGATGACGCAAAAAATACAACGCGTTTTATTCTTTTGCAAAAAAAGGGAATTAACGTTGATTCAGCGGTAGGAAAAGTTTTGACCAGTGCAATTTTTAGAGTTAACAATATTCCGGCAAGTCTCCATAAAGCGCTAGGATGTTTTGCAATCAATTCTGTTAATATGTTAAAATTAGAAAGTTATTATGTGGGTGATTCTTTTAAACAGGCCGAATTTTATGTGGATTTTGAAGGACACAAAAATGATCCTGATGTCGCTTCTGCGCTAAAAGAAATGAATGAATATACGGATTTTATTAAGATTCTGGGAGTTTATTATGCTGATAAATTTCGTAAATAATTTTTTTTTTTCTTAAACCTGATATATAATATTTTGGGAGATTAGTGGACGTATTTGTTGGCTAATTGGGTCAGAGGAGGAATTCAGCAGCCCTACCCAGTAAATATGGGTCATTTAATCTCCCATTAGTTAATGTAATTTAATTTAAATTTAAACAAAATATGGATAATTCTTTTCTAGCCTTAGCAAGGAAATATAGACCAAAAAAATTATCGGATCTTATTGGCCAGGAAATCTTTGTTTCAACTATTAAGAATGCCATTGATGGTGATAGAATATCACATGCATATTTGTTAAGCGGTATCCGTGGCGTAGGCAAAACAACAGCAGCTAGAATTCTGGCACATCTTTTTAATGGAGAAACAGAAACGCAAGACAATCCATTGGATCTTTATGAAGTTGATTCGGCAAGATATACCGGTGTTAATGAAATGAGAGAACTTTTAGACGGTATAAAATACAGACCGTCAAGCTGGAAATATAAAGTATATATTTTAGACGAAGTTCATATGTTATCAAACTCAGCCGTGAGTTCGCTTTTAAAGAATTTAGAAGAACCGCCAGAACATGTAAAATTTATTTTTTGCACAACGGAGCCAAGAAAAATTCCAGCCACGATTATATCGCGATGTCAAAGGTTTGATTTAAAAAGAGTTTCCTTTGACGTTCTGACAGAGCATTTACAAAACATTGCTACCAAAGAAGGTGCTCAAATAGAAACAGCAGCAGCAAACCTTATTGCAAAAGCAGCTGACGGTTCGGTCAGGGATGCATTGTCAATATTGGATAAATCTCTTTCTAGTGGAGAAAAAAAGATAACAGAAAATTATGTACAGAATCTGCTTGGACTGGTTGATCGCAGTCAAATGTATTCCTTATTTAAAAATTTAATGAGCGGGAAATCTAAAGAAAGCTTGGATATTTTTAATGAATTATACTCTTCTGGCGCTGACCCAGGTGTTATCATTCAGGATTTATTGGATGTAGTGCATTGGCTGACAAGAGTTCATGTTACACCTGAAGTTGTAAATGAACCAGGGGTATCGGAAATCGATAAGAATATGGGCATGGAATTGGCCAAAGAATTAAACACGGCTGAACTTTCAAAAACTTGGCAAATTTTACTAAAGGGATATCAAGAAGTCCAAAACCATGATATGCCCAATGTTATTGCGGAAATGGTATTGATCCGCTTGATATATGCATCAGATCTCCCAACAGCAGAAGAATTGGTGAAAGACTTATTAAAAAAAAACCATGATTCAAAAATTGATAACGACGAGAGTAAAGAAGAAAAGGGCAGTGATTCCGATAATACAATTAAAGAGCAGTATCATAAAACAGAAAAAGTGCCATCAAAAGGCATTAATACTGACACGGTAATAGAAATGAAAAACGTCGATAACTTATTAAAAGATCCAAATAGTAAAGTGCAAGAAAACAATATAAAGATTGAAAAAAAAGACGAAAATATTGTTCTTTCCAGTTTTAAAGATGTCGCAAATTTTTTCTTAAAGAAAAAAGAAATTTTACTTTTTAACCATTTATTTTCTCATGTAAGATTGGTACATTTTCAAAAAGGAAAAATTGAATTGAACCCAACAGAAGATCTGCCCAAAGATTTTGGTAGCAAAATAGGAACAATGCTGAGTGAGTGGACGAACCAGAGGTGGATTGTATCTTTTTCTAAAACAAAAGGAGAAATATCATTGGAAGAACAAAATGAAAGAGATAAAAAAGAAACCATGAAAAAAATGATGCAGAATAAAAGAGTAAAAGAAATTTTAAAAGTATTTCCGGCGGCTACAATAGAAGCTATAAAGGAAGAAGGTGATAAGGATGAATAATTTTAGCGATATGATGAAGCAAGCACAAGAAATGCAAAAAAAAATGAAAGAATTGCAGGATGGACTTGCAAATCTAGAGGTAGAAGGATCATCAGGCGGGGGGCTTGTTAGTGTTAAGGTTAACGGTAAAGGAGAAGTCAAAAAAATCAAAATAGATCCATCACTGATGAAACCAGAAGAAACAGAAATATTAGAAGACTTAATTGTGGCAGCCTTTAATGAAGCAAAGAAAAAAGCAGAAGAGGCATCAGCCGAAGAAATGAAAAAAATGACAGGAGGCATGAATTTGCCTCCAGGCTTTAAGCTGCCTTTTTAAAAAAAATTATGCATGACGATGCACTCGAAGAATTAATTTATTTGTTTTCTAAACTGCCTGGTATTGGTCCAAAGTCAGCAAGCAGGCTTGTCTTATTTCTATTGAAAAATAAAGAAAAATTGATGTTTCCACTTTCCAGATCTTTACTGGCATCTGGCAAATCACTAAAGAAATGTCCGGTTTGCGGCAATATCGGAGTTAAGTTTCCAGATAAAATCTGCAGCAATCCCAAAAGAAACAAAACAATCATTTGTGTGGTGGAAGATATTTCTGATCTCTGGGCGCTCGAGAAGACGGGAACATTCAGGGGACTCTACCACGTTTTGGGGGGACACTTGTCAGCGCTTGATAATATAGGACCTGAAGACTTAATGATTAAAGAATTAGTTGAAAGAGTAAAATCCAACTCTATAGAAGAAGTGATACTGGCATTAAATTCCACAGTTAATTCGCAGACAACCCTTCATTTTATCATCGATCAGTTAAAAGGATCGAATGTTAAAATTACAAAAATTGCCCAGGGCATGCCGTTTGGTGCCGAACTGAATTTTATAGACGAAGGAACACTAACAACTGCTATGAAAGCTAGAAAGCCGGTCTGAAAAGTATTATTTTATTTATTATTATACTATATGTAGTAGAAAAATGATTAATTGTAGGTTCCTGTATAAAATATGTAACAATATTTTATATAACTGTTCT
>Ga0208113_1001245_pt1 | contig 12277 bp, 12 predicted proteins | sample Knorr_S7_td_NADW_FD_185598 | JGI IMG/M metagenome (GOLD analysis project Ga0208113, IMG submission 185598) | Marine microbial communities from Southern Atlantic Ocean transect - Knorr_S7_td_NADW_ad_2505m_LV_A (SPAdes) (version 2) | ecosystem: Environmental > Aquatic > Marine > Oceanic | place...
TCGCCGAAGCGAAGCTCCGGCGCGCAGGCAGGCGCACCGCGCTCCTAGCCGGAAACCTCGCAGCGCCGTCGTAGGGGTACAATTTAGGTGATACAGGCCACAGGATGCGGAGGGAATGGGGAGCCCTAAATGGCGGTGTTACGCCGCCGCCTTGATCGCCGCCGCCTTGACCTTGTTGTCGACGGCGCTTTCGAACTGCTGGAAATTTTCCTCGAAAAGCCGCCTCAGGTCCTTGACCTGGGTGTCATAGGCGTCTTTGTCCTTCCAGGTGTTGCGTGGGTTCAACACCTCGTCCGGCACGTCGGGGCAGGCGTCCGGCACCAGAACGCCAAAATTCTCGTCCGCCGTGAACGACTCCTCAGCCAGCCGTCCGTCCAGCGCCGCATTGACCATGGCCCGGGTGTGCTTGATCTCCATGCGTTCGCCAACGCCGAAGCCGCCGCTCGACCAGCCGGTGTTGACGAGCCAGCATTTGGCGTTGTGCTTGGCCATTTTTTCGCCCAACAGCTTGGCATAGACCGTCGGGTGGCGGGGCATGAAAGGAGCTCCGAAGCAGGTCGAAAATGTCGCCTGCGGTTCCTTCAGGCCACGCTCGGTGCCGGCCACCTTGGCCGTATAACCGGACAGGAAATGGTACATGGCCTGATCGGGGGTCAACTGGCTGATCGGCGGCAACACGCCGAAGGCGTCGCAGGTCAGCATCATGATGTTGGTGGGATGGCCACCGGTGCCGGAAAGGGACGCATTGGGAATCTGTTCGATGGAATAGGACACGCGGCCGTTTTCGGTCAGCGTGGTGTCGAAGAAATCCAGTTCCCGGGTATCCGGGTCCAGGACCACGTTTTCGATGATCGAGCCGAAGGTTCGGGTGGTCTCGAAGATTTCCGGCTCCGTCTCGCGGGTCAGGTTGATGGTCTTGGCGTAGCAGCCGCCTTCGAAATTGAAGATGCCGTCCGGGCCCCAGCCATGTTCGTCGTCGCCGATCAGCGTCCGCGAACTGTCCGCCGATAGGGTCGTCTTGCCGGTGCCGGAAAGACCGAAGAAGATCGCCGAATGGCCATCCGACCCGATGTTGGCCGAACAGTGCATGGGCAGCACATCGCGGGCCGGCAGCAGGTAATTCATCACCGAAAAGATCGATTTCTTGATCTCGCCGGCGTACCCGGAGCCCCCGACCAGCACCATCTGCCTCGCCATGTTGACGACGATGAAGGTGCCCGACGTGGTGCCGTCCTGAGCCGCGTCGGCTTCCAGGCTCGGCGCCTGCAATACCGTCCACGTCGGTTTGAACCCAGGCAGCTCCTTGGGCTCGGGCTGGATGAACATGTTGCGGGCGAATAGGCTGTGCCAGGCTTCTTCGGTGACGACGCGGATCGGCAGCCGGAATTTTTCTTCGGCCCCGGCGTAGCAGTCCTGGACGAAAACGTCCCGGCCCTGGAAATGGCCCAGCATCTTGTCCAGCAGGCGCTCGAAGTTTTCTTCCGAAATGGCAACGTTGACGTTGCCCCACCAGATATTGTCCTTGGTGGAGTCTTCCTCGACGACGAAGCGGTCGTTGGGGGATCGCCCGGTATGCGATCCCGTCAATGTTACAAGCGCGCCCCCCTGCGCCAGCATGCCTTCGCCGCGGTTTAGCGATTCGGCATAGAGTTGCGGCGCCGATAGGTTCCAATAGGCGGCATTGACGTTGCTCAGGCCATGGTTGTCCAAGCCGTAACTACTGACCCTGGATCCGATATTTTGCACGGGTAGCTTCCCCTCTGAATCTTTTTTTTACATCCCTCAGCACAAAAGATAGCCGCCAGGACCCTGACTCAACAAACATTTTTTCATTAAACGGTCATATAAAAATCGGCGACGGCAGTCACTTTCGGCGCTTGCCGCCCTTTAGACCCCGCCGGTCCAGCCCCGCAAGGCGCACCAGTTCCTCGCGAACGCCCATGCGGTCGGGAACGGGTTTATCGAATTCAAGCCGGGCCGTCCGCCCGCCACGCCTGAGGTCGAAGCCGTCGGGATCGATGCCGGTCATATTCCAGCCCTTGCCGCTTCGGCCCAAAAGGGCATTGGCGTAATGGTCCACCGCGTCCGCGTGATCGGTGTTCATGTGTTCCAGGATATCGGGTTCGGCCTTGGCGATCGCCGTCGCTGCCCGGGCGTTCGGCGTGATGTCGGCGCTTTTCAGCCAGATCGCCTTGGCGAAGCCGCCGACGAAATGGGCGCTTTCGATTCGCATCCGGAAAAAGCCGAAATCGCCGAAACCGGCATAAAGGGCGGCTTCGGGGTGCAGGGCCAGGAAACGGCGCTGGTGGCGTTTGTTCTTGGTCCGCTCGATGGAGCCTAGCATAGTGACTCGGGGGCCGGTTTGCGGGTTTTTCAGCCTCGATGTTTCCTCGAACAACAATGCCCCGCGGGAGTCCGAGTCCAGATTTCGGGTATGGTCCGACAGCTTCGAAAACAGCATCAACGGGCTCATATCGCAATCAAACGCAACCGTCACCAGCGACCCATAGGGCCAGCCGCCCCGCGATTTATGGGTTGTCGACAGCATTGCCGCCCGGGCGCGGCGGATCAGCGCCCGGACATCGGCGGCATGATCGCCCTTGGTCGGGGGCGAAGGTTGGGTTTCTCCGGTTGCGGTTTTTTTGGCCATGGCTGAGAGGGTGGCGGGGGCCGGTAACCGGCTCCGCTTTGGGTTAGGAACGTTCGAACCGGTTATAGAAATAACCGGTCAATCCCCCCAGCACCATCCAGAACAGTCCCGTCACCACCAGCGTCGTAGCGGCGAACTGGGCCGCCAACTCGGCCGGTAGGGTGCTCGGCGCGATCTCGGGATGCGGCGCGCCGACAAGATGGGGCACGATGATCAGACCGGCGCCGACCCACTTCAGCCCCACCCGGGGCTGTAACGCGATTAGCGCCAGACCGGTGATCGCCGCCGCGGCAGTCGATAACCACCAAGCCTGGCGCGCCGACAATTCGGCCGTTTGCATGCCGGGCAGTTCCGGCGGTAGCCCCAACGACGGTGAAACGAAGAAGGCGGCAAACCCGCACAATCCCCAGACGATGCCCTGGCGCCAATCCACGTGGCGTCCGCTGAGCGCAATCATGCCCGTCAGCAGGAATGCAAACCCGATGCTGGCCAGCACATCCGAGAGCAGCGTATAGGCGTTGCGCTCGAACCCGTCGGCGGGGCCCCATTCCTCTTCTTCAGCGGCGGGGGCGGTGGGCAATACCTGATGAAGGCCGTCGCCGACGGCCTCGCCCTGGTTCTCGTAGACCTCGGCGGCGAGGATCAAGGGCGTCGTTTTAATCGAATGAGCGCCCCAAATGAAAATACCTGATAGCACGCCGGCGGCAAGCGCCGTTAAAAAAATTCGTCCGAACATGACAGGTCCCCTCAGTGGCAGGGGAAGGCCATGGCGTGACGGCCGTCGTGGGCGGCGTTGTGGAGGGTTGACGGTTGGATGAAACCGACGCCCAAAATCAGGAACCCGCCGAACAAAAGCGCCAACACCGCGGGCACTACCCGGTGGGCGGCGTCAACGGCAATCCGATCCTTGAGGAGGAGGGTTTTGGTGTTCATGGTCTATGTCTCCGTAGCGGTCAAATGACAGAATCTTCACCGCTACGGTTTTACCGCCCCGCCGGAATCCCCCGTCCCATAGGTTCGCGATGACACGTGACGGCAGGTCTCCTGGCTTGCGGCTTTTCGTATCGCCCCGCCTTCCCGGTTTCCCAGTGGCATCGTGGGCGCGTCAATTCACCGCTTACAGTTGCGGGGGCAGCCACGGTTGAAAGTCCCCTCTTGGGTCGACCTCTCCGTGTTCCCTTTTAATCCCCAGGCTTTTTCACCCTTGGGGAACCGTACGAGACGACTATAAGACAGCGTCCACCAAAGCGTCAATCGCCAAGCCGGGACAGTTTTTCGTTACCACACCCTTCAAATGACTATAATTTTGCCATAAATCACCTTTAGGCATTTGCCTGAAACTCAACGGCAATCCTTCTCCGCCGCCCAAAAGGACCATTTTGATGCCCCATACCATCGCCCTCGTCGACGACGACCAGAACATCCTCGCTTCGCTTTCGGCCGCGCTTGAGGACGAAGGCTATAGCGTCGACACCTACGGGGACGGCGTCGAGGCCCTGGACGGGATCGCCCGGCGGCCCGTGGATCTGGCCATTCTCGATATCAAGATGCCGCGCATGGACGGCATGGAGCTGCTCGGCAACCTGCGCAAAAAGAACAACCTGCCGGTCATATTCCTGACCTCCAAGGACGATGAAATAGACGAAGTCATGGGTCTGCGCATGGGCGCCGACGATTACATCAAGAAACCGTTCTCCCAGCGACTTTTGCTGGAACGGATAAGGGCCGTCCTGCGCCGCCACGAACCAGGCGAAATCGAACAGGACAAGAAGGACGTCCTGCGCCGGGGGGACCTTATTCTTGATTCGTCACGCCACCTTTGCACCTGGAAGGATAAGGAGGTCAACCTGACGGTCACCGAATTCCTGCTGGTCGAGGCGCTCGCCCGCCGGCCCGGCCACGTCAAGAACCGCGATCAATTGATCGACGCGGCTTATGGGGAACATATCTACGTTGATGACCGGACCATCGACAGCCATGTCAAGCGCCTGCGCCGTAAATTCAAGAACGAGGACGAGGAATTCGCCGAGATCGAAACCCTTTACGGCGTCGGCTATCGGTATCGCGGGGGGTGATTTTATCCACTAGAACGGCATGGCACGGGGTTCGGAAAAACAGCGGAAGGATAAGAACGTACCCCGCCCCGGCGGACGCGTTTTCTCGCCGCTGACCCGGCGTATCCTAACGGTCAACGTGATTGCGCTCGCCATCCTTGTCAGCGGAATTCTATATCTCGGCGAATACCGCCGGAACCTGATCGACGCGGAACTGAAATCGCTCGGCGTTCAGGCGGGGATGTTCGCCGCCGCCCTGGGCGAAGGCGCCGTCTCCGCTCTCAGCCCCTCCGGCCAGCAACTGGTTTCTGAAATTTCCAATCAAATCGTTCGCCGGTTGGTGGAAACGAAGGGAACCCGGGCCCGGCTTTTCAGCAACAACGGATCCCTTATCGCCGATTCCCAGCGTTTGATGGGACCCGGCGGCCTGGTCAGGATCGAGGCGTTACCGCCCCCGGGCGCCGAAGGCGGGATTCTGCCCGCCGTTTTGGGGGTCTATGACCGGCTCATGCGCCGCCTGACGAGCCAGGAAGCCTTCCAGGTCTACCGCGAACAATCCCGCCAGCACGTCCGCGACTACCCGGAAGCCGTCAAGTCGCTTTTGGGCGAAAGGGCGCGCATGGTGCGAAGCACCGGGGGCGACCGCCTGATTCTCAGCGTCGCCGTGCCGGTGCAGCGTTACAAACACGTGCTTGGGGTGTTGATGCTGACCCGGGAATCGCACGCCATCGACAACGCGCTTCTCGAGGTGCGTCTGGATATCCTGAAGATTTTCGCCGTCGCCTTGGGGGTGACGGTGTTGTTGTCGATGTATTTGGCCGGCACCATCGTCCGGCCGATCCGGCGCCTCGCCACCGCCGCGGAGTTGGTGCGCCGTGACCAGGGCCGTCAGCAGACGATTCCTGACTTCGCCGGCAGAAACGACGAAATTGGCGATCTGGCGGAGAGCCTGTCGGCAATGACCAATGCCCTGTGGATTCGGATGGACGCCATCGAAAGTTTCGCCGCCGACGTGGCGCACGAGATCAAGAACCCCCTGACGTCTCTCAGGAGCGCGGTGGAAACCACGGCCCGGCTGAAAGACCCGGAACAGCAGCGCAAGCTGATGGCCATTATCCAAGATGACGTCAACCGCCTGGACAAGCTGATCAGCGACATATCCGATGCCTCGCGCCTGGATGCGGAACTGTCCCGGGCGGAGACCGGGCCGGTGAACATCGGCGCCATGCTGGCGATTTTTGTCGAAGTGCATAACGACACCACCGAGAGTAGCGCCCGGATGCACCTTGAAAACACCGCCGGTGATAGCGGACCGCTGATGGTCGACGGCATCGAGAGCCGCCTGGCCCAGGTTTTTCGCAACCTGCTGACCAATGCCCAGTCCTTCAGCCCTGGCGAAGGGTCCATTACCATCACCACTTCGCGCGAATACGGCTGGATTGTCGTCGATATAGACGACGACGGTCCCGGCATCCCGGCCGGCAAGGAAGAAGCTATTTTCGAGCGTTTTTACACCCAACGTCCGGAATCGGAGAAGTTCGGCACCCATTCGGGACTCGGTTTGAGCATCTCCCGCCAGATCGTCGACACTCACCGAGGCCGGCTTTTCGCCGCCAACCGCACCGGGCCGTCAGGCGAGGTTCTGGGGGCCCGATTTTCCGTCCGCCTGCGGGCCGGTTGACAGGCCGTCCGGGGGGCTCCACGCTTATCGTGGATGAAGCAGATTCACGCCACCACTATCGATATCGCCGGGTCCGGGGTCTTGCTGTCGGGACCGTCGGGGAGCGGCAAATCAGACTTGGCGCTGAGGTTGATCGACGGTGGCGCCCGGCTTGTTGCCGACGACCGTACCGATTTGGCGCTGGCCGACGGGCATCTCGTCGCCTCGGCGCCCCGGGAAATTGCCGGGCGTATGGAAGTCCGGGGCCTGGGCGTCCTGGAGAAAGACGCGGTTCCGCAAACGGTTCTCACCCTGGTGGTCGAATTAGTCGACCGGGAAAACGTCGAACGGGTGCCCAAAGAGGCAACGACGACTCTCCTGGGGGTCGACGTGCCCGTGGTCCGGCTCCATGCGTTCGAGGCGTCGGCGGCGGCCAAGGTTCGCGCCGTCCTGATGGCCGCGGGGGCGCTATAACGAGGACACCATGAGCAAGAAAAAAACAGACCAGGCCCCGCCGACGCCGTTGCTCCTGGTGACGGGGGTTTCCGGCGCCGGCAAAAGTTCGGCCCTGAAAGTGCTCGAGGATCTAGGCTACGAAGCGGTGGATAACCTGCCGGTGTCTCTCATCCGCCGCCTGGTCAGTCCTGAAGAATTTCCGCAACCCGTCGCCATCGGCATCGACATCCGCACTCGAGATTTCAACGCTGCAGGATTCCTCGGCGCACTGAACACCCTGGTTGAACGCCCCGATATGGACGTCAAGCTACTGTTCCTTGATTGCGACGACGATGTTCTGGTCCGGCGCTTCGAGGAAACCCGCCGCCGCCATCCCCTGGCCGACGACCGCCCGGTCAGCGACGGGCTCAGGCGGGAAAGGGTCCTGATGGCCGATGTCCAGAAACAGGCCAACATCATCGTCGATACCTCTGAAATGGCCCTGGCCGATTTGAAGCGTACCCTCGAAGGCCATTTTGGGTTGGAAGGCGAAGGCCAGCTTAGCGTCTTCGTGACCTCTTTTTCGTACCGCCGCGGCCTGCCCAGGGATGCGGATCTGGTTTTCGACGTCCGGTTCCTGAAAAACCCCCATTACGATTTGGACCTGAGGGAGCTTTCCGGCCTCGATGAGGCGGTCGGGGAATTCATATCCGCCGATGAACGGTTTCAGCCGTTTTTCGACAACCTGACGCGGCTCCTCGAACCCCTTCTCATCGGTTACGCCGATGAGGGCAAGAGCTATCTGACCATTGCCTTTGGGTGCACCGGCGGCTGCCATCGCTCTGTTTTCGTTGCCGAAAAACTGGCCCGTTGGCTCGACGGCAAGGACCGGCACCTGCAATTGCGCCACAGGGACTTGGACAAATCGGGCAATTGATATCAAACTCCCGGCAAGGACGGCGCCGGATCAAGTTTTTCCCTTGATCTTGAGGCGCAGCCGGGGATTATCACGCCATGTGGGAAGGGCCGCTTTAAGATGATCGGTTTGGTGCTTGTGACCCACGGTCGTTTGGCCGAGGAACTGATCGCGGCGCTGGAGCACGTGGTCGGGCCGCAGTCGAACGTCATCGCCGTCTGCATCGGCCCCGACGACGACATGGAACAGCGCCGGGCCGAAATTCTCGACAGCGCCGCCAAGTCGGACGAAGGGGACGGCGTCGTGCTGTTGACCGACATGTTCGGCGGCACGCCGTCCAATCTAGCGATTTCCGTCATGGACAAGGCGAACGTGGAGGTCATCGCCGGCGTTAACCTGCCGATGCTGATCAAGCTGGCCAGCGTCCGCAAGACCGAGCCTCTGGCCGACGCCATCGAGGCGGCCCAGGAAGCCGGGCGCAAGTACATCAACATCGCGTCTAAGCTGCTGTCCCAGGGCCAGGAATGAGCACCGGCGGCGGCTCCTCCCGGGAAGCGGAACCGGCGTTCGACGCCTCAGTCGGGGCGGGCGGAGAGGCGGGCAACGGCACCGTCCGCCGCCGAGTGACCATCCTCAATTCCCGCGGCCTGCACGCCCGTGCGGCGGCGAAGTTCGCCAAGACCGTTGGCGCCTACGATGCCCAGGTGACGGTGAGCAAGGGCGAGCAGACGGTTTCCGGGCTGTCGATCATGGGGCTGATGATGTTGGCGGCAACGCCGGGAAGCGATGTCGACCTGATCGCCGACGGGCCCGACGCCGATGCCGTCATCGAGGCGCTGGTGGCGTTGATCGCCGACCGGTTCGACGAAGACGACGCCGAGGGAAAAACCTGAAGACCCATTCGCGGGCCCGACTGGCCCGGGCAGGAATTCAATGGCCAAGGAACAACATTTCGACGGACAGGGCGTGGCGGCGGGGATCGCCATCGGCACGGCGTATGTCCGCGAAAGCGGCGCCGTCGACGTGCCCGAACGGCGGATTCCCAAGAACCAGGTGGAAAAGGAGCAAAAACGCCTGAAAGCCGCCGTCCGCCTCGCCCGCCGGCAAATCCGCCTGGTCCAATCCCGGGCCGCCGCCAAATCCAGCACCGCCGGTGAAGAGCTCACGTACCTCCTCGATGCCTACCTGCACATGCTTCAGGATTCGCGCCTGGTGCGCGGCGCCGAGCAGCGCATCGCCGACCAACAGATCAACGCCGAAGCCGCCGTCAAGGCCGAAATCGTCGACATCGCCCAGGTCTTCCAGGCCATGGACGATTCCTATATCGCCGCGCGGGTCGACGACATCCGCGAAGTCGGCAACCGGCTGCTCAGGAACCTGACCAAGACCCCGATCAAGCCGTTTTCGGCGGCCCCGGAAAATAGCATCGTCATCGCCGAACAATTGACCCCCGCCGACACGGCGCAACTCGACCCGGCGCAGATCGTCGGCGCTGCAGCCATGCTCGGCAGCGCCGAAGGCCATACCGCGATCATGGCCCGGGCCTTAGGGCTGCCGACGGTCCTCGGCGCGGCCGGGCTGACCGAGGGCGTGCGGTCCGGAGATCGCGTCATTGTCGACGGGTCGGCTGGTCACGTCGTCGTCAACCCGGCGCCGAAGACGATCGCCGCTTATGAACGCCACCGCACCGAACACCGGCGCCAGACCCGCCGCCTCGACCGCCTACGGAACCTGGCCGCCATCACCCGCGACGGCGCCGAAATCACCCTCCAGGCCAACGTCGAGCTGCCCATCGAAATGAACATGGTGACCCAGGCCGGGGCCCAGGGCATCGGGCTGTTGCGCAGCGAATTCATGTTCATGAACCGCGACGACGTTCCCAGCGAGGACGAGCAGGTGGACGCGTTGCGTTCCGTCATCGGGGTCATGGGAAAACGCTCGGTCACCGTCCGCACCCTTGACGTCGGCGCCGAAAAGCCGGTGGCGGCGTTGTTGAACGGCATCGAGGAAAGCGCCGTTTCCAACCTCGGCCTGCGCGGCATCCGCCTGTCGCTGGCGCAGACGGACGTCCTGGAAACTCAGTTTCGGGCCATCCTCCGGGCCGCCAACAGCGGTCACGTGCGCGTCCTCCTGCCGATGGTGTCGCAGGTCGGGGAAATCCGCCGCGCCCGCGAGATCATGAAGAAAGCCGCCGCCAAGCTGCACCGCCGCGGGGTGACGATTCCCGATCCGCTGCCGCCCATGGGGGTCATGATCGAAGTCCCCGGCGCCGCGCTGGCGGCCGATGCCTTTGCCCAGGCCAGCGACTTTTTCGCCATCGGATCGAACGACCTGACCATGTACACGCTGGCCATCGACCGCGGCAACGAACACGTGGCACATCTGTTCGATCCGCTGCATCCGGGGGTCCTCCGGCTGATTCAGTTTACCGCCACGGCGGCGCTTCGCGCCCGCATCCCCGTCAGCATCTGCGGCGAAATGGCCGGCGACCCCCGCTATTCGGCGCTGCTGTTGGGGCTCGGCATCCGCGATCTGTCGATGACGCCAAGCAGCATCCCGCGCGTCAAACAGCGGATCCGCGAAATGGACATGGACGCCGCCAACCGCCGCGCCGGCGTGATCATGGACCAGGTGGACTCCGGGCGGATCGCTACCCTGCTTGATGATTTCAACGCCCTGGCATAACATACAATCGTATTCACCCCTGCATAACGTCCCCATAACGTCCCCGTAACGTTCCCAGGGGGGTGAACCGGCGCCAAAAAAAGTTGCGGCTTGTTTCCTTGGCTGGTAAACCCCCCTTTCCTTTCCGAGAAAAAATTCAGGAGCCGTCGTCATGCCCTTCGATGATTACAAGGTCGCCAATCTTTCGCTGGCCGAATGGGGTGAGAAGGAAATTTCCCTCGCCGAAACGGAAATGCCCGGCCTGATGGCGATCCGCGAGGAATTCGCCGGCCAGCAACCGCTGAAGGGCGCGCGCATCGCCGGATCGCTGCACATGACCATCCAGACGGCGGTGCTGATCGAAACCCTGAAGGCGCTGGGCGCCGACATCCGCTGGGCGACGTGCAACATCTATTCGACCCAGGACCACGCGGCGGCGGCCATCGCGGCGGCGGAAATCCCCGTTTTCGCCACCAAAGGCGAAACCCTGGAGGAATACTGGGATTACGCGCACCGAATCTTCGAATGGTCCGACGGCGGCGGGGCGAACATGATTCTCGACGACGGCGGCGACGCGACGCTGCTGTTGCACCTCGGCATCGACGCCGCAAACGACGCCGGCGTCATCGAAAAGCCCAACAATGAAGAAGAAGAGGCCCTGTTCGCCTCGATCAAAAAGCGGCTCGGCGAAAAACCCGGCTGGTACGCCGAGACGGCCAAGGACATCCAAGGCGTCACCGAGGAAACGACGACCGGCGTGCACCGTCTTTATGAAATGGAAGCCAAGGGCAAGCTTTTGTTTTCGGCCATCAACGTCAACGATTCGGTGACCAAGTCCAAGTTCGACAACAAATACGGCTGCCGCGAAAGCCTGGTTGACGGCATCCGCCGCGCCACCGACGTGATGATGGCCGGCAAGGTGGCCGTGGTCGCCGGCTACGGCGACGTCGGCAAGGGCTCGGCCGAAAGCCTGCGCAGTTCTGGCTGCCGGGTGTTGGTCACCGAGCCCGATCCCATCTGCGCCCTGCAGGCGGCGATGGAAGGCTTCGAGGTGGTGACCATGGAACAAGCCGCGCCCCAGGGCGACATCTTCGTCACCTGCACCGGCAACATCGACGTCATCACCGTCGACCACGTCCGCGAGATGAAGGACCGGGCCATCGTCTGCAATATCGGCCACTTCGATTCCGAGATTCAGGTCGAAAGCCTGCGTAACTTCAAATGGACCAACATCAAGGCGCAGGTGGACGAGATCGAGCTTCCCGACGGCAAGCGGATCATCCTGCTGGCCGAGGGGCGGCTGGTCAACCTGGGCTGCGCCACGGGGCATCCCAGTTTCGTCATGAGTGCGTCGTTCACCAACCAGGTGCTGGCGCAGATGGAGCTCTGGCAGAAACCCGGCGACTACGAGAAAAAGGTCTACGTGCTGCCCAAGCACCTCGATGAAAAGGTCGCGGCGCTGCACCTGGACAAGCTCGGCGTCACCCTGACCAAGCTTTCAAAGCAACAGGCCGACTATATCGGCGTCACCCCCGACGGCCCGTTCAAGCCTGATACCTATCGCTACTAGGCCGGGCCGCTACTAGGCCGAAACCGGGGCGGTTTCCGGCGCCGAATTCCGGCCTCCCTCCATCGTCCCGGATGCCTGAGGTGGGCATCGGTGGACATCGGTCGGCATTCGGTGGGCAAATGGTAGGCATTGGGTGGAAATTTGGTCGACATTGGGTCGGTAACGGGTCGGTAACGGGTCGGTATTTATTCTGTTTTTTCTCAAATTTGCGGGGCTTGCACCCCGCATTCGACTTCCGCTACTCGGGTGGCTTACCCCATGCCGCTTCCAGGCGGCCTCGGAAGTTTTCCCACGGAACAACGGCATCGATCTGAACCAAAGGGTCGTT
>Ga0208113_1001246_pt1 | contig 12276 bp, 9 predicted proteins | sample Knorr_S7_td_NADW_FD_185598 | JGI IMG/M metagenome (GOLD analysis project Ga0208113, IMG submission 185598) | Marine microbial communities from Southern Atlantic Ocean transect - Knorr_S7_td_NADW_ad_2505m_LV_A (SPAdes) (version 2) | ecosystem: Environmental > Aquatic > Marine > Oceanic | place...
GATTAGGACTCACTCTGCCGATGGGGGTTGGATATGATGTCGCCGCTTTGGGCCAGGGGGTGCCGCCGATGGCGGATTACAACATTGAAAACCTGAAATTTCTGTTCGTCGATGACAATGCCAACATGCGTCATCTGATGTCGACGATTCTGTCTTCCTTGGGGGCCAAGGATACGACGACGGTGGATTCGGTCGATAAGGGATTCGGGAAACTTTATGATTTCGACGCCGATATCGTCATTTGCGACCTTAGAATGGAGCCCCTGGACGGCATAGAATTCATCAAAATGATTCGCAACAACGACACCAGCCCCAACCGTTATGTTCCCATCATTATGCTCACCGCCCATTCCGAGCCAAGCGCCATCGAGCAGGCGCGGGATGCCGGCGTGCATGAGTTCATGGCCAAGCCGGTCTCGGCGACAAAATTGAACGCAAAGATCAAAAGGATTATCGAACACCCCCGGTCCTTTATCCGCACCGAGAATTATTTCGGACTGGACCGCCGCCGCCAGAATCCGAATTACATGGGCCCCGAACGCCGCCAGGCAAAATAGAATTGCCCCCAAACAGTCATTCAATCCCTTATTCCCGTCATTTTATATTTCTAAAGACCTATCCCTTTTGTCAGGGAATCGTGAGGGTTTTCAGCTTGAGATTGTCCCGACAATCCCTATAGGCTCTGGAAAAATCGGACCCCCATCAAGGAAGGGTCCGTCTTTGGCAGGCGAAAAAGGGGACGTGGCCCATGGTCGACGACAAACTTGAAATCATCAACCCGCCCAATAACTTAAAGAAAAAGGTCGGCACCGGAGGCGCCGGGGCCGTTGACTTGAAAGCCCTTGAGAGGGCCGAACAGGTTATTGCCGACATGACCGACAGTTACCTGGACTGGGTCGCCGAGGATCTCAAGAAAATCGACCAAGCCTATGCGAAACTGGAAGTGGCGACGGGCGACCGGAAAGAGGAAATGGAAGCGGTTTTCGAAATTTCCCACGACATCAAGGGCCAAGGAGGCACGTTCGGTTATGACCTGATGACGGCGATCGCCACCGAACTTTGCCGGTTGATCGAAAAGGCGGAAAAGATCGGCGACGAAGAGGTCGAGGTGGTAAAGCTCCATATTGCTGCGCTGAAACTGGTCATCGACGAGGACATGAAGGGCCAGGGCGGAAAGGCCGGTAAAAAAATGCTGGCCGGGCTGCAACAGGTTTGCGACAAGCTCCTGGCCTGATCGGCTTTCAAAATTCCGGAAAAATTCGACGCTTTCACGGTCATGCGCCGGGCTGTGGGCATTGGCTAATTCGTCTTGACCGAAACTTCAGCCCAGGCGATCCCGGAAATCCCGCAGCCAGGCGAGACGGGATTCCAGTTCTTGAATGTCGTGATCCAGCCATTCCAACAAATACCCGCCGTCTTCGGCGTGATGTTGGCGCAATTGATCCAGGCGGGACAACTCGATCTCTTGGCCCTCGATAAGGATGTCGGCCTGGTTACGTTGACCTGTTTCATCCAGAAGATGCAGGAAACGGAACTTCAAGGCGACGATTAGCTTGTTCATATCGCTGGCCTGGGCCCGGACGTTGGCGGTCAACAGCGCGCGCAGTTCGGCATCGCCGGACTCGGTGATTTTAAGAACCGCGTCGTCTTCCATGCCGATGCCGTTGACGGCGGTCACCAGCCCTTCGTATTTTAGAAGCTCCAGGGACGTGCCCATGACTTCGAGGGACGGTCCGGTGATATGGCTGACGAAGTGGCGGATGGCATTGGCCAGGGCGCTGTAGCGCATCGGTTCCGAGGCCAGCGTCCCCAAGGCGCAAAGCCTAACGGCTTCCTTCGGGGTCAGGGTGTTGTCCGCATACATGGCAAAATTTCGTTCCTTTTCAACGGTAAAATACCGTCAGCCGGGGTCGAAGTCCACTCAGCCCGATGAACAAACAAGGCCGGGGAAGAAACGCCAAAGCGGCTTAGGATGACCTGAATTAGGCGGCGAATTTCAGGCCCAGGCTGGCCCAGACTTCCTTCAGCGCCGAAACCAAGTGGTCCATGTCGGCATCGGTGTGAAGGGGGGTCGGGGTGAAGCGCAGCCTTTCAGTGCCGCGTTCAACGGTCGGAAAATTGATCGGCTGCACGTAAATCCCATATTTATCCAGAAGGATATCTGAAGCCTGCTTGCACAGCACCGGATCGCCGATGGGCACCGGCACGATATGGGTCGTTGATGACGGCATCACCGCGATGCCGGCTTTGGTCAGGCGGCGTTTCAGGGTCGCGGCGCGTTCCTGGTGCTTTTCGCGGACCTCGTTGTGTTCCTTCAAATACCGGATACTGGCCAGTGCCGCGGCGGCGACACCGGGAGGCATGGAGGTGGAAAAGATGAAACCGGTGCCGTAGGACCGCAGGAAATCGCAAAACGCCGCCGACCCGGCGACGTATCCGCCGACCACGCCGAAGGCCTTGGCCAGAGTACCCTGGATCACGGTCAGCCTGTCCATTAGGCCCTCGCGTTCGGCGACGCCGGCGCCCCGTTGCCCGTAAAGGCCAACGGCATGCACTTCGTCGATAAAGGTCATGGCCCCGTATTTATCGGCGATGTCACAGAATTCCTTGATCGGCGCCACGTCACCGTCCATGGAATAGACGGATTCGAAGGCCACCAGCTTCGGGCGCTCGATGGGGTATTCGCTCAGCAGGCGCTCCAGGTCTTCGACGTCGTTGTGCTTGAAGATTTTTTTCTCGGCCTTCGAATGGACGATGCCTTCGATCATCGAATTATGGTTCTGGGCGTCCGAAAGGATGACGCAGTCCGGCAGTATGGCGCCCAATGTGCTCAACGCGGTCAGATTGGCGGTCCAGCCGGAGCCGAAAATCAACGCCGCTTCCTTGCCGTGCAGATCGGCCAACTCGTGCTCCAGGAGTACATGATAATGGTTGGTGCCGGCAATGTTGCGGGTGCCGCCGGCGCCGGCGCCGCATTTGTCGATCGCGGTTTTCATGGCCTCCAACACATCCGGGTGCTGGCCCATGCCCAGGTAATCGTTGGAACACCAGACCGTGACTTCGTTGATAGCACCGTCGCGGTGATTGACGGCCTGGGGAAAATCCCCGGCCTTACGCTCGAGATCGGCGAAAACCCGGTAACGGCCTTCCTTCCTCAAGACGCCGATTTTGTCGGCAAAAAATTCTTCATAGTCCATGGATTGCTGCCCAGGATGGTCAAAAGGTTTATCGTTGGAATCTCTCCTGGATTCCCGTGACTCACTATACTCCGGGGATTCATGCTTTTTCGACCGTTTTATTGCGATATTCATCGACCGTGCCTCCTCAACGGGGGCGAAGAATAACGGCGAAAAGGGCGGGCGGGGGCCTTGATCACGGTTAAATGGCGACTCAATTGGCGTTTTAAGCGGCGACCGAGCCGTTTTCCTTGACCCAGGTCCAGGTCGACTCAAGGGCCCTGTCGATGCATCCGAGGAGTTCGTCTATTTCGGCCTCGGAAATGATAAGCGGCGGGCAGACGGCGAGGGTGTCGCCGATGGCGCGGATCAGCAGCCCTTCCTCCTGTGCTTGGCTTTGGAAGTAGCCGCCGACGCCGAGTTTGGGGCTGAAAGCCTCCTTGGTGGCCTTGTCGCGGACCAGTTCAATTCCGGCGACCAGACCGACGCTGCGGACTTCGCCGATAAGGGGATGATCGGCGTGTCGCCGGAGCCCGTCCTGAAAGCGCGGGCCAAGGGCGCGGACCCGGCCGACGATATCGCGTTCTTCGTAGATGTTCAGGGTTTCCAACGCCACCGCCGCCGCCACGGGATGTCCGCCATAGGTCGACCCGTGGCCGAAAAGGCCCAGCTTTTCGCTTTCCTTGACCATGGCCTGGTAAATGGGTTCGGAAATCATCAGCGCCGCAATCGGGATATAGGATGATGACAGCGCCTTGGCGCAGGTGATCATGTCCGGCTTCATGCCATAGGTCTGCGTGCCCCACATATTGCCGGTGCGCCCGAAGCCGCAGATCACTTCGTCGGCCAGCATCAACACGTCGTATTTTTTGAGCACGGCCTGGATTTTTTCGAAATAGGTCGGCGGCGGCACGATGACGCCGCCCGCCCCCATGACCGGCTCGGCGAAGAAGGCGGCGATGGTGTCCGGGCCTTCCTCGACGATCAGCTTCTCCAGGTTCCCGGCGCAGCGCGACGCGAAATCCTCTTCCGACTCGCCCTCTTCGGCCTGGCGGTAAAAATGCGGACAATCCGTGTGCAGGAAGCGCTCGATGGGCAGGTCGAAATCGTCGTGAATGGGAGACAGCCCCGTCAGGCTGCCGGAGGCGACGGTAATTCCGTGATAGGCCCGGTTGCGGGAGATGATCTTCTTTTTTTGCGGTCGCCCGAGGGCGTTGTTGTAGTACCAGATCAGCTTGATCGCCAGATCGTTGGCTTCCGAGCCCGAATTGGCGAACAACACCTTCGACATCGGCACCGGGGCGATGGAGATCAGCTTCGCCGCCAGCTCGATGGTTACGTCGGGGGTCTTGTGGGCGAAGCCGTGGTAGTAGGGGAGCCTTTTCAGGGCCTGGGTGGCGGCTTCGATCAGGCGTTCCTCGGAAAAGCCCAAAGACGTACACCACAACCCGGCCAGGCCTTCGATATAGGTCTTGCCGCTGTCGTCCTGGACGCGGATGCCGTCGCCGCCGGTAATGATCAGCGGGCCCTGATCCTGGTGTTTCTTGAGATTAGTGTAGCCGTGCACATGATAGGCAATGTCGCGGCTGGCGGCGGAATTTCCCCGGTCGGTCATGTAACGATCCTCTTAAACAAGGCCCGCCCTTTTGGCCCCTGTTGATTAGTCCTACAATTTTCATCAATGAGTTGAAAGGGCGGAAGGCGATAGGGTGACAGAGTCCCCAAACAACGGCAAAGACGCCGAACCAGCGGCTTCGGTCCTGGCGGTCCGGCTATTGCGGCAGGTCCGGGAGGTGGCCGCCGAGCTGCGCCCCCATTTATCCCAAACCCCGGTCACGCTTGACAGTTTGCTGGACAAGGATCTGGGCTTCGATAGCCTGGGCCGGGTCGAGCTTCTGGTTCGGATCGAACGCGCCTTCGGGATCGCGCTGCCGGAAAACGCCTTCGCCAACGCCGAAACACCCCGCGATTTGCTTAGGGCGGTCCTCGGCGCCGCCAAAGGTCTCGAGGAGGCTGGGGGCGGCGGGGGAATCCCCATACAGGCGGATATCGGCTATGAGACCGTCGAGGACGCCGGGGACGCCGGGGTCCTTCCCCATGGGGCGGCCACCCTGACCGAGGTTTTGGACTTCCATGCCCGGGTCCATCCCGAGCGGTCGCACATCAGGCTTTACAGCGACGAAGGCGAAGGCCAAACACTTTCCTATCGGGCCCTCAAGGAAGGCGCCGAACGGATCGCCGCCGGCCTGCAACAACAAGGGTTCGAGCCCGGCCGTTCGGCGGTCCTCATGCTGCCCACGGGGGCGGATTATTTCCTCGTCTTTTTCGGCATTCTTTACGCCGGCGGGGTGCCGGTCCCCATCTATCCGCCGGGGCGCCCGAGCCAGATCGAGGAACACCTCACCCGTCACGCCGCCATCATCGACAACGCCCAAGGCACGATCATGATCACCGTGCCGGAAGCCCAGCGCTTTGCCGGGCTGATGGCCGGGCAGGCGGAAACCCTCAAGGGCGTCGTCACCGTAGAGGAATTGATGGAACGGGCGGGATCGTTAAGCCGGCCGGCGTTGCGCGACCGGGACATCGCCTTTCTGCAATACACCTCAGGCAGCACCGGGGCGCCCAAAGGTGTGATGCTGACCCACGCCAACCTGATGGCCAATATCCGGGCCATGGGCGAGGCGCTGGAGGTCACCCCCGGGGACACGTTCGTCAGTTGGTTGCCTCTTTTTCACGACATGGGCCTGATCGGGGCGTGGCTCGGCAACCTCTATTACGCGAGCCCCTTAGTCATCATGTCGCCGCTGGATTTCCTGGCCCGTCCGAAACGTTGGCTGTGGGCGATCCACCGGGCCCGGGGGACGATCTCGGCGGCGCCCAATTTCGCCTATGAACTGTGCCTCAACCGGATCACCGACAAGGATATCGAGGGCCTGGACCTGAGTTCCTGGCGCCTGGCCCTTAACGGCGCCGAAGCCATTAACCCCGATACCCTGCAAAGGTTCGCCGACCGGTTCCGGGATTTCGGGTTCGACCGCCAAGCGTTGACGCCGGTCTATGGGCTGGCCGAGTGTTCGGTGGGGCTGGCCTTCCCGCCCGTCGGCCGGGGGCTGGTCATCGACCGGGTGAAGCGCGAGAAGTTCATGAATACCGGGCGGGCCGAGGTTGCGGATGACGCCGAGGATGCCGACGGGGGGGCGTTCCGCTTCGTCAATTGCGGGCGGCCCTTGCCCCAACATCAAATCAGAATCGTCGATGACGCCGGGCGCGAGGCCCCGGAACGCCAGGAAGGCCGGTTGCAATTCCTGGGTCCGTCGGCCACCGGCGGCTATTTCCGCAATCCTCAGGAAACCGAGGCTTTGTTTGACGGCGAGTGGTTGAATTCCGGCGACCTAGCCTATATCGCCGGCGGCGATGTGTATATCACCGGCCGCACCAAGGACCTCATCATCCGCGGCGGGCGCAATATTTATCCGGCCGAACTGGAGGACGCCGTCGGCGATCTGGACGGGGTGCGGAAAGGCAATGTCGCCGTCTTCGGCAGCACCGATTCGGCTACCGGCACGGAACGCCTGGTGGTCCTGGCCGAAACCCGCAAACGCAAGTCCGAGGACCAGAAACGCCTGCGGTCAGCGATCAACGCCCTGGGCGTGGATTTGATCGGCGCCCCACCCGACGACGTCGTCCTGGCCCCACCCCGGACCGTCCTCAAGACGTCGAGCGGCAAGATACGCCGCGCCGCCTGCCGGGAACTCTACGAAAAGGGCCTGATCGGCAAACCGCCCGCCGCCATCTGGTGGCAGGTGGCCCGCATGACCCTGGCCTCGGCCAGGCCCAGGGCCCGCAAAGCCTGGCGTGGCGTTGGCGTCTTGTTGTTCGGCGCCTATGCCTGGGGTTTGATCGGCTTGATGGCGCCGGTGTTGTGGTTGGGCGCCGTCGCCGTCCCTTCCGTCGGTGGGCGGTGGGCTGGCCTTGGCGGCGGGATCCGGCTGCTGGCGTGGCTGTTGGCGGCGCGGTTGTCTGTTCGGGGTTTGGAAAACCTGCCGCCAAAGAGCCGGGCCGCGGTCTTCGTTTCCAACCACGCCAGCTACCTAGACGCCTTCATCCTCAGCACCGCCTTGCCCCGGCCGGTCCGGTTCGTCGCCAAGGCGGAGCTGAGGAATTCGTGGATGACGCGCATCCCGCTTCAACGGCTGGAAGCCGAATTCGTCGAACGGTTCGACCGCGAACGGGGAATCGACGACGCCGGACGGGTGACCCAGGGCCTACGGGACGGGCACTCGCCGCTGTTCTTCGCCGAAGGGACCCTGTCACGGATGCCGGGGTTGCTGCCCTTTCTTATGGGCGCCTTCATCACCGCGGCGGAAGCCGACGCGCCGATCGTGCCGGTCATCATCCGCGGCACCCGGTCGATGTTGCGCGACGGTTCATGGTTGCCGAGGCCGGGGACCATCACTGTTGTCATCGGCAAAACCATCGAGCCGGACCCGGCCGACGGCGAGGAGGGGAATTGGGCCCGGGCGGTGTCGCTTCGCGACCGGGTGCGCCAAGAGATCCTCAAGCATTCCGGCGAGCCGGACCTTGAAAGGGAGGACTCGCCGGTCACGGCCTTGAAAGAGCAACTCTAAGGTCGCCTGTGGATAAAGTGTCCACAAATTAACCATTTGAAATTAAATAATAAATTATTCTTATCCCCATCCCTCCCCAGGTTCCCACGGCTTTTCCAGAGGGTTGTCCCATGTGGTTGCGGGCCCTCACCCCCTTCTTTCAGTCGCCCGGGGGTCGAGGGCGTCCTGGAGCCCGTCGCCGAGGAAGTTGAACGCGATCACGGTGACGAAGATCAAGACGCCGGGATAAAACGCCAGCGACGGCGCCTCGAAGATCAGTTCCTGGGCGTTGGTCAACAGGTTCCCCCAGCTCGGGATCGGCGGCTGGATGCCGAGGCCGAGGAAGCTCAACACCGATTCCAGCAGAATCACGTTGCCCACCGACAGGGTCGTGGCGACGATGATCGGCGATGCCAGGTTGGGCAGGATATGGACGGTCATGATCCGCAACGCCGACGCGCCCTGGGCCTCGGCGGCGAGGACGAATTGGCGTTCGCGCAACGACAGCGCCGTGCCGCGGACCAGGCGGGCCACCGTCGTCCAGCCGACCAGCGCGACGATGACGATGATGCGGTAGAGGCTGATGTTTTCCGATGTCGCCAGGGCCTCGGGCAGGCCGATCTTGCCGAGGTCGAGCGCCGCCAGGACGATCAACAGCGGCAGCAGCGGCAGCGCGATCACCCCGTCGGTGGTTCGCATCAGGAACGCGTCAATCCGGCCGCCGTAGTATCCGGCCAACAGCCCGACCATGGTGCCGATGACCGCCGAGGCGAACGCCGCCGTCAAGCCGACGATAAGCGATATCCGGCCGCCGTAAAGCAGCCTGACCAGGATATCGCGGCCGATCTCGTCGGTGCCCAGCGGGTGCGCCCAACTGGACCCCTGAAAACGGTTGAACAGGTCGACCGCGCTGGCGTCAGCGCCGATCAGGGCGGCGGCCAAAGGCGCCGACAGCGCCGCCAGGGCCAGTCCCGCCAACACCCCCAGGCTGACGACGGCGAGGCGATGTTTGAGGAAACGCCGCCCGGTCAGCGCCCACACGGTTTCGCCTTTGCGGCCGGGCGCGCTCATCATTGGACCTCGCGGAAGGAAATGCGCGGGTCCAGCCACACATAGGCGACGTCGGCGAGGAAATTGCCGGCCAACGTCAACAATGTCGCCAGCAGCAGCGCCACTAGCGCCAGGTTGAAATCGTTGCCCATGATGGCGTCGTAGATAAGCCGCCCCATGCCCGGCCAGGCGAAGATGGTCTCGGTGATCAGGGCCCCCGAAAACAGGTATCCGAAATCAAGGGCGATGATGGTGACCACGGGGATCAGCGCGTTCCTGAGCGCGTGGCCGAAGACGACGCGGACTTCGCCGGCGCCGGTCGCCCGCGCGGTGCGTATATAGTCCTGGCGCAGGGTCTCGATCATCGCGGCACGCATATATCGCGTGTGGCCGCCGATGGAAGCGATGGTCAGGCTGGCCACCGGCAGCACCAGGAAACGGGCGTTTTCCCAAATCCCCCCGGCCCCGAGGGTGCCCAGCCCGCCCGCCGGCAGCACCCCTAAAATGACCGCGAAGACGATGATCAGCATCAATGCCAGCCAGAACGGCGGCACCGAGATGCCGGCGAAGGCGGCCAGGTTGATGGCGTAATCGGTCTTGGAATAGGGCCGGTAGGCGGCGGCGATGCCGGCCGGAAGGGCGATCGCCAGCGCCAGCGTGAAGCTCAACCCCAACAGCGTCACTGTGTTGCCGAGCGCCGGGATGATGACCTCCATCACCGGCTTGGCGTGCAGACGGGAATAGCCGAAATCTCCCGACAACGCCGCCGCCAGCCAGTTTCCGTAGCGCTCGAAGATGGATTTGTTGAGCCCGTAAAGCTCCCGCAGCCGGGCCGCATCCTCGGGCGTAATCTTCGGATCGGCGGTGATCATCAGGTCCACCGGGTCGCCCGGCATCAGCCCGATCAGCGAATAGACGGCAAACGACATCAGCCCCAGGACAAGGGCCGACTGCCAGAGGCGGTGGAACAGGAAGCGGGTCATGGGGGGTTATCCGGCCGCCTTGTTCCCGGGTCCGCCGAGGGATTTTGCGTGCTTATGGACCTCCGGCATCGCCCGATACCCGGCGCCGGAATAGAACGCGTGCGCGTCGACCCACTCCCCGGCGCTATAGATCACCATGCGGGAAAGGCCCCATTCCGGGGCCCAGGCCTCGGCCCGTGCCAGCAACCGGGAGCCATGCCCCCGGTGGCGCCCGGCGGCGGCGACGATCAGCCCGCTGTCGGGATCGTTCTTCAGCTCTCCGAAACGGGCACCAACATCCTCAGTTTGGGCGTCGTAGCCCAGTTCCTTGCAAACGGCGGCGACGTCGCCAAGGTGATTGGCAGCCATGGGAACGATCGAGGCGCCACCGGGTTCACTGTCGGCGGTCATCTTTCCGCCCGCCAGTTTTCCACCCACAGGGTCGACGGGTCCTGGTGGCCGGTGGGTTCCAGCCCCTTCAGCCATTTCGGCAGGATGTAGGGCTCGGCGCGGAAATACAGCGGGATGACGGGAAGCTCGGTAGCGTAAATCTCCTGCAGGCGGCGCCACAGCTTCTTGCGCTTGCTCCTGTCCAGTTCGACCTCGATGGTTTCCAGCAATTCGTCCATCTCGGCGTTGCGGAAACCGGTGTAGTTCTGGCCGGCGAAATTATTGTCCTTGTTCGGGATATGGGCCGAATGGAGGGTCGTCCGGGGGACGCCTTCGGGGGCGCTGATCCAGGCGTACATGGCGAGGCTGGAAAACTTACGCTCGGTCACCGTCTGGCCGAAGAACACGCGGGCCGGTTCGTTCCTGATGCGGACGTCGATCCCCGCCGCCTTCCACTGGCTTTGCAGCACCTGCTCGACCAGTTCCCGGGACCGGCTGCCCGCCGTGGTCATGATTTCGAGGCTCAGGCGCTTGCCCTTCTTGTCGTGGCGGATGCCCCGCCTGCCGATGGTCCAGCCGGCCTCGTTCAGAAGCTTCGCCGCCTTCTTCGGGTCATAAGGGTATTTCGGGATGTCGTCGGCATGGACCCAATCGAGCGGGTTGACGCTCGAATGCGCCACCGGCTGCTGGCCGGCGAAAAGTTTCTCGCTGATGGCGTCGCGGTCGATGGCGTAAATCAGCGCCCGGCGCACCCGAATATCCTGAAGGATCGGGTTGTCGAGATTGAGGTCGATGTGCTCGTAGATCAGGCCCGGCTTGTAGATGATGTTGAATTTATCCCCTTGGCGCTTCTCAAAAGCGATGGCCTGGTCGACGGTCAGCCCTAGCTCGCCGGAAATCATGTCGATGTTGCCGGATAACAGGTTGGCTTCCAGGGCCGCGGTATTCGGAATAACCCGGACGACGATGCGCTTGAAATGCGGTTTCTTGCCCCACCAGGTCGGGTTGGGCACCAGCATCACGTGCGAACCGATGACCAACTTGTCGATCAAGTAGGGCCCGTAATAGAGCCCTTTGTTGGTGGTGTCGCTGTCGAAGGCGGTGCGGTTTTTGTAGGCCACCGGGTCGGTGAAGTTGTTTTCGTCCAGATGCGCCGGGATCAGGTCGAAGCCGTTGATGGCGTTATAATCGAAGGTCAGCTTGTCTAAATGCATGGTGAAGGTCTTAGCGCCCTTGACGTCGATCCTATAGAGGCTCCGGTAAAACTCCATGTTGCCGACGCCGCTTTTCTTGTGGCGCCCGACCTTCCAGGTGAAGACCACGTCATCGGTGGATACCGGCTTGCCGTCGCCCCAGTTGGCGTCGTCGCGAATGGTGTAGGTGACGGCGATGCCGCGCTTGCCGTCGGGCGTGCGTTCCGGCACCGCCAGGCCGTTTTCGATTGTCGGCAGCTTGACGCACAGCATGCACCGGAGCTGCCAGTCCTTGTCGTAGACGGTCAGCGGCCGCCGGGTCAGGCCGAGGATATAGGTCTTGGCCAGCATGGCGTCGATGTTGGGGTGGAAGGTGGACGGGAACTGGGTGATGCCGATTACCAGCTCGTCCTTTGCCGCCTTGGCGGGGCTTGCAAAGGATACCGCCAAAATAAAGAGACAACCGGCGACCGCCGCCCTTCGCCTCCATGTTCCGTTCAAGGTGGCCTCCCTGCCGCTTTGCGTCCCCGAGCCTGCCCCCCCGGCAAACCTCTACGTTAACACGCCCGGCGCAAGGGGTCAGTCTTTGTGGGGCTTGGCGCCGGGTGCGTGAGGGTGGCCCTCTTTGACGGATGGGGCGTGTTTATGGCCGATTTCCTCGGCGGTGGCCAACAGTTGGGGGCGGAACCTGGCCTTGAAGGTCTTCGACTGCGGCGTGGTCATGCCCTTTTGGAGGGGATTTTTCTTGTCGGCCAGGTAGGCATTCATGCCGCCGTCGAGGATCGAAACCTGGTCATGGCCCAACACCTTGAAGGTCCAGTAAATACGCGTGACGATGCCCATATTCGTCGCGTCCCATCCGGCCGGGGTGAGGACCACGTGGTCTTCGTTGCCGATG
>Ga0208113_1001251_pt1 | contig 12256 bp, 11 predicted proteins | sample Knorr_S7_td_NADW_FD_185598 | JGI IMG/M metagenome (GOLD analysis project Ga0208113, IMG submission 185598) | Marine microbial communities from Southern Atlantic Ocean transect - Knorr_S7_td_NADW_ad_2505m_LV_A (SPAdes) (version 2) | ecosystem: Environmental > Aquatic > Marine > Oceanic | place...
AGTCTCGGGAGCTTGCCCAACGCCGAAGGATGTCATGGGGTCGTCCGGGTCGTATCCGACCATTACGTCCAACATCTTTGCCAGGTCGGTGACCGACCTTGTCAGGGGGCCCAGGGACCCTGGCTGCCCCGGCCAGCCGGCGTAGACCCCGCCCCGGCTAACCAGACCGGCCGTTGGCCTGATGCCGGTAACGCCGTTCCAGGCTGCCGGCCTCCGGATAGACGCGAATCCTTCCTGGCCGATGGCAACCGCGCCCAGATTGGCCGATACGCTGGCGCCGGGACCTCCCGAAGAGCCGCCGGGCGTCCGGGCCAGGTCATAAGGGTTTCTGGTCGACCCGAACAGGGACCCATGGGTATCGCCGCGCCCCAGTTCCCCCAGGGTCGCTTTGGCTAGGATAATCGCGCCGGCCTGCCTCAACTTCTCGGTCACGAAGCAATCCCGGTCAGGGAAATAGTCTCTGAAAACTACCGACCCCAAAGTAGTGGGCATTCCCCGGGCGTCCATCTGATCTTTGAGAATCACCGGCACGCCGTGGAGGGGGCCGGTAAGGCCGTTGTTCCCGAAATCCCTGTCCAACCGGTCGGCGTCTTCCAGCGCCTGAGGATTCACCGTGATTATCGAATTGATCTCGGGACCGTTGCGATCGTATGCCTCGATACGGTTCAGATAAAGCTCGACCAATTGACGAGCGGTAAGAGAACCATCGGCAAAAGCTTGCTGGATGTCAGCGATGGTTGTTTCTTGTAGGCGGAATCTGCCGGTCTTTTGATGTTCCGCAGTCATAGGTCTTCCCCTTTACCGGCCATTTGTCTGTCGGTATTGGAAATCTGGATTTCCACAAGATTGTACTCTACACCGAGCACGAAAACTCATTTCCGGTGTAGAATCTAGGACACCCAAGGATTTTCTTCGGCCAACTCCGGAGCGATCCAGACCAGGAGAAAGCAATGCCACCTGAACAAGCTGGTTCAAATAGCGCTCTAACCGAAACCGCAACCAAGGCTATCGATGCCGCCCGCGAAGAGTTGTTCGGCATAGCCCTGGACATTCATGCCCACCCTGAGCTGAACTACCAGGAGTTCCACGCGGCCAAACTCCTATCCGACACGCTGGAAGCCCACGATTTTGCCGTGGAGCGGGGGATAGGCGGCGTGGAGACGGCGTTCCGCGCCACCCTGGAAGGTGGCGCCGGCGACGGACCGACAGTGGCCGTTCTGGCCGAGTACGACGCTTTGCCGGAGATCGGCCATGGCTGTGGCCACAACCTTATCGCCATGGCAGGCTTGGGCGCGGGGCTGGGAGTCCAAGCCAACATCAAGAATCTACCAGGCCGCCTGGTGGTCATCGGAACTCCCGCTGAAGAAGGCGGCGGAGGTAAGATCAAACTATTGGATGCCGGCGTGTTCGACGGCGTGGATATATGCCTGTCCTCCCACCCTTCATCCAATCGCACCGTTATTCCCCAGGACATCCCGTTGGACGAAAGCTGGAGCCTGGCCATGGTCGGCTTCCGGTACATCTACCATGGAAAAGCGGCCCACGCCGCCGCCGCCCCGGAGGAAGGCATCAACGCGCTGAACTCCTTGATCCACCTATTCACCGGCATCGACGCCCTACGACAACACCTGCGGGAAGACACGCGGATCCACGGAATCATTACTGACGGAGGCCTGGCACCCAACGTGGTCCCCGAGTTCGCCGCCGCCAACTTCATGCTCCGGTGCCGGGACCGCAATTACCTCAGCGACGTCATCGTAGGGAAGGTTTTGAAGATTGCCGAAGGCGCGGCGTTAATCTCTGGAGCCACCTTGGAAGTCGAGCCATATTACCCGTTCTACGAGAATGTCCTGCCCAATGGGGTACTGGCCGAAAACTTCCGCGCCAACGCCGAGGCCGTCGGGATGCGTATCGACGCTCCCACCGGCGGCAGGCGGGGCAGCGGCGCGTCCACCGATTTCGGGAACGTTAGCCAGGTCTTGCCGTCCCTTGAACTGCGTTATGCCGTCAGCGAGACCCCGGTGCCTTCCCATTCCAGGCAGATGACCGAAACGGCCATCACCGAGACAGCGTTATCCAGCGCCTTGAACGTCGCCAAGGTCCTCAGCTTGACGGCTGGCGACTTCCTAAGAGACCCAGCCAGGCTGAAAGAAGCCCAGGCGGAATTTGCCAAGCGAAGCGGCTAATGCCAATGCGATCTGAATTTGGGGAATGGGAACGCACCCCCCTCTCTAACCTTCCCCCTTTATGAGGGAAGGTTAGAGAGGGGGTGAGACGTTCGCAAGAAACAAGCTCTCATCCAGGCAAAAAATGAACACCGGAGAATAGACCATGCCCATCAACCTTAACGACCTGAACCCTGCCCAACTCGCCGAGAGGCGGGACTTGATCCTCGGCAGCTTCGGCCGCATCGACAAGGAATTCGACCGTAGACGCGGCGAAAACCGGCTGCTGGTAAAGGCCGGGGACATCGAGTGGGAGTCCGCGTCCCGGGTCCACCCCACCACGCAAGAGGGCCATCTCCTGGCCAGGATCATTTCTCCTGAACTTGGCTTCAACATACATACCTTTCGGGTGTTCAAACGTTCCATCGCCGGCAAGGAGACCGATGGCGCCTTTCACACCCATGGCGACGCGGTCAAGTTCTATCTAGAAGGCAAAGGGAAAGAGATTATCGACAAGGAAGAGGTAGTGGTGGAGCCGGGCGACATGGCCTTCATCCCGGGAAATGTTTGGCATGGAACCGAGAACACCGGGGACGAACCCATGGTTTTCATCGCCTTCCATCAGATCCCCGGCACCCAGCTACCGGTCCCGGCGTCTTGGCAGTACCCAACATCAGACATGGAGGGGTTGGACGATCTGGACGATCTGGTCAACTCGTCCCAAAAAGAGGACCCGCCGTCCATGGGCTCGGCCACGCTATACTCCCGCCGGCAGCACTTTCTCCATGAGCTTGGTGTGCTGGACGAGGAGATGGACCGGCGCCGGCAGGCCAAACGCTGGCTGGTCCGCAAAAACGATGTCCCCTGGGAGTTGCCGGCGGATAACCAATCGGTGCCACTGATAGCTCCCGAGTTGGGGTTCAACATCCATACCCTGCAACTATCTATACGCCTGGTACCACCTGGTTACAGCGACACCACATTCCACAGCCACGGAGAAGCGGTACATTATTTCCTTGCCGCGTCGGGGCGGCAAACGGTGGGGGAGGAAGACATCCAGGTATCCAGCGGAGACCTGGTTTTCATTCCGGCGGGTGTTCCTCACGGCCTCCACAATCCGGGTGATGAGGTAATGAGGGTTTTGGTAGCGGAGCAGTTGCCGGGTACCTGCATCCAACGGCCCGTGATTAGTCAGGATGATAGTTAACTTTAGCGAGGGCGCCCCCTCTCTAGCTCTCCCCCGTAAAGGGAGCGAGAACAAGCTCCTTCCCCCCCGTAAAGGGGGAAGGTTGGGATGGAGGCGAGACCTTGGGACTCCAAAACATTAACCCAAACAACCAATTCGGCAGGTAAATAAATTGGCATCTCTTGACAACATCGGCGTCCTGTTGCCCACCAGGGGTGTTCTGGTACACGCTCAGAGCGCCGGGCCGCGGGTTGAGCTTAACTGGCAGATGGCGGAGACTGCCGAAAGGCTCGGCTACGACTCCGTGTGGGTCGGAGACAGCATCACTTCCAAGCCCAGACTGGAGCCTCTGGCCGTCATGGCGGCCCTGGGAGCGCGCACCAGCCGGGTAAAGATCGGCACCGCCGTCATGCTGAACGCGCTACGGCACCCGGTGCACCTGGCCCATTCATTGGCGACCATAGACAACATTTCCGGTGGGAGAGTAATCCTCGGCGTCGGCGCCGGCCGAGGCAACAACCAGATGTTCATAGACGAACACACCAACGTTGGGGTACCCATCGGAGAACGGGCTGCCCGCATGGAAGAGAGCATCAACTTGATGCGTTCCCTGTGGACCGAGGAGCACGTTTCCAGCTCCGGCGGGCACTACCCCATCCAAGACGTAACCCTGGAACCCAGACCGGTGCAGCCGTCCATACCGGTCTGGATCTCCAGCAACTGGGTTAAGCGTGGACTCCGGCGGGTCGCCGACATGGGAGACGCTTGGATCACCAACGTGCCGTCCATCGACCTGCTCAACCAATGCTGGGCGAGGATAGAGGACAATGCGTCAGATTTGGGACGAGACCCCAACGCCATCGGGCGGGCTCTATACATCTCGGTGAACCTCAACGACGAAGACGCGGCCCTGTCTGAAGGCGACGAGTTCATGCGGGCCTACTACAGCATCCCCTACGAGGTCATCAGCAAACAACTCTTGTGCGTCTTCGGCTCGCCCCAAAAATGCATCGACACCATGCACCAATACCAGGAATCCGGCATCAATTACTTCATCGTGCGTTTCGCATCGCCCAACCAGATGGACCAGCTCGCCAAGTTTACCGAGCACGTCCTGCCATATCTGGCGTGATTCGGGCTTTCAGTTTGTCTAGGAGTAGGACATGCGAGTATTGATCCCAGGAGCGCTGTTTGCCGGCCTGATATTCGTGGCTATGGTGTGTCCAGCCCGAGCCCACGGCAACGCCATTGCCCACGGCAGCTCCAGCCCCCGCTGCCCTTTACGCAGGACATCAGTTGTTCGTCGATAAAGGGTGCGCGGCCTGTCATGGTCAAAACGCCGGGGGCTCGTCATTTGCTCCTCCGTTGGCGGGACATTCGGCGGCGGTAGTTAAGCGCCAGATCAGAGCTCCTTTGGGAATCATGCCGGTGTTCCCGCCGGACAAAATCTCCAATGAAGAGATGGAGGCCATCACGACATTCATCGACGGCCTCGAAGGTGAACGCCAACACGTGCATTCCGAAGCCCCCACCGGACCGGATGAGTTAGCCCTTCACCATTGGATGGCTCTCTTTTCCATCGAAGCCGGCGACCCTGGTGAAGGCGCCCATCACCTGGGGCACATCGCAGACCTGACCGAGGGCGAGCACTTTGCCCAGATGAAAAAAGCCATCTCGTTGCTGGAAGAAGGTGACGTCCACGAGGGAGGACACATCGTAGAGGGGATGCTTGCCGGTCTTGAAGACGTGGGGCTGGATGATCAAGGAATGCACCTAACTCTTGCGTCGTCTTCGGCACGGGTTGGGGAAAACGACGCATCGTTGCACCACTTGGAGCATTTTCTCGATTCGACTTCGGGGGAACGGCATGAAGCCGCGGAGGAGATAGAGTCATTGCTCCGGGCGGATGCGGTCCACGACGCCGTGGACCGCTTGGAAGAACTCTCCGGGCAGGCCCGTCCTCAGGATGAGCACGGGCATCAAGACGAACACGGTCACTAGAATAACAGGCAGCCGGGCCGGGCAGTCACCAGCTTAACTCCAAAATGATAGGCTAACCACACATCGCTAAAGGAGAAGAACGTTTTGGCAGATAAGATTCGCTTGGGCATAATAGGAGCCAACATCCACCGGGGATGGGCGCCGCGGGCACACCTGCCTGCCATCGTGGCCAGCCCCGAGTTCGAACTGACCGCCGTTTGCACTACCCGTATGGAAAGTGCCGAAGAGTCCCGGCAGAAGTACGGGGCCAAACTGGCCTTCGACGACTACCACAAGATGCTGGCCCACCCGGACATTGATGCCGTGGCAGTCAGCTTGCGGGTTCCGGCTCACTATGAGCCGACCATGGACGCCATCAATGCCGGAAAGCACGTCTACGTTGAATGGCCCTTGGGCCGAACCACCGCCGAAGCCCAGGAGATGGCCGACGCGGCCCAGGCAAAAGGGGTCCGGAACATGGTGGGACTTCAAGCTCGGGCCGCGCCCAGCATCTTGTACGCCAAGGAACTGGTGGAGTCGGGTTACGTGGGCGATGTTATGTCATGCCATGTCAGCCGGATCGATGGTGGGACCCTGGAACGGACTTCCGACCGGACCTGGCAAAAAGACGTGGAGTTGGGCGCGAATACATTGACCATCTCCTGTGGCCATACCATCGACGCCTTGCGCTTTGTCGTGGGAGACTTCAGCAATGTATCCACCGTGGTCAGCAACCAGGCCAAGCAGTGGTTTGAGACAGACACCAATCAACTTGTCGACGTCACCTCGCCCGACAACATATTGGTCAGCGGCAGGTTGGCCGGCGGCGGAGTGGCCTCGGTCCACGTCGCCAGCAATCCCTCGGTTGGCAGCGGTTACCGCATGGAGATCTACGGACGGGAAGGATCGCTGGTGGCATCTTCCGGCGAGTCTCCGAACCAAGATGGAGTGAAGTTACGCGGCGCCAAGGGCGGCAACCAACTGGAAGACCTGGAGATCCCCGGCAGATTGACAAACGTGCTGGAGGGCATGCCCCGGGGCGCGCCTTACAACGTGGGGCAGATGTACTACCAGTTCGGCCAAAGCATCCTCTCGGGAAACCCCTGCCAGCCCGACTTCAACACCGCCGTGGAGCTGCACCACTTCATCGACAGCATCCAGGCAGCGTCGGACCAGGGCCGGGAGATGGCGGTTACCGGGAGATAACGCCGCTCGGGCTATTCGAAGCGCCAGGTTATGTCATCCGGGCACAGGTCCGGTGAGGAGACAGCATAATGCCATTCGTAAACACAGTTTTGGGGCCGGTAGACACGGCGGACTTAGGATTTACCTTGAGCCACGAGCACGTGGGAACCAACGCCGCCGGACTGCGCCACACTTATCCTGAAATCATCAACCGCCCCGCCTTAAAAGAGCAGGCCGTAGCCGCTTTCAAAGATGCCTACGCCGAGGGTGTCCGGACCATGATCGAAGTGAGCACCTTCGACCTGGGGCGGGACATCGAGCTGATACAAGAGGTATCCAGGGAGAGCGGCGTTCAAGTCATCGCCGCCACCGGCAACCACCTGGCGGTGCCCCGTCCCTTCGGCGAGGTGTCACCCGACGTTATCGCCGCGATGTACGTTAGGGAGATCAAGGAAGGGATCGAAGGTACTGGGATCAAGGCCGGCATCATAAAGGTGGCCAGCGACCGGGGAGGGGTTACCCAGCCCCAGGAAAATGTCCTGCGCGCGGCGGCCCTCACCCACAAACAGACCGGCATTCCCATATCAACCCACACCTGGTCGCCGGACCGGGTGGGCGACCAGCAAGTCCGCATCTTGGAAGAAGAGGGCGTGGATTTGAACCGGGTCTACATAGGACACAGCAGCGACGATACCGACATGGGCTACCTGTTGGGCCTGCTAGCCAAGGGTGTCTGGTTGGGCATGGACCGGTATCCCGGAGGGCGGGATCCCAGCACGCCCAACTGGGAAGTACGCACCGAGATCGTGAAGAAACTCATCGACGAGGGCCACTGCGGCCGGATCATGCTCTCCCACGACTACTCGGTACCTAAAGCCCGATACATGCCGGAAGAGCAAGAAGCGCGCCGCGCCGCCAATCCCGACGGATTCAACTTCATTGGCCGCTACGTACTGCCGCGCCTTAAAGATTTGGGCGCCACCGACCAAGACATCCACACGATGATGGTCGACAACCCACGGCGTTTTCTTGAAGGGAACTAACCTCGCACACTTCGCGACTGCCGCCTACCGCGGCAAACTGGAATAGCTCCCGTAAACGCTTGAGCCGCTTCGGTGCGGTGGAACCAAAAACTAGATGGTGGCGAACCCTCTTGCCCCTCGACAGTCCCGCCTTTCTGCAACTGCGCCGGTGTAAGGGGATTCGCGGCAACACAAATCGGGAGAACATATATGCAATTTGGTCTTTTCTACGAATGGCCGAACCCAACGTTGAGGAATTGGAAGACCCTCTACCAAGAAGGCGTCGAGGAGATTCAATACTCGGAAGAGATGGGGTTCGACTACTGTCTCATCGCCGAGCACCACTTCTCCAACTACGGGAATTCGCCCGCGCCCCTTTTACAGGCGCTGCACATCGGCCAACAAACCAAGCGCCTGAAGATCGCCACGGGGATCCTGGTGTTACCCATCTGGCAACCGTTGAGGTTGGCGGAAGAGGTAGCGGTCCTGGACAACCTTATCGACGGCAGGTTCATCTGCGGCGTGGGCCGGGGATACCAGCCCCACGAATTCGCCCGGTTCGGCGTCACGGTGCCCGAGTCGCGCAAAAGGTTCAGCGAATCTCTGGACGTGATGATCAAAGCTTGGACCCAGGACGAGTCCTTCACCTACAACGGCGAGTACATAAAGATCCCCAACGAAGTCACCGTGTGGCCCAAACCTCAGCAAAAACCACATCCGCCGCTGTGGCTTGCGGGAACCAGCGTCGACTCGATGCAACTGGCGGCGAAATGGGACATGATGCCCCTCACCACCGGGCTCTTGGGGGGCGACGGCATGAGGGCCCACCTGGCGTCGTTGATCCATGCCCGGATGGACCTGGGCAAGTCCATCGATGGAATAGACTTGGGGATGCAGGCAATCACACACGTGGCGGAAACCGACCAACAAGCCCGTGAACAGATCGAATACGCTCGATGGCAGAACCGGGCCGGCCGGGCTCTGGGCCGACTGGCCGTAACCAACGGAAGGGTCGACGTGACACCTTATGAAGGGGAACCGGACGACGAGCGGTTCTTGGACCGCCTCTATTTTGGCAGTCCTGAAACCGTGATTGAAAAATTCCGGCGGGCCGCCGAATTAGGTGTCACCCACGTTAGCTGCTGGAGTATGTTCGGTGGTATCGAACATGAAAAGATAATGCGCTCTGTCCGGTTGATGGGAGAAGAAGTGATTCCCGCCCTGAGGGACGTTCATCCCCCGGCGGGACTGGCCGATGAACTTGCCAAAACGCCAAGGGTCACCACCGAGGACCTACAAGCGGCACGCTCAGGTTCCGCGCCGTCGGATGTACCGACTTAGGGGAATCAGGGTGTAAACATGTCCGTCTTCGTCTTATTCGTCGGGATATTCTCGGGCTTCTTCTCCGGCCTTCTTGGCTTGGGGGGCGGCTTGATCATGACCCCCATGTTTCTGTACGGCCCGAGTTTGGCCGGCGCCGGTGCGTTGACCGTGAAGGAGATAACCGGCTTAACCATGGTCCAGGGTTTTGCCGGAGCCGTTTCCGGCCTGGCCAGACACCGGGGATACGGGATGGTTTCCTGGCGATTAGTCCGGTATGCGGGCTTCGCTGCGGGTGTATCCGCCTTGGCCGGAGCGGTTCTCTCCAAGTGGGTGGCCGATGACGCGATCCTGGCGATATTTGGCGCCATGGCCCTCATCGCGTCAGCGCTGATCTTTCTCCCTGGGTCCCGGACGGCCCAGGACGAATCAGATCCGGGGCCTTTCAGTTTCAATGCCCCATTAGCCGTAATCTTGGGCGGAGCCATAGGATTTGCCGGAGGACTGGTGGGCCAAGCCGGTTCATTCATCATGATACCGTCGATGTTGTACGTCCTGCGCGTTCCCACCCGCGTCGCCATCGCCAGCAATCTCGGCATCATCTTATTCTCGGCCGTCGGGGGGATCGCCGGAAAACTGACGACCGCTCAAGTGCCCCTTGAACTCGCCCTCATCATGGTGGCTGGTTCCGTGCCGTCGGCCCAGGCAGGAGCGATCGTGAGCCGCCGGATACAACCACGCCTACTGCGGTACGCTCTGGCCATAGTGGTTGGCGGGTCTGCCGTACGCATCTGGCTCGATGTTTTGAGCTAACCATGGAACCAGCCTGAACTTGCGGCTATACTGGCGGGGCGGTCTTACCGTACGGTTAGCCGAATCAATCTACGATAACCGCCGCTGACGGCAACATTGTGTCCAGGAGCGTTATCGGGAGAGAGTCCATGAAGGCATCATATTTTGGGTCGATGGGGTACTCGGAGAGGCACACGTTCCCGGCCGAATGGCCGGTACCGCCCGCGTTACTCGACTCCAAGACATCCGTGCAGAGCTACCAGGACGGCCTGGAAGAGTGTGAATTCGCCGAGGAACTCGGATTCGACTGGATAAGTCTTTCGGAGCACCACTACTCGGGCAACCGGACCACTCCCAACCCGGCGGTCATGGCCGCGGCAGTGGCCGAGCGCTGCAAGAAAGCCAGGATCGCCCTGATGGGTCAACTGCTGCCCTTGATGAATCCCATCCGGGCCGCCGAGGAGATCGGCATGCTGGACAACATGACCGGCGGGCGGCTGGTCATGGGGTTCATGCGTAGCACCATCACCGAAGATCAGGCCTACGGGATAAACCCGGAAGAGGGCCGGGGCAGGCTGATGGAGGCCATGGACCTAGTCCTGAAGGCCTTGACCGAAACCCAACCCTTCTCCTGGGAAGGGCGCTACTACCAATACCGCACCGTGTCCGTTTGGCCCGCTCCCGTGCAGAAGCCTTTGCCGCCGGCGATCGTGTCCACCCGCAGCGAAGATACGGTCCATTACGCCGCCACCCATCGGCTGGGACTGGGTGTCGCCTATGAGCCGCCGGACAGGGCAGCCAAAGTCACTGGAATGTATAACCAGTGGTGCCGGGAAGCCGGCTGGCAGCCCGCGAAGGATGACATCTTATTTCGTGGCGCCATCTACCTGGCGGAAACGGACCAACTGGCGCAAAAGCGTATGGAAGAACTCCAAGCCGGGGGATTCCAGCGTGGCCTGTCCCTGCGCCCGTCCATCACCCAGGCGGTGCAGGGAGCGCGCGCCGATGGCGAGTCCACCCCCCACGTCGTTGGTGACGGCGGCCGCAATGCCGCCCGGGACTCACGGGGCCTTCTGACATTCATCGGCAGCCCTGACACCGTGGTCAAGCAACTGAAGGAGTACCACGACCAGGCTGGCATCGGCATCGTGGACCTAGGCTTCCAACAACCCGGCATCGGGCACAAGGAAGTCATGAAGGAACTGGAATTGTTCGGGCGGGAAGTCCTGCCCCGTATTAAGGAGTTCTAGAGGCCATACGGACTTCTTGGTGAGGGTCGTTTTTGTCTCGCTGATAGCCGCGGCGATGGTCAAATTTCGGTCATTCTCACGAACGTTTGGGAGGAATGGGCTGAAATAGGTGCCGGATTTGTAGTCGCTTATTTCGCTGTCTTCGTGGTGGAGATTGTTCAACACCTTGCTCATAAAGGCGCCACCGAAAAAGCAGTTGATAGAATGACGGACCGTTGGATAAGTCTCCCGCATTGAGCATCATCACCAAAGAGGCCCGGCCACAGCTAGGCCCCCTAGGTGTTATGGTGCGTTTGACTTGGCCCTGCGTATCATTTGGTCAACAGCGGGTGTGGTCCGTTCCCAAATGAGTTCAATACCTGGGTGCTGGTTCGCGAACACCCGGAAGATCTCATCAGCGAATGCTGGACCGATCGTGTCCACTCCTTGGAAATCTAGCATTATCTCTTGAAATGAGTCGAATCGGGCTAAAACTCGCTTGGCCTGAGATCGCGATACAAGTTGTTCGTTGCCATACACCGCCAATTTTATTGGAACATGGGTCCGGATAAAGGCGAGCTCTTCAAACTCGGTCATGGCAGCATCGAATATCTCTTTGGTGGTGCGATTTGCTGTTAGCCGAATTTCCATGTATATCTCAGTGCCTTGGATCGGTTCTCGATCATCAACTTCAATTAGCCAATCACCAGGCATCGAATTCATACGGCTAAACTGTAGAGCGCCTGAGTTCAAAATAAATGAATCAAACATTCGAGAAGTAAAGAAAAATCCTTCACCCGAATGGGCTTCTTTGGCAGTCGTTAATTTGCCTTTGCTCAATTGTAGCAATGCGTCGCGGGGGTCTCGATATCCGAATTCGTCTTGAATCTTGCGGAAGATGCCGATCCCGCGGTCTTCAACGGTCATCAATATATCTGCGGCAGTCCGGCTCACCGTTACATTGAGAACCGGGGAGCTAGAATGTTCGACAACGTTGTTGACCATTTCAGTGAACCCAAATTGACAGATGTCTTCGACATTCCTGGATAGTTCACCAAGAAAGGGAAAAATATGCTCCATCCACACTTCATGTTCTGCGAGTTCCGGAGTGACCGCGATCTCAATCGAGTTACCGTCTAAAACTGCGAGACTGTATTCTTTCGATCGGGTATTGCCGATATTCTCAAGCACCCCTGCTTCAGTTAGCCGCCGCAAATGTTTGTTGGCAGCTTGCCTGGACATGTTAAACCCGGTAGCGACCAGCGACCCTATATCAGAACGATGCTCTCCGACATTTTCCACAATGAAGTCTGTGATTGATTGGAGCCGGGTTGTTCTGTTAGTCATGTGATTGACAACCTAATCTTAGTTTATTAG
>Ga0208113_1001252_pt1 | contig 12239 bp, 11 predicted proteins | sample Knorr_S7_td_NADW_FD_185598 | JGI IMG/M metagenome (GOLD analysis project Ga0208113, IMG submission 185598) | Marine microbial communities from Southern Atlantic Ocean transect - Knorr_S7_td_NADW_ad_2505m_LV_A (SPAdes) (version 2) | ecosystem: Environmental > Aquatic > Marine > Oceanic | place...
TTCGTGGACGAACTGATCGAGATGGCGGTGGTGGCGGCCCAGTACGGAGGCTACTACGGCACCCACGTGGGCAGCGAGGGTTTCGACATCGGGACCGAGTTGGACAAGACCTTCCAGATCGCCCGCGCGTCGGGGATCCCGGTCCACATCTATCACCTGAAGATCCGGGGCCGGGAGCATTGGGGTCAGATCGGGCGGGTCATCGATAAGATCGAATCAGCGTTGGCGGAGGGTTTGGAGGTGACTGCAGACCAATATCCCTACACCGCCATGCAGCACCCGTGGCACCGCCTCATGCCCCGATGGATCCAGGACGCGCCTCGCTCCGAAACTATTCCCCAGTTCCGCGACCGCCAGTTCCGCGACCGGGTGAAAGCAGACCCCGAGTTTGACCAGTACGTGAAGGAACACGGGGGCTGGGAGGGCATCGTCATGTCCATCGTGGCGAACGAGTCGCTTAAACCTGACGAGGGCAAAACGGTGGCGGACATCGCTCGCCAACGAAACAACGCCGACCCGGTGGATACCTGCTTCGATCTGGTGGCGGAGAATTGGGCCTTCCCCGGCGGGGTCTATCACACCATGTCCGAGGAAGACGTTCGGACGGTGATGCGGCTTCCCTGGATATCGATCGCTTCGGACGGCAGCGCGCTCAATGACCAGGTTCCCGGATTGCCCCACCCACGTAGCTTCGGGAGCAACAGCCGGGTGCTGGGGACCTACGTGAGGGAGCAGGGCGTGTTGCCCCTGGAAGAAGCCATCCGCAAGATGACGTCTATGCCGGCCCAAGTGCTCCGCTCCCAGGACCGCGGCCTACTGCGGGAAGGATGCTGGGCAGACATCGTCGCCTTCGACCCGGCCACAGTCGGTGAAAGAGGCACCTTCGAGAACCCCAAACAGTACTGCCAGGGCGTGGAACACGTCCTAGTCAACGGCATCCCAGTAATAACCCACACCCAACACACCGGCGCCCGCCCCGGCAAGGTTGTCTACGGACCGGGGTATACCGGGGGGTAGAGGGTGGGGGTAGTGGACTCGAGCCGCTGGCCTCTCAGGTGGTGAGAAAGCGCTCTAACCAACCGGCGTTTCCTAAATCCCCCCAATTCCCTTGACGCCGGCAGAATGACTGGGTTTGACGATTTGATCGGGTAGAACGACCCGGTTTGTTTGACTTACAACGTTGCAGCAACGGCGCAATCCTTTCTCGGTCGGTTCCCCCTTTTCCGGGTGATATACTGGCCGCTTGAAAGGTCGATGCCCGTGGCAGATTGATTTATGCGGGGCGGGCTGATTGAAATTCTGAAATATGTCCCGGCGACCGTCGCAGCTGTAGTGATGCTAGCGATAGTAGCTCATGCTTGGTTTGTCGATGGCACTACTCCATCTAAAACGTTAGTTGGAGCAATTCTCGCGCTCGTTTTGGCACCGCTCGCATCAAGTGTCAAGATTTTCGAGCTTCTTGACTTCCGCACAAAGGTTGACCGGCTTGACGGCGAGTTGGCGGATGCCCGAAAGGATATTGCCACGGTGCCTAACAGTGTCCAAACATTGCAATTTGGTATGAGTGTGGCTAGTCGACAAGACCAAGTCGTCAACGTAAATCTGGCTGAAACTATGAATCCTGCATTAATCCAGGAGAGGGCAGATGCGGCGTCGGAGGAAGTACTCAGAGAGGAAGGTGAAGAGAATCCGTTTGTCTTGAGTCCGGCATTTCGACTACGTTGGTATTTAGTAGACCGGCTCAAGGTCACGATCGGCGAAATTGCTGCCGCTCTTTACGTGATCTACGGCGTTGTCGAAGTATTCAAGAATGGATCGCAGCCAGACCAAGCTGGAGCCGGAATCGATTTAACGCTCTCAGATTTAATTATTTATTTCCGTGAAAATAAAAGTCTACGAGCGGGTGCGCCTGTAGATGAAGAGGATATGGATTTCCTGCAACGTCTGGAGGATTTGGAAGAAAAAACAGCCGTTTTTGACGGAGAAGCAAAGACGATGATGCGAGACAGAGATCAACTTCTTGACCAATCAAATGTTAGTCCGGATGCAGGAGTAATTCGTGAACACCTCAATGAATCACAGCTATTGAAGGCCTATATCTTTGGCTCTGCGTTCGCAATTTCCTCTGAATTTGCCAAGAGACTAAGACCAACACTGCCAAAGGCCTGTCCGTCATGTGGCGTTGGCAACCACGGAGATAACTTCCTTTGCTATAAATGTGGCTCCACAATGGAGACATAAGAGTTGTTGAGCGGACCGTCACCCGGCCGTTAGGACATCATTGAGTTCTTTGGCGCCGTGAAAAATCAGCTTCGGTTTCTTTCCGGGTAGGGCACCACAGCCATGCGACCAAGAAGCGGCACGTCGACACCCTGCTCGCTCTGCATGGCCTCAACGATAAAGCTCACCACCTCGGTATGTGGCCGAGACAGGAGTGGTGCCCGCCCACCGGTGACATACGCGCGAAGCTCCGCGCTTGCCCGAAACATGGCCATCTTGCAAGCGACTCGCTCTGCCGTTGCTCTTCGAGTGCACGTTGAAAAGGTGCCTAGTCCGGGTGTCCGGTGGCGTTTGCCGTCTAGCAGAGTCGCGGTCACCTCCGCGACGAACGCTAGTAGTTTTTTGTCGGTCTTACGAAATTTTGGTGCCATGTGTCACGCTCCCCGGTGAGTAACTCCGCGCAGACTAGCTCAGTAACTAACCCCCCTCCCAGCCCCACCCTCCACGGCGATGGTTTGGCCGGTGATGGCGGAGGCTTTTTCGGATACCAGGAACAGCACCAGGTTGGCGATCTCCTCGGGCTCCACCATGCGGCCGATGGGGATCTCGCTTACCGAGCGGCGCTCTGCTTCCTCGACGCTGATATTGGCGTCGCGGGCGCGGCGTTCTAACAGTTGAACTTGCCGGGGGGTCCGGGTGGTGCCGGGATGGATGCAGTTGACCAGGATGCCCAGATGGGCTACCTGGTCGCCAAGGTTCTTGGCGATGTTGGAAACGGCCGAGTTGGTTACCCCGTTGCTGTTGGTGAGGTTGCCGGCGTTTCGGGCCGCCATGCCGCCGATGTTGATGATGCGGCCTCCGCCCCGCCGCTCCATGTGGGGAACAACCTCCCGGGAGCAACGCACGTACCCCATCACCTTCACGTTGATGTGGTTCAACCAGTCTTCGTCGGACAGTTCCAGAAATGGCGCGGCCACCGAGTTCACGGCGTTATTCACCAGGATGTCCACCCCGCCCAGCTCCGCCACGGTGGTGGCGACCAGGTTTTGTATGTCCTCAAGAACGGTCATGTCGGCCCTGACCGGGAGGACGGTGCGGCCTGAGATTTCCGCGATCTCAGCCGCCGCCATCTCCAGGTCTTCCACTCCCCGGGCACAGATGGCCACGTTGGCTCCTTCCTGCGCCAGACCGAGGGCTGTGGCCCTCCCGATGCCTTTGCTGCCACCGGTGACGATGGCCACTTTCCCCTCAAGTCCCAATTCCATGATCCGCTCCTTGTTGGTGGAGATAGCCGGGCGGTGGCGAGCGCCTTGGCCTGTCCATCAGTGCGTTAATCCGCAGCGGCAGTAGCCTGCTGGGAGGCGATTTTCAGGTAGCTGGCGGGAAGCTCCTTGAAATCGGTCATAAGCGACCCGAAGCCTTCGACCACATCGTCCATGCCGTTGGCCCGCATGGCGTACCAGTAGGTTGCAGTATTGATGGCGATGACCGGCTTTTTGAGCCACTTCTCCGCTTCTCCGGCCAACCGGGCCATCGCCAGGTTGGTGCCGCACTGGACTAAAGCCTCCACGTTATGCTCGTTCAGCTCCAGCAGGGCGTCCAATAGTTCTTTTTCCGATATCTTGGACATGGCGGTCGGACTGTTGCAACACAGCCCCTTGATGACCACCACCTCGAACCCGCAGTCCTCGAAGAACTTGGTCACGTTTTCGTCGGCTACCGGCCAATATGGAGTCAACACTCCGATGCGTTTGATATCACCGTAGCATCGCAGCGCCGCTTGGCAGGCATCGGACCCCATGGCAACGTTCCGGCCGGTAAGCTCGATAATGTGTTTCTTCAGAGCCAGGCTCTGCTCCAAGCCACCCCAAAATGTTTCCGACGACATGCCCATCACCAGGTAATCCGGGTCGCAGGTCATGACCCGAAGCAGGGCGTTATCCCACTCTTTGCGGATGTTTTCCATCAGGCGATTAAAGTCGTCATTGCTGGCCACCGATTCGTTGGGGATCCAGATCCGCACGATGTGGTTGGTGACACCACGAGGCCGCATGTCATCGAACTCGGGCTGGACCGATGTGTTGGTGGATGGGACGACGACGCCCCAAGTCCCGCGCCATCCCAGGGAGTCTGGCATACTTCTACTCCTCTATCGATATCGATCGACTCGATGGCCGGTATCCGGCACGCACCGGCTGGGTGAATTATCGCTGGCTGGCGGGAGTGTCGATGGAGGCTATTTCATGTAGCACGGCGACAATCTCGGAAGAGGTCATCAAGTCCGCGTATTTCTGCTCCATGTCGAAGAGGTTTGCCTCGTGGGGGCCAAGGGCGCGGTCTCCGACACAATCGGTAGCCACCACGGTCTTGAAATTGTAGCTCATGGAGTCTATCACCGACGCCCGGACGCATCCCGAGGTGGTGCATCCGGTCACGATTACCGTGTCAACGCTTTTGCTCACGAACCATGCGGTGAGGTTAGTGCCGAAGAATGCAGAGGGTTGGGTCTTGCGCACGATGTATTCCCCGTTCCAGGGCTTGAGTTGCTCCACGATCTGGCTGCTGAACGACTCTTCAGTAAGGCTTTTCAAAGTTGGGGCCTTCAAGGTGAACACGCCGGCGTCGGAGCCGTCTTCGGCATAGACCACCCGGGTGAACGCGACGGGCAGTCCTAACGCGCGGGCCTCGGCCAGCAGTTCACGGGTGTTGTCGATGGCTTCGCCAATGTTGCCCCCGCCGAACTGGTCCGAGTCGGCAAAGCCGTTCACGAAATCAACGATGAGCAGAGCCGGACGTTGGCCCATGCCACTACGATTACCGAAGCCCTGTTTCTGATAAATCTCCAGTTCGCTCATGGTAATCTCTCCTACGTGGGATTCCCACTTGGCTTGGCGCCGCTGGGAGTTAGCCCAAACCGGTTCGACAGACGTCCTAAGCCTCTGGTTCAACGAACGTCAGGGAATCCCTTGGATTGTTGACCAAGATATCGTCTATCGCCTCGCCGGTGAATCCCCTGGCCCTCATCCTGGGAACGATATGACTCAAGATGTAATAGTACCCATGCCCGCCGTACTTCTCGAGCCGGTGCTTCGCGCAGATATCGTGGGCCACCAGGACTTTACGGCCATACCCCTGGGAAGAGATCCAGGCGATATCGTCCATTCGCTTGGCATCGGAGGGCATGTCGATCTTCGGATTCAGAGTGTAGTAGGAGTTCTCCGTGCCGAAGAGGTCCCACTCCATATAGCACCCGGCCTCGGCGATCTTTGTCAGCGTGTCGCGGAGAAACACCGTGCGGTCCAGGTGCCCCATGATAGTGCGGCTTAGGTCTGCTCCGGCCTCGGCGAGAACTTCAATTATCTGCAATGGCGATGTTTCATCCCGGCCTGGGTGAATCAATATGGGCGCCCCAGTCATCCTCTGGGCTCGGGCTGACGCCCGCAAAACCTTTCTTTCGTTGTCCGCCAACGGCCATGAGCAACCGATCTCTCCAATGACTCCCGACCGGATGCCGGTGCCGTCAACCCCTTCCGTTACATCCCGCACGACTTGCTCTGCTATGTCGTCCTCGGTCCATCGGTCCATACCGGACGGGTGGGCATCCGCTACGTAGTAGGAGGCGCCCATGATTATGTTTACCCCGGTGGCATTGGAGATTCGATACAGCCCCGAAGGATCACGGCCGATGCCGATGCTGGTCGCCTCCAACATCGAGTTTCCGCCGTGTTGCTTAAACAGCATCACTTCATCAATGGCGGTGGCGACATCGAATAATTGGGCGTTGTCTTCGTTTGAGGCGCCGTGATGTCTTATTCGGCCCAATGTCTCCATCGACACCGGCGCATGGTAAAAACCCATGCCGCTAGCGGTCTGCGGGGGGCCATGGGCGACGGAAAGATCTACTAACAGATGCTCGTGAGTTAACGTTACGCCAAGCCGTTCTGGTTCGATGGGCCCCAGCACAGTCTGTACTTTGCCGGCTAGATCTTCATTCACTATATGTGCCTCCGGTTCCGAGCGCTTGACGGTGTGTCGAAGCCTTTCTCGTACATGATATTACAACCGGCGGTTGGCGATCGGTCATTCGCCGCTATCATCGTCAAGAAACGTTTTGATCGACGCCGGTTCCATCAATGGGTATATCCCAAACTCCGCGGGTATGAGATCGGCCCACTCATTAAGGAGCCGGTGTAGCGTTTCGTGAGAATCGACGTCGAACACCACGACTGCTCCACGGCCGGTGCGCGGGTACACCGAACGGGCGAGGCCGCTGTCTAGTTTGTCTTGAATCCAAGGCCAGTATTTCTTTCGTTGATCCCGAACCTCAGACGGGCGCGTCGGCGCGGGGGTGCTAATCACGAGAAATAGCATTTACACTCCTATATACCGGACTAAGGTCAATCAGCAAACGTTACTTCCCAAATTCTACCGCATAATGGCGTCGCCGCTAGGCCTTTAAAAGTCTCGAAACTCCGGTTGCCGCCACCGTGGCAAGAAAGTGCCGGCAGCGTTAACATAAGACCCTATTGTTTCTTTTATTAGATGTGTGGTGGTTGTGATGTTGAACTGGAATCGTTGGCTTGTTCTTGGATTCGTTATCGTTCCCACGGTTACCTTGGCGCCGTTCCAACTCGTCGTTCCAGGCTTAGAATGGGTCCGCCGCGGGGCAAGCGCGGTTCTCCGTGATCTGACATTCAATCCCCGGATCTCACTCCCTCCCCAATAACCGTTACGAAATGTGGAAGGACGTTTGTCCGTCGGGCGGGCTAACCGGACTAACATAGATACAACGAGGGCAGTGGAACAAGCCACTTTCTTGTACGGCTATCTGCAGGTTTCGGAGTAGTTCGTACCCCATCGCCCATCAGACCTCAGGACATCGTCACCCTCTCGACTGCGATTAATCACCTCCCAGATTTGCCGTGTATCTGTTGGGCAATTGAGCGCCACACGTACATCCATGGTCACTCCCCAAAGCGCCCGGTGAATCGGCAACGCATTCGACATATGGATGCCCGTCGCCGCTAAGTAGACGAGGATAAGGAAGCCACCAACCACTTTCAGTATGATTCCCCTGGCTTCGAATAATAATTGCATGCCGATCACCGCTTGAAGACTCGCCCGGTTGGCTCACGTATCTACTAACTCACAAGTTGCGTGGGCTATAGCCCCAGTATGATTTTGACGTGTCCGTCACAGGGACTCAACCCCGCGAATCATCCTTCACGGATCCCCATTTTGACCGAATACATGGGCAACACTACTTTCGGATATAATCTCCTCCAATCCTGTTGAGCAATATTGAGAGTTTAGGGAGGGACCGATGGCAGCATCCTGGGAAACTATCAAATCAGACGGATCGGACATGCGGATGTACCTAAGTGTCCCCGAGGGTTCGGGGCCCTTTCCGGCAGTACTGGTCAGCCAGCACGGACCGGGAGTGAACGAGTTTATCCAAGACATCGTTAACAACCTGGCCAAAGAAGGATACGTTGCTTGCGCGCCGGAACTGTATCATCGGGTCACCGAGGAAATGCTGGCCGATGGCTCTAGTGCAGGCCAACACCTAAACGATCCCGAAATTGTTGCTGATGTTAACGCGACGGTGGAGTTTTTGCGAAGCCGTCCCTTCGTCGACGGTGAACGGCTGGGAGTCACCGGCTTTTGCCAAGGCGGTCGAACTACCTGGCTGGCGGCCGCCACCAATCCCCATTTCAAGGCGGCGGTTCCGTTTTTTGGCGGCAACATTAGGGTTCCGGTGGGAAACTCAGAACAAAGCCCCTTCGACCGGACCAGCGGCATGAAGTGCCCCGTGCTCTTCCACTTTGGCGCCCTGGACACGAATCCCTCCCCGGAAGACCAAGCCAGGTACGACACAGAGATGACCCGCCTGGGCATACCACACCAGTTTTACAGCTACTCAGGGGCCGACCACGCTTTTATGGACTACAACCGGGACCGGTACCAAAAAGAGGCTTCTGATATCGCCTGGCCCAGGACATTGGAGTTCTTCGCTGCCCATCTATAGAGATAGCGGCAGAAAAGCCTGATATACCAAAGGAGCAGCAATGAAATATGACTTTATCGTGATTGGGGCCGGGTCGGCGGGCTGTGTGATGGCCACCAGACTGTCCGAGATTCCGAACCGGTCGGTCCTCCTGCTGGAGGCGGGTCCGGATTATCCCGACTTCGAGAGCTTACCCGACGACCTGAAATTCGGTTACGACCAGACGGCCTCGGCGATAGACGCGCCCCACAACTGGTCCTTCACCGGTAATCCAAATGCCGAACAGCCAGCCACGATGCCCGTCCCCCGGGGCAAGGTGGTGGGTGGCACCAGCTCCATAAACGGCCAGGTCTTGCTGCGGGGAATACCCGAAGACTACGACGGCTGGGCTTCTTTGGGCAACGACGAGTGGGAATTCATCAAGATCTTACCCTACTTCCGGAAGCTGGAAACCGACACCGACATCAAAGACGACTTCCATGGCTTCGACGGCCCGATCCCCGTGCGGCGCCACAAACGTGAGGATTGGCTGCCGGTTCAGAACGCTTTCCACCAGGCCTGCTTGGAAGTGGGATTCGCCCACGACCCGGACATGAATAACCCGGATTCCGGGGGGATCGGCCCCCTGCCCATGAACAATCCCGAAGGCGTTCGCATGAGCACCGCTTTAAGCTACCTCAATCCGCAACGCCACCGCCTCAATCTGACCATCAGGGCCAACGTGACGGTTCGACGGGTGATATTCGATGGGAACAGGACCATCGGCGTGGAAGTGGAAAGCGGCGGAGAGGTCTTCACCCTGGAAGGAAATGAGGTCATCCTCAGCGCCGGAGCGATAGCTTCTCCTCAGTTGCTGATGCTGTCCGGCGTGGGCCCCCAAGAGCATCTTCGCAGCCTGGGGATACCGGTTGTTTATGATTCGCCCGGTGTCGGCCAGAATCTGAGGGATCATCCCAACATTAGAGTGCCCCTGGAAGTCCACGATGATTTCCCCATGGACCCTAAAGCGCCCAGGTCCCAAACGGCTCTGCGCTATACGGCCGAGGGTTCCACCTTACGTAATGACATGCAACTCATGGCGTCCTCATTTTCCTCTCCCATCGCTGGGGATCCGCTGGAGTCTGAGGGTATCCGGTTCACTTGCATCCTGGAGCTAGCCAACGGGTCCGGAGAAGTGACTCTGGCTTCCACGGACCCGAACGATCAACCAAATCTCTCCTACCATTACCTGGAAGACCCCTTCGACCTCCAGAGGCTGCGGGAGGCGGTCCGGCTGTGCGTCCGCTTCCAAGACCACGAAGACTATAAGAAAATCGTCAAGCGGCGGATCGCACCCACCGACGAGGACCTGGCCACCGACGAGACTTTAGACGCCTGGCTCAAGCGCAACGTGTCCACTTCCCAACATCTGGCGGGGACCTGCAAGATGGGACCGTCATCAGACAAGACGGCGGTGGTGGATCAGTATTGCCGGGTGCACGGCCTGCAGGGGCTCCGGGTGGTGGACACCTCGGTGATGCCCAATGTCGTCCGGGCCAATACCAACGCCACCGCAATCATGATCGCCGAACGGGTGGCCGATTGGATGAAGTGACCTCCGGCACAACCACCGGGCCCTAACCGGGCTTGCCCTATAGCGTGACAATAGTCTTTTCCAAGGAGTCCAATGTATGACTTATTTCGCATACGTGTCCCTGCAAGACGACGACAAGATTCTGGTTTTTACGATCGACGCCGCCACCGGCAAACTGACTCAAACCGGGGAGGCGCCGGTTTCGGGGGGTCCGGCCGCCTTGGCGATATCCCCCGATCGAAATTTTCTCTACGTGGGGCGGCGGGGCGCCTTGGACATCGCCAGCTTTAGTATCGACCAAGCCAACGGTGGGATTACCCAGATCGGCTCAGCGCCGCTCCAAGGCGAACCGGTGGCATTGGCCACCGACCGGAAAGGCGGGTATGTCCTTTCCGCTTACTACTATCAACGGTCGGTGGGGGTGCACCGCATCGAGAACGGCGCTGCGGTCACTCCCGCCGTGGAATGGCTGATGACCGCGTCCGGGGCCCATTCGATACAAACCGACCCGTCCAACCGGTTTGCCTTCGTGCCCCATATAGCAAACCGGGGGCCCAACCAGATATACCAATTTAAATTTAACGAAGACACCGGCCACCTCACGCCCAACTCACCTCCCCGAGTGGAGCCTACCGAATATCTGGGGCCCCGCCATTTCTGCTTCCATCCATCTTTGGACATCCTTTACTTCACCGACGAGCAAGGTTGCAGCGTCACCGCTTACCGTCTGGATACCGGTGCAGGAACACTGCAGGCGTTCCAAACCATCTCCACCCTGCCCGATGGCTACTCCGACAGCAACTCCTGCTCTCAGATTCAGATAACGCCCAACGGCAATTTTTTGTACGCTCCCAACCGGGGCCACAATAGCATCGCCGGATTTTCAGTGGACCCTTCCAGCGGAACCCTAGCGGCCGCCGGTCACGTCGCCACCCAGGCGGTTCCTCGCGCGTTCAGCCTGGACACCCAGGGCAAGTTCGTTTACGCCGCCGGGCTGGAGACGGGCAACCTAACCTCATACGTGATCGACCAGGCCACGGGAGAACTGACGCCTTCAGAGATCTATCCGGTAGGCAACCGGCCCATGTGGGTACTGACAACCGAACTGGGCGGCTAGCCAAGCAGTGGAGTTGAATGGGCTCGCGGGGCCGAACCGGGTGCGCCGGGCGAATCGGACGTAATCCGTGGCAGAGGTAATGTTCTGAGTTACACAAAACACAATCTATATACCAGCAACTACTTGCTAAGCGGCCAAGGGGTTTGCAATCCTCCCGATGACAGCGAGTGGAGCGTCCTAGCCCACGTGGGCGAACACGACGAAGGCGGTCATTTTGTCGAGGTCGACGGCCGGACAGATTCCATCTGCTTGGTTCTACGAGACCAAGAATCATGGCCGGTGTTGAGCTTCATCACACCCACCGAGGCGCGGTTACTGGCTCACACGTTGTTGGAAGCTGTCGGCCCGGAATAATGCGCCGTCGACGACGCCTCTGGCGTATTGTGTGAAGCCCGGCCATGAACTAATATTTGGTGACAAAATCGGGCCGTCAAAGGTAATCAACACCAAAGGGACTCGGAGTCATGATCAGCGAAACTGAGTATCACTCTGACCAGGAGGATTAGGAATGGCTCTCACGATCGATAGTGCGCGCACGGCGCTTTTGGTGATGGACTTTGAAAACGATATCGTCCACGAAGACGGAGCGTTCAAGGATTTTGGCTTTGCCGCGATGGTCCAACAGAATGACGTGTTCGGCAAAACCGCCAGGTTACTGGACGCAACCCGGCGGTCGGGCGTGAAAGTGATCTACGTCTCGGTAAAGTTTCGCTCCGGTTACCCGGAACGCCCCGCTAACGGCGGTCTCTTTGGCGCGCTCGTCGGGGCCAGCGCTCTTGTCGAGGGCACATGGGGCGCTGAGATACACGAAGCCGTCGCCCCGCAGGACGGAGAGCCGGTGGTGACCAAGCGTGGTGTCAGCGCCTTCTACGGCTCCGACCTGGCGCCGATACTTACCACCGGTGGCATCGACACTCTACTCTTATCGGGCGTTGCCACCAACTTCGTGGTGGAAGGCACCGCTCGGGAGGCGACAGACCGGGGATACGATGTAGTGATCGTGGGAGATTGCTGCGCCTCGGTTTCTCAAGAAGCCCACGACGCCGCCTTGACGACGGCGCTGCCCTTCCTGGCCACTATCTCCGATCTGGATGAAGTCGTCGCGGCTCTGGGTTAGCGAAGAGCCGTGCCAGAGAAGGTGGCCAACGGCCAAACAGACCGGCAACTACCTGGCGCTGGTCAGAGTATGCGAAGCCGCCTGGGCTCAGGGATAGGTGATGATTTCCAGGCGATGCCCGCTGGGGTCGGAGAAGTAGACCGATAGGGTCTCGCCTTTTGCCCCAGTGCTGATGCCGGGACCACGCATATTGGTCTTGTCCCTG
>Ga0208113_1001260_pt1 | contig 12202 bp, 9 predicted proteins | sample Knorr_S7_td_NADW_FD_185598 | JGI IMG/M metagenome (GOLD analysis project Ga0208113, IMG submission 185598) | Marine microbial communities from Southern Atlantic Ocean transect - Knorr_S7_td_NADW_ad_2505m_LV_A (SPAdes) (version 2) | ecosystem: Environmental > Aquatic > Marine > Oceanic | place...
AGGCTTCCATGCACTAACGTGAACGGCTCTTGCACGGAAACGAAGGGCAGGGAAGACAAAAATTCGACGTGTCTGGCATCGATCTGCCCGGCGGTCCACTCCGCGGCGGCTTTGGCGGCTGGATTGAAATCGCGGGCATCGATGAGGCCTATCGCGGCGTGATCGTGGTTTCCCGCAATCGCCACCAGATCGAACTCCCGAATTCGATCGACACAGGCCCCGGGGTCTGGGCCGTACCCAACGGTGTCGCCCAAGCACCAGATGACATCAAACCCGCCCCGGTTTCGGGCGTCGGACAAGACGGCCTCCAGAGCCTCCAGGTTTGCGTGGATGTCGGATAAGACCAAGGCCCGCATAAAACAGGTTCTCGTGGCGCGAAATCCGGTAATATGTCCCCGTGATTATAACCGCTGGCCGATGGTTGCCGCATAGGCGCGATACGATCTTATAATTTGCAAACTTCAAACGAGGATAACCGCATGCCAAACGAGAGACCCATCGTCCGGGTGATCGGCACTGGAGGAAGCATCGCCGGGGTCGGGCCCGACCGCATGGATTTTATTCTCTATCCTGAGATCGGTGACCACATCACGATTCAGCAATCTCTGGACCGAGTGCCGGAGATCCAAGACATCGCCGAAGTGAGGTCGGAAGACCTGGTTAGCGTCGGCAGCACCGCCATCGGCGCCGCTGAGTGGTTGGCACTGGCCCGGCGCATCAACCAGATATTCCGGGATGAGACCGACGTAGCCGGTGTGGCCATCACCCACGGCACCGCCACATTGGAGGAGACGTCCTATTTCCTCCACCTGACCGTAAAATCCACCAGACCGGTGGTGATAACCGGGGCCATGCGCCCGCCCACCGCCCTGAGCACCGATTCAGATCTGAACCTCCTGGACGCCGTGCGTACCGCCGCCTGCCCTGAGGCCGTGGGTCTGGGAGTTCTAACGGTGCTGAATAACGAGATTCAGTGCGGCCGCGACGTGACCAAGGCCAGCACGTTCCGGGTGGAAACCTTTCGGCCCAACGAACTGGGGTTTCTAGGCTACGCCGATTCTGACGGTAAAGTGGTGTTCTACCGGGCGCCCCTGCGCCGCCACACCGTCGACACGCCGTTCATGGTGGACGACATGACCACTCTGCCCAGGATAGACATCGTTTACTCCTATGCGGGCGCCGACGGTCTGCTGGTCGACGCGGTGCGGAACAACCGGTCAGACGGCCTGATATTGGCCGGGTTTGGCGGCGGCACTTTCCCGCCGGCGGTGATTGACGCCGCCGTAAAACTAGTGGAAGACGGTATACCGGTAGTACTGGCGACCCGCTCCACTGCCGGCAGGGTTGTCATCACCCCGAAGAAAGAGGAGCAAGGATTCATCGTTTCAGACAACCTGCTTCCTCAGAAAGCGCGGGTCCTACTGATGCTGGGATTGACCGTTACCAAAGACCGTCATGAGTTGCAGCAACTCTTCTATCATTACTAGGCCCGTTTACATCCAACCTGAACCCCGACATACCCGGAACTCTAACCCTGTTACCGGATTAGCCACCGGTGTATACTGCCCATCGTGTGTCAGGCACATGCCACGCCCATAAAATGATTTTGAGGGGACCAAGAACCATTGGCTGAAGCCGTAGATCCTCGAGACATCACCGGCCCCGAGTACCAACGAACAAAAGACCCGGTAATGGCGAGCACGTTGATCGGCGCTCACACGTTGGAACACATGTACGGCCGGGCATTCCTGGTCCTCATTCCCCAGATATACATCACCTTGGGTCTTGCACCCATCCAAGCCGGCTTTCTAGATGCGGTACGGCAACTATCGGGCGGAGCCACAAGCATGACCGGCGGCTTCTTCGTCGATATGTTCCAGCACCGCAGGGCCCATATTCTGGCCTTCAGCATGAGCCTGATCGCGATCGGCTATTTCCTGGTGTCGATCGCCCCCACATTCGGGTTGATCCTAGCTGCCTTGGCTCTGGCTTCGGCTGGTACTGCCCTGTGGCACCCCCCAGCCCTTGGACTGCTGGCCCAGCGCTTCCCCAAGAGACGCGGATTATTCATTTCGCTGCACAGGTCTGCGGGAAATGTCGGCGACTGGTTAGGGCCATTGATCGTCGGAGGCCTGCTGGCCATCGTAGGATGGCGTTGGATCGTAGGAGGCGGCACCCCAGTGCTGCTCTTATTTGCGGTTGTGATCTTTTTTCTACTGCGCAACGTCGGCGGCCCAAAGATTGAGGGAGTCGATTACGGGGCCAAATTCCGGACTCAGATTCGCGATATGCGGGAATCGTTCAAGGGCACCGGCATGTGGTGGATCTTCACCGTGTCCGCCGTCCGAGGCATGGGAGACCGATCATTGCTTTGGGTCATCCCGCTTTACCTTTCCGACCAATTGGAACTTAGCCCCTTTTGGGTCGGGTTCCACGTGGCCTTGCTGGCGGCTCCGGGAATATTCGCCGGGCCTTTATTCGGGGCTTTGTCAGACCGGATCGGAAGAAAGCCGATCATCATCTTAATCATGGCCTCAGCCGTGATCTTTCCGACCACCATGGCATTGGGCCGGGATGGGCCGGGAATGACCGTCTCAGTCCTGTTATTCGGGCTGTTCCTATTTTCAGTGAACTCCCTGACCCAGGCGGCGGCGATCGACGTGGCGGCTGAGAAAGGCCTGGAAGGGACGTTCATCGGACTCATGTGGGGCAGTAACGCCTTCTTCGGAGCTATGGCCTCAATCATTGCCGGCGTCATCGTGGAATACATCGGTTGGCACGCCGCTTTCTACTTCGCGTCCGGGTTGTTCTTCCTGGGGTTTTTATCGTCGCTGGCGCTCCCCGGGGATTTCATCAAGCGGGAACGTCAACCGGCTTAGGGAAGGCTCGGTCTGTCTTTTCCGTGGTCCGCGTGGGAACTGGGTTAGATGCCTGCTTCCAGGGCTTTTTGGTATTGCTCCGGCGTGTTCAGGTCCCATAAGACCGATGGGTCGTTTAGCTCGAACCGTTCAGTGGCACCAGTATGCCGCCTCACAACCGCTTTCAGGCCCTGGGATCCCTCATCGATCTCCGCCAGTTCCGGAAGCAGCTCGGCGGATATAAAGATGGGGTGGCCGCCTTTGCCGCCGTGGGTCGGGATGGTGATCCGGAAAGATGACGCTTGGTGCCGCTCCAGCAACATCCGGACCGTGGCGGCGCTCCGGGGCTGGTCCACGTTCAGCAACAGGACATCAGAGATCGGCTGTCCGCTCAGCGCGGCAACACCGGTTTTGAGCGAGGTGGTCTTACCCTGGAGGTAGTCGTTATTCAACGCCCAACTGGCGCCTTCAACGGCTTCTATGAACGGCTTAAGGCGATCCGCATCGTGGCCAACTACCACCACGACCTGTTGGACGCCGGCGTCCAGAAGCGAACGAAGTTGGTGTTCGAGAAGGGTGGTGTTCCGCCAAGGAAGCAGGGCCTTAAGTTGCCCCATCCGGCTGGACTCTCCGGCGGCTAGGAGTATCGCCCCAATGCCGGGCATGCGCCCGTCCCTAGACTTCGACCGAAGATTCAGTAGTGCGGTCGACGATATCGGCGGCGCGGTCGATGTACCAATCGCCCATCTGCATCTGCCCGCCGTCGCCACCGCGCCGGACCATGATGATCTCAGACATGATGCTAACGGCCAGTTCTTCGGGCTCCAGGGCGCCGATATTCAGACCGATGGGGGCATACACCTCTTTGATGCGCTCCAAGGACACACCCTGCTTCAGCAAACGGCGATAGATCATGATCGTCTTCCGGCGGCTGCCCAGAACTCCGATGTAGCGGGCGCGAGTCTTCAGGGCAGACTCCAGGGCCATGTCGTCGAAGCGGTGGCCTCGGGTTGCGACCACCACGAAAGAGTTCACGTTCAGATCAAGGTGGTCGGTCCATTTGTCGTAGGTTGCGACCACTGTTTCTTCCGCATAGGGGAATCGCTCCGGGTTGGAGAATTCCGGCCGGTCATCCACCAGATAGACCCGGTAGCCCAGGGAATGGGCCAGGTCAGCGGTGGCCTTGCCGACATGCCCGCCGCCCACCATCACGAGAGTCGGGGGCGTGGTGAATCCTTCGACGAAAATCTCGGTGCCGTCGGCCGTACTGAAAGCCTCGTTGCTGCCGACGTCGGCCACTCTCTGGGCAATCTCGATGGCCTGGGCGTCCAATTCGACCGTGCCCAGTGAACCGGTGATGGAGCCGTCGGAGCGCAACAATAGTTTGGCGCCCAGTGAAGGCCCGCCTTCCTTGGCATTGACTACCGTAGCCAGGCTGACCGGCTGGCCGCCGTCGTAGGCTTCCACGATCTCCCCGGCCATAGGGATGAAGTCTTCCGGCGCTCGTAGGGGTTGAAGGTAGAAATACATAGTGCCGCCGCAAACCAGCCCGTCGCGGGCGGCGATGTCCTCGTTCAGGTAGTAATCTTTGAACTCGGGGCCGCCGTTCTGGCGCAGGATCTCTTTGGCCGCGAACCAGATGTCACCCTCGACACAGCCTCCGCCTAAGGTGCCAACCCCGCTGCCGTCCTGCCGTACCAAGAGCATGGCGCCGGCCTTCTGCGGAGTGGAACCTTTCGTCCGCACCACGGTGGCGAGAACACAGGGTTGACCGTCTTGCAGATCGTCGATCGCTCCCTGTATCACTTCTCTCATCTAAATCCTCGCTTATACCTGTTCCAGACTTGGGACCCCGTGTTCATCTTTGGAATCCCGGCGGCTCGTGTATGTACTAGCTTAACAAAACCAGGCGGGTAGGAGCAAATAATCGCAGGCGTTGATACGCGCGAAAACCGGTCCAACCCCGGCCCATCAACGCTGTAACTACAGGCACAATTCAGTTACAATATTATGTCATATGGCAATCGTAGTTATCACCTCCTCCAGCGCCAAGAACGCACGTCTATACGTCGAAGTGATGGAGTCCGCAGGGGCGGCCGTGCGAGTGATCATGCCGGAAGATCACGCAGACGTGGCCACCGAAGAGCTGATGCGCGATGCGGGGGGCCTCCTGCTCACCGGCGGACCAGACGTTGATCCCGCTCTTTACGGCGAGGTGGCTGACCCGGAAGCTGGATTGGAACTGGACCGGGGTCTCGACGACCTGGAATTGCGTATCTTGGAGTACGCCTTGGGCCGTGATATGCCGGTGCTGGCGATCTGCCGGGGCATGCAGTTGTTGAACGTGGCCTTTGGCGGCAAGTTGATACAGGACCTGCCCAACCACAAATCTAAGAAACTCGACGAAAGATGGGAGTCTGCTTCCCACACGATATACCTCGCGCCGGGCGCAAAAGCAGCCCCAGTGATCGGGATGGCGGGGTTCTTCAAAGTGAATAGCCTGCATCATCAAGGGCTGAAAGAGGCGCAACGAGCGCCACGCTTGATGACTACGGCATATGAGGTAGAAGATGGGTTGATTGAGGGGCTTGAGAGCCCGGAACATAGCTGGGTAATCGGGTTGCAGTGTCATCCGGAGCGGCAAGACGAGGTCCCCAAAATGTTCGACAACCTGTTCATAGGTTTGCACGAGCGCGCGGAGAGCTTCATTTCCGAATTCGCCGCTTGATTCAGATCAACCCAGGCGAAACGCAGGCCCGGTAAATCAGGCCAACAATCCCAAGGAAAACCGCGCCGAAATTACCTGGTTATTCCCGTATAAAGAACACAAACTAACATCACCAAAAGTGGACTCTTGAGGAGAATTGACCGATGGTAACATCTAGCCCCGAACAACCAGAGTCAAGACAACGCCCGGTACGCATCGAAGAGGAGATGCGTACTTCATATCTGACCTACGCTATGAGCGTCATAGTCTCCAGGGCGCTTCCCGACGTGCGCGACGGGCTGAAACCGGTTCACCGCCGCATCCTGTACGCGATGCATGACATGGGCATCCGTCCCGGCGGCGCCTATAGGAAGAGCGCCAGGATCGCCGGTGAGGTGCTGGGTAAATTCCATCCCCACGGCGAGGGCTCGGTCTACGATGCCCTGGTCCGGTTAGCCCAGGATTTCTCCCTGCGCTACCCGCTGATTACCGGGCAAGGCAACTTTGGCAGCATCGACGGCGACCCACCTGCGGCCATGCGGTATACGGAAGCCCGGCTGGCCCCGATCGCCGAGGAATTGCTGGCGGATATCGACCAAAACACGGTCGACTTTACTCCAAACTTCGATGACACTATGGGCGAGCCAACCGTACTGCCGGCCCGGCTGCCCAATATGCTGGTCAACGGCGCATCGGGCATCGCCGTGGGTATGGCAACTAACATCCCGCCCCACAACTTGGGCGAGATCTGCGACGCCATCGTGAAGCTGATCGACGATCCGGATACCACCACAGAGCAGTTGATGCGTTCGGTGAAGGGCCCAGATTTCCCGACCGGCGCCAACATCCTTGGACACCAGGGGATCTACGATACATACACCACCGGGCGTGGCCGCATCATCATGGAGGCCACCACCGAGATCGAAGAGATTCCCGGCAGCCGCGACCGGGAACAGATAATCATCACCGAAATCCCCTACCAAGTGAACAAGGCCAACTTGGTAGAGAAGATAGCAACCCTGACCAGAGAAAAAAAACTGGATGGAATCTCCGACATCCGGGACGAGTCAGACCGCCACGGCATGCGAATCGTCATAGAACTGCGCCGCGATGCCCAGGCCTACGTGGTGATGAACAACCTGATGCGCCACACGGCTCTGCGGACGTCTTTCAACTCCATCATGTTGGCTTTGGTGGATGGTCAGCCTCAGGTGCTGCCGCTTAAGCGGTGCCTGGTCCTGTTCATCGAACACCGCCAGGTAGTGGTCCGCCGCCGCTCTGAGTTCCAATTGCAGAAGGCCCAGGAACGCGACCATGTGGTGCAGGGGCTCCTATTGGCCCTTGACCGGATGGACGAGGTAATCCAGATCATCCGTCAATCAGCCGACGTGGAAGCGGCACGGTCGAACCTGATGTCCACCTTGGACCTCAGCGAGGTCCAAGCCCAAGCCATCTTAGAGATGCAGCTTCGCCGTTTGGCCGCGTTGGAACGGGAACGCCTGGAGAAAGAGCACGACGAACTGGTCGCAAAGATCGCTGAGCTGGAAGCTTTGTTGGCCAGCCCGGAATTGGTCTTGGCCGAGATTAAAACTGAGACCCAGGCCCTCAAAAAGTCGTTCGGCAACCCTCGGCGCACGGTGATTCACGACGCCGAACTCGCCGATCAGACCGACGAGTCATTCATCCCCCACGAAGACGCCATCATCACGCTCAGCCAGAAGGGCTACGTGAAACGGGTGCCTTCCGACACATTCCGCACGCAACATCGCGGCGGCAAGGGCGTGATTGGGATGCGGACGAGGGAAGACGATGCGGTGATGGACCTGGTGGTCGTCGACACTCACGACACCTTGTTCTTCTTCACCAACCGGGGCCGGGTATACCCACTGAAGGCATACCAGATCCACGGCGATTCGTCGCGCACCAGCCGGGGAGTCCTGCTGGCCAACATCTTGCCCCTTGACCGGGGAGAGGCGATCCAGGCCATGCTTCTCATAGATAATCCCAGAGACGAGTACCCGCTGCTGTTGGCCACCAAGAAGGGTGAGATAAAGGCCCTGAAAACAGGCGAACTCACTCGGATACGCCCATCCGGTCTCATCGTGTTTGACCTGGAACAGGGCGATGAGTTGGTCTCGGTTGCACAGGTGGGCGAAGCCACAGAGGTGGTCATGGTGACCGAGCAAGGTCAAGCCATCAAGTTCCCGATCACCGGGTTGACCCCCCGCTCACGCACCGCCGGGGGCGTGAGGGGCATCCGGCTCTTGAACAAGGACGAGGTCGTCGCCATGAGCACGGTGACACCCAAGAGCCATCTACTGATCGTCAGCCAAGGGGGCTACGGCAAGAGCACTCCCTTGGCCAGCTACCCGCGCCATTCCCGAGGCGGCCAGGGTGTGCGGACCTTCCGCACCACCGACAAGGCCGGCAAGGTGGCGGCGGCCAGGGTGGTGTCCGAAGATCCCGGCCAACTGATACTCATCATCTCCGCCAAGGCCCAGGTGGTGCGGATCACGCTGGAAGATGTCCGGGTAACCGGCCGGAACACCCAAGGAGTGATCGTCTGGCGCGACCGCGAGCCGGACGACTATGTTGCGTCGATCGCTTGCTTCCAAGAATCGGACACCCAGGAAATCGAGGATGATGCGAGCACGGAAGAAAAGCCGTCCAAAGCAAAGAAAACCACATCCAAGGCCAAAAACGAGGCATCCGCCGAGACCGAAGATGTAGAGGAAACGGCGGAATCCGAGGACGACGGTGAGATCGAGGAGGTCGATGCCGACGACGAATCTGAAGAGACCGGCGTTGACGACGACGCTGAAGAACCCGAGGAGTCCGAGGAGTCCGATACAGAATAAACGGGCTTCTACCTCTGGTAAACCGAAGAGCGCCGTGGTGGCACGGCGCTCTTTTTCATATTTCTCATTGCTGCCGAGGCCATTTGATAACAGGCCAATCAGATGCGGCCAAAACTTGAATAACAGAATTCTATTCGATAACATAACTATATAAATTTGATAGTATAAGTCCGTCAATATCATAAATATTGATGGTAAGTATCACCGAGAGGACCATTAACAATGAAGCTAGTATTCCTGCACGGAGCCGGTAGCTCCAGCCTTTCCTATTACTACCAACTCCGGCACTTCCGCTACTCAAAGGCCATCGACCTTCCCGGACATTCCACCGGCAAAGCCTGCCATGACATCGAAAGTTATCTGGAATGGGTGCGGGGTTTCATCACAGCCCGCCGTTACAAAGATGTGGTCCTTTGCGGGCACGCCATGGGCGGGGCTATCACACTCCTCTACGCCCTGCGGTATCCAGAGGAATTGAAGGGAATCATCCTCATGGGAACTGGCGCCCGGCTGCACGTTCATCCCGACTACCTAGACCGTTGCCGTGAGCCCGGTCCCGATAATTCCAAATGGCTGGCCGGATACATGAAATCGTTCAAACACGTCTCGCCTGACATGCACCCGGTGCTCTCCCAACGGGCGGTGGAACTTGGCCCAGAGGTCCAATTGAATGACCTCTTGGCTTGCGACCGGTTCGACGTCATGGACCAGCTAGGAAAGATCAACCTTCCGACCCAGGTGCTGTGCGGAAGCGATGATGTCATGACCCCGGTCAAATACGCCGATTACTTAACCGAACATATGCAAAACGCCCGGGGAACCGTTATCCCGGGCGCTACTCATTTCGTCCAGATGGAGGAATACAAGAAGGTCAACGAAGAGATCGAACATTTCATGGCAAGCCTGAAATAACGGGCCTGCCACCAGTCAGGACACCCGGCTTAATCAGCGGCCGGGTTATACCAACGGCTGTTGTAGAACATCAAAGGTGCGCCGGACTCGTTCCGGCGCATTTCTTTTACCAGACCAACGTAGATCGTGTGGTCACCGTAAACATGCGAACCCAGCACTTCACAACCGAAGAACACCATTGAGCCGTCCAGCACAGGGGTATTGTCGTCGGACTCCGAGTAGTGATATTCGACGCCACCGGTGCGGTCCTCCGGTTTCTTGGCGAAATAGGCGCCCAGTTCTTGCTGTTCCTGGTTCAGGATATTTACGCCAAACCGGCTCGTATTCTCCATGTAGCCGTGGGTATTGGTGCCGTGGGCGATGCAGACCATGACCGTCGGCGGGTCCAGGCAGATGGATGAGAAAGCGTTGGCCGTCATTGAATGCGGCTCGCCCTCGTCATCCAAGGTCGTGATTACCGTAACGCCCGTGGCGAACTGCCCAAGGGCAGACCTAAACTCGTCTTTGTCCAGCAAATCCATACCTACACTTGAAGTGATTCCGGTGAAATCGCCAATATTATATACGCTCGATTATCGAGGTGCCAACGTGGTTTGTTGCCAGCGATTCCGAAATCATGGGAATGGCTGGAAGCATTCGGCCAGATTTCCGTCTGGCTGGCCTGCGTAGCGCTCGCCGTCGAGCTTGACGACAGCGCCCCGCGGCGCCAGTCCGGAGAACAGTTTCGGATGCGTTAATTCGGCCAACAACTCCACTCCTTCGATGCTCCTTGGGCCGGGCCGGCTGAAATAGGAATGGTCGATCAGATAGACCTCGCCGTTCTTCACCGCAGTAAGCTCCCGCCAACCTTTCTGACCTTCTAGCCAGGGCACTTCCCGCAGGTTTCGGGCAAGATCGGACGAACATAGGTCGATGAAAAGCTTGTCAGTGTCGTACTGACGGACCTCGTCCCAGTCCAGCCTTTTTGCATTGCAGCCTGGCGCGAACATATCCTGGTTCCCGCCAGACAAGCTCAGCATATCCGGGATCCAATGGCCGCCGACGACCAGTGGGTTGATCCCTTCGAGCGAGAACACCCTGGGCCGGTCCGACGCAGGCGGAAGTTTTTCTTGGACTGACCGGACCCGCCGGCGCATGCCGGCAACCATCTGAGCCGCCGTTGCTTCGGCGTCACAGGCCCGGCCCACCTGCAGTATTGAGTCCAACACACCCTCAAAAGTCCTTGGCTGAAGCACTACGACCTCTGGTTGGACCGACATCCCAGTTACGACTCCCGTCACCTGGCCGGCATCCACCTCGCAAACGTGGCAGAGGTCCTGGGTCAAGATCACATCCGGAGACTCCCTCACCAGCCACTCTTGGTCCAGTTCGAATGGGTTTTCGCCACGCGTTAGCAAGTCGTTCATGACGGCCTCAACTTCTTCGCTGGAGAGGACTGATGGATCAACCCTGCTGCGGCTGACCACGGGCTTGGTTCGGGCTTCGGCCGGAAAATCGCACAGGTCCGAAACACCCGCGATCTGGTCGCCCAGTCCTAGGGCAAACAATATCTCGGTCCCGCTGGGTAGCAATGAACAGATCTTCATACCGTAAAAACGTCCTAAGTCTGCTTTGGTTCTTCGTCGATGAAACTCGTTCGGCCAGCAGAGGTTTCAGGTGTGGAAGCTGATGTATTATAGACCTCGGTCAAGCGTCATGGCAGATTCCTCGACGAGCGCCACGCCAAACGATCATTCCACGCCCCAAGTAGATCTGAAACCAGGCGGACGCCTAGAATGGCCCAAGGCGCATGAGTTGAGAAATGGAGCCAATGGGACCTACTGAAGCTGAATTCCTTCAGCTTCGGGATAACCGGCTTCATCTTCGCCATGGATACGGTGGTCCTTCCGGTCATCGTACTGACGGTGGCGCCCGAAGGGTTCAAGAACACCTATCTGGCCGTTCTCGGTATCAGCGGCCTGCTTATGGCCGCCATGGTCCAACCCACCATTGGCCGCATCAGCGACCGGTACCAGTCCCGTCTCGGCCGCAGAGTCCCTTTCATCCTCTGGGGAGCCACGTTTGCCGCCATCGGCCTGATCGGTATCCGGTTGGCGCCCAACTTCGGTGTTCTATTCGCAGTCTGGATATTCATCCAGGCCAATGTGAACATCGCTTATGGGCCCGGTCTGGCGTTGATCCGAGACTGCGTTCCGCTGGACCGCATCGGCATGGCCTCGTCCATGAAGATCTTGTCCGACGCCATCGGAGCGGCGGTGATGATCGCCATCGCCGGAGCTCTGATCGGAAAGACTGGGTCATCAATCGACTGGGAATGGCTCACGCTCGGGATACTGGCTTTTCTGCTGATGGTCGGCATCTCCGTCACGACGGTCCAGGTATCCCGCCGAGAGTTAAACACCCCGCTGAACGCTCAGCGGCGCGATATAGAATCGTCATTCCGTTCGGCGTTAAACCCCCAATTAGGCCTATTTTTGATCTCCCGGCTGGTCATGATCATGGCCATATCGTCTTTCCAGACCTACGGGTTGTTCTTCCTTAGGGATTCTGTGGGCTTGGACGATCCTGCCGCGGCGTTGGGACGAATGATACTGGTGATCGCGGGGGCTTTGGCCATCGCGGTATATCTCGCCGGTCTGGTGTCAGACCGCCTCGGCCGAAAGCCGGTGGTCATGGTGGGCGCTATCGGAGCGGCGCTCAGCACTATGTGGATGCTCACCGCCTCCAACTCCACGGAGGTGTTGATCATCGCCAGCGTGATCGGCGCTTCCATCGGCGTCTTGCAGAGCGCCAACTGGGCTTTGGCCAACGAACTGGCCGATGAAGCCCAGGCAGGACTGCACATGGGAATCGTTAACCTGGCGACC
>Ga0208113_1001264_pt1 | contig 12196 bp, 9 predicted proteins | sample Knorr_S7_td_NADW_FD_185598 | JGI IMG/M metagenome (GOLD analysis project Ga0208113, IMG submission 185598) | Marine microbial communities from Southern Atlantic Ocean transect - Knorr_S7_td_NADW_ad_2505m_LV_A (SPAdes) (version 2) | ecosystem: Environmental > Aquatic > Marine > Oceanic | place...
GGCGATTGACCCGCAATCAGACACCCTTCGTGATGGCTAACGCCCCAGGCCCGGTTAAAATGACCGTGCCCAGCCCCAGTCAATTCCCGGCCATCAGCTTCCAAGCGGGCATCACCGACCAGTTCTACCCGACCCGGTCCGACCTGCTGACCGATCTGGCGGGGATCATAAAGGCAGAAGTCGCCGCTTTAGCCGCCGACGGTGTGGCCTACATCCAACTCGACGCCCCCCGGTATAGCTACTACGTGGATGCCAAGTGGCGGGAGCATCTACGGGGATTGGGCGAAGACCCTGACAAGATGTTCGACGAGGCCGTGGCCGCCGATAATCACTGCGTGGCAAGGATCGGGAAAGATGGGCCGACCGTGGCCCTGCACATCTGCCGGGGCAACAACGAGAGCAAATGGTATGCCGAGGGCGGGTACGAGCCCATCGCCGAAAAGCTGTTCGGCACCCTTAACGTCGATAGGTTTCTGTTGGAGTACGACACGGACCGGGCAGGGACTTTCGAACCCCTCCGCTTCGTCCCGCCGGGCAAAGACGTTGTCCTGGGCTTGATCAGCACCAAGTTGCCCCAGCCCGAATCCCAAGATGACCTGCTCCGCCGCATCGAGGAAGCGTCCCAATACGTCCCCTTGGAGAACCTATCCCTCAGTCCCCAATGCGGATTCGCCTCCACCGCCGCAGGCAACCTCCTCACTGAGGACGAGCAGTGGCGAAAGCTGGAGCTGGTGGTGGAAACTGCCCGTAAAGTTTGGGGGTGAGGGGATAGCGAAAAACATTAATACTGAGGAGAAGATATGAGTATCCATAGAATGTATACCGGTTACGACGGCCAGAGCCACATTGAAGAATTGCAGCCCGACGACCCCAAGTTGGAATCCCTGGGAAGAGTGTCCGGTTGCTCTCTCCAGATAACCGAGGCGGGCGAGTTTTCGGATTTCCATCCGGCGCCCCGCCGCCGTTGGTTGACCATCTTGAGCGGTCAGATCGACATCGAGCTTGCCGACGGTAGCGTCCACAGCTTTGGACCCGAGTCGCTGCGGCTCTGGGAGGACCTGACTGGCAAGGGACATCGGACCAGGTTCCCTGTTCCCACGGTGACCGTGGCCATGCCGGTGCCGGATTAATTTAACGGCAAGGCGGGTTGAGCGGCTGACTTTGGGTCCAAATTTAGGGAGAAAGGTCTAAGGATGAAACAGAGCACATCCAAGATACTCACCACCCATACCGGCAGCCTGCCCAGGAGCGGCAGCGTCGCGGGTTTGTTGGAGACCAGAGACAGCCAAGGCCAGGTGGACCCGCAGGCGTTTGAGTCCGGAGCGGACGAAGCGGTGACCGAAGTCGTGAACCGGCAAGTAGCTATCGGGCTGGATGTCATCAACGACGGGGAGCAGAGCAAGCCCAGCTACGCTACCTATGTGAAAGACCGCTTCACCGGTTTCTCGGGCCGGGCTTCAGAGCCGCCTAGGGTACGGTTGGACGATGTTGATTTTCCGGAATGGGCGGCAAACTACATTGGCCCCTCCTCCACTGTCGTGCACCGGCCGGCCTGCAACGGACCCATCGCCTGGAGCGACTGGCCTGCCGTGGAGCGGGACCTGGACCGGCTAAAGAAGGCCACTCAGGGTAATGACGAGCAGGAAGTCTTCATGACTGCCGCCTCGCCTGGGGTGATCGCCAGGTTCCTTCCCAACCAGTTCTACGACAGTGAAGAGGCCTATTTATACGCCTTGGCCGACGTAATGAAGGACGAGTACAACGCCGTCGTAAATGCCGGCTTTCTTCTCCAGATCGACTGCCCTGACCTGGCCTCCAGCCGAAACACCCAATTCGGCCACCTGACAATCGACGAGTTCAAAAAGATCGTGGAACTGCACGTGGAGGTGCTGAACCATGCCCTGGATGGTCTGCCGCCGGAAAAGCTGCGGATGCACCTGTGCTGGGGCAACTTCGAAGGCCCCCATGTCCATGACGTGCCCTTCAGGGACATCGTTGACATAGTTCTCAAGGCCCGTCCCGCCGGGCTCTCTTTTGAGGGCGCCAATCCTCGTCACGAACACGAGTGGAAGATTTGGCAAGAGGTGAAGCTACCCAACGGCAAGGTGCTCATTCCAGGGGTATTGGACTCGACCACCAATTTTATCGAGCATCCGGAGTTGGTTGCTGATAGGATAGTCCGCTATGCCGAAACCGTGGGTCGGGAGAACGTAATCGCCGGGTCGGACTGCGGTTACGGGACGTTTATTCTGTCCCGAAGGGTCGACGCTAATATTGCCTGGGCCAAGCTCCAGGCCCTGGTGGAAGGAGCTAAGCTGGCGACCAGCCGGCTGTTCCACTAATGGTGCCGCCGGTGACTGGGATACCGTTGAATTGATGATGGCTTGCCATTATAATTCTCACCAAATAAACGATTCGTACCTAAAGCGGTTAATGCTTAGGCGGTTAATGCTTAGAATGTTCATCCGCAGGAAAGGAGTCTGTTAATGGCAAACACAAAAGACCTAGCGATGATTGCTCACCTGCTGCGCCGGGCTGGATTTGGCGCGACGCGGGACGAGTTGGAGAGATACGCGGAGCAAGGCTACGATGCCACCGTGGAGGAGCTCATTAATCCTCCCGCGGACAAGTCTGCGGGAAAGACCGCCCTGCTCGTTCGCTACAACCCCAGTTGTCTGTTGCCTGGGGGAGTCACGGTTCCAGGCCAATACAACTGGATGTACCACATGATTACCACCCAGCGCCCGCTGGAAGAGAAGATGTCCCTGTTCTGGCACCATGTTTTCGCCACCGCCAACTCCAAGCTGGACGGCGCCGACCAATTGGTTGAGCAGATCGTATTGTTCCGGAAGATAGGCATGGGCAGCTACCGGGACATCCTGCTGGAAGTGGCCAAAGACCCCACCATGATTTTCTGGCTGGATAACAACGAGAACCACCGCTACGCCGTCAACGAGAACTGGGGCCGGGAGCTCCTGGAACTGTTCTCAATGGGTGTCAGCAACTACACCGAAGTAGACGTTAGAGAGGCATCCCGGGCCTTCACCGGTTGGAACATCGAACCTAGACTGCCCCGCCAGCCTTACTGGCGCTTCCCCTGGAAGTTCGAGTACCGGGCCGAGGACCATGATGAGGGAGAGAAGACCTTCCTGGGCCGCACCGGTAACTTCAACGGCGAGGATATCATCAACATCATTCTGGAAGAGCCCGCCACGGCCCGGTTCATCTGCCGTCATCTGTACAACTTCTTCGTCGCCGACGACGTACAGGTACCCGCGTGGACCATTGAGCCCGCTCGAGACGAGGATGCTCTCGAGATGATGATCAACTCGTTCGTTGAGTCGGGCTACGAGATGAAGGCCGTTCTTCGCACCATATTCACCTCCGATTTCTTCAAGAACGCCCAATTCGCCAAGATCAAGAGCCCGGCCGAAGTGGTTGCCGGGACTCTACGTCTCACCGAGTCCAACATGTTCCCCGGCCCGGACCTGCCCGACATCGGGCCTCAGGCCGCCTACATGGGCCAGGACCTGCTGAACCCGCCCAGCGTGGAGGGTTGGTACACCGGCCAAGAGTGGATCAACAGTGGATCGCTGCTGGCCAGAATCAACTTCGTGGCCGACCATGTCGCCGACACCAGCTTGCCCGGCGTGCAGAACATCATCGGGTACATGAAGTCCGACGGTGTGACCACGCCCGACGACTTCGTGAATTCGGCCTTGACCCACATGGGTTATCTAGAAGTGGGGTCGGAAACCCGCCAGCAACTCTTGGACTACGCTCAGTCTGAAGGCAACTTGGATTGGAACGACGATAAGGTGGGTTCCCGCGTCGGCGAGATGCTGGCTCTGGTGGGTGCCACCACCGAGTACCAGTTTGGCTAATAACCTTTGGACTGAGATGAACGGCCAAAAATTTGAGGAGAACGAAAAATGCCACTCGACACAGTAGCTGCCGGGCGTGCCTGGACATATAGCCACAACATCGGTCGCAGGGCCACCGCAGGCATGGGCTTCAATTGGCCCATAGCCATGGCCGTGGGGAAAGACGGCGTAATGTTCGTGGCCAACCGCACTCCGCATATCAGTAAATTTACTATTGACCAGGAGTTCATCCACGAATTCGGCCGTACCGGAGAGTTTGAGTTCCTATCCGGGTTGGCATTGGACAAAGACCAGAATCTTTACGCTTCCGACGAGTGGAAGAACCAAATCACGGTCTTCGACAACGACGGCAACGTCCTGCGTACCTGGGGCGAGGAAGGCGACGAACCCGGCCAACTGAATGGTTCCACCGGTCTAACCTTCGATGCCGACGATAACCTGTGGGTGGTCAATGGCTTGAACAGCCGCATCCAGAAGTTCAGCAAGGATGGCGAGTACATCAGCGGATTCGGCGTCAAAGGCGACGGCCCCGGCGAGTTGGACATGCCCTGGGGCATAACTCTCGACAACAACGGCGATGTCTACGTCGCCGACTGGAACAACCATCGGGTGCAAAAATTCAGTCCCGACGGCGGCCACCTGCTCACGTTCGGTTCAGGCCGGACCACCGGAGTAGCCAACGATGGGAGTACTCCCTACATGCATGCCTTGGTCCATGATATCGGCGTCCCTCCCAACGACCTGAACCACCCCGCCGACGTGGCGGTGGACGGTGACGGAGACGTCTACGTGGCTGACTGGATGAACGAAAGGGTCGTCATCTTCGATGCCGAAGGCAAGACCCTGGCCACGTTGCGAGGGGACGCCCACGAGATTTCCAAGTGGGCCGCGATGGGGTTGGACGCCAACCCGGACATGCGCCGGCGGCACCGTCTGGCTAAGAACCCGGAGGTGAAGCAGTACTTCCGCATGCCCAGTTACTGCGCCTTCGATCAAGAGAACAATCGTCTACTGGTTTGCGACACCATGCGGCACCGCATACAGATCTACCAGAAGGAAGACGGCTACCAGGACCCTCAATTCAATCTGTAAAGCCAGTCGGCCCGGTACGAAACCGGCGTTCAAATAACCGGCAAGGAGTAATGGCATGGCAGTGCAAGATAAGCTGAGCGTTGAAGAACTGAAACAGTATTACAACTCGTCCGACGAGATCAGGCTCAGCCCTGGTTGGGTCGGCAGAGAGCACGGGAAGGCGCCGGAACTTGCGCCCTTCATGTGGCGCTGGTCCGATGTAGAACCCCTGGTGCTGAAGAGCGGCGAGATTGTTACCCCGGACCGGGATGTGGAACGCCGGACCATGCGTCTGGCCACACCTGGACTCGATCGCGGCACCACCCACACCATGATTGCCGCGCTGCAACTGCTACTCCCCGGCGAGACCGCTCCCTCCCATCGCCACACCCCAACCGCCATCCGGTGGATCCTGAAAGGGGAAGGGGCCTACACCACCGTGGAAGGCGACAAGTGCTGGATGGAGCCAGGGGACCTAGTCCTGACCCCGTCTTGGACCTGGCACGACCACACCAACGAAGGCAACCAGCCAATGATTTGGCTAGACGGCCTGGACGTGCCCTTAGTGGGGTATTTGAAGGCCAACTTCTACGAGCAGTTCCCGGAAGACACTCAGCCCGTTAACGGTACCGGAGATTCGATTAAAAAGTTCGCTTCGGGCACTCTGAGGCCTACCTGGGAACAGCCGGACCTCGCTTATTCTCCTTTGCTGCACTACAAGTGGGACAAGACCTACGAAGCGCTACAGAATCTGTCCGAGCTTGGCTCCGATCCTTTTGACGACGTGGCCATGGAGTACAGCGACCCCACGACCGGCGGTCCGGTCCTAAAAACGATGACTTGTTGGGTGCAGTTGATCCGGCCCGGTGTGCGTACCAAGGCCCACCGCCATACCAGCAGCAAGGTCTACCAAGTGTTCAAAGGTGAGGGTTACAGCGTGATCGACGGCCAGCGGTTCGACTGGACGGAGGGCGACTTCCTGGTGGTTCCGTCCTGGGCCTGGCACGAGCATGCCGCCGCCGACGGCAAAGAGGCCATCCTGTTCTCCATTCAGGACACCCCCATCATGAGATCGATGGCCCTCTATCGGGAAGAGCCCTATGTCGAGCATGGTGGAAATCAACCGGTCACCAGCCGTTTCTTGGTGGGAACACCGGCATAACCGCAGATCTCCTCAAAAATTTGTTCACGGCACAAAGCGGCCGGCATGGGGTCTTCCCGTGGCCGGCCGTTTGTTCTTCTATTCTCCCAAGATCGGTTGACCGGGAGCAGGAGGTTAACAACGTGGGAAAGCTACAGTTTGGGCTCTGGGACTCCTTCGGCGTGAACGAAATGGCCCGGTCTCCGGTGGCCGCCGACATCTACGAGGACCACATCCGCCAGGTGCAAGTCGCGGAACAACTGGGGTACAACTCTTATTTCATCATCGAGCATCAGAACTCCCACGTGGGCCAGATTACCGCGCCCAGCGTGTATCTGGCTGCCGTAGCCCAGCACACCAGCGTCATCCGGATCGGGACCATGATCTACCAGCTTCCCCTGCACAACCCCATGCGCCTGGCCGAAGAAGCCGCCATGCTGGATCACCTGTCCCGGGGCCGCTTGGACTTCGGCGCTGGCCTGGGTACCCACGAACATGAATTCATGCGCTGGAATACCCCCTTTGAAGAGCGCCGGGAGATGGGTAACGAGTCGTTGGAGATTATTCTGAAAGCCTGGACCCAGGATACGGTCACTTATGACGGGAAATACTGGCAGCTTGATGAAGCCCTTCCCTTTCCCAAGCCTTACCAAATGCCCCATCCCCCCGTTTGGTATGCCGCCCATAGCACCACGTCCCTGGAGTACGCCGCCAAGCAAAACTTCCACGTCTCTCAAAACCTGGACGTTGACGAGGTGATTGCTGAAAAATTCGACCTATACCGGGAGGCGTGGAAACAGTGCAAGCACGCCGGTCCGATGCCGCAAGCATTTCTGATGCGTCCGGTCCATGTCGCCGAAACCGATGAAAAAGCCAGAACCGAAGCTGAGCCGCGGATTCTTGAGGCCGACAGCCTGGGGAGCCGGGACATAGCCCAGACACGCATCGGCTTCCGGGGAAATACGGATACCGCCACCCGCAGTGACCGCGCCCGGGGTTCCGCCGAGCAGCGAAATTCCTACGACTGGCGGATAGAGAACGGCTTGGCTATCGTGGGCAGCCCGGAAACCGTGCGGCGAAAGCTGGAGAAAGACCTGAAGGTGTTCGGCTACGACGTATTCTGCGCCAACCATCAGATAGGCACGATGCCCTTCGATCAGGTCTCTAGCTCGTTGAAGCTTTTCGGTGAAGAGGTGATTCCCGCTTTCTCCTAATCGCCGTCCAGGAAATCGCCAAATATTGTCTTACCGGTAGCCGCAGAGTAGTATATTGTCCGAATACTAGGCTGAATTCAAGGAGGCCGCCTGATGTCCAGAGTAACGACCATCCACCATGTCAACCTGCAGATCAGTGACAGGGAGCAGACCAGGGAGTGGTACGAGAAGGTGCTGGGAGCGGAGTTTCTGGACCGCAGCCCAGCACTCAATAAGGGTCAGCTACAACTCCGTTTGGGAAATGCGGAAATCCACACCAATGACACCAAAGAACCGGTCCGGGTTCCCGGGGTGCATTTCGCTGTCGAGATAGACGATTGGGATGAAATGATCGCCCATCTGGATAATCTGGGAATCTTTTACTCCAAGGTACAGAGACAAGCTCCGGGCGCGGAGAAGTCCTGGGGGATCCGGGACTATACCGGCAACCACTACAGCTACATACGCGACCCCGACGGGAATACCATCGAGATGGTCCACCATCCTCTGGGCATCGAAGACTCCGTCGGCAAGAAAGTAGACCTGCACCACGACGCCGATAGCCTAACCTGGACCAAACGGCCTGAATTCGACCCGGCGGGGTAGGCTCTCACCCCCTGCCTTCTCCTTTACGGAGCGGACCAATCCCTTCCCCCCCGATGGGGGAAGGTTAGGATGGGGGCGACTGGCTGTACCATCAAACCAGGCTGACTGAGCCTTAGAGTTAACATAAGCGACAAGTTTTTCTCCACAATGCGATGTAGGCACGCTGTCTACGTCGCGTAACCATTCAACCGGCAGGAGATGTTGGTCATGGCGACAATTCAGCACGTTATGCGGGACGACCTGAAGGAGTTATCGCCTGAAGAGTTGTACCGGGTCTACATGGAGAAACAGGTTAACTTCGGTATGGTAGCCGAGGCCATGGATCAGCGCCGCCAGCAGAACCGGCTCCACGTTCCGGCCGAGGAAGCTAACGTGGCCGGCGCCGGCCCCGGCCAGCGCATCATCGTGGGGCCGGAATTAGGGTTCAACATCCACAACCTTCACGTTTTCACCTCGGGCCGGGACGGCCGTTCTGACCGGTACCACACCCACGGCGACGCGCTGAAATACTACGTCCAGGGCAGCGGCTTCGAGGAGATCGGCGACGAAAAATTCGAAGTTAAAGTGGGGGATTTCTGCCACGTCCCCGCCAACGTGTGGCACGGCACGATAAACCCTAACCCGGAACCACTGGTTTTTCTGGCCGCTCAGCAATTTCCCGGCACCTACCGCCAAGTCACCACTCCGTTCATCCGCTTGGAGTACCCAGATAAGCCTCCTGAAGTAAAGGACCTGTCGCTGGAAGAGCTGGGCAAATTGGACCCCCGGCTGCTGTACCTCAGGTATATAGAAGAGCAGTTGGAGTTTGGCAAGGTAGCCTTGGAGATGCAGCGCCGACGGGAGCAAAAGCGGCTCTTCTTGCCGGCCTCGGAAGTTCCCCTGATGGAGTGGGGGCCCGGCCGCCATCACATCATGTCGCCTGAACTGGGGTTCGATATCTACTCCTTCAACCTGTTCATGGAGCATGTCGCTCCCCGCACGGAGCATGGACAGGCCCAAACCTCCGGCGATGCCATCCGCTATTACCTGTCCGGCCGGGGTGTTGAGGTCATCGGAGACCAGCGAATCGAAGTAAAAGAAGGGGATTTCACCTGCATTCCAGCGGGAAGCAGGCACGAGACCCTAAATCCTTACACCGAGCCGATGCGCTTCCTGTGCTGGCAGCAGATTCCCGGCACCTACCTGCAGGTCCACACGCCCTACCTCCCGGCCTAGCGGAGCGATCAATGGCACAGCAGCCGTATATCGGCTCTCCCGTCCTTCGCAAAGAAGACTTGCGGTTCCTGACGGGGACGGCCCGCTATGTCGATGACGTGAAGCTGCCCCATATGCTCCACGCGGCCATTCTGCGTAGTCCCCACGCCCATGCCCGCCTATTATCCATAGACCCTTCCGCCGCTCTGGAGATGGAAGGCGTTGAGGCCGTTTTCACCTTTCAGGACATCGTGCAGACCGTAGAGCCGCGTCCCATTCCCATGCGCCGGGGCTCTTACTCCGGGCTGGAGCGGTTCCTGCAATATCCGCTGGCGGGAGAGAAGGTTCGATACGTTGGAGAGCCGGTGGCGGTGGTGGTGGCGGAGAGCCGTTACCTGGCCGAGGACGCATTGGACGCCATCGAGGTGAAGTACGAGCCCCTTCCGGCCATCGTCGATGTCTGGGGGTCAAAAAGAGGCGACGTGCTTCTGTTCGAGGAACACGGCACCAACCTAGCCCTGGAGTTCGAGGGGTCGTTGGGGGACGCGGATGGCGCGTTCGCCGAAGCGGAGTACACCCGCAAAGAGGAATTTCGCTGCCACCGGCACACCGGAAACCCCCTGGAGACTCGGGGTCTGGTGGCGTCCTTCGCCGCCGGGACCGGCGACATGACCGTGTGGGGCGAGACCAAGGTAGCCCACTTCAACCGGGGGGTATTGGCCTCGCTTTTGCAGATGCCGGAACACCGTATCCACTTCGTTGAACCCGACGTTGGCGGAGGTTTCGGGATCCGCGGCGAGTTCTACCCGGAGAACTTCATCGTTCCTTTCTGCTCCATGAAACTGGGCCGCCCAGTCAAGTGGATCGAAGACCGCATGGAGCACCTGATCGCCGCCAACCACTCCCGGGAGCATGTATGTCAGTTGGAGATTGCCGCCAACAGTGATGGCGTCATCCTGGGAATGCGGGCGGAGATTTACGGCGCGCTGGGGGGCTACGTGCGGACCCACGGCGCCAGCGTGCCCATTGGCGTTGGGGCCATGCTCATGGGCCCCTACCACATTCCTAACTACCGGTGGCGGATAGAGAGCCTGCTGACCAACAAAGTGGGAATGGGCACCTTTAGCGCTCCCGGCCGCTATGAGTCGTGCTTCTTCCGGGAGCGGATGCTGGATATGGTGGCCGCCGATCTGGGTATCGACCCGGTGGAATTAAGATTGAAAAACCTGATCCCGGCTTCGGCCATGCCCTATCAGGTCGGTGTCACCCGGCCCGGCTCGTCGCCCATGGTCTACGACAGCGGTGACTACCAAGCGGTGCTGGAAAAAGCCCTGGAGCTGATCGACTATCGCGAGATCAAATCCGTCCAGGGTCAGCTAAAGGACGGGACGTACCACGGCGTCGGCATCGCCTGTTTCGTTAAGAGCACCGGCGGTGGGGTGCCCTACGAAGGCGCGCGGATCGTCGTGAGCGGGGCAGACGAGGTAGCCGTTTACCTGGGTATCGCCACCATGGGGCAAGGGCACGAAACGACCATGGCCCAGATTTGCGCCCAGGGGCTGGGAGTGCCTATCGAATACGTGTCGGTGTACCATGGAAGCACCGACCTGATGCCCTACGGAGGTGGCACCCACGCCAGCCGAGGCACCATCATGGCCGGGAACGCCGTTTTCAAGGCGGCCCAGGAATTGCGGCAAAAGATACTGGGCATCAGCGGTGCGTATCTGCACGTTGACCCCGATGACCTGGAATTTTCCCTGGGCAAAGTGCATGGCAAGTTTGATCCTGAAGGCGAACCTCGCTTGGACTTGGGACAGGTGCTGGAGCTGGCCAGCCCGTCCAGCCGGTACAACCAAGGGGAGATGGGGTTGGACGTAACGAGCTACTTCAGGTCCGATATGGAGTGCTTTCCCTGTGGAGCGCACGCGGTGCACCTTACGGTCGATCCGGAGACGGGAAAGATCAAGATAGGCCGTTACGTGGTTGCTGAGGACGTGGGGCACGTGATAAACCCCATGATATTGACGGGGCAGATTGTCGGAGCGGCTGCCCAGGGCATCGGGGCGACCATATTGGAAGAGTTGGTTTACGACGAGGGCGGACAGCCCCTGGCGGGAAGTCTCATGGACTACCTGCTACCCACCAGCAGGGACATCCCCCCGATCGAGAGCGCGGTGGTGGACTTGGCGCCGTCGCCGCTGAACCCCTTGGGTGTCAAAGGCGCCGGCGAGATCGGCATCGTAGCCACCGGGGCCGCACTGTCCAACGCCGTGTCCCAGGCACTCTCGTCACTGGGGGTCCAAGTGCGCGAATTGCCCCTCAGCCCCGACAGGTTAGCGGAATTGATCCGGGACAGCCATCCGGCTGAGTAGAAGACTCCCGGCGGAGGAAACAACTCTCACCTGTATCCCCCTTTTACGAAAGGGGGATACAGGTGGATTTACCCCGATTACAGGCACCGCGTATGAACAGTGATTCTAGCAACAATCGAGGCCACTCATGGCATCAAATCAGCAAACCCAAATGATTGGGGCGGCGGTAAAGCGGAAAGAAGACCCCAGGTTGCTCATGGGCGACAGTATGTATACTGGCGACGTGGACCTCAAAGGCATGGTCCACATGGCGGTGCTGCGCAGTCCCCATGGCCACGCCCGCATCCGGAATATTGATGTTTCCCAAGCAAGGTCTCACCCGCAAGTGCTGGCCGTCCTGACCGGTGAAGAAGTAAAGGAGCAATGCCAATCTCAATTCCTGCTATTTGCCGTGAAAGAAGAGACTCGCACTCGCAGCCGGTGGCCCATGGCGGTGGAAACGGCAAAGTATGTGGGTGAGCCCGTAGCCGTGGTGGTTGCCGCCAGCGCTACTGCCGCGGCTGACGCCCTAGAGTTGATCGAAGTAGACTACGAGCCGCTTCCCGCCGTGATCGATATAGAGGCGGCGGCCCGGGGTGACTCTCCACTGGTCCACGAGGACCTGGGCACAAACCTGAGCGTCGAAACATTTGGGATCGCCGGTGACCCCGAAGGCGCATTCCGGGATGCCAGCGGAGTGGTGTCGGTGCGATTGGCCGAGCCTCGCCTGGTGCCCAGTCCCATGGAGTCGAGAGC
>Ga0208113_1001268_pt1 | contig 12169 bp, 10 predicted proteins | sample Knorr_S7_td_NADW_FD_185598 | JGI IMG/M metagenome (GOLD analysis project Ga0208113, IMG submission 185598) | Marine microbial communities from Southern Atlantic Ocean transect - Knorr_S7_td_NADW_ad_2505m_LV_A (SPAdes) (version 2) | ecosystem: Environmental > Aquatic > Marine > Oceanic | place...
GACGCTTTTTCCGGCAAGTTTCGATTTCCCTAAAGGCCGCTTTAGGATTTTGGGCTCCACTGGGGATACGAACCGAGGACTCGCAGCATACTGATCGGTTCGGACAACGCAGCCAGCGCATCTTTCATGGGAGATTCCTCCCGGTGTCCTCCGCAATCCATCAGGAAGATGTATTCGCCCAGATATTGCTTGGTGGGCCGTGATTCAATCTTGAAGAGATTGATTTTCCGTTCCCCGAACTCTTTCAAGACCCTGTAGAGCAGTCCTGGCTCGTCGTCATCAAACGTAAAAGCCATGGACGTCTTGTCCTTCCCGGTGGGCGCGTGGTCCGACAGACCCAAAACGGCGAACCGGGTTTCGTTGGACGCCACATCCTGAATGCCCCGGTCCAGTACATCCACGTCGTTCAATTCTGATGCACGGCGCGGTGCGATGGCCGCCGCCGGAACGGTGCTGGCAAACGAGTCGGATACCGCCAATACAGTGCTGAGGGAAGCCATCTGTTCGGCTTGGGGATAGTTCTTCTCGAGATACACCCGGCACTGGGACAAAGCCTGGGGGTGAGAGTAGATCACCTTGATCTCGGACGGCACGGTCCCGGGTTTGGCCATCAGGTAATGCTCAATGGGGACCACCACCTCGCCCTTGATGAACAAACTAGGCTGGCTAATCAGCAGGTCTAGAGTGAAAGTCACCGAGCCTTCTAGGCTGTTTTCGATGGGGACAACAGCCTCATCCAATTCACCGGTGGCGACCGCCTCGCCGACGGCGGTGATCGTTGGGTAAGGGCGAAGTTCGGCCGAAGAGTCGTACAGGATGCAGGCTTCTTCAGTGTAGGTGCCGGACGGGCCCAAGAATCCCAAGGATTGGGCCATGGCTACACGCCTGTCAGGATGTCGTAGAGAATCTGTTCTTCGCCCTCAGGCACGACCGCCACCAGTTCATCCTCGGGTCCCACCACTGACCGGCCCGTGGGCAGAGTGGCCCCGCCTTTCTTGACCATCAGCGTTATGAAACTGTTGGGGGGAAGCTCGATCTCATTTAGCGGCTTGCCGATGATGTTGGCGTCTTCAGGTATGGAAACGCTGACCAGTTCCATGCCGGGTACGCGCAGGTTCATGAGGTGCACCAACGGTCTTCCCGGGACCCCTTCCTCTAGGCTGGCCAACACCAGATGGGTGGAGTTCACCACCACATCGACACCGACCTCATGAAAGATAGGCTCGTTTTTGGGATCTTTGATCAAGGCCATGGTCCGGGGAACCTGAAAGATGTGCTTGGTCATCTGTGAGATGACCAGGTTGGTGGCGTCAGCGCCAGTCAGACTAACGACAACGTCGGCCCGGGCGACGCCGGCGCGTTTCAGAGTGGCCTCGTCCGTGCCGTCGCCCAGCAGCGCCACGCTGCCCAATTCCTCGTTCAGGAGTTGAAAGCGCTCTGGGCTCTTCTCGACGACGACCACCTCGTGTCCACCGGCGATCAAAGCCTTGGACAGGTGGTAGCCGGACTCGCTGCAACCAACGATCACTACGTACATCTAGTTCTTAGGACTATCCTTCTATGGCCTGGCGGACATCCTGCAGCAGACCGAATGAATAGCCTACCACTTCCAGGCCCAGGGCTGCATACATGACCTGTAGTTGGGGGTTGCCCAGATGGCAGACGACTTTAGGGACGTTAAATATGTGCTTGGCGATCTGGGCGACCAGGATGTTTTGATGATCGTCGGCGGACATCGCCAGAAAAACATCGGCATGGTCGATGCCACCCTCTTGGAGGTAGTCCTGCATCATGGGTTCTGCGGTAAGCACAACGCGGACCCCAGGGTGGGTGGCCACGCTTTCAAGGCAGTCCCGCTCATCGCCTAACACCGTGATATCGTTGCCTTCTCCGGCGAGATCGCCCACCAGGCTGGTGCTGAGCCGGTTACAACCGAAAATCAATACCCGCATGGTCTAATCTCTAGGGAAGATGGGAGACGGGGCCTGTTCCCGCCAGAACATCACCTGGCATGAGGCGTTGTGAAAGATATAAGACGCCGTGGTGCCAAAGGTACACGACCCGAACCAGCGGTTGTAGGGTACGCCTACGATCAGCAGGTCCATGAACCGGTCTTCGGATTCCAGGACTATCGCGGGTCCGGCCTGCCTCGCCCGTAAGAACCGGGCTTGGAGGCCTTTGTACTTCTCTTCTGAGGCGATAGCCTCGATGCGGGCCAGGATCTCTTCGCCTTTGTTGATGTCTTCGGAAATCTCAGATTCCAAGGACAGTTCCAGCGGGACCTCGATCACGTAGACCGCATGAAGTTCCGTTTTGGATTCCCGCGCCATCTGGCAGGCCAACCGGAATGTGCGTTCACTGTATGACTTGCCGTTTACCGGCACCAAGAGCCGTTTTGCGTCCAATCGCATAGCCGAGCACCGTCCTGAATCGGGTGACATAGGCTCAACCACGGAGGTTTTACCCAGACCGCAGCCAATAATCAATGGCAGATTATACGAGCAGCAATCACCCAATACAATAAGATATTCGTGAATCTAGGACGGCGTCGGAATTGGCCTGCAGGGCCTGCTTTTCGGCCGTTGGTTGTGGTCTGGATGTGGGTATTCCAGACGAATTACGTTCAGATGGATTTCAGTTTGGGGAAATTGGGCGATTAGGTCAAGCCGTCGGCGTGGGCTGATACATAAAGAATCAGGCGCCGTTGCGGTGGGAATGAGGCTCGTTTGATGCCGGCTCGAGATGGCGGGCAATCTCTGAAATCCTGCCCAGATGTTCGTTGGTGGCTGCCACGATCAGAACGTCGCCGGCCTTGATCTCTTCATCTTTGGCTGGGTGAAGGAAGGATGTCCGCCCCCGGCGAATGGCCAGCACGGATATCCCGTGGCGGTCCGCTGTTCCGGCCAGTCCTGCCTCTTCCAAGGTGTGGCCCAGCATCTCTTCAGGGGGCCTTAGTTTGCTTATGCCGAAGTTAGGCACGATGGGCATGTAATCGATGACCCCGGTCTCGAAGCCAACGTGGGCGGTACGCCGGGCGCTTTCCGCCTCCGGGTAGACCACGCGGTCCACGCCGATCCGTTCCAGTGTGGAGCCGTGCAGCTCATTGGCGGCGCGGGCAATGATGAATGGGACTCCCATGCTCTTCAGCAGCACTGAAACCAGGATGCTGGCCTGTATGTTTTCGCTGCCCAGGGACACCACGCAGACGTCGTACTCGGCGACGTCCAGTTCCTTCAGGATGGACTCGTTGGTGGCGTCGGCACGCACGGCGTAGGTGGACCGGTCCAACTGCTCCTGGATCTTCGTTTCATCAACGTCGATGGCCAGAACGTCGTGACCGCTCTGAAACAGCTCTTGAGATAACGTCGATCCAAACCTTCCGAGGCCGATCACGCAGACTTGTTTTTTCATCGCTTTTATTCCCTAGTAAGCCTATCAGCCTATTTTAACGTTTTCTTGGGCAAAGCGGTACACCTCGGTACCGTCTTCAGTGGTCAATGCCAGCGCCAAAGCCACCGGACCTAAACGGCCGACGTACATCAGTGTCATAAACAGGATTTTTGAGGCTACTTCGGAGTCCGCGATGATACCTGTCGACGCCCCAGTAGTGCCGAAGGCGGATACGGTATCGAAGATGATGTCCAGGAATGGAATATCCGGTTCAAGAGTGGTCAATACAGTAGCCGACACCAGGATAAACGCGAATCCTAGGACGGCGACGGTGAGGGCGCGGTGGAGTTGCGATTGGTGAATCTCCCGGCCAAAGGCCTCGGCGCGGGGACGGCCTTTTAGAGACGAGATCACCGCCGCCATCAAAACTGCGAAGGTGGCAACCTTGATGCCGCCGGCCACCGAACCGGCCGCGCCACCGATGAACATCAGGCCCGAGAACGTGGACTTCGTTACATCCTTGACCTCGCCAAAGTCCATGATCGAGAAGCCCGCTGTGCGTCCGCTGACCGAACTGAAGATGGCCCCCATGACCTTATCCACCCAACTGAAGCTGCCCATCGTCGCCGAGTTATTGAATTCGGCTAGGAGCAGGACCCCCGCGCCCAACACCCACAGCAAGATGCTGGTCACGAGCACCAGCTTAGTCTCCAGCGAGAACCGGGATATCCGGCGTTTCCGGGACACATCCACCACTAAAACCCAACCCAATCCTCCCAGGACCATCAAGACAGTCATCGTTATCAAGAGGCTGGGGTCCGAGAAGAAGCGGGCCACGCTGCTTCCACCCGGCACTTCTGGAATGATGTTGAAGCCAGCGTTGTTGAACGAGGAAACCGAGAGGAACAATGCATGCCATATGGATCTCAGGGTTCCCATGCCATCGAGGGCGTCGATCTGGAAAAAGATAACTACGGCGCCCACCGCGTACAGCAAGAACACGGCGCCAACAACCATACGGCCGATATGGCGCAGCCCCCCCATCTGGCCCACCCCAACGGTGTCGCGCATCAGATCGCGGGTCAACAGCCTCTCCTGGAGTGTCGATCTTTGGCCGATCAGCAGCAATATGAAAGTGCTGATTACCATGAAGCCCAGCCCACCGACCAACATCAACACGAATATGATCGCTTGGCCAAAGGTAGACCAATAGGTACTGGTTTCTACAACCGTGTGGCCAGTAACGGTGACTGCCGAAACCGAGGTGAAGAATGCAGTCTCCAGTTCGGTGAACCCGGAGCCATTCTGAGCTATCGGAAGAGTCAGCAACCCGCCGCCAGCCGCGATTAACAGACCAAATCCCAGTAACAAGATGGTGGTAGTGCCGAAACGAGGCTTGTTCTGCTTTGGGGGCTCAACTTCAGATACAGTTGGCGATAATTCACGCCGTCTCCGAAGCCGTATTATGTTGTCGACCGGCCTGCGCCGGCGTCTAAATGCCATGTTTAGCGCCTACGGAAAAGGCCAGCGGCCCCTCCGCTGCCCGAAGAGACAGCGGCTGGAATCTGGCAATATGAAAAGGCTTTCGGTATCTAACAACGGTAGGGAATCCATGGAAAGGCATGTGGAAATTCGTGGGGGAACGGCTTCAGAAAGAAGCGCGACACGACCAAAGCCGTATATCTAAGACCGTATTTCTGAGAAGAATATATGGAGCAGATAGAATTTTAGAATTCACCCATACTTGTGTCAATGAACCCGAAGGGTCTGTTCCGCCGAAAACGTATAATCTGCACTAGGTGATTTCGTGCCTGGATCGGCTTGTATGCTAATATGATGGTCACGAGAAACGTCGGCCGCGATACGGAATTTGCCGGCGTCCCGGACTTGAGGAGACCATAGATGACCAGCAGCCCCCGGCAGGTCGAACTGGCTTTCGACCCTGCCGCCATCGATCGCAAATGGCAGGCGCGTTGGGAACAAGACGGCCTGCACAAGGTATCCGACGACGACCCCCGCCCCAAATGGTACGAGATGACGATGTATCCGTACCCTTCAGGCGACCTCCACATCGGGCATTGGTATGCCTTGGCCCCGGCGGACGCCCACGCAAGGTTCCGGAAGATGCAGGGCTACAACGTGCTCCATCCAATCGGGTTCGACGCTTTTGGCCTGCCCGCTGAGAACGCGGCGATCAGCCGTGGCATCCATCCCTACGAATGGACCATCAGCAATATTGAGAATATGCGCCGCCAACTGCGTTCCATAGGCGCGATCTACGACTGGGACCGGGAAGTTATCACCTGCCAGCCCGAGTATTACCGCTGGAACCAATGGTTCTTCCTGAAATTCTTCGAGAAGGGGTTGGCCTACCGCGCCAAAGCCCCGGTGGTCTGGTGCCCCTCATGCCAAACGGTGCTGGCCAACGAACAGGTGCTGAACGGAGTCTGCGAACGTTGCGGCACAGAGATCACCCACCGGGACTTGGAGCAGTGGTTCTTCAAGATCACCGATTACGCAGATAAACTCCTGGATTTCGACGGCCTCGAAGAGTGGCCGGACAAGATCCTGACCATGCAGCAGAACTGGATCGGCCGCAGCGAGGGCGTCGAGATAGCCTTCGACATCACTGAGGCTGGCCTGGACGAGAAAGAGGTCCGAACCTTCACCACCCGGATAGACACGATATTTGGGGTGACGTTCATCGTCTTAGCCCCCGAGCATCCCTTGGTCCCGGGGCTGACCACCGAAAAAAACCGTGAGGCCGTTGAAGAGTACATCAACAAGGCCCGCCAAACCTCTGAGATCGACCGCCTGTCCGCGGACAAAGAAAAGACCGGCGTGTTCACCGGTAGCTACGCGGTTAACCGGCTGAACGGCGAGCGCGTCCCGGTCTATATCGGCGACTACGTTCTCACCACCTACGGCACCGGGGCGGTCATGGGCGTTCCGGCCCACGACTCCAGAGATTTCATTTTTGCCCGGAAATACAAGCTGCCCATTCGAATCGTGATCGCGCCCATCGAGTGGGACGGCAAGGACCTGCCAGACGCCTTCTTGGGCGATGGATTCATGACCAATTCCGGGGCTTACGACGGCATGACCAACGACGAAGGCAAGACAGCCATCGCTGTCGACTTGGAGAAGAAGGGCTGGGGCAGCCGAACCGTTTCTTACCGTATGCGCGACTGGTTGATCTCCAGACAGCGTTATTGGGGCACGCCCATCCCCATAGTCTATTGTGACTCCTGTGGTGTGGTGCCGGTGCCCGAATCTGACCTCCCGGTGCTGCTGCCCGAGGACGCCGATTTCAAGCCCACCGGAGAGTCGCCGCTGGCGGCCAACCACGACTTTGTCCATACAAAGTGTCCCAAGTGCGGCGCCGATGCTCGCAGGGAGACCGACACCATGGACACGTTCATGGACTCGTCCTGGTACATGATGCGCTACTTGGATCCCCACAATGACGACGACCCGGCGGATTCGGGCCTGCTCCAGCGATGGATGACCGTCGACCAGTACACCGGCGGAGCTGAGCACGCGGTGATGCACCTGCTCTATTCCCGTTTTTTCACCAAAGGCATGCACGACATGGGTCTGGTCGAATATGACGAGCCTTTCTTGAGGCTGTTCAACCAAGGTGTGATCCTGGGCGGGGACCACGAAAAGATGAGCAAGAGCCGGGGAAATGTGGTCAACCCGGACGATTTCGTCGGCCAACTTGGGGCCGACGCAGTGCGTTGTTTCCTGATGTTTATCGGCCCTTGGGACCAGGGCGGCCCCTGGAGCGACGTGGGTATCAACGGAACGGCTAGGTGGCTGAACCGGGTCTGGGACATAGCGGCACGCGACGCGAATAAACTGGGCTCTGACTCGGTTGACGCGGGCACAGTGCGTGACACCAACCGCCTGCTGCACCAGACCATCCGCAAGTGCCACGGCGATCTGGACCGGTTCAAGTTCAATACGGCCATTGCTTCCCTCATGGAATTGACCAACCACCTGAACAAGGTGTGGGCCGACGGCAGCATCGACGCCAAGACCTGGCGGGAGTGCACCAAGACCCTGTTGCTGCTTCTAGCGCCAATGGCCCCCCATATGACCGAGGAGCTCTGGGAGATGAATGGCCACTCCTACAGCATCCATCAACAGGACTTTCCCACCTGGGAGGATGACCTGGCGGCCGAGGACGTCATCACCTTGATTTTGCAGGTCAACGGCAAGGTTCGAGACAAGATCGAAGTTGCCGTGGGTATCGAAGAGACCGAGGCCCAAGCGTTGGCTTTGGCCAGCCCTCGGATACAAAGCTACGTTGAAGGAAAATCGGTGGCCAAGACGGTCTACGTCCCAGGCCGTCTGGTCAACGTGGTTGTCAACTAGCTTCACACGTTTCCCGGTGACTTAACGAGACCTTTATTCCGGTCCAGCCGGCAGGCTTATGAACGTCGAAGAAATCTACCTTCAGTTCACCGATGGCGCCTCCAGTGGGGCGGTTAGGGCCGGCTGGGTCGAGCGCTATCTTGAATCGCCCATCACCTTCTGGTGCAATCTCCACGCTCCCGCCGATGCCAAAGACCCGATGAACGACCAGATGCAGCACATCTTCGACATCGGCAATAACCACCAAGAGCGGGTCAACGACCGGCTTTATCCCGGTGGTATCCAAGAGCTATTCGCAACCGAGGAAGAGGGCTTCCGCCGTTCCTTGGAGATCATGTCGGAAGGAGGGACGTTCATCAAGAACATGCCCCTCGTCTGTTGGCCCCAAGGCCTTACGGGACGCCCTGACGTTCTGGAGAAAGTCGACGGCGTGCCGTCAGTGTTTGGCGATTTTAGCTACCGGGTGGTCGAGATCAAGTCGGCCCGCCGCCTGCGTGAGTCCCATATATTGCAGGGGGCGTTGTACAACCGCGTGCTGGGACTGGTACAAGACTACGAACCCGCCGAATTCCAGATGGTCAACGGCGACATGGACGTTGTTCCAGTGGCCATGGCTGAGGTTGACGAACGGCTGGACGAGGTGTTGGCCGAGGTCAGAGAGATAATGGCCGGGAAGCCCGTCGCTTTCTGCTACGGCGTGGCCGGCTGGCCCTGGGCTTCGTACGTCGACACTAAGGCCATAGAAGCCAACGACGTGTCCCTGATAACCGGAGTCGGCTCCTCAGTCCGCACCAACTTGGTGGAGGCGGGCTACGCGACACTGGAGGGGATCGCCACAGCCAATGAGACCGAACTCGTTAAAGTGAGGCGTATCGGAGCGTCCACGGCCAAACAGATCGTGGTATCGGCCCAGGCGATACAGGGCCAGAACCCCCCCGGAGAGGAGAGCTTGCAGAGATAAGCCGGGGCAAAACTGAGGTCTTCTTCGATTTTGAGGGCGCCCAAGACAATGCTGCAATCGGCGAAGAAGGGGACGGTCTTGAACTGGTCAATTACCTCATCGGCGCGGTCCACCGGACGCCGGATACCGAAGGGGAATACACCGCATTCTTTGCCGATAAGTTCGATGACGAAGACGAGAACCTAATCCATTTCTTGGAATGGGCCGCTTCTCTCGAAGACCCAATCTTCTACCATTGGCACCGCTACGAACACACCCATCTCACGAAGATGGTCGAGCGGTATGGGGTCGACCCGGAACTGGCGGTGGTGGTGTTGGACTGTTTAGAGGACCTGTCACCTTGGGCCACCAAAGGATACGCCTTCCCTGCTTACGGGGAAGGACTCAAGCCCATTGCCAAATGCCTGGGATTCCATTGGCAGCAGGATGATGTGACCGGCGTCGGGTCTATGGACCTCTATGCCAGATATGTGGAGTCCGGAAGCACCGATCAAGTCTCCAAGGACAAGATCATCATCTACAACGCGGACGATTGTTTTGCTACCATGCATATCTACGATTGGGTCATGGACCAACAGCGGTGATCCCTCCGATGAATCAACCAAGTATCCCGATATTTACTGCGGATGCGCATTTTAGAGTAACGAACTAATGACAATCACAGGCGGAAATAGCGGCACAGGCAGCTTTTACGGCATAGGAGTTGGCCCCGGCGATCCCGAACTTTTGACCATCAAGGCCCAGCGCACGCTGCAGAGCGTGGCAGTCATTTGCTTCACTCAACTGGACGATGGCACTGAGAGCTATGCCCTCAGCGTGGTCCGCGGAGTTCTGGAGGCGGCTCAGCCTGAGTTCTTGGCCATCACCATTCCATCGGACGACGACACACCGGTTAGCCCCCAGACCTGGGCCGACGCGGCCAAAAAGATTGCGGGCCATCTGGGTCAGGGCCGCGATGTGGCATTCATCACTGAAGGCGACCCGATGCTCTACAGCGAGTTCTTTCAGGTGTTGGAGAGCGTAAAAGCTGTGGCGCCAGACCTGGAAGCAGAAGTGATCCCCGGTGTTTCGTCCGTGATGGCGGCGGCGGCTAGTTCAGGAATGCCCCTGGTCACCCACGGGCAGCGGCTGACCATCCTGCCCAAGGTCTACGGGATCGACGACTTGCGTGAGGCGATCACTAACTCAGACACCACCGTGCTGATGGAGGTGGACCGTGACCTGCTGCAGGCCTTAGCGAATATGGAGAAACTGGGTCTCACTGGCAAAGCCACCTACGTGCGGCAGGCCAGCACTGCTCGAGAGAACGTGGTGGAGGATATCTCAAAACTGGAAGCCGAGGACTTGGACTACTTCTCACTGCTGATAATCCGTCGCTAGGCGAACCGATTGTCATCATCCGGCCATCTGGCGGGAAGGTCATGAACGTGAACTTGGACGGGCCCTTGGGCTTTTGGCCGGGACCATCGGGAATGTGGACTATGCCGTGGTCCATTTCCAAAAGGCGGATACCAGTCACCGCGTTCTTCTGTTGTTCCATTCAACGCCTCTCGGTAGCAACGTGCCCGCCGGAGATTTCAAATCTCGAGCACAAGCTTGATCAGCCCATCTCCCCGGTCCGCGTAAAGCTCGTACCCATGGGGGGCGTCCTCGAACCCAAACCTATGGGTGATCAGCCAAGAAAGGTCGACTTCGCCCTTGGCCCGTAAGTCCACCGCCTGCTGGATTGGCTTGGCCGGCGCCTCGCAAGTGGCGCTGACCGTTCCAACCATGGTCAGTTGCTTGGCGATGGCTGTCAGGTAATCGAAGGTTACTTCCTTTTCCTCGGGTATTCCGAAGAGCACCAGCGTGCCGTACATCCGCGCCATTGCTACGCACTGATCCAACGCTCTTGAGTCGCCGCTGGCTTCCACGACGATGTCAGCGCCCTGATTGCCGAATACTTCGTGCACCACCTTTTGTGGCACGACCCTGCTGGTGTTGATAGTCAAATTGGCGCCCAGCTTTCGGGAAATCGCCAGGCGGTGTTCGTTGGGGTCGATGGCGATGATCTTTCGCGCGCCCATCTGCCTCAGTGTCATCGTGAATAACAGTCCGATGCACCCCTGACCCAGGACAGCGATGTTCTTCCCGGCAACAGGAATCCGTTCCAATGCGTACAGCACCGTACCCCAGGGCTGGCACATGAGCCAATCTCCCATACCGCCGTCATCCGGTAGGGAAACCAGGGTCTCCGGCTGGGCGACCACGTATTCCGCGCCGCCGTTCAGGTTCAGCGCGGGCAGGTAGATCACCCGGCGTCCTACCGGCCACTCGGTGAGGTTGCTTCGTACTATGGTCCCGGCGCACTCGTGGCAGGGGGTCCCGTGCCCCAGCGGGTAGTCTTCCTCCGGCTGGGGATGGCGGTAGGCCATCATATCGGTGCCACAGACCGACAGGGCCTCCAGCTTGATCAAAACTTCACCGTCCGCCGGCTCCGGGATTGGGACCTCGGCAAGTTCCAGTCTCCTAGGGCCGGTTACCTGGATCGCTTTCATGAAATTCTCGTGAGTGTGTCGAATCGCCGATTTCGGCCAGCTTAGCACACCCGCGACAAACCGGCTTTAAGCACCAGCCGTATGCTAAACTGACTCCCAATTCAGCGCGCCCCTTTACGGAGGAAACGAGATGGCCACGTCGGTTCAACCCAAGGACAAGACAGTCAATGTTAACGGCATCAACCTGCATTACCTGGACTGGGGCACTGAAGGTAAGCCCAAAGTCCTGCTACTTCATGGACTGCGTGGGCATTGCCACTCGTGGGACGACGTTTCCGCCGAGTTCTGCCAGGACTACCATGTGCTGGCGCTGGACCAGAGAGGCCGGGGCGAGAGCGACTGGGCTCCCAGTGGAGATTACTCTAGCGAGTCCTTCGTAGCAGACCTGGAAGGTTTCTGCCAGGCCGTTGGACTGGACTCGTTTATCTTGGTCGGCCATTCCATGGGCGGACGCAACAGCATGGCCTTCGCCGGCCGCAATGCCGAGAAGATTCAGAAGATGATTATCATAGACATCGGCCCGGACCTTGATCCCAAGGGCTCGGCCCGTATCACCCAAGAGATAAAGGATGTTCCCGAGGAATTCGACTCCTTTGAGGACGTATTCGCCTACCAGAGCAAGCAGAACCGTTTCTGCTCCGAGCCGGTGCTCCGCCGCCGCCTGACCTACGCCACCAAGGAGCTCCCCAACGGAAAGTTCGGCTGGCGGTACGACCTCCAAGTGAGAGAGCAACGGCGGAACAATTCCGGGTCGAAGCAGCCGGACCTTTGGCTGAACTTGCCAGGTTTGAACTTCCCGGTCCTGATCGTCAGGGGCTCCGAGACCGATACTCTGGGTCTGGAGACCGCCGAGAAGATGGTCCAGGTCCTGCCCGATGGCAAGCTCGTGCATGTTGACCGG
>Ga0208113_1001271_pt1 | contig 12154 bp, 9 predicted proteins | sample Knorr_S7_td_NADW_FD_185598 | JGI IMG/M metagenome (GOLD analysis project Ga0208113, IMG submission 185598) | Marine microbial communities from Southern Atlantic Ocean transect - Knorr_S7_td_NADW_ad_2505m_LV_A (SPAdes) (version 2) | ecosystem: Environmental > Aquatic > Marine > Oceanic | place...
TTGTGAAGCCCATCCGTCCGCCCATCTGACGGTATTGACGTCCACAGCCGCTCAAGAGCTCTTGACGCATAACCCGAAGATTGACGAGCTCATAATTTTTGACCGCTACGGCGTCAAACGTGACTGGTGGAGGCGACCGGGTTGGACCATTGAACAGTTTATGCAGACCCTCAGAGCCGTACGCCTGAACGAGTACGATCTGGCACTGGATCTTCAAGGCAGCTGGAAGACGGTGATTTTCCTGTGGGGTGCACGAGCCAGAAGACGATTGGTGAAAGGTCACTGGTGGTTCGCGGAGCGTTTTAGTCAGCCCGCGGTGCATGCCATAACAGAGATGGCCGGGGTACTTGAGCTGGCTAATATTCCGCTGGGGGCAGGTAAGATGGAAGTCGAGGTCGCACCACAGGTGCAGACTGCAGTCGACCGCATATTGAAGGGACTCTTAAGGCCTGGTTCAAAACTTGCGGTGTTCAGCCCAGTGACGCGCTGGCCCACTAAGAACTGGCCTATCGACAATTTTCTGTCACTGGCCGAACGTCTGTCAGACGACTGGTTTATCCTGTTCACGGGCAGTGCTGAGGATCGTACGTTTCTGGAAATGTCTACAGGCACGCTATCATCCGAAAAGGGCAGCTGCCTGGCAGGTCGGCTGAGCCTGCCGGAATTCATTGAAGTCATTGGTCGGGCTGATCTTGTGTTAACCGGCGACAGCCTCACGATGCATCTGGCAGTGGCTAAGGCGCGCCCGCTCATCGCATTGTTCGGGCCGACAGATGAGACTCGGGTAGGCCCACTCGCCTCGGGTGAGGTGATTCGTGCAAATGTGGCTTGCGAGCGTTGTTATCTCAGGACCCGATGTCATCGGCGATGTATAGAAAAGATCACGGTACAGCAGGTCCTTGACGTGATTGAACACGGCATAAAGGAATTGTCTGCCGGGGAGGTGGTTGCATGAACACGTTACTCGGCAGGTGGTGAATTCCCTCAGTAGGTTTAATCAGGCTCGCCAGAAGGTGGGCGTCAGCAGTACCAGCAAGGTAAAAATTTCCAGCCTGCCCAGCAGCATGCTGACACATAGAATCCATTTGCCTGAGGCGCTGATTCCGGCGTAGTTGTCGGCGACGGCACCAAGACCTGGACCAAGGTTGTTCAAACAGGCTGTAACCGCAGAAAAAGCCGTAACGAGGTCGACTCCGGTCGCAGTCATCGCCAGTGCGAGTATCACATAGCTCAGTGTGTACAGTGCAAAGAAGCCCCAAACAGCATCGATAACCGATTCGGGAACCGGTTTTCCTCCAAGTTTTATGGGAATCAAGGCGTTGGGATGGATCAGTTGGTCGATCTCGCGGCGACCTTGTTTGTAGATAAGGATTGCTCGTATGATTTTCATGCCGCCAGCGGTTGAGCCAGCACAACCCCCAATGGCGCTCATCAAAATAAGCATGATCGGCAGAAAAGAAGGCCACCAGTGAAATCCGGTGGTGGTATAACCCGTCGTAGTGGCGATGGAGACAACCTGAAAAATTCCGTGCCAGAAGGTTGCTGCAGGGTCGTTGTAGGTATGGGTCAGTGTCAGGACAATCAGCGCCACGACCGTGATCGAAAATAGCACACCTAGAAAAACCCGGGCTTCTGGGTCTTTGAGGTAGGTTAGAAGCTGCCGCGCGCGCAGCACACTAAAGTGAAGTGCAAAGTTGATACCGGCCACAATCATAAAGACTACGGCAATCCCGGCAATGACGGGACTGTCAAAGAATCCAATACTCTGATCATGAGTAGAGAACCCACCGATCGCTACGGTAGAGAAGCTGTGTCCGATGGCATCGAAAACACTCATGCCAGCTAACCAGTAAGCGAGCGCACAGGCAACTGTTAATCCCAGATAGATGTACCAGAGCGCCTTTGCAGTTTCCTTGATTCTGGGGGTAAGTTTTTTATCCTTGACAGGGCCTGGCACCTCGGCTCGGTAGAGTTGCATCCCCCCAATACCCAGCATGGGCATGACTGCTACGGCCAGCACGATGATGCCCATACCACCGAGCCATTGAAGCTGTTGCCGGTAATACAAAAGAGAGGTCGGTAGATGATCCAGTCCGGTTAGCACAGTTGCCCCGGTCGTGGTCAGACCCGACATAGACTCGAAAACTGCATCGGGCAGAGACATGGCAGGGTCAATGGAAAGTAGAAAGGGAATGGCACCAAAGCCTGCTAATACTGACCAGAACAGGACCACGATCAAGAATCCATCACGCAGTCTGGGTTCGTTTCTGTGTCGATGAACGGGCAACCAGAACAACAGGCCGACTGCCAGTGTGATCAGATAAGCGATGACAAAAGACTGCGTGCTACCGTCCTGGCTTACTATACTGATTGCAAGTGGTGGCAGAAGAGTCGTACTGAAAAGTGTCAGCAGAATCCCTACGATCTTCAAGACAGCCTGATGTTGCACTCGAGTATTCCGGAGATTCAGACGAAGGTTACCTTCACCTGGAATAGTCTCTCGACATCGCGAATATGCTTTTTGTCGATCACGAACAGGATAACGTGATCCTCAGCCTCGATAATGGTGTCATGATGGGGAATAATGACTTCCTGATTGCGCAACAGAGCACCGACCCTAGTACCTGAGGGAAGTGAGAGTTCTTCTATACGACGACCGACGACATTGGAGCTTGTCGCATCGCCGTGAGCAATCGTTTCTATTGCTTCGGCGGCACCGCGACGAAGCGAATGTACGGCAATTGTATCGCCACGCCGGATGTGAGTGAGCAGCGACCCAACCGTAATAAGACTGGGGGAGATAGCGACATCCAACACACTGCTTTCAATCAGGTCGACGTAAGCTGAACGGTTGATCAGTGCCATAGTACGGCGAGCACCCAGCCGTTTTGCTAGCATAGCCGAAAGGATATTGGCTTCGTCATCATTGGTGAGTGAACAGAAGACATCCATGGCGTCAATATTTTCCTGTAGCATGAGGTCCTCATCGGCAGCATCTCCACGAAGAACGATGGTTGCATCCAGCTGTTCCGCAACCTGGCGCGCCCTTTCCGCCCCGTGTTCTATCAGTTTGACCTGGTAGTTGTTCTGCTCGAGGGTTCTGGCTAGCTGCAGACCGATTTTGCCGGCACCCGCCAACATGATGTTCTGGCTCGGTGCTTCCACAGCGCAAAATTCACTCATGACAATAGGTATGTGGGGCGCAGCGGCAACTATGAACACTTCGTCATCGGGTTCGATAACTGTATCCCCTTCAGGGATGAACGGCCTGTTATGACGGTAGATGGCTGCAACGCGGGCTTCAACAGTGGGTAAGTCTTCACGAATCGTGCGCAGTTCGCGGCCCACCAGTGGCCCGTCATGGTATGCTTTAAGGCCTACAAGTTGTATCTTTCCCCCAGCAAAATCGACAACCTGAAGAGCACCGGGATACTCGATGAGGTGCAGTACATGTTGTGTGACCAACTGTTCCGGGCTGATGATGACGTCTATCGGTATCGATTCGTCTGAAAATATCTCTCTGTGTGTCAGAAACTCAACAGAACGAATACGGGCGATCTTTTTGGGGGTCCGGAACAGCGTGTAGGCGACCTGACAGGCTGCCATGTTGACTTCGTCCTGGTCAGTGACGGCGAGAATAAGATCCGCGTCCGGACCTCCAGCTTGTTCCAGAACGCTTGGATGAGATGCTGATCCAACGATCGTCCGGATATCGAGCCGATCCTGCAGGCCTTCCACTTGTGATGCAACGTTATCGATCAGGGTGATGTCGTTGTCCTCTCTGGCGAGGATCTCGGCAGTTGAGATGCCGACCTGACCTGCACCGAGGATAATGATCTTCATTCGATGTCCAGATGCATGACTAAGCGGCTTGTTTCAAGCTCGATTCTTGACTGACTTGGGACTGATGCCCAAGCCTTTGAGTTTTCTGTAAAGGTGTGTGCGTTCCATCCTGCATCGTTGTGCAAGTTCCGTCATATTGCCGTTTGTTCTGAGGAGGTGATAATTGAAGTAGTCCCGTTCAAACTGTTCCCGTGCCTCCCGCAAAGGTTGATCGAAGTCCGGATCAACTCGTCCGGTTGTTTCGGTGAATACCGGGGTTGCTGCACTGCCCATGGTCTCTCGGGTTTCGTCCGCGTCAATTTCCTCACTGCTCGAGGTGATTAGCATTCGATGGATGAAGTTACGCAGTTCTCTGATATTGCCCGGCCACGGTCTATTACGAAGGTAATTTACGGCAGCTGTTGAGAAGCGGTGGAATGAGAGATTTTCTGATTCCAAGATCTGGTTGGTGTAATAGCTTATCAGGTCCGGTATATCTTCCCGATGTCTTCTCAGTACCGGAACGTCGATTGGAACGGCATTAAGGCGATAGAACAGATCTTCTCTGAATGTGCCCTCTCGTATCTTTGATTCAATATCCTGATTCGACGTGGCGAAGATTCTGATGTCGAACTCAACAGGTGTTTTCCCACCGACCCGATAGAAGCGACTCTTTTCCAGCGTGCTCAGTAGTTTCTCCTGAATCTCGAGGTCAAGGTCACCGATTTCGTCCAGTACCAGGGTGCCACCCTGAGCCTGTTCAAATCGCCCGGCCTGTATGGAATCGGCATCTTCATAGCCGAAAAGTTCTATGGCAATGCGCTCCCGGGGTACCGAAGCCAGGTTGACTTCGACAAAGGCCTGCTCCTTACGCCGACTGGCTCGGTGCAGCGCGCGAACCACAACGCCCTTGCCGCTGCCGCGCTCACCTCGGACCAGTACCCAGCTTTCGCCCGGCGCAAGTCGATCAATCTGTTGTTTTAGTTCTTGGATAGCCGGACTGTGACCGACAAGTTCTGTTACCGGTTCTAACTGGCGTCTGAGCTGGGTGTTTTCCGCAGACAGTTGCCGGCTTTCAAGCGCACGTTCGACCGTAACCAGCAGTTTGGCAGTAGACAGTGGTTTTTCGAGAAAATCGTACGCCCCGAGTCGCAAGGCATCGACGGCTGTTTCTACGGTACCATGGCCTGAGATCATGATGACAGGAGGCCGATTGCTACTCTGCTCGCACCACTCGGTGAGAAGGGTGATGCCATCGGTATCGGGCATCCAGATATCGAGCAGCACCAGATCAGGACTGAGACGGTTGAATTTTTCTCGTGCCTCAGACCCGTCACCGGCCGAGTCCACTCTATAACCTTCGTCTTCGAGAATTTCGCTGACGACGCCCCGAATAGCGGGCTCATCATCGACGACTAGGACAGTTTGATTATTCACGTTTGCCTTGTCGTTCGTCTATCGAGGTGCCCTGAGACTGGGTCACAGGCAGGTGAATTATAACGACAGCACCACCTTTGGGCAGATTTGTTGCCCGCATGGTGCCACCGTTTTCCTCGATTATCCGGCGGCTTATCGGTAGTCCCAGTCCACTGCCGGAGATTTTCGTGGTGACGTAGGGTTCAAAAATTCGGTCCAACAACTCCGCCGGGAAACCCGGCCCGTTATCCTGAAGTTCCAGCACCAAAAAATTATCATTAGCGTGATCTATTCGCGTACTCAGTTTCAGTTCACCTCCTTTGTCACCCAGTGCATCGGATGCATTGATAATCAGATTATTCAGTACCTGCCGAACCCCGGTCGGGTCAGTCATGACCAGCGGCAGGTCATCAGTAAGGTCAAACAGGAACCTGATCTTGGTTAAGTGAGCGATATGGAGTTCTGTGATGTCCCGAATCAACGTATTGATGTCCAAGCACTTGGGTCGCGAGTTCACCGGTTGTGCATAGTCAGAGAACGCATCGACCATTGACTTCATCGATTCAACCTGTTGGACAATCGTCCGGGTTGCACGATCCAGTATTTCTCGATCGTCTTTCTCGATTTTGTCGAGATATCGTCGCCTGATTCGTTCGGCAGAAAGTTGTATCGGGGTCAATGGGTTTTTGATTTCATGAGCAAGACGGCGGGCGACCTCGCCCCAGGCCGCATCGCGCTGCGCTTTGATCAACGCTGTCGCATCATCAAACACAACAACGCAGCCGGATTCTGTTTCCGTACCAGAAAGTTTGGTACTGCTGCATACCAGAGTTTGTGGGCCCAATGGCGAGTTTATACTGATCTCTTTTTGCCACTCAGAAACATCATCACTTATACCTTGGTCTATCATGTCCAGCAATGGTTTGGCAGTTGGCAGAGCATTGATCATCTCGGCAATGGAAGATTCGACAAAAGTGCCCAGCGGTGTGTGCAGTATGCGTTCGGCAGCGGCGTTGTGCGTACGGAGTTGCCGATGGCTGTCAAACGACATGACACCGGATGACAGGTGAGCGAGTACGGTTTCAAGATAGGCTCTTTGTTTTTCTGCTTCAATTTGACTGTTTCGTACCGCAGTCTGGGCGCTGCTGATTTCCTGAGTCATACGGTTGAATGAGCTGACCAGAACACCGAGTTCATCTCCACTAGTCACTGGCAGCTGTTTGCCATAGTCTCCTTGAGCGACAGCTTGCGTGCCTTCAGCAAGGTCCCGCAGTGGGGCGACCAGCCTTCTGGCGAGATAGATCGCAATCAACAACGAGATGAGCAGTGTCATCAGCGTTACGAGTGAAAGGGTCAGGACAAAACTGAATGTCAACGGGCGTCGCAGATACTGCAGTTTTTCATATTCCGCATAGGCTGCCTCTACGCTTTGTCCCAGTCGCGAATACCTTAGGGGCAGCGGGTCGATAACCAGCAAAACACGATCAGTATCTCCAACCTGGCGTCCGGTTATACGTATAGCTACGCGTAGCTGCAGTCCGCCACCGGCAATTGGTTCCATCTCGGAATAGACCTTACCCTGGCGGAGTTGGCGGATCACTCGCTCGTCGGGGACATTCGGAATGAGTGAAATTGCATCCTTGCTGCTGGAGGCAAGTATTTTTCCCGACATCGAATGAAGGCTCATTTCCTCGAAATCACTTGCTTGACGAAGCTCATCGAGAAGCTGAAAGACTTCGAAACTGGACTCAGCATTCTGGATCTTGTCCGCATCATCACGCAGCTGGTCAACGACATCCAACTTGATCGATTCGAGTGAACTGCGGCCCAGCAGTAATGCATCGTCGAGTGCTTGTTCGATCTGCACATCGAACCAGCTGTCAATTCCCCGGCTGAGAAACTGCACAGCAAAGTAATAAACCACAGCGAGTGGAATCAGCGCCAGCACGGCGAAGGTCCCAACAAATCGCAGGGTAAGTCTGGAACCGAGGACCCTTGCCCGAAACTGTCCTATCAGTCGCCAAATCTGAAATGCGCTCATCAGCGCTAGCAGGCCAATTCCGATGACATTCAGCAGAATAAGAGCGGAATAGAAATCCCCAAACAGTTCGTCGTTTCCCGCGGCGCGACTCAACAATACCGAGGCAATCAGCAGGAATGCTGACAGCAGGAGGGTGAAGCCTGGTCCAAGTAATTGCGAGATCATCGACCGACTTGCCATTGTTGCCAGCCGCTATCAAGGTGCCAGGACGGAAAGAAGAGTGTGGCGAGCTTTAACGCGCCGGGAAGCAGGCTTCTGTCAAGCTCGAGCTGTACCCGTATAGACATCGGATCAGTCTGATTTACGCCGGTGGGGATTTGTTCCTGTACCGTCACTTTCCTAATGCTGAACAGCGTATCATAGAGACTGGTAAACGCCTGGAACTCCCCCCCGACCGGTTCCAGCAGCGTATACCGATTCGACAGGGCGTGGTACTGAATTCGAAAAGGGTACTGCCACTTGGCCGCGCTGATGTGCCAAGGCCATGCTGACTCTTTTACAAGTGATACATTGAGATTGATCGTTAACGGTATACCGTTGAGCAAAGCTTTGGCGGGTTCAGGGCCCAGGTCCAGTAACAGCGTCATCTGGGTTTTTATCATACCGGCAGCGGTGAGCGAACGCCCTGAAAGAACACTGAGGTCTGCCGAGGCAGAAGCGGGAAGCAGCGCGATGATCAGTGCCGCACCTAGCCGGTTCGTAACCCATTGGTGCCACATCGACTTTGTCTGAATCACGAGCGAATGATCATTGCGTGAAACCGAGGTGGTGAGTGTACAGCTTTGCCAGAACAGTCCCGGATCTTCAGCACTTTTGCACAATAGCATAGTACAGTCCATCTCCCTCGGAGCAGGGCAAAAACTGACGGCCGAATCGAGTGCTTTCTCCTAGAGAGTAGTCGCTGGGGACCGAGCACGCATCTTTGGTGTTCTCCAACAGAAGCTCAATAACTGCGTCATTTTCGGCAGGAAAGATTGAGCAGGTGATGTATAACAGACAGCCGCCACGACGAAGGAGTGGCCAGAGTTGTTGGATCATGTTCAGCTGGTTGCATGAAAAACGGGGGATATCGGTGTGGCGGCGCAGTACCCGGATATCGGGGTGCCGACGTATAACACCACTGCCGCTACACGGCGCGTCAAGGATGATTCGGTCGTAGGGTTTACCGTCCCACCACCGGTCTGGTTCCGTGACATCGCCATCGATGATGTCTACGTGGCCCTTAAGTCTTTGAATGTTCTCGCGGATCAGATTGGTGCGATCAGGAAGATCAATGGCTGTGATCGAGGTCGTATCTGTTGCCAGTTCATACAGCTGGCCAGTCTTACCGCCCGGCGCTGCACAGGCATCCAGGACACGCAGGCCTTGAAGCGGGCCTAGAAAGCAGGGACTCAGTTGTGCTGCTGCATCCTGTACTGATACAAGCCCGTCAGAAAATCCCGGCACTCTCAAAACAGAACGAGGTTTTGCGAGCGTAATTGCCCACGGACTTAAGTTTGAAGCGGTCGAGTCTACCCCTGCTTCAGCCAGGCGCAGCATGTAGTTACTTCTGGAGGTGAACTGAGTGTTTACCCGGAGTGTCAACGGCGGTCTCGAGTTGTAGGAGTCAACGATGTCTTTCCAGTCGTCTGGCCAGGCTTCGCGCAGACAGGACAGTAGCCACATCGGAGTTGCATATTGTGCTTCTTCTTGTTCTGCTGTTATGAACGCAGGATCTCTCAGGTGAGCGCGTAGTACCCCGTTGACTAGATTTTTTGCATGCCCTCGACCGAGTAGGTTGGCAGCTTCAACAGCGCCCGAAGTGATGGCGTAGTCAGGCGCATTAAGGTGTTCGTACTGATAAAAGGCGCACAACAGAAGATTTTCGAGAATCGTGTCCTGAGAGCGGATCGGCTTGTGAAGTTTCTGCTGCAGCAGGCGGCGGTAACGATAGGCCCAGCGAACACTGCCCCAGGCAATTTCACGAATTTCTGAGTGATTTTGAGCGGGCTGGAGTTTGAGTCTTTTGACGGCGGTCGAATCTAGGCTGTGTCCGTGGTGCAGAACATCGTTCACAATGTTCGCTGCCGTCGCGCAAGTTTCAGGACTTGGCATCGATCTTAGGTTCGTGGTGGAAGTTTTGACCAGGACTGATCGGGTGACCGTTCAGATAAGCACCGACAGACATCGGTTTCCTGCCCGGGGACTGTACCTCTATTAGATCGAGTGTACCCTGGCCGGTCTGTACTCGAATAAAGTCAGGATCTGCTTCGATGATCGTACCTGGCGGCGCTTCCGAGCTTGGTGGACCTTCAATCGAGTGTCTTACGAGCAAAGTGCTATTGCCCAGTCGCGTTCTGCACAGTGGACGTGGATTGAATGCTCTGACCTTGCGTTCCAGTACCATTGCTGAATTGTGCCAGTCCAGATACGTCTCTTCGGTTCGTATTTTTTTGGCATAGCTGGCTTTTTCATGGTCCTGTGCAGTTGCTGTTGCTGTTTCACGGGTGATCGCCGGTAGCAGCCTGATCAGTTCCTGCGCACCCAGATCGGCCAGCCGTTGGTGCACGGTGCCACTGGTGTCGTTGCTGAGGATCTGGGTTGAGACTTGTGTCAGGATGTCGCCACTGTCGAGTTGTTCATTGATCCTCATCAGGCTAATGCCGGTTTCGTGGTCGCCGGCTTCGATCGCGCGTTGGATGGGTGCGGCTCCCCGCCATCGGGGAAGAAGCGAGGCGTGTACATTGATGCAGCCATGGCGAGGTATGTCCAGAACTGCTTGCGGTAGGATCAGGCCATAAGCCACCACGATGAGAAGGTCGGGTTCAAGTGCGGCAAGATAAGGAATCTCTTCTGAAAGCAAGGTGGGCTGTCTTACCGTCAAGCCCGCGTCCACAGCAATTTCCCGAATAGGACTGGGACGAGGCTTGCGTCCTCGTCCTGCCGGCCGATCAGGCTGGGTATAGACCGCCAGTAAATCCAATGGTGCCTGTAGCAGCGCCTGAAGACTCGGTGCTGCGAAGTCAGGCGTGCCTGCAAATATCGTGCGCAGCGACACTGGTCTAGACGGAGGACATGGTTTAGTAAGCTGTTGCTCGATCTTTCGGACTAGGTTGCTCGTTCTCGCGAGCTTCCTTCAACAGTCGCTTGCGAATCCGGTCCTGTTTCAGGCGAGACAGATAATCCACGAAAACCTTGCCATTGAGATGGTCTACTTCGTGCTGGATACAGACCGACAGCAGTTCTGAAGCGTCGAGTCGAAACGATTCTCCTTCCCGGTTTAAAGCGCTGACCGTTATTCTCTCGGCACGCAATACTGGTGCAACGATCCCAGGAACGGATAGACAACCTTCTTCGGTCTCTATTTCACCCTCTAAAGTTTCGATGATCGGATTGATGAATACCATCAACTCGTCGCGATTTTCTGACAGATCCATCACGATGACTCGTTTTGGAACATTGACCTGGATTGCTGCGAGCCCGATACCCGGTGCGGAGTACATGGTCTGGGCCAAGTCGTCCACTAGAGTGACTACGCTGCTGTCAACTGCTTCGACTGGTTTTGCGACTGTGCGCAGTCGCGAATCTGGGTAGACAAGAATATTAAGTAGTGCCATGACTTAGGTGCGAAATTTGTGACGTAGTACGGTTGGAAATCTGGGTTGTTAGACCCTAGACTAGGCAATCAGGTTTTGGGATTTGCATGGTTAAACGTGAATTTTAACGGAATTCTCTATAGGACTCTAACGCCTATGAAGCGTTCTTTAGGTCATTCAATGTCGAAGTTCGGCCTGAAGGCACTGGGTCGAGTGGAGGCGCGGCGGGTTATCTGTGCCGGGTTGGCATCTGCGATTTTTCTGCTTGGTGCTGTAATTCCAGTCCGCAGTGATACCAATCTGTTACCCGGAGCACCGCTAAAGGTACTGCGGCTGGTTCTTGGCCAGGGAGACGCCGACGACCAGCTAAAGGTACTGCGGGTGGAGAAGATGAGTCCACGGCTTCGAGTTGTTGATCAGAACAGGTCGGTACCCAGTATTGCGCCGGATGTGATACAGCCATTTCTGGTGTCAGCTGAGATACAGCAGACGGCAGAGCTGCCGGATTCTGGGTACGTGGTGGCTGGTACAGAGGGTGAGATAAACCTCGGCCAGTTCGCCCGGTTTTACGCGCGAGATCTGCCGTACTCATCTGCAGGGGATTATCATGTGATGCGTTTTGGTGAGCGTTTCATCGATCCAGACAGCGGTGAGCATCTGGGTCGTGCCGTTATCCGTATTGGTACAGCCAATCTAATCTCAGGCGACGAGCTCAGCATATTGGAACTGGTTTACAGCCATGAAGAGGTTGTGGCAGGTGACCGTCTTGTTCCGGTGAAGGAGGATGCTGGGTTGCCTTATTTGTTCCCACGCATACCGGAGGTGAATCTGCAAGGCCATATTGTAGGGATAGCAACCGGGGTTCGAGAGGCGGGTCTGTTTTCAGTGGTCACGGTTTCTGTGGGCACAGAGGACGGGGCACAGCCAGGCGATGTGTTGCAGGTTTCTCGTCCAGCCACTGCCAACGATTCAGTGGCGTCGAGACCGGTCGAACTGACCGGGCATAGCTCGGCATACGTGATGATTTTCAAGGTATTTCACAAGGCCAGCTTTGCGTTGATCATCCGAGCCCGTCGGCCAGTCAATTTACACGATCATATTTCTATCCCAGGGCAGTCGAGCGATATTTAAAAACACGCAAACAGACAGGACGTCTGTTTGTTCCGGGCTGGCAGGTTGTCACGTCTGCCGGCTTGCGCCCTGTAACGGTTTGTGGATACGAAGTCCAAGGACGGTCTTTTGTCTGAGCGCAGCGGATAGTGGATTGAATTTACGCGGTTAGAACTTCCGCAATCGGTCA
>Ga0208113_1001285_pt1 | contig 12070 bp, 11 predicted proteins | sample Knorr_S7_td_NADW_FD_185598 | JGI IMG/M metagenome (GOLD analysis project Ga0208113, IMG submission 185598) | Marine microbial communities from Southern Atlantic Ocean transect - Knorr_S7_td_NADW_ad_2505m_LV_A (SPAdes) (version 2) | ecosystem: Environmental > Aquatic > Marine > Oceanic | place...
AGGTAAATGGATTATCGTTGACTTAGGAATTACTTTTGGAAATTCTGAAGAAACTCCTGGTATTGATATAATTCTACCAAACCCCGAATTTATTAAAAAAAATAAAAAAAATCTTTTAGGAATAATAATAACTCATGCACATATGGATCACATTGGTGCAGTAGGATATTTATGGCCCCAATTACAATGCCCAGTCTATGCAACTCCTTTTGCATCTGCAGTTTTAAAAAGAAATTTAAAGGAATTGAAAATTAGACCAAAATTCTTAAAAAATATTTCTCTAGATAGTAATTTTAAATTAGGTCCTTTTGAAATTGATGTAATATCTACAACTCATTCAATACCAGAACCAAACGCTTTAGGTATTAAAACTAAATTTGGTAATATTTTTCATACAGGTGATTGGAAAATTGATCCAAAACCATTAGTTGGCAGAAATTTTAATCATGAAAAAATAAAATCTTTTGGAAATAAAGGAGTACTTGCTATTGTTAGCGATTCAACTAATTCTAATGTTGAAGGGCATTCGGGTTCCGAAGAAAAACTAAGAGAAAGTCTTATAAAAATAATTAAAAAAACTTCTAATAGAATTGCTATAACAAGTTTCGCAAGTAATTTGGCAAGATTAGAAACATTTGCACATATTGCAAATGAATCAGGAAGAATTGCAGCTTTATGTGGAAGATCATTATGGTCGATGTATAAGGCAGCGTTAGATACAGGATATTTAAAAAACATTAAACCTTTCCTTGATGAAAGAGAAGTTATGATTTATCCAAAAGATCAAGTTCTTTTAATATGCACTGGTTCTCAAGGAGAACCGAGAGCGGCTTTATCAAGAATAGCAAATGATATGCATCAAAATATTTTTTTAGAATCTGATGATACAGTCATTTTTTCATCAAAGGTAATTCCTGGCAATGAAAGAGCAATAACAAAAGTACAAAATGAACTAAAAGAAAGAAATATTAATGTAGTTACGGAATCCGATGAATTTGTTCATGTATCTGGCCATCCTTATGTTGAAGAGTTAAAAAAAATGTACAATTGGATAAAACCAAAAATCGTAATTCCTGTACATGGTGAATACCATCATTTAAAGAGCAATGTTCAAATAGCTAAGCAATGTGGAGTAAAAACAGGAATAATTCTTAAAAATGGTTTATTATTAAAAATTGCTCCAGGTGAACCTAAAGTACTTGGCTCAGTTCCATCAGGGCGCCTTATGTTAGATGGAAAAAAAATTATACATATAAATGAAGAAGCAATCAAAAATAGAAAAAAAATGCTTTATAATGGAAGTATATTAATTTCATTAGTAATAAATAAAAGTAATAAAATTGTTTCAAAACCAGTAATATCTAGTAAAGGTTTTTTTAATGATGAAAATATCAAAAATTTTGGAAAAAGTTTAACTGGCAATATTAATTATTTTATAAAGGAATTTAAAAATAAAAAAATTATAGAAATATTATTAAAGGAAAAAATTAAATCTTTTTCACAAAAATTTTTTAGAAAAGCTTTAGATATGAATCCTATAATACAAATACATATAATAAGAATTTAGAAATATAAAATATGCTAAAAAGATTAAATCATATTGCAATAGTTGTACCAGACGTAAAAAAAGCAAAAGAAATATATAAACAAAATTTTAATGCTGTTGTTTCAGACCCTAAAAGCTATCCAGAACATGGAGTAACCGTTGTTTTTGTTGAGTTAGAAAATACCAAAATTGAATTAATGGAACCTTATGGAAAAAATTCACCAATAATAAAATTTTTAGAAAAAAATCCTGATGGAGGGATGCATCATATATGTTTAGAAGTTTCAGATATTAACAAATCTTTAGAAAATTTAAACAATAAAAAAGTAACAATTTTAGGAACCGGTAAACCAACAACAGGTTCACATAACAAACCAATTTTATTTTTACATCCAAAAGAATTTTGTGGAACATTAATTGAATTAGAAGAAGAATAGTAGTGATCGAATTTCTAAAAGGTTTCTTAATATATATAATAATATGGTGGATAGTTGTGTTTACAATATTGCCCATAGGTATTAGAAAACAAGATAAAGTAGAAAAAGGACACGCTGAAGGAGCACCTCAAAATCCACAAATTTTAAAAAAATTCTTAATAACTTCGATAATAGCTTTCATTTTATGGTTATTAGTATTTTTTATTATAAAAAAACAAATTTTTTCTTTTCAGTATAATTATTAATTAAATGAGATTATCGCATTATTTTTTAAAACCACGCAAAGATGCTCCATCCGATGCTACTTTAATTTCACATAAATTAATGATTAAGTCATCGATGATTAAACAAACTACGTCAGGAATATATGCATGGCTTCCATTAGGCTTAAAAGTATTAAAAAAAATAGAAGATATTATAAGAAAATTTCATAATTTATATGGATGTCAGGAATTATTAATGCCTACTATACAATCATCAAGTATTTGGAAAAAAAGTGAAAGATATAATGACTATGGTCCGGAAATGCTTAAATTTCGTGATAGAAATAAAAAAGAACTTTTATATGGACCAACTAATGAAGAATTAATAACTGAAATTTTTAAAGAATATATAAATAGTTATAAAGATTTACCAAAAAACCTCTACCAGATACAATGGAAATTTAGAGATGAAATTAGACCGCGTTACGGTGTAATGAGATGTAGGGAATTTTTAATGAAAGACAATTATTCATTTGATATCTCAAAAAATGACGCAGAGAAGTCTTATGATAATATGTTTAAATGTTATTTAGAAATCTTCAATGAAATCGGCATCAATGTCATTCCTGTTAAGGCTGACCCTGGTGCTATGGGTGGTGATTTGAGCCACGAATTTCACTTAATAAGTAAATCTGGTGATACAGATATATATTATGATAAAAAGATTGGTGATATTAATAGTTTAAATACAAAAAATTCATTTAAATTATTAAGAAATTTATATTCTGTAACAAAAGATGAATACAAAAAAAAACAAGATTTAGATGCAAGTAAGCTTATTAAAACAAAGGGTATTGAAATAGGACATATTTTTTATTTTGGCACTAAATATTCAGACAAATTTGATGCACATGTTTTAAATGAAAAAGGACAAAAAATTAATGTGGAAATGGGTTCTTATGGAATTGGTATTTCAAGATTAGTTGCAGCTATTATAGAGTCTTCCCACGATGAAAAAGGTATTATATGGCCAAAAAATATTTCTCCATTTAATGTAGGATTAATAAATTTAAACAATAAAAATAAAGAATTAATTAGAATTGCAGATAAACTTTATGATTATCTCAAAAAAAATAATATTGACGTCTTGTATGATGATACTAATGAAAGACCTGGAGAAAAATTTGCCAACATAGATTTAATAGGCGTTCCATCACAAATTATCTTAGGTGAAAATTCTTTAAAAGAAAATAGTGTTGAGATAAAAAATAGAAAAACAAAAAAAATTATAAAGATAAAAACAAAAAATATGAATGAGATAATAAAAAAAATTTAATTTATGATTTCTAATTTTCCATCTTTGTTCATTGCTTTAAGATATTTGAAACCAAGTAAAAACAATACAATGGTTTCAATAATATCTTTATTTTCTTTTTTAGGAATAGTTTTAGGTGTTGGTACTTTAATTATAGTTATGTCAGTAATGAATGGATTTAAAATAGAATTATTAGATAAAATAATTGGAATCAATGGTCATTTAAATATCCATTTTTATAATAAAGACTTTAATGAAAGCCAATTTGAAAATTTTTTAAATTCTAATAATGATGTAAAAGTCTTTAGAAAGATAATAGATGGACAAGGTCTTTTATCATCAAATAAACAATCAACTGGAATAATTATAAAAGGTATTAATAAGAAAGATCTTATAGATTTAAAAAATGATAAAAAAAAAATGGAAATTAGTAAAAAATTTAATTTTGAAAATAATTCTGTAATAATTGGACTAAAATTAATGGAAAGATTAAATTTACAAATTGGAGACAAATTTAAATTAATAATTCCAAAAATATCCTCCACACCCTTTGGAAATATCCCAAAAGTAAAAACTTTTACAATTGGAGGTTATTTTGACTCTGGAATGTATACTTATGATAATAATCTGGTATTTATAAGTTTTTTTGATGCAAATAAGTTATTTTTAACGAATGAAAATAAACCATATTTCCAATTAGAATTTTACGATATTAATTCAATAGATAATTTTAAAGAGAAATTAAGCAAAACAAATTTATCAAATTATCAATTATACGATTGGAGATTTTCTAATGAAGCTTTTTTCAATGCTATACAAACTGAAAAAAATGTGATGTTTCTAATATTGAGTTTAATAATTTTAGTCGCAGCTTTTAATATTATATCCAGTCTAATTATGTTAGTTAAAAATAAACAAATCGATATAGCTATTTTAAGGACAATGGGAGCTAGTCAGAGCACGATTATGAAAATATTTTTTTTAAATGGAGCTGTAATTGGTTTTTTTGGAACTTTAATCGGCACTTTTTTTGGAATATTTTTTGTTTTAAATATTAATACTCTTAAAAATTTTCTAGAAAATTTTACAAATACCGAACTCTTTTCTTCAGAAATATATTTCTTATCTAATTTACCTGCCAAAATTGATCATAATGAGGTTTCATATGTTGTTCTAATAAGTCTTTTAATATGTTTTATTGCTAGTTTTCTTCCAGCTTGGGTGGCTTCAAAAAATAACCCTATAGATTTAATAAGGAAAGAGTAAAAAAAAAAATGCCAACAGTTTTAAAATTAAAAAATATAACTAAAGAATTTATTGAACCAAGAAAGAATATTGTTGCATTAAATAATATAAATTTTGATTTATCTGATGGTCAATGTATTTGTTTATTAGGACCATCAGGTTCAGGAAAAACAACATTGTTACAAATTGCCGGCTTACTTGACAGTCCGACCAAAGGAGAAATTATTATAAATGGAAAAAAATGCGATCATTTATCGCAAGAAGATAAAAATTTTATAAGAAAACAACATATTGGCTTTGTTTACCAAAATTTTTATTTACTTGATAGTTTTTCTGCATTAGAAAATGTTATTATTCCACAATTAATTAATGGTTCTGGCTTTGATAATGCAAGAAAAAGAGCAAAAAATCTTTTATCAGATTTAGGTCTTTCAAAAAGATTGTACAATAAACCTAGAGAGTTATCTGGAGGTGAAAAACAAAGAGTTTCTATTTTACGTGCTATTGCGAATAGGCCTAAAATTATTTTAGCTGACGAACCAACTGGGAATCTAGATAAAAAGAATAGCGAAAACGTTGTTAAAATAATTAAGGATATGGTTAATCACTATAATATTTCTTTTATTATCGCAACTCACAACTTATCAATAACAAAAAAATTTGATAAAATAGTAAAGATATCTGAAGGAAAAATTATTTAATTAATGAAAACATTTATACATTTAAGACAGTACTCAAATTATTCCTTATTAGAAAGTTCATTTAAAATTAATGAAATAATTAATTTATGTAAAAAATATCAAATGCCCGCTATAGCTTTAACAGATAAGCAAAATTTATTCGGTGCTTTTGAATTTTCGTTAGAAGCACAAAAAAATGGCATTCAACCAATTTTAGGAATTAATTTAGAATTAGGAAAAATAGATGATTTGGAATTACCATCAAACATTTTGTTATTAATAAAAAATTACGAAGGCTACAAAAATATAATCAATTTAATGACTAAATATTATAGTAATGATGAAAATAATTTAATAAATTTAAACGATCTTGAAAAAAATAATGAAGGAATAATTTGTTTGTCTGGAGGTGCAAATGGTCCAATAGGAAAATCTATACTCTCTAAAAATACATTAACAGCTGAAAAAATACTTATTAACTTAAATTCAATTTATAAAGAAAATTTTTTCATCGAATTATCTAGATCAGGACTTGAAGATGAAAAAAAAACTGAAAACTTTTTTTTATCTGTAGCCAGTAAATTCAATTTGCCAGTAGTTGCTACTAACAATAATTATTTTTCTGATATAAAAATGCATGAAGCAACTGACGCATTATTATGCATAAAAAATATTGATAAATTATCAAATCCTAAAAGAAATTCAATTTCAAAAGAGTTTTTTTTTAAATCCTCTTCCGAGATGATAAAAATCTTTCAAGATATTCCTGAATCTATTTCTAATACTTTATTAATAGCAAAAAAATGTTCTTTTATGCTTGAATCTTCTAAGCCTAGACTACCAAAATTTCTTAATTCTATTGATGATGAAAATAATGAACTTTATAAATTATCAAGTGAAGGTTTAAACAAAATAATATTGAAAAAAAAGAAGAACGAAAATAATAAATTTGATAAAAAAAAATACGAAGCAAGATTAAATTATGAAATAAATATTATAAAAAAAACAGGTTATTCAGGATATTTTTTAATTGTTTCGGATTTTATTTCATGGGCAAAAAGAAAAAAAATACCAGTTGGTCCTGGTAGAGGTTCTGGCGCAGGATCACTTGTTGCTTGGGCATTGGGAATTACAGAATTAGATCCTATAAAATATGATTTGCTTTTTGAAAGATTTCTAAATCCAAATAGAGTCACCCTGCCTGATTTTGACATCGATTTTTGTCAGGAAAAAAGAGATGAGGTGTTAAAATATGTAGTTAAAAAGTATGGAAAAAAGAAAGTATCCCAAATTATTACATTTGGCACATTACAACCTCGAAATGTTGTAAGAGATGTTGGTAGAGTTCTTCAACTTCCTTATAGTCAAGTAGATAACATAGCTAAAATGATTCCATATAATCCAGCTAATCCAATATCTCTAAATGATGCAATAAATAACGAAAGTAAACTACAAAATTTAAAAAAAAACGATGACTCCATATCTAAACTTTTAGACATTAGTCTTAAATTAGAAGGATTATACCGTCACGCATCAACTCATGCTGCGGGTATTGTAATTGGAGATGAAAATCTGGATGAAAAAATTCCTCTTTATAAAGATGATCCAAAAACAGGATTACCTGTTACACAATTTTCTATGAAATTTATTGAGAAGGCTGGTTTAATAAAGTTTGATTTTTTAGGTTTAAAAACACTAACAATTATTAATAAAACATGTGAAATAGTAAACAATAATAAAAATATTATTGATATTAATTCAATTACTTTAAAAGATACAAATACGTTTGATCTTTTAAAAAAAGGGAACACAATCGGATGTTTTCAACTTGAAAGTAAAGGAGTTAGAGAATACCTAAAAAAATTATCTCCGGATAGATTTGAAGATATTATAGCAATGATTTCATTGTATAGGCCAGGACCAATAGAATATATAGAAAATTATATTAAAAGAAAACATGGTACAGAAGATATAATTTATTTACATCCAAGATTGGAACCTGTTCTTTCTGAAACATATGGAATAACTATTTATCAGGAGCAAGTAATGAAAATTGCTCAAATTCTTGCTGGTTTTTCATTATCACAAGCAGATACTTTAAGATGGGCAATAGGAAAAAGAAAAAGAAATTTAATGTCTTCATTAAAAAAAGATTTTATTGAAGGATGTATAAAAAATAATGTAAAAGAATATCAAGCTGAGTCTATTTTTAAGCAAGTAGAAACTTTTGCAGGCTATGGATTTAATAAATCGCATGCGGCTGGTTATGCTTTAATTGCTTATCAAACTGCGTTCCTTAAAGCTAACTATCCTGTTGAATTTATGACTGCGTCTATAAATTGTGAATTAAATAATACGGATAAAATAAATCGTTATTTAGATGATAGTAAATGTATGAATATTAAAATATTAAAACCAAATATAAATTATTCTAATAGTCTTTTTACAATAGAATTAGACAATCAAAATAAAAAATCAATAAGATATGGACTGTCAGCACTGAAAAATGTTGGAACAAGTAGTACATCAAAAATTGTAAGTGAAAGAAAAAAAAATGGAAAATATAAAAATATTGATGATTTTTGCAATAGACTTAATGATGAAAATATAAATATAAGACAGCTGGAATTTTTAATCAAATCAGGTTCTTTCGATGATTTAGATAAAAATAGAGCAAAACTTTTTAATAATATTAATAAAATAGTTCAAGTAATTAGGGATAATGGAAAAAATATTGACCAAAATCGCTTATTCACAGATAGTTTGGAAGTTGATAATGTTATAAATTTAAATCATAGTGAAAAAAAATGGAGTAAATCAGCCACTTTAAATTTTGAGTATGAAGCACTTGGTTTTTATTTATCTCAGCACCCACTTAAAGATTTTAATACTTTTCTTAAAAAAAATAATTTCTTAACTTATGAAGAGATAGAAAAATCAATAGCTAATGTAAGAAATGAAGAAAAAAGATTTTTTAAAATTGCTTCTTTACCAATTGGTATGAAAGAGAAAACCTCAAAAAAAGGAAATAAATATGCATACGTACAATTCTCTGACAACACTGCAAATTTTGAAGCTATAATTTTTGCCGATCTTTTGAAAAAATCAATTGAATTAATACAAAATCATGAATTACTTTTGTTAACTTTAGAAGTTATTAAAAAAGATAATAATATAAATTTAAGAGTCCAAGAAATATTAACATTAAGACAATTTATTAAAGAAAGTAATAAAAAAATAAAAATTTTAACAAATGAAAAAATAAATATTGCTAAATTAAAAAACCATTTAAATAAATATAAAAGTAATCCTGGGTCTGAGATTAATCTATTAGTAGATATTAATCAAAAATTAGTAAATATATCAATTCCAGGAAGATATGATTACTTTAATATTATAAATAATAAAATGGAAGATATTAAATTTTTAAATTAATTTTCTTGTAATTGTTCATTTTTATTATAAAACAATCAATTAATTAATTTTTATGAACATAAATTTCAAATTAAGAGATCTTTTAGAAGCAGGCATGCACTTAGGACATAAAACTAATAAGTGGAATCCGAATATGGATGAATACATATACGGTGCCCAGGACGATATTCATATTATTGATCTAAGAAAAACTGTTTCTTTATTAAATAACGCATTGTTTTTTATTGAGAGTATTGTAAAGAATAACGGACTAATTCTTTTTATTGGTACCAAATCACAAGCGAGTGATATTGTAAAAAAATATGCAATTGAATGTAAACAATTTTATGTTAATAAACGATGGTTAGGTGGAATGCTGACAAATTGGTCTACAATTTCAAATTCTTTAAATTTTTTGAATTCACTTAATAAAAAAGTTTCAAATGAAAACCTTAATCTTAAGAAAAAAGAAATTTTACGAATGAACAGACAAATTGAAAAAATTGAAAAATATTTAGGTGGACTTAAAGATATGGGTTCAACTCCACAAGCAATATTTGTTGTTGATGTTAATAAGGATGCCATAGCTGTAAGTGAAGCAAATAAATTAAAAATACCTGTAATAGGTATTCTAGATACTAATTCTTCCCCTATTGGAATAGACTATCCAATTCCTGGAAATGATGATTCTAGAAAATCTATTGAATTAATATGTTCTTTAATATCAAAAATAATTACAAAAAATAAAAAGAAAATTAACTTTAAAGAGAATATAGTAAAAAAAAAATTAATTACAAAAATACCAAAAAAAGAAGAAGTCAAAAGAGAATTAAAAAAAGAAAAAAAAACTAAATGAACAAAATTTCTATAAGTGGTATCAAAAAATTAAGAGATCTCACTGGCGCAGGCTTTTTAGATTGCAATGAAGCTTTAGAAAATTCTGGTTTAGATATTGATAAAGCAATAGAATTTTTAAGAAAAAAAGGTGTTTCTACTGCACAAAAAAAAAAAGATAGAACTGCAAGTGAAGGGTTGATAGCAATTTCTAAAGATCAATCAAATAAGGAAGCAAGTATTATCGAAATAAACTCTGAAACTGATTTTGTAGCTAGAAATAAAAATTTCCAAAATTTTGTATTTAATTTATCAAAAATAAATTTAGATCAAAAAGGAAATTTAGATAAGTTAATGAAATCAAAATATAATAATGAAGAAAATGTTTCAGATGCACTAACTAATTTAATTTCTAAAATTGGTGAAAATCTAACAATCAGAAGATGTAAATATATAAATATAGATAATGGTTTTATCGGAAGCTATGTTCATAATGTTGAAAAGGATGATATGGGAAAAATAGGAGTTTTATTATCTGTTAAAACAGATATAGATTTTTCACTTATTAAAGATTTTTTAAAAAAAATGTGCATGCATATTGCTGCAACCAATCCAATCGCAATATCATCATCTAATATTGATGAATATATTCTAAAAAAAGAAAAAGAATTTCAGTTAGAAGAAATAAAAAAGAGTGGTAAAGATCAGGCTATACAAAAAAAAATGTTTACAGGAAAAATGAATAAGTATTTTAACGAAGTTGTTTTGTTAGATCAAAATTTTGTTATGGACGATAATATTAAAATTAGTCAATTTATTGAAAAAAATTCTAAAGAACTTAATGCTTCTATTGAAATAAAAAAAATTATCCGTTTTAAAGTAGGTGAAGAAATATAAAATTATATTTAATTAAATTTATTAAATCTTATGATTAGTAAAATTAAATATAAAAGAGTTTTACTAAAATTATCTGGAGAATCATTATTAGGAAATAAATTACACTGTATTGACGAAAAAATTGTAACTTTTTTAGTTGAAGAAATAAAAAAAGTATATAAAAGAAACATCCAGATTAGCGTAGTAATAGGCGGAGGTAACATTTTTCGAGGGACTGATGCTGTTTCAGTTGGGATAGAGAGAAACTACAGCTGATTATATGGGTATACTAGGTACTATTATAAACGCTCTTGCTATTCAAAATGCACTTGAAAAAAATATAATACCAACAAGAGTTCTAACTTCAATACCTATACCAGCAGTATGTGAATCATATATTCGTAGAAGAGCAATTAATCATTTAGAAAAAAACATAGTTGTTATATTTGCAGCAGGAACTGGAAATCCATATTTTACCACTGATACAGCCGCTGCACTCAGGGCTTCTGAAATTTCTGCAAATGTTATTTTAAAAGCAACTAAAGTAGACGGAGTGTATTCTGATGATCCAAAAAAAAATAAAAAAGCTATCAAATATAGCACTATCAAATATTCAGATATTCTTGCAAAGAATCTTAAAATTATGGATGGATCAGCTATTGCATTAGCAAGAGATAATAATATTCCAATAATAGTTTTTCCAATAAATAAAAAAAATGCTTTTTTAGATGCTATATTTAATAAAGGAAAATATACAATAATAAAATAATTATTATGACAATATCTGTTGATGAATATAAAAACAAAATGGAAAATACTTTAAAAATTTTTCATGAAGAATTATTCAGATTGAGAACTGGTAGAGCAACTCCTTCACTTCTAGAACCAATTTTTGTAGAAGCATATAATTCAAAAATGAAGATTTCAGAGTTAGGTACAGTTAATGCCCCAGAACCTAAATTATTAACCGTTCAAGTTTGGGATAAATCAATGGTCCAAAATGTTGAAAAGTCTATACGTGAATCTGAATTAGGTTTAAACCCTAGTACAGATGGTCAATTAATAAGAGTTCCTTTACCAGATTTAACTGAGGAAAGAAGATTAGAATTAACAAAAGTTGCATCAAAATTTTCAGAAGATGCAAAAATATCTATTAGAAATATAAGAAGAGATGCTATGGATAAAATAAAAGAAGAGCAAAAAAATAACTTAATTTCAGAAGATGAACAAAAATCTTTTTCTGATGATATTCAAAAAATAACGGATGAAAAAATAAAAGAAATAGAGAATGTTTTTGAAGATAAAAAAAAAGAAATTATGCAGATTTAATGATTAGAAGATCTAATACAAAATTAATCACTCCAGAACATGTTGCAATTATTATGGATGGCAATAATAGATGGACAAAAAAACATAAATTAAAAGGTTTTGCGGGACATGAAAAAGGTATAGATTCTATACAAAATGCCGTTGATACAGCTAAATTATTTAATATTAAATTTCTTACATTATTTAGTTTT
>Ga0208113_1001286_pt1 | contig 12070 bp, 7 predicted proteins | sample Knorr_S7_td_NADW_FD_185598 | JGI IMG/M metagenome (GOLD analysis project Ga0208113, IMG submission 185598) | Marine microbial communities from Southern Atlantic Ocean transect - Knorr_S7_td_NADW_ad_2505m_LV_A (SPAdes) (version 2) | ecosystem: Environmental > Aquatic > Marine > Oceanic | place...
GCCCGGTCTGAAGCTCGATCAGCGCCATAAGATGCAGAACCTCGGGCAGATCCGGTTGCCGGCGCTGGAGCTCCGCAAGCTCCTCCTCTGCCTCCTTCAGGCGGCCGGCCTGGAAGTGCGCCATGGAATCGTTGAACTGGCGTTCCAGGGCAGTGGCGGTGGCCGGGAAAACGGCGGATTGTCCCGCCGCTTCTCCTTTGGCCGCCATTTTGGCCAGCTTGCGCCGTTCCTTGCGGCTCATGGGTGGTGCTCCCTCCGCCTGCAATTGACGTTTTTATTCCACCGTCACGCTTTTCGCCAAGTTCCGGGGCTGGTCCACGTCTGTGCCTTTGATGACGGCGGTATGGTAGGCCAGAAGTTGCACTGGGATCGCATATAAAATCGGCGTCACGAAAGGATCGACCTCGGGGAGCGCAATGGTCACCGCCGTTTGCCCGGCCAGCCGCTTTTCGCCCCGCGTGTCGGAGAAGAAGATCACCCGTCCGCCCCGGGCCATGACCTCGGCGATATTGGATGCGGTCTTTTCGAACAGATCATCCGTCGGCGCGATGACGATCACCGGCACCCCGTCGTCGATGAGCGCGATGGGGCCATGCTTCATTTCCCCCGCCGCGTAGCCTTCGGCGTGAATGTAGGAGATTTCCTTGAGCTTCAACGCCCCTTCCAGGGCGATGGGATAGCTGGTGCCGCGCCCGAGGTAGAGCACGTCCCGGGCTTTAGCGATTTCCTCGGCCAATTCGCGCAGCCGTTCGTCATGGTTCAATACTTCCGCCGCGCGCGCCGGCACCTCGGTCAAGGCGCCGACGAGGCGGGCCTCGGTTTCGGCGTCGATGGCGCCCCGGGCCTTGGCGACCCGGATGGCCAGACAGCCCAACACCGTCAACTGGGTGGTGAAGGCCTTGGTCGAGGCGACGCCGACTTCCGGCCCGGCGTTGGTATGCAGCACCGCGTCGGATTCCCGGGCGATGGTGCTTTCCGGCACGTTGACCACGGACAGGATTTTTTGTCCCTGGTCCTTGGCGTAGCGGAGCGCCGCCAGGGTATCGGCCGTCTCGCCGGATTGCGAGACGAACACCGCCAAGCCCCCTTCCGGCATGGCGGCGCCGCGGTAGCGGAACTCGGACGCGATGTCGGCCTCCACCGGAACCCGGGCCAGGGTCTCTAACCAGTATTTTGCCACCTGGCAGGCGTAATAGGAGGTGCCGCAGGCAATCAGGGTGAATTTCGTCGCCTCCGCCGGGTCGAAGGAAAAGTCGGGGAGCGTGATCGAACGTTGCGCCGGATTGACGAAGGAATGAAGCGTATCGCCGATCACCTGGGGCTGTTCGTAGATTTCCTTGAGCATGAAGTGCTCATACCCGCCCTTGCCGATGATGTCGCCGGAAAGCTCCGTTTCCCTGACCTCGCGGGCGGCTTTACGGCCGTCCTCGCCGTAGACGGTAACGCTCTCGGCGTTGATCACCGCCCAGTCGCCGTCTTCCAGATACATGATCCTGGATGTCAACGGGGCCAAGGCAATCGCGTCGGAGCCCAGGTACATCTCGCCGTCGCCGATGCCGATGGCCAGCGGGCTGCCCTGGCGCGCGGCGATCATCAGGTCGTCTTCGCCGGCAAAAACGATGCCCAAGGCAAACGCCCCTTCGAGGCGGGCGAGCGCCGCCTTCGTCGCTTCGGCCGGGGTATCTCCCCTCTCAAGGCCCAGCGTGATCAGGTGCACGACCACCTCGGTATCCGTATCCGATGCCAGGACGTGCCCGACGGCAGCCAGCTCGTCGCGCAAGACCTGGAAGTTCTCGATGATGCCGTTGTGGACCACGGCGACGCTTTTTGTCGCGTGGGGGTGGGCGTTCTTTTCGTTGGGCACGCCATGGGTGGCCCACCGGGTATGGCCGATGCCGGTGGTGCCGGCGATCGGTTCCGATTGGATCCGACTCACCAGGTTTTCCAGCTTCCCTTCGGCGCGCCGCCGCTCGATGCCACCATTGACCAGGGTCGCGATACCGGCCGAATCATAGCCCCGGTATTCGAGCCTTTTCAGCGCGTCGAGCAACGGACCCGCGACGGGGTCCTTGCCGATGATGCCGATGATGCCGCACATGGGCGCCTTATTTCCCGCCCTTCTTTTTGCCCTTCCGGGCCTTGGCCGACTGGCGGCCCTTGACCCGCTTGGCCCCGCCCTTGGTTTCCTTTTGCGGCGCCCGGGTGATGGCGATGGCGTCGGCATCGACGTCCTTGGTGATGACGCTGCCGGCGCCGACGATGGCCCCTGGGCCGACCTTGACCGGCGCCACCAGGGCGACGTTGGAGCCGATGAAGGCGCCGGCGCCGATGTCCGTATGGTGTTTTCCGAAGCCGTCGTAATTGCACGTGATGGTGCCGGCGCCGACGTTGGCTTTGGTTCCCACCCGGGCGTCGCCGACATAGGTCAGGTGATTGACCTTGGCGCCGGCCTCGATGGCGGCGTTCTTGATCTCGACGAAGTTGCCGATGTGGACGTCCTCGGCAATATCGGCACCGGGACGCAGGCGCGCGAACGGCCCGATGCGGGCCCCCGGCGCGATTTCCGCCCCCTCGATATGGCAGAAGGGGAGGATTTCGACGCCGTCGCCGACGCTGACGCCGGGGCCGAAATGGACATTGGGGCCGATGGTGACATCCCGGCCGAGGTGGGTGTCGAAACAAAAGGTGACGCTATCGGGGTCGAGCAGCGTCGCGCCGCCGTCCATGGCCGCCTGGCGCAGACGGGCCTGCACGGTGGCCTCGGCGCAGGCCAGGTCGGCCCGGGAATCGATGCCCAAAAGCTCCGCCTCGTCGCCTTCGACGACGGCGCAGTGCAAGCTGTCCTCGCGGGCCAGGGCGATGATATCGGTCAAATAGTATTCGCCCTTGGCGTTGTCGTTGCCGACCCGGTCCAGCAACCGCCAAAGATGCTTGGCGTCGATGGCCATGACGCCGGAATTGCATAGGGTGATGGCGCGCTGCTCAGGCGTCGCGTCCCTGGCTTCGACGATGGCCTGCAAGGACCCATCACCGGCCAGGATCAGCCGCCCGTAATCGCCGGGGTCGGTGGCCTCGAAGCCCAGCACCACCACCGCCGGTTCCGGGCTCTGGCGCCTGACCGCCAGCAGGCGGGTGGTGGTTTCGCAGGTGATCAGTGGATCGGCGCCGAACAGCACCAGCACGTCGCCCCCAAAATCGCCCCCGGAATCGCACCCAGAATCGGCAAGTGTTTGGCGCGCCGCCAGGACCGCATGGCCGGTGCCCAGCGCCGGTTTCTGCACCGCGATGGGGTGCGGTTTGGCGGTCTCGGCGACATCGTCCATGCCGTCGCCGACGACAACGACCAGGGGTTCCAGGCCCAGGGGCGCCAGCGTCTCCAGCAGGTGGAGCAGCATCGGCCGCCCGGCCAACGGATGTAGGACCTTCGGAGTCGCGGATTTCATCCGCGTCCCCAGGCCCGCGGAAAGGATGACGGCGGCGGTTTTCGTTTTGGTCATGGTATGACGGTCGTTCGAATGACGGTTTCCGGCGACAGCGTCCGGAACTTGCCACATGCTCAGGTAACGGCCAAGTCAAAGTTTGTTTCGGTTTCTTGCAAGCCCCGGAAACGCTAAGGGAAACCCCGAGAAAACCCCGAGAAAATTCCTTTGGCCGGATTCTTGACAGAGCGGCCGTCGGCACCTCTTATATGGGCGAAATCCGCCAAGGCCCAGGGGGCGCGTAGCTCAGCGGGAGAGCACTCCCTTCACACGGGAGGGGTCGCTGGTTCAATCCCAGCCGTGCCCACCATCCTCCGGCCGCCGATAATAAAAAGGAGTCCCCCCGTCATGATCCGGGTGTTCATAGGTTTCGATACGGTCGAGACCGTTTCCTATCACGTCCTTTCTCATTCCATTCAGGCGCGGTGCTCCGAGCCGGTGTCGATCACGCCGCTGATGCTGACGCAATTGTCGGGCCTGATGACCCGCGAGCACCACAATTTGCAATCGACAGAGTTCTCGTTTTCGCGCTTCCTGGTGCCGCACCTGTGCGATTATCAGGGCTGGGCGCTGTTCATGGACTGCGACATGCTGGTGCTCGACGACATGGCGGACCTGTGGAATCTGCGCGACGACAATTTCGCCGTCCAGGTGGTCAAACACGACCACGTGCCCAAGGAGACGACCAAGTTCCTGGGCCAGCCGCAGAGCAAGTACGAGAAGAAGAACTGGTCCAGCGTCATGCTGTTCAACAACGAGAAGTGCAAGGCGTTGACGCCGGACTTCGTCAATACGGCGACGGGGCTGGAGCTGCACCGGTACCAGTGGCTCGACGGCGACCATCTGATCGGCGACATCCCGCACCGCTGGAACCACCTGGTCGGCTATGACGAGACGGTGCCGGTGGGCGAGGTGTCGAACCTGCACTACACCATCGGCGGGCCTTATTTCGACGATTACAAGGACACCGACTACGCCGCCGAATGGTTCGCCGAAAAAGACACCATGCTCCGCTGCGACCAGAAAAAATAAGACGGCTAGCGCCTAAAATCCTCAAGCGCCACCACCACCCGCCCGATGACGTCCGCCCACTCGCCGGCTTCAGATTGGCGGATCAGCCGCAGCGACGGATACCAGGGGCTGTCCTCGCCCTCGGCCATCCAGACGCAGAGCGGCAACGTGTTGAGCAGCACCCACGTTGGCACGCCAAGCGCCCCGGACAGGTGAACGGTGGTGTTGGAGACGGAAATCACCAGATCCATGGCCGCCACCTGGGCGGCGAAGGCGTCCACGTCCGCCATCTGGTCGATGGCGTCGTCGTGGATAATCAGCGTCCTCGTTTCGCGCTCGAATTCGGCCCGTTCGTCGGCCGTGTCGCCGTATTGAAGATCGACGAAACGGATGCCTTCGATTTCCGTCAACGGCCGCCAGTCTGCCAACGCCATCGATTTGTCCTTGCCGATCTCCGGATTCTTGCTGATCCAGGCGATACCGACCAGCCGGTCCCCGGTTCCGTCCCGGTATCGGTCTTTCAATTCCGCCACTCGATCCTCGTCGGCAACCAGGTAGGACTCCCGGTCGGGAAAGGAATCGAGATCGGGCCGCAGCCACTGCCCGAGGTTTCCCGACGGGACCTGGAAATAAATGCCGTCCCCCATGGTCTCGGCGGCGGGCGGGTTTTCCAGGGCCACGCACTTTGCCTCGGGGAACGAGCGCCCGAACAAAGGCGCCAGCCGGTGTTCGCATTCCAAGACGACCTTGGCCCCGGCGTCGATCAGGTCCGGCACCATGGCGGCGAAATGGACCTCGTCGCCGACCCCTTGTTCGCCCCACACCAGAACCGTCTTGCCGTTTACCGGCTCGCCGGTCCACGGCGGCTGTGGGAACGGGCGGGTTGCCGACGGAAAGTCCCGGCACCGCCACCGCCACCGGAATTCCTTCCAGCCCTCGTCCAGGCGCCCGGCCAGTAACAACACGTGCGACAGGTTGCGGTGCGCCTCGGCGTATTCGGGGTTGATCTCGATGGCGCGGCGAAAGGCGGCCAAGGCCTCTTCCAGGTTGCCGTGGCGGTGCTGCAGGTTGCCGAGGTTGTTATGCGCCTCGGCGAAGCCGGGATCGGCGGTTAGCGCGCGTTCGAACGTGGCCGCGGCTTGCTCCCGGTGGCCTTGTTTTTCGAGCGCGATGGCGAGTCCGTTCAGGGCCTCGGAGTAATCGGGGTTGATCTCGACGGCGCGCCGGAAAGCGGCCTCGGCGTCCGCCTTTTCGTCCCTGTCCTGCAGAACCAGACCGAGGCCGTAATGGACCTCGGCGACGTCCGGGTTGATGGCCAGCGCGTTGTCGAAGGACTCCGCCGCGTCCTCAAGGCGCCCCTGGTCGTGCAGCACCACGCCCAGGTTGACATGGGCGACGAAGGCCTTGGGGTCTTGGGAAAGGGCCTGGCGGTAGGCTTGTTCGGCTTCGTCCAGCCGCCCGGCCTGCTGGTCGGCGAGGGCGCCCTCGAGGACGGCGCCAATGTCCGCCGCCTGACCGCCGCCGGATTTCTTCGCCAGCTTCTTCTGCTGGCGGCGTTCTCTCCTGCTGCCTGAATTCGCCATGGTTCCAACTTACCGGATAGTGCTCTAACGCGCCATGAGGAGGGTCTGCCAGCCGTCGACAGTGATGGTGTCGATAAGTTTCAGCCCGAAATGCCGGTGCGCGGCGATTACCCAGCGGCCGTCCCTTTCCAGCAGTCCCGACACAATGGCGACGCCGCCGGGCGCCAGATGCCGTTTCAGGTCGCCGGCCATATGGACCAACGGCCGGGCCAGGATATTGGCGGCGATCAGGTCATAAGGGGCGCCACGGGCCAGCCCCGGGGAACGGTAGCCGGGCCCGCAGGCGGTTCGAATGAGTTTTCCGATACCGTTGACGCGTGCGTTGCGGGTGGTGACGTCGACGGCAATGGGGTCGATGTCGCTGGCCAGCACGCGGACGCGCCAGGTCTTGGCTATGGCCAGGGCCAGAATCCCCGACCCGCATCCCAAATCCAGCGGTTTCAGGAACCGGCGTTTCTTGGCCAACCCGTCCAAGGCCATCAGGCAGGTGGCGGTGGAGGCGTGTTCACCGGACCCGAAGGCGGCACCGACGTCGAGCTGGATTGAGACCTGGCCCGCCGGCGGTTGGCCCTCGAAATGCGACCCATGAATGAAATAGCGGCCGACCCGGAGCGGCGGAAAATCTGCCATGTTTTCGGCCGCCCAGTCCCGGGGCGGCACCAGGTGGATTCTGGCTTTCGGGGTCTCGATGCCGAATGCCCGGGCCGCCTTGGCTAGACGAAGCGCCACGGCGCGGGCATCGGGTTCGGCGCTGGTGAGCACTTCGACCCGCCAGTCCGCGTCCGGGTCGTCGGTTGAGCCTTCGACGAAGGCCGAAACAGATATGCAATCGGGCCGCAGCGCTTCCTCGAAGTGGGGGATAGCTTGTGCAGGAACCCGCAACTCTATCCGCCAGAGGAAGGTGGCCGTGGGCATGGGGTCAAACGGCCTCGACGAAGCTCGCCATGACCTTTTTGCCGCCGGCTTTGTCGAAGGCGATTTCCAGCTTGCCGCCATCGACGGAAACGATCCGGCCATAGCCGAATTTTTGATGGAAGACGCGATCGCCTATTTGAAACGCCCCCTCGGCGCCGTCAATGAACTTGGCCTCGAACCGCGCCTCAACGATGGTTTCGCCCGGCTGGCGGCGTTTAGGGGGCCCGGATTGGCCGCCGAAAACCGCAACGCCTTCGCCGAGCCCGCCCCGTGACCCCTGCCGGCTGCCGCCGTAAAGGCCGGCCGCTGAGCGGAAGTCGATGTGGTCTTCAGGCAGCTCGTCGATGAAACGCGACGGTAGCGAGCTCTGCCACTGGCCGTGGATGCGGCGGTTGGCGGCGAACGACACGACGGCTTTGCGACGCGCCCGGGTCAGGCCGACATAGGCCAGACGGCGTTCCTCTTCCAGCCCGGCGACGCCGCTGTCGTCCAGGGTCCGGGGATGGGGAAACAGCCCTTCCTCCCACCCGGCCAGGAACACGGTATCGAATTCCAGGCCCTTGGCGCCGTGAAGGGTCATCAGGTTGACCTTGTCGTCGATGGCGGGATCGTCATTTTCCATGACCAGGCTGACGTGCTCCAGGAAGCCGGTCAGGTTGTCGAAATCCTCCAGCGCGAAGATCATTTCCTTGAGGTTGTCGAGCCGCCCCGGCGCGTCTAATGCCTTCGAGGAGCGCCACATGGCGATGGTGCCGGATTGGTCCAGGATCATGGCCGCCAGGTCGGGGAGGGGCATAGTCTCCACCTTTCCGCGCCAGCCGGTAAAATCCTCCAGAAGGCCGGCCAGGGTGTGGCGCGCCTTGGGCTTGATTTCGTCCGTCTCGATCAGCCGCGAGGCGGCGGCCGTCAGCGAAATCCCCTCGGCCCGTCCGAGACGGTGAAGGGTCTGCAGGGTCGCCGGGCCGAGCCCCCGTTTCGGCAAGTTGACGATGCGTTCGAACGCCAGGTCGTCGTCGGGCTGGGCGACGACGCGCAAATAGGCGATGGCGTCGCGGATTTCCTGGCGCTCGTAAAACCGCGGCCCGCCGATGACCCGGTAGGGAACGCCCAGCGTAATCAGGCGTTCCTCGAACTCGCGGGTCTGGAACCCGGCCCGGACCAGCACCGCGATCCCGTTCAAGGGCTGTTTCTTGGCCTGCAGGGCCTCGATTTCGTCGGCCGTGGCGCGGGCTTCCTCTTCGCCGTCCCAAACGCCCACCACCCGCACCTTTTCGCCCTCGTCGAGCTTCGTCCACAGGGTCTTGCCGAGGCGGCCTTCGTTGTGGTCGATCAACGCCGACGCGGCGGCCAGGATATGCGGCGTCGAGCGGTAATTGCGTTCCAGCCGCACCACCTTGGCGCCGGGGAAATCCTTCTCGAAGCGGAGGATGTTTTCGACCTCGGCACCGCGCCACGAATAGATCGACTGATCGTCGTCGCCGACGCAGCAGATGTTCTTGTGCGCCTGGGCCAACAGCCGCAGCCACAGGTATTGGGCGACGTTGGTGTCCTGGTATTCATCGACCAGCAGATAACGGAACTGGTTCTGGTATTTCTTTAGGATTTCGGGCTGGTCCTGGAAAACGGTCAGGCAATGTAGCAGCAGGTCGCCGAAATCGGCGGCGTTGAGACGCTTTAGCCTTTCCTGGTATTCGCCGTAAAGGGTGATCGCGGCGCCGCCAGCGACGATGCCTGCTTCGTCTTCCGGGACCTTGTCGGGGATTAGGCCCCGGTCCTTCCAGCGCTGGATGATGCCCGACAGCACCCGGGGCGGCCATTTTTTCTCGTCGATGTCATGGGATTCCAGGAGCTGCTTAATCAGCCGCACCTGGTCGTCGGCGTCGAGGATGGTGAAGTTGGATTTCAGCCCGCAGGCTTCGGCGTGGGAACGCAGGATGCGCGCGCCGAGGGCGTGAAAGGTGCCGACCCACCAGCCCTCGACCGGCCGGTCGAGGAGCGCCGCCACCCGTTCCTTCATTTCCCGGGCCGCCTTGTTGGTGAAGGTCACGGCCAGCACTTCCATAGGGTTGGCCCGGCCCTGAACCAAAACGTGCGCCAGGCGCGTCGTCAGCACCCGCGTCTTGCCGGTGCCGGCGCCGGCCAGCACCAGCACCGGACCGTCGAGGGCCTCGACCGCCTGCAATTGCGAATCATTGAGGTCCTTCAGGTGCCAGGCCCCCCCTTCGCCGGCGGCGGGAGAAGGCGCCGGTCCCTGGGGGCCGGTCAGTTCGGGGAGATCGGACATGGGTTCTATATATCACGGGAGATGGCACGGGGGCGGGGGCTTTTTAGGTGCTGTTTGGCGGGTTTTCCGCCGCCGGGAGCATTATGATAAGATGACGGCGTTGGCATTGGAGAGGAAGGGGAGGGCCTGTCGATGATTTCGCCTATCCTGAACAGCCTTGCCGCAAGGCCCTTATGGCGCCTTGCCCCGATGGCCGTCATCGCCCTGGGGATCATGCTGGCGGCCGTGGCCTGGGAGGCGGCGGACGTTCGCGCGGCCGAAAATGCGACCAGCCAGGACATCATCCAAGCCGTTGTCGGAATAAGCGCCATGGTCCCCGAGGACGCCCGGACGGCGGAGCATTTGGGCACCATGCGCTCCGGCAACGGCATCGTCATCGACGACCAGGGCCTTGTCCTGACCATCGGATATCTGATGCTGGAAGCCTCCGCCGCCGCCGTCACCGACGCAGACGGCGTGTTGGTGCGGGCGTCCCTGGTGGCCTATGACCACAACACCGGGTTCGGGTTGTTGCGGGCCCGCCATCCCTTGGGCATTAAACCGGTGCCGTTGGGATCGTCGGCGGACCTGGTCGAAGGATCGTCGGTAATCGTCATTTCCAAGGGCGGGTCGATGCCGGTGATGGCGGCCCGCGTAGCCTCGCGCCGGGAATTCGCCGGCTATTGGGAATACCTGCTCGAAGATGCCATCTTTACCGTTCCGCCCAATCCTCAATACGGCGCCGCCGCCCTGATCGACAGCAACGGCCGCCTGGTGGGCATCGGTTCGCTGGCCGTCAACGACGCGGTTCAGGGCCCCAAGCCGGTCCGGGGCAACATGTTCGTCCCCATCGACGCCTTAAAACCGATTTTATCCGAGCTTGTGGAAAAAGGGCGCACATCGGGGCCCCGCCACCCGTGGTTGGGGGTTTACACGGATGAAACCCGGGGCCGGGTCGTCGTCACCCGAACCGCCGCCGGCGGCCCGGCGGACACGGCCGGGATCAGGCCCGGCGACGTCATCATGGGGGTCGGCGGCAAAAGGGTCAAAAGCATCGCCGATTTCTACCGAAAGATATGGGCCCGGGGCAGCGCCGGGGTCGAAATTCCCATCGACCTTGTGCCGGCCAACGCCGAATCGCTTAAAATCAAGGCCATCAAGGTCCATTCCCAGGACCGCTATGACTGGTTGAAGCTGAACGAGGGGTTTTAGGAAATATCCGCCGGGCCGTTGGATTTAATGGCCGTGTTCCTCGTGCCGGCTTTCCAGCAGCGCCTTGTTGTAGGCGGCCATGATCTCGGCCTGGGTGACGCAGCCCTTGAAAACCATGGATTCGGTATTCTCGACGATGGCGATGCGGTCCTCGCCAGTCTCCGCCAGCAACGACAGCGCCGCTTCAAGGTCGTCGTCCTGCGACAGCACGAAGGGCTGTGTCTGGGCGCAGTCGCCGGCCCGGATCAAATCGTCGATGGCGGCATCGAAGGCCAGTTCGCTGAGGTCGGCCAAGGTAATGGTGCCGTAAAGCTCACCCGAATCACGGATGACGAAAAGCTCCCCGGTCTTGGAGCTTTGCAGCATTTTTCTCAAATCAGGCAGGCCGACGTCCAGGGCCACCAGTTCGGAATCACGGTTGAGCATGCCGCCGACCTTGATGGAATGCATAATCTCGGTCTCGAAACCGCCCTTGAGGTCGATGCCCCGTTGCTGCAATTGGACGGCGAAGAAGGATCGTCCGTAGAACTGCTGCGTGATCTCGGACGCGATCACCACCGCCACCATGACGGCCAGGGTCAGGGCGTAATCGCCGGTCATTTCAAAAACGATCAGCGTCGTCGAAATGGGCGCCCCCAAAACCGCCGCCGCCATGGCCCCCATGCCGACAACGGTGTAGGCGGCGGGACCGGACGAATAGTCGGGGAATATTGATGTGGCGATGATCCCATAAGCGCCGCCGATGAGCGCCCCGATCACCAGGGACGGCGAAAACACGCCGCCGCCGAAGCCGCCGCCGATACTGAGCGCGGTGGCCAGGATCTTGGCCAGCGCCAGGACGACCAACAGCGCCAGCGGCAAGGTCACCAGAAGTGCCTGTTCGGTGACCCCGTAGCCGACGCCCATGACCTGCGGGAACAGCAGCCCAATCAGCCCCACCATTAGGCCGGCGCCGGCCGGCTTGAGCCACACCGGCACGGGCGTGTCCTTAGCGAAGCGCTGGGCCAGCACGATCGCCTTCATGAACCCGATGGCGGTGATGCCAGCGGCGACGCCCAGACCGGCGAAAGCGGGAAATTCCCAAAAAGACGCCAGATAGGTTTCGCCAAGCGAAAACGCCGGGAAATCCCCGAACCAGGCCTGGGAGATGGCGGTCCCGGCGACGGATGCGATGACGATGGGCGCGAAGGCCTTGAGCGCGTAATGGCCGATCACCACTTCGCTGGCGAACAGCGCACCGGCGATGGGCGCGTTGAACGACGCCGCCACCGCCGACGCCACGCCGCAGCCGAGAAGCGTTCGGGTCAAGGACCGGGTCAGGTGCAGCCGCCGCCCGATCCAACCTGACAGGCTGGCGCCCAGGTGCACGGCCGGGCCTTCGCGGCCGACGGACGCCCCGGCGCCGATGGAAACGGCGCTGACCACCGCCGCCGTCAGGCCGACCCGGGACGACATCCAGCCACCCTTGAGAGCGCTCGCCTCGATCACGTCGGCGACGCCCTGGGTGCGGCCTTCGGGCATCAGATAGCGGACGAGCACCCCGACGACCAAACCCCCGGCCACGGGGGCAAGCAGAATCTGCCACCAGGCGACGGCTTCGATGTTGG
>Ga0208113_1001287_pt1 | contig 12059 bp, 9 predicted proteins | sample Knorr_S7_td_NADW_FD_185598 | JGI IMG/M metagenome (GOLD analysis project Ga0208113, IMG submission 185598) | Marine microbial communities from Southern Atlantic Ocean transect - Knorr_S7_td_NADW_ad_2505m_LV_A (SPAdes) (version 2) | ecosystem: Environmental > Aquatic > Marine > Oceanic | place...
CAACTAAACTTTTGGCAGAAACAGGTTGTAGAGGCGCAAACGGATGAAGAGCTTAATAATTGGCTCAATCCGTTTTTAGAAGGTTTATTGCCCAAAGATATTGATAGCGGACTCTTCGTAAAAACTATACGTGAAAACATCGCTTTCCCTGTAGATGCCATTTCTTTGGCCAACAATATTATGAGCGCTGATTTTAAGCTCTCGAAAGAAGCTAAACATATTATTAAAGCATCTGGTAATGAGTTCTTTAATCTTGCCAAAGAAGCCTTTTTAAAAAATTGGCCTAACTGGTCGGAGTCCATGAAAGACTTATCTTCCACTTCTGGCAAAAAAGGCAAAGAGCTTTATCAGCCAATTAGAATTTCCTTAACGGGCCAGGAGTCAGGTCCTAAACTAGACCAGTTGAGTACGCTGTTGGGTAAGGAAAGAGTGATGGAACGTTTAGAGATAGCCAGCAAAATATGAAGATATTTAACTCTTTATCAGGAAAAAAAGAGGATTTATCCCCTGCCGAAACTGGAAAGATCAGCATCTATGTTTGTGGAATGACTGTGTATGACGATTGTCATATTGGGCATGCTAAAACCTTCCTGTCTTTCGATATGATCGTTCGATACCTTCGCTCCAAGAACATAGAAGTTAATTACATTAGAAATATTACGGATGTCGATGACAAAATACTATTGAGAGCAGAAGAAACAAAGCAGGATCCGACTGTTCTGACGGACAGATACATTGAAAGAATGACTTCTGACTTTAATGCTCTGGGCATGATCTCACCGGACAAAGAACCAAGAGCAACAGAAAACATCCAAATAATCTTGGAGCTGATTAATAAATTAATTGAAGGAGGCTATGCTTATCATAAAGGAAGGGATGTTTATTTCTCAGTAGAGTCTTTTCCAAACTATGGAAAATTGTCTAATCAAAAGATGGATGAAATTCTTTCAGGTGCCAGGGTTGAAATAGATAAAGAAAAAAAGAATCCAGCTGATTTTGTCCTATGGAAAAGATCAGACAAAGGCTTGGCTTGGGATTCTCCTTGGGGAAGAGGAAGACCAGGTTGGCATATAGAGTGTTCAGCAATGAGTATGGATGCTTTAGGTGAAAGCTTCGATATCCATGCAGGAGGATCAGATCTGAAGTTCCCTCATCATGAAAATGAAATAGCTCAATCCGAGTCAGCCACTGGCAATAAATTTGCTAAATATTGGATGCACACAGGCCCTTTAAGAATAGACAAAAAGAAAATGTCAAAGTCACTGGATAATTTCCTTACCATAAGGGATGCTTTGAAGAATTACCCTTATGAAATTATTAGATATTTCTTACTGTCCAGTCACTACAGAAGCCCAGTCAATTACTCAGAAACAGCTTTAGACGAGGCCAAGGCCGCTTTGGGCAGGCTTTATACCTCTATCCATGATGTAGACATATCCGATGAAGGGATAGCAGCTAAGGGCCTACATACCGAACAATTTCAGCAAGCTATGGATGACGATTTTAATGTACCCGAAGCCTTAGCAGTCTTATTTGATCTGGCGAAAACAGTTAATAAAGCAAAAGAGAATGGAGATCTAGAAAGGACAAAATTATTGGTTAATGAATTAATCCATTTATCTAAACCTTTGGGCTTACTTCAGCAAGATCCTGAAATTTTCCTTAAGTCTGGAGTTAATGTGAATGAATCTGAGATAGAAGCCTTTATAGATAAAAGAGAAAAAGCTAGAGACAGCGGAGATTATTCAGCGGCTGACGAGATAAGGGATCAATTATTCGAACAAAATATAATTTTAGAAGATTCCAAAGAAGGAACCTTTTGGAGAAGAAGATAGTTAAATAGTTAGGCTTTTAGCTACGTATCTGCAGTAGCTACAATCATCAGCAGCTTTTGGTGGCTCCTCTGCTAAAAGACAATACTTAAGGTCCAGTAGCGTGGGCTCAACCCATTGATCATTTCCTATATATGGAATTAATTTAACTTTGAATTCCAATTTATTATCAAACTCTGCTTTATCTTTTATCCCATTGCAGTAAACAAAATAGGCCGTATCCGATACATCAAAGGAGTTTCCTCTAAACAGCCATTGATAAAACTCTACTTGTCGTTTGTAACTAATTTGCCAATCAGCATCCAGCGTAACTTCGCCTTTTTTTGAAGTTGCCTTATAGTCTACAACTATCAGTTGATTAGTTTTTTTGTCTATCCATACGTCATCGATTCCGCCTCTGAGGATTAGATTGGTAGGCTCGTGATATCTCTTTACACCATGTCTAAGAGATTCTCTCCATTTATCCAGATCAGGATGTTCATAAGGAATGGCATTTAAATTGTTCTCTGATTGTATAGGGTGAGGCTCTTGTTTTTTTCTGTAGTTATCAAATTCATTTTTTAAAAGTTCATCCACCGCATTGTTTAGGTTGAATGGAAAAGTTGAAGGCCTGGCTATTCCGAGTCTATTTGTTAAATAAAAACACCGAGCGCATTCAATGAAGTTGTCCACTCTAGATCTACTTAGAACAAAAGGTTCATCGGTAGTTGGGTTAAAAAGTCTAGAAGCCATCTCTGTCTATTTTAGGATCCTTAATTATAAGCTCCTTGCAATTTGGCTCCCCGAGCTGGGCTCGAACCAGCGACCCAATGATTAACAGTCATTTGCTCTACCAACTGAGCTATCGGGGAATAAGTTAATTATAACTTCTTCAAAGCTTATAATAAATTTCTAATAAAGCTTATGTCTAAAGAACTCAAAGTTGTTTCAGATTTTGATCCCGCAGGAGATCAACCCAAGGCTATTAAAGAACTAGTTGAGGGAATTAACAGTGGGCTCCTTAACCAAACCTTATTAGGGGTTACTGGATCCGGTAAGACTTTTGCAATGGCAAAGGTCATTGAAGAACTGCAGCGACCGGCCATCATCATGGCTCACAATAAGACTTTGGCTGCACAGCTGTACGGAGAGTTCAAAGAATTCTTACCCAATAATGCCGTTGAATACTTCGTTTCTTATTATGATTATTATCAACCCGAAGCTTATGTGCCTACGACTGACATTTATATTGAAAAGGACGCTTCTATAAATGAACACATAAACCAAATGCGTTTATCAGCCACAAAAGCGGTCATGGAAAGAAGAGATGTGGTGATAGTTGCTTCAGTTTCCGCAATCTATGGATTAGGAGATCCCAGAAGATATTTTCAAATGGTTATTCATTTAGATCGAGGAGAACAGATCAATCAAAGAGCACTTTTAAGGAGACTAGCTGAGCTGCAATACGAAAGAAATGAAGCAGACTTTAGAAGATCGGTTTACCGAGTGCGTGGAGATGTAATAGATGTTTTTCCTGCGGACTCTGAAAAGGAAGCTTTACGAATAGAGTTATTGGGTGAAGAGATTGAATCATTAAAATACTTTGATCCTTTAACGGGTGAAATTATTAGGGAAGTTCCTAGAGCCACAATTTATCCAAAGTCCCATTACGTCACCTCTAGAGATAGGATTTTGAAGGCTATTGAATTTATTAAAGAAGAGTTGGTGACGAGACTAGAGGAGTTAAACAAAGAAAATAAACTAGTTGAAGCACAACGGTTAGAACAACGCACTTTATATGATATTGAGATGATGCAAGAACTTGGTTTTTGCTCTGGGATTGAAAATTATTCTAGATTTCTTTCAGACAGACAGCCGGGCGAGCCGCCACCAACTTTGTATGACTACCTCGCTGAAGACACTCTGGTTTTCATAGATGAATCTCACGTCTCGTTACCACAACTGGGTGGTATGTTTAGGGGTGATCGTTCAAGAAAGCAAACTCTGGTTGATTACGGGTTCCGTCTCCCAGTTGCTTTGGACAATAGACCGTTAAGGTTTGATGAATGGGAAATGCTATCAGGTCAAAGAATCTTTGTTTCCGCGACTCCCGGAAAATATGAAAAGGAAAAATCGGGAAGAATAGTTGAGTTGCTGGTGAGACCAACGGGTTTGGTGGATCCTGAAGTTGAGGTTAAACCAGCCACAAACCAAGTGGATGATTTACTTTCAGAAATTCATAAATACGCACCCAAGAATCAAAGGGTGTTAGTTACTGTGCTAACCAAGAGAATGGCAGAAGACCTGACTGACTATTTAGATGAAAATGGAATTCGAGTTAGGTATTTGCACTCTGACATAGATACAGTGGAAAGGGTAGAGATCATCAGAGATCTCAGGCTCGGAGAATTTGATGTTCTTGTGGGCATCAACTTACTAAGGGAAGGCCTGGATATTCCGGAGGTTGCTTTGGTTGCTATTTTAGATGCTGATAAGGAAGGCTTCTTAAGGTCTGATGTCTCTCTTATACAAACAATTGGAAGGGCAGCAAGACATATTTCTGGCAAAGCCATTCTCTATGCTGACAAGATTACTGGCTCAATGCAAAGGGCCATCGATGAAACTAACCGAAGAAGAAAAGTTCAGGAAGACTTTAATAAGGAACACTCCATTACTCCTAAAGGAATAAAGAAATCTGTACTAGATATTATGGAAGGAGCAAGATCAACAAGAAAAAGGGGCCGTGCTAAAAATAACAAGAAGGTACTTGATATCTTTAATTTTACCCCCTTGGAAGAATTGCAAGATGCTGATCAAATGAGAAAGGAAATTAACCTTTTAGAGGACTTGATGTATAAGCATGCCAAAGATTTAGAATTTGAAGAGGCAGCAGCTCATAGGGACAGAGTCACTGCACTAAAAGAAAAATTATTTATGAGTTAGAGGGCTTAAATTGAGGAACTTCTTTTATTTACAGAAAGAGTCCTATAGTAGAGTTGCACTTTTTGTACGTAGTCCAGAGCTTCATTGATTCTAACAACCATCGAGGGATCCTTTTCTTCTGTTGCCATAAGCATCAAAGCTTTGCTAACTTCGATCCAACTATCTGCATTGGCATTAGTATTTCGAGTTTTTTCTCTGGCTTCTTTCAAGTAGCTAAAACCCAAATTATAAGCAGCAATCGTCATCCAAAGTTTATCCTGTCTAGGAATCGAATCTGGAAATTTTTCCAGAAGATTTTGAAAATAAATAGAACCCCCTTTGACACTTTGCTTGGGGTCAGTTCTTTTAGAAATACCAACCTCTTTGGCAGTGGTTTGCGTAAGCATCATTAACCCTCTAACACCAGTTTTTGATATTGCTTTTGGGTTCCAATGGGATTCTTGATAACTTATTGCGGCCAACAATGTCCAGTGTTGATCCGTTTGAACAGCTGCCTCTTTAAATAATTCTTCCCACTCAGGCAGCCTTTGAACAACCCGAGTCAGGAAAATATCCTTTCCTGCTGGATCATGCTCTTCCCAGAGTAGATTTAACTCTTCTTCAAGATAAGCGGTGTTGTTAGAGTTAAAGGAAACTACGGAATTGTCCAGACCTAGTAAGACAATAATAAGAAAGCCACAAAAGGAAACCGGTCTGATCTTTTTCACGACAAAAAAATACCCCTCTTGGGGGAGTGATTATAAACAACAATTTAACATTTACCACTATATATTGTGGTTAAAAAAATAAAACAACACTATATAAAGTGGTTTTTCTATTTCAAAGCTTAACCTATAATACGCCCCTCAAAACTTAATGGTTTCAGCGAAAGAAGATTCTCTCTCATTTGTTGCTTTAAAGGGGCAACAAGGACTCTCTGAGTTTAGATTAAAAGCTCTTCTCGAACTTATTAGAGAAGATTTTTCTCAGATTCAAGCAATAAATTGTGAAGATTTTTTCTTTAGCTCTTTGCATTACCAATCTAAAGAACTAATAAAACCAACAGAAAATGAGCTAAGTAAAATTCTGAAGGCCAAAATATTTAAAAAGGAACTGAAAACTAATCAATTTATTTTGATTCCTAGAGTTGGAACCATTTCTCCTTGGTCTTCAAAAGCTACAGATATTCTAATTAATGCTGGTCTTGATTCTCTAAAAAGAATTGAAAAAGGTTTGTGTTTTTCGTTAGAAGTTCCACTTAAACTGGAAAAGGACTCGATCAAAGAAATAGGACAAAAGATATACGATCGTATGACACAGAGTGTCATAACTGACATTTCTAGTGCTGAACACTTATTTCGACAACTTCAACCTAAGCCCGTGCTTGTATTAGATATTTTGAAGGAAGGAAAAAAATCTCTTTACGAAGCAAATGATTTTCTTGGTTTAGCTCTGAGCGAAGAGGAAATCGAGTATCTGTATATGAATTACCTAGAAAACAATGCTAATCCGACAGATGCCGAACTTATGATGTTTGCCCAAGCAAATTCAGAACATTGTCGACACAAAATCTTCAATGCTGAGTGGGAAATTGATGGAAAAAAAGCTCCTAAAAGCTTATTTGATATGATCCGCAATACTTACGCAAAAAACTCCAAGGGTGTTCTTTCAGCTTATAAAGATAATGCAGCTGTATTAAAGGGTCATAAAGCCAAAAGGTTTTACCCCGATTCTTCTTCTGTCTATATAACTAAAGAGGAGCCTATTCATTTAGTAACGAAAGTAGAAACTCACAATCATCCAACAGCCATTTCTCCCTTTCCTGGTGCTTCTACGGGTTCAGGCGGAGAAATAAGAGATGAAGGTGCTACTGGAAGAGGGGCAAAACCTAAGGCAGGTCTATGTGGTTTTAGTGTTTCAAATTTGAGAATTCCTGACTTTGAAGAAGATTGGGAGGGAAAAGAAAATAGACCTGATCGAATATGTTCTCCTTTACAGATAATGCTTGAAGCTCCCATAGGAGCTGCTGCTTTCAATAATGAATTCGGAAGACCTAATATTTTAGGTTATTTCAGGACTTTTGAAATGACAATTAATGACAATGCTTATGGTTACCATAAACCGATCATGTTAACGGGGGGTCTAGGTAATATAAGAAGTTCTCATGTAGAGAAAAGCCTTGTTCCTGTTGGATCCAAACTGGTTGTTTTAGGAGGACCGGCCATGTTAATTGGCCTGGGTGGCGGTTCTGCTTCTTCTTTGTTATCTGGGGAAGCTGAACTTGATTTAGATTTTGCTTCTGTTCAGAGAGATAACGCGGAAATGGAAAGGAGGTGTCAGGAAGTCTTGGATCGATGCTGGCAAAGAGGAGATTCTAATCCCATTCTTTTTATTCACGATGTAGGGGCAGGTGGCTTGTCGAATGCTATTCCAGAATTAATCAAAGATAGTGGTCATGGGGGTTTCATAGAACTAAGAGACATACCTAATGCTGAAGCGGCCATGTCCCCAATGGAAATTTGGTGCAATGAATCTCAAGAAAGATATGTTATGGCTATGGGAACAACTGATCTGCAAGAATTTTTAGATATATGTGATAGGGAAAGGTGTCCGGTTGCCGTCGTGGGAGAAATAACCGAAGGATCAAGTCTTAAAGTCTATGATTCTTTATTTGAAAATTACCCAATTGATATTTCTTTGGACACTATTTTTGGAAATACACCAAAAACAATCCGAAAGTTTAATAAAAAAAGTAAGGGATTTACCGAACCTGAACTAATTGAACCAGAGGTTAATTCTTTGATAAAAAAAGTTTTAAGACATCCTACTGTAGGAGGTAAAGGCTTTTTGATTACCATTGGTGATAGGTCAATCACGGGTTTAATATCAAGGGATCAAATGGTTGGCCCTTGGCAGGTTCCGGTTGCAGATAATTCTGTAACTCTTTCTAGCTTCTTTTCTTCAACTGGTGAGGCAATGTCGATTGGGGAGAGAACTCCATGTGCAATTATAAATTCTGCAGCTGCTTCCAGAATGGCAGTAGCTGAAGCAGTTACAAATATCATCTCTTCCGGTATTGAGAAGCTCTCAGATATAAAACTATCGGCCAATTGGATGGGAGCACCAGAAAAACTGAGTGGAAATCAAGATCTTTTCCAAGCTGTAGAGGCAGTGGGAATGGACCTTTGTCCTAAATGGGGAATCTGCATACCTGTGGGTAAAGATTCGCTATCCATGGCCACCAGTTGGAAGGATAAAGAAAAAAAGGATCATTCAGTGATTTCTCCCTTGTCTTTAATTGTTTCAGCCTTTGCTCCACTTAAAGATGTAAGTTTAGCTTTAACTCCGCAGATTGATTTAACTTCCCATAACTCTTCAGAGTTAATTTTTATTGATTTAGCAAAAGGAAAGAAAAGAATGGGAGGAAGCATAGCGCTTCAAGTCTCCTCTCAATTCTTGGGCTCAGTTCCAGATGTTGAATGCGTCAATGAAATGCCAAACTTGGTTGAAACTCTTCATCAACTTATAAAAGAAAAAAAGATAATTGCTTACCATGATCGTTCTGATGGCGGGTTAATTTGCAGTCTCTTAGAGATGGCTTTTGCTGGGAGAAGTGGTCTAGATATAAAGTTAGATCAAATTTGCGAATCTATTGATCAAACGTTTGAGGCTTTGTTTAACGAAGAGTTAGGAATAGTAATTCAAGTACCTACTAAGCATATAGAAGAAGTTCTCAATTTAGTCTCAGAAGTAGGATTAAACAAGGATGTCTTCAGAATTGCCTCGCCAAATAAATCAAAGCTAATTAAAGTTTATCGAGGTAAAGAATTGGCTTTTGAATGGAAGTTGGAAGATCTTCTTAAAGAATGGAACTTTGTTAGCTATAAGATGCAATCTTTAAGAGATAATCCCGAGACAGCAAAACAAGAGTATCTATTTGATACTGATGAGGATAGAAAAGGACTGAATCCTAAAATTTCTTACAAAATACCAAAAAAATTAACTTCTTTATCTAATAGGCCTTCATTGGCAATACTCAGGGAGCAAGGCGTAAATGGTCAAGTAGAAATGGCAGCTGCTTTTGATAGAGTAGGATTTTCTTGTGTTGATATCCACATGACAGATTTAATAATGGGAAGGAGGAAATTGAAAGAGTTTAGTGGGCTAGTAGCTTGTGGGGGTTTTTCTTACGGAGACGTGTTGGGAGCAGGTGAAGGTTGGGCAACGAGTATTCTCTACAACGAAAGTTTGAGAAAGGATTTTCAAGAATTTTTTTCCCGAGATGATGTGTTTACTTTGGGGGTTTGTAACGGCTGTCAGGCGATAGCACTTTTGTCAGATCTCATATCGGGATCTAACTTGTGGCCTAAGTTTGTAAGAAACAAATCTGAGAAATTTGAAGCTCGATTAATTCAATTATTGATAGGAAAATCACCTTCAATATTCTTCCAAGGCATGGATGATTCAGTGTTACCTATCGCGGTCGCACATGGGGAAGGCCAAATTAGTTTGGCAAAAAAGGAGGTAGATAAGCTATTACAAAAAGGCTTGGTTCCAATAACTTATGCTGATGACGAAGGTCATACAACTGAAAATTATCCTCAAAATCCAAATGGTTCTTTGTCAGGGATTGCAGGTGTAACTAATGCTTCAGGAACCATAACTTTGATGATGCCTCATCCAGAGAGATCCTTTTTATCAGCTCAGCACTCTTGGAAACCCGAGAATTGGGACGAATATAGTCCTTGGATAAAATTCTTTCTAAACGCAAGAGAGTTTATTGGTTAGCTTTTTTAGTTGGTCTTTCTATAGTCTCTATTTTCAACTCAAATTTGTTACTTTTTCTGTCATTTAAATAGTGTTTCAAGACCAAAGGGACGAAAGGGAAAGCTAATTCTTCCCAAGGGATTTCATCTTCTTCAAATAGTCTTACTTCGAGACTTTCAGATGTTTGTCCGAAGTCTTCTCGGAGAACTTCCGCCAAAAAAAGCATATAAATTTGACTTATCTGAGGAATATTAAATATTGTATAAAGATTACCCATCTTTACCTTAGTACGGGTTTCTTCAAGTGTTTCTCGAAAGGCACCCTGTCCAATGGTTTCTCCGTTTTCCAGAAATCCTGCTGGGAGTGTCCATAGCCCATGTCTCGGATGAATAGCTCTTTTACAGAGAAGAATTTTTTCTTCCTTTATAGGAATAGTTCCAGTTATTAGTTTAGGATTTTGATAATGAATATCTTCACACTTAGTACAACAGTATCTGGGTAGGTTATCATCTTCAGGAATCTTCAGCTCTACCTCACTGCCACAGTTGCTGCAATATTTCATTTTTTTTAGGGATAATTTTTGATTTGGTTGCTTGAAGTATAAACTATTAAGTAAATTAAAAATTAACAAACCATGCTCAAAACAATAGAGGACAACTTAAATAAAAGAAAGTCTACTTGGTTAGATCAGCTTTCATTAAAGCAATCCACCCCCAAAGCTAATTTACCTAAAGCTGCAGTCCTTATAGCCATAACAGATGAGGAAAGTCCTGAGATTATCTACACTTTAAGATCAAATAAGGTTTCTTCTCACCAAGGAGAAGTTTCCTTCCCTGGTGGAATGCAAGAAGATTCAGACAAAGACCTCACAATGACAGCACTAAGAGAATCTGAGGAAGAAATTGGCTTGCCGCGAGAATGTGTCAATATCTTGGGATCCTTAGACACTATGGTTAGTAGGTTTAATATCAGTGTCACACCTTTCGTCGGTATTATTCCACCGGATATAGAGCTTAATTCAAGTTCAGAAGAAATTCAGGCTTGTTTTAATGTCCCACTATCTTTTCTTTTAGAAGATAAAAGGTATAGAAATGATGAAGTTAACAGAAATGGACAAACTTTTTATATGCCAGCCTATAAATATAGCTCTTATATTATTTGGGGCTTAACGGCTATGATTACTGTTAATTTTTTAAATCGCGCTCTAGATACAAGGATTGATATGTCTTTACCAAGTAAAATAGAAGGAGAAGAAGGATGAAGTTTGATCTTGGGGAGTATTCTGTCGAGACAGACGGAGATAATTTTTACATTGCTGAAACTGCCATAGTATTAGGCAAGGTAAAACTTTGCAAAGACGCTAGCATCTGGTTTGGGGCAGTACTAAGAGGAGATACGGAGCTAATCACAATAGGTGAAGGCAGTAATGTCCAGGATGGTACTGTTATTCATACTGACATAGGGTTTCCTGTAGACATAGGTAAAGATGTAACAGTAGGCCATCAAGCCATACTTCATGGGTGTACTATAGGCGATGGAAGTTTGATTGGGATAAATGCTGTTGTGTTAAACGGAGCAAAAATAGGATCTGGTTGTTTGATTGCATCCAATGCCCTAGTGACTGAAGGAATGGAAGTTCCGGATGGTTCTCTAGTGATGGGGTCGCCTGGAAAAATTAAAGGACCCTTGGATGACGATAAAAGAAAGGGATTGTTGCTTTCTGCGCAACATTACGTGCAGAATTACAAAAGATTTAAACTAGAATTAACCAAAGTAGAGGACTAGATTATGAAGACAGAAACCGTTAATTATCAGGCAACAGATGTTGGATTGGAAGGATACGTTGCCTTTCCAGATACTGGCAGTGCCCCGCTAGTATTAATAGCTCATACTTGGGCTGGTAAAGATGAATTTGTTCATCAAAAAGCAGAAGATCTTGCTGCTTTAGGTTATGTAGGATTTGCCGTAGACATGTATGGAAATGGTAAGGTTGGAGTAGATACCGCAGAAAATGAATCACTGATGACACCACTTATCAGCGACAGAGTCATGCTAAAAGATCGTATAGTCTCAGCTTTGAATTATGGGAAAAGCTTGCCTGGTGTTGACTCTAATAAAACAGCTGCAATTGGATATTGTTTTGGTGGATTGGTTGCACTCGACTTGGCAAGGTCTGGTGAAGATTTAAGAGGTGTGGTTAGTTTCCACGGTCTTCTGATGCCGTCGGATATTTCTGAAAAAGGAATTCAGGCTAAAGTTTTGGTTTTACACGGAGAAAGAGATCCCATGGTGCCTTTGGATATGGTTGATTCTTTTCAAAAGGAAATGACAGACGCGGGTGCTGACTGGCAATTACACAGCTATGGAGGTACCTATCATGCTTTTACTAACCCAGATGCTAATGATCCAAATCTAGGGACTGAGTTTAATCAACATGCAAATGATCGGTCATGGCAATCTATGAAGAACTTCTTTGAGGAGATTTTTTAAAACTTTAAAATTTCTGGGATTATTGTGAAAGCGAAACAAATAAGAAAAACTTACATAGACTACTTCAGG
>Ga0208113_1001289_pt1 | contig 12053 bp, 8 predicted proteins | sample Knorr_S7_td_NADW_FD_185598 | JGI IMG/M metagenome (GOLD analysis project Ga0208113, IMG submission 185598) | Marine microbial communities from Southern Atlantic Ocean transect - Knorr_S7_td_NADW_ad_2505m_LV_A (SPAdes) (version 2) | ecosystem: Environmental > Aquatic > Marine > Oceanic | place...
ATCTGCACCAGTTCTATCCAATTTATTTACAAAACAAATTCGTGGAACTTTATATTTATCTGCTTGTCTCCAAACTGCTTCTGACTGAGGTTCAACTCCTGCAACACCATCAAAAACACATATGGCACCGTCTAAAACTTTTAATGATCTTTCTACTTCAATGGTAAAATCAACGTGACCTGGTGTGTCTATAATATTAATTCTATGATCTTTCCAAAAACAAGTTGTTGCAGCTGATGTAATTGTGATTCCCCTTTCTTGTTCTTGTTCCATCCAATCCATTGTTGCTGCACCATCATGAACTTCTCCTATTTTGTGACTCTTACCCGTGTAATATAATATTCTTTCCGTTGTTGTTGTTTTTCCGGCGTCTATATGAGCCATGATTCCAATATTTCTATATTTTTCTAAACTATGAGTTCTCGCCATAACTACCACCTATAATGAGCAAAAGCTTTATTTGACTCTGCCATCTTATGAGTATCTTCTCTTTTTTTAATAGCAAATCCTTTTTTTTGTGAAGCATCGATAAGTTCGTTAGATAATTTTTCTGACATTGTTTTATATTTTCTTTTTCTTGTGGCCTCTAAGAGCCAGCGTAAAGCCAATGTTTGTGATCTTTTTGTTTTCACCTCCACTGGAACCTGATATGTTGCACCACCTACTCTCCGGGATCTAACTTCTAAATTTGGGCGAATATTATTTATTGCGTCATCAAAAATTTTTATTGGATCTTCCTTTGTTTTATTTTTTATTTGATCCAAAGCAGTATATATTATTTTTTCTGCTGTCATTTTTTTTCCATCATACATAACAAAATTAATAAATTTTGACAAAACAAGTGATTGATATTTTGCTTCGGCATAAAAAATTCTCTTTGGAGCTTTACTTTTTCTTGACATAGTTTTATTTAGGCTTTTTAGCTCCGTATTTAGATCTTTGTTGTTTTCTAGCTGAGACTCCTTGAGTATCTAAATTGCCACGTAATATATGATAACGAACACCTGGTAAATCTTTTACGCGACCCCCTCTTATTAAAACTACAGAGTGTTCTTGTAAGTTATGTCCTTCCCCTGGAATATAACATGTAACCTCATGACCATTGGATAATCTAACTCTAGCTACTTTTCTTAAAGCCGAATTTGGTTTTTTAGGTGTTGTTGTATACACTTTTGTACAAACGCCCCTTTTTTGCGGAGATCTCTCTAGAGCTGGAACTTTACTTCTCAACTTTGGTTTAATTCTAGGTCTTTTAATCAACTGGTTTATAGTTGGCATAAATTATTTTTCAATTAGGATGGAAAAAAGTAATATTGATTTGTTCGACTTAAACTTTCTAGCTAGCGTTTAAGGTTAATACCACCTTACTTCTAACCATCAAAATTGCGCTAAACTACTAATTGAAAAGTTAAAAGTCAACCGAATATCAAGATATTTGGGACTTTTTTAATTGGCTGGTAGCTGTTTATCAGAAGGTGCTGGTAGCTGTTTATCAGAAGATTCAGTAGAAGATAACTCAGACAATGCTTTATCTTTTGCTTCTGCAATTTTTTGCCATCTAATTTTTGTATGTCCAGTCCCTGCGGGAATTAAACGACCAACAATAACATTTTCCTTTAAACCTTTAAGATAATCAACTTTACCTTTTATTGCAGCATCCGTTAAAACTCTCGTCGTTTCTTGAAATGAAGCTGCGGATATAAATGAATTAGTTTGTAGAGAGGCTTTAGTAATTCCTAACAACATTCTTTCTGCTACAGCAGGTTTTTTGCCTTCTTTTTTTAAATTTTCATTTATAATATCAAGATCAATTTTGTCAACAAGCTCACCGAATAAGAATTTAGTGTCCCCTTGCTCTTTAATCTCAACTTTTTTTAACATTTGTCTTAATATAGTTTCTATATGTTTGTCGTTTATAACAACACCTTGCAAACGATAAACTTCCTGAACTTCGTGAACATAGTACTCTGTTAGAGCTTCAATACCTAAAATTCTTAAAATGTCATGTGGAGCAGGACTACCATCCAAAAGATACTCTCCTTTTTCAATTTTTTCGCCTTCGTTGAAATTGATATGTTTTCCTTTTGGAATTAAATAAGATGATAATGAACCATTATCTCTAACTATAGAAACTTTTTGCTTTCCTCTAAGTTCTTTTCCAAACTGTATCTTTCCATCATTCTCAGCAATAATAGCACTATCTTTGGGTTTTCTTGCTTCAAACAAATTAGCTACTCTTGGTAAACCTCCAGTGATATCTCTTGTTTTTGATGTTGCTTTAGGTAACCTGGCCAAAACATCTCCAGCTGAAACTTTTTGTCCATCATTTACTGAAAGAATAGAATCGGGAACTAAATAATACCTAGCTTCGTTATCGTCAGCTTTTTTTATAACATTTCCTTTTTCATCTCTTAATGTGATTCTTGGTTTTAAATCAGTATTCTTTGATTGTGATCTCCAATCTAAAACTGATTTTGAGGTTATACCAGTAGCATCGTCAGCTATTTCAGCTAAAGATATTCCTTCTACTAAATCCATATAGCTAACCACTCCACTTTTTTCTGCAATTACAGGTAACGTATATGGATCCCACTCACAGATTTTTTTACCTTTCTTTATTTCTTCATTGTTGTCACAAAAAAGTTTTGCTCCATAAGGAATTTTGTAAATTGCAAGCTGTTGATTATTGTTATCTTCAATGGATATCTGTGTATTTCTTCCCATTATAATTTTATTTTTCTTAGAATCTTCAATTATGTTTCTATTTATAATATTAATTTTACCAGCAGAGTGTGCAATGGCTTGGGACTCTTCTTTAATCTGGGCAGTTCCTCCAACGTGGAAAGTTCTCATTGTTAATTGTGTTCCTGGTTCTCCAATTGACTGTGCAGCTATCATTCCTATTGCTTCACCTAATGTAACTAACTTTCCTCTTGATAAATCTCTTCCATAACAAATCGCGCAAACACCTTCTTGTGAAATACAAGTCATTACTGAATGAACTCGAACCGTTTTAACTCCAGCTGCATCTATCTTTTCACATAACTCCTCATCAATTAATTCTCTCTTTTTTGCCAAGATCTCTCCAGTAATAGGATGCTTTATATCTTCAGCCGCTGATCTTCCTAAAATACGATCAGATAAAGTTACCATTATATTACCACCATCAATTATTTCTGATAATGTAATAGAATCTTTTGATTTAGCGCCGCAATAATTTTTTGTAATTGACATATCTTGCGCAACATCACAAAGCCTCCTAGTCAAATATCCTGAGTTTGCTGTTTTTAAGGCAGTATCAGCCAAACCTTTTCTAGCACCGTGAGTAGAATTAAAATATTCTAATGCGGTTAATCCCTCTTTAAAATTTGCAGTTATTGGTGTCTCTATAATTTCACCAGATGGTTTAGCAATTAAACCTCTCATGCCAGCTAGTTGTTTCATTTGTGCTGCAGAGCCTCTTGCTCCAGAATTCAACATCATAAAAACCGAATTCGTTTCTATTCGTCCATTTGGCATAATTTTTGTTGCAGATGAAATTTCTTTCATCATTTCGTTTGCAACCAAATCGGTACATTTTGACCAAACATCAATTACCTTATTATATTTTTCACCTCGTGTTATTAAACCTTCAGAATATTGGCTTTCGTAATCTTCTATTAATTTTTTTGCATCATTAACAAATTTTTCTTTTGTTTTTGGTATAATTAAATCATCTTTCCCAAAAGAAATTCCAGCTTTAAATGCATGCTTGAAACCTAATGATTTTAATTTATCACAAAAAATTACTGTTTCTTTTTGTCCACAGTAACGATAAACGAGATCAATAATTTCAGAAACATTTTTCTTTGATAATACTCTATCAATTAAATCAAATTTGATTTTATGATTCTTTGGTAAAATGCTAGAAAGAATAAATCTTCCTGCTGTACTATGATGTTTTTCTAAAATTACATTTCCTTTATCATCAACAGTTTCAAATCTACAAATTATATTTGAGTGTAAACTTATGTTTTTATTTTCTATGGCTAGTTCGATTTCACTGATGCTAATAAAATAACCCTTACTTTTTTTATTTTTAACATCACTATCTTCTCCTTGTGACAAATAATATAATCCTAAAATCATATCTTGACTTGGAACAATTATAGGTTTTCCATTGGATGGACTTAATATATTGTTTGTTGACATCATTAACACTCGAGCTTCTAATTGAGCTTCCAAACTCAATGGTATGTGAACAGCCATTTGATCGCCATCAAAATCTGCATTAAAAGCAGCACATACTAAAGGATGCAATTCTATTGCATTACCCTCGATCAATTTTGCTTCAAAGGCTTGAACGCCAAGTCTATGTAAGGTAGGTGCTCTATTTAATATAACTGGATGCTCTCTTATAATTGTTTCTAAGGCATCCCAAAGTTCCGGTTTTTCTTTTTCGACTATTCTTTTTGCTTGTTTTATTGTGGTTGCTAAACCAAGTTTATCCAATTTTGCATACAAAAATGGCTTAAATAATTCTACCGCCATTTTCTTTGGAAGTCCGCATTGGTGAAGTTTAAGTTCGGGACCCGATACAATAACTGATCTTCCAGAATAATCTACTCTTTTACCTAATAAATTTTGTCTAAATCTCCCCTGTTTACCTTTTAACATTTCTGCTAATGATTTTAGTGGTCGCTTTCCTGTACCTGTTATTACTCTCCCTCTCCTTCCGTTATCAAATAACGCATCTACAGACTCTTGTAACATTCTTTTTTCATTTCTCACAATTATGTCAGGCGCTTTTAAATCCATTAATCTTTTTAATCTATTGTTTCTATTTATTACTCTTCGATATAAATCGTTTAAATCAGAAGTAGCAAATCTCCCTCCATCAAGAGGAACTAAAGGTCTAAGTTCTGGAGGGATAACCGGAATGCATGTTAAAATCATCCATTCAGGATTATTTCCTGAACTAATAAATGATTCTATTAGTTTTAATCTTTTAACCGCTCTTTCTTCAGCAACTTTTGATTTAACTTCTTTTAAAACTGACTTTAATTTATCTCTTTCATTTTTAAGATTTAAATTTAGTAAAATTTTTCTTATAGCTTCTGCACCTATACCTACTTCAAATGAGTCATCACCATATTCTTCCTGTGCTTTTAAATATTCTTCTTCAGAAAGTAGTTGATTTTTTTTAAGTTTAGTAAGACCGGGTTCAACTACCATAAAACTTTCAAAATATAAAACTTTTTCTACATCTTTAAGTTTCATATCTACAGCTGATGATATTCTACTTGGCAGAGATTTTAAAAACCAAATGTGAGCAACTGGACATGCTAGTTCTATGTGTCCCATTCTATCTCTTCTTACATTAGATCTAGTAACCTCAACTCCACATTTTTCACATATAATCCCCCTAAATTTCATTCTTTTATATTTTCCGCATAAACACTCATAATCTTTTATGGGTCCAAAAATTCTAGAACAGAAAAGTCCGTCTTTTTCTGGTCGAAAAGTTCTGTAATTAATTGTTTCTGGCTTTTTTATTTCCCCAAACGACCAAGATTTAATTTTTTCAGGACTAGCTATAGTAATTTTTATTCTACTAAATTCTTTTGCAATAACATCCTTGTTATTAAATAATTTATCTATATCTTTTTGCATAAATACTTAATGTAAATCAATATTTAACCCTAACGATTTAATTTCCTTCATTAAAACATTAAAAGATTCAGGTATCCCTGATTCAAATTTGTCATCACCTTTCACAATAGTTTCATAAACTTTTGTTCTACCGGCAACATCATCAGATTTTACTGTTAAAATCTCTTGTAGTGTATATGCTGCTCCATAAGCTTCTAATGCCCAAACTTCCATTTCACCAAATCTCTGACCACCAAGCTGCGCTTTCCCTCCTAAAGGCTGTTGTGTAACTAAGCTATAAGGGCCAGTTGATCTAGCATGAATCTTATCTTCAACTAAATGATTAAGTTTCAACATATATATAATTCCAACAGTAACTTTTCTATCAAATTGTTCTCCGGTTCGACCGTCCCATAAAATAGTTTGTCCTGATGAAGGTAAATCAGCGAGTTCTAATAGTTGTGTTACATCATCAATAGAAGCGCCATCAAAAACAGGTGTAGCTATAGGAATGCCTGATGATAAATTCACACACAGCTCTTCAAGCTCTTTGTTATTCAGAGATTTTATTTTTTCTTCGTAAATCTTATTACCGTATATTTTTTTTAGGATTGCGCTAATTAAGGCATTTTTTTTGTTTGTATCCTGATGAATTTTTACAATTTGACTGATTTTTTCTCCTAGTTCAGAACAGGCCCAACCTAGATGCGTCTCTAAAATTTGACCTACATTCATTCTGCTTGGAACACCTAATGGATTAAGAACCACGTCCACAGATTTTCCATTTTTCATATGAGGCATATCTTCAATAGGTACAATTTTACTTATTACACCTTTGTTGCCGTGTCTACCTGCCATCTTATCTCCAGGCTTAAGACTTCTCTTAACAGCCACAAAAACTTTTACCATTTTTAAAACATTTGGCAAAAGATCATCTCCTTCCTGAATTTTTGTAACCTTATCTTCAAATCGATTTTTAATATCTTTATTTACATTCGTGTATTGAGCTTTGAGGATTTTTAAATCATCATCTGTTTTGGAATCTTTGAATTGCATTTTCCAAATGTCATTTAAATTTATGTCGTTTAAGTCTGCGTGAGAGACATAATTATTAGACACATGCTTTTTAAAATCTTTACTTAATTTTTTATTCTTTATCATTTCTATAGCTCTCAATTTAATATTTCTTTCGAGAATTTCTTCTTCTGCAGATTTATCTTCTTGAACAGATTCAATTTCTGCTCTCTCTATAGAGGTAGATCTTTCATCTTTTTCAATTCCATGCCTATTAAAAACTCTTACATCAACAACCATTCCATTACTTCCTGGCGGAATTTTTAATGAAGAATCTCTCACGTCTGTTGCTTTTTCACCAAAAATTGATCTAAGTAATTTTTCCTCTGGATTAGATATCGTGTCACCTTTAGGAGTAACTTTGCCAACCAATATGTCTCCTGCTTTTACTTCCGCACCAATATATACTATTCCCGACTCATCCAGATTTCTCAGAGATTCCTCACTAATGTTAGGTATATCTCTTGTTATTTCTTCAGTTCCTAATTTCGTATCTCTAGACATTAATTCATATTCTTCTATATGTATTGAAGTAAAAACGTCATCTCTTACGCATCTTTCGGAAATTAAAATTGAATCTTCAAAATTGTAACCAAGCCAAGGCATAAATGCGACAGTAATATTCCTACCTAAGGCTAATTCACCTAATTTAGTAGCTGGACCATCACCAATAATATCGCCTTTTTTAATAACGTCTCCAACTTTAACCAATGGTTTTTGATTTATAGTGGTATTTTGATTCGATTTTTGAAATTTGAGCAAATTGTAAATGTCTACGCCTGATTTAGAAAGATCTTTTTCAAACGTATTAACAACTATTCTCTTTCCATCTATTTTATCAACAGTACCGTCTCTTTTAGCTATAATTGTTACCCCTGAATCGATAGCAACACCTTGTTCAATCCCAGTTCCAACCAGTGGTGCTTCTGGTTTTATTAATGGCACAGCCTGTCTCATCATGTTTGATCCCATTAAAGCTCTATTAGCATCATCATTTTCTAAAAATGGTATAAGAGAAGCTGCTACTGAAACCAATTGTTTTGGTGATACATCTACATACTCAACTGAATCAGATTTTGATAAAATAAAATTAAGTGATTTCCTGCATGACACTAATTCTTCCGTAAATCGCCCATCTTCGCTAATATGCGAATTGGCTTGCGCTATAGTATATTTTTCTTCTTCTATAGCAGACAAATATTCTATGTTATTGGTAACTACCCCATTTATAACTTTTCTGTAGGGGCTTTCTATAAATCCATATTTATTAACTCTAGCAAACGTTGCTAAACTGTTTATTAATCCAATATTAGGTCCTTCTGGCGTTTCTATCGGACATATTCGACCATAATGTGTAGGATGAACATCTCTAACTTCAAATCCAGCTCTTTCTCTGGTAAGGCCACCAGGCCCCAAAGCAGAAACTCTCCTCTTATGTGTTATCTCAGATAGTGGATTTGTCTGATCCATAAATTGAGACAACTGAGATGTTGCAAAAAAATCTTTCATAGCAGCTGAAATTGGTCTTGGATTTATTAAATCTTGAGGCATCGCAGATTCAACTTCTAAAAGCGTTGACATCTTTTCTTTTATAACTCTCTCCATTCTTAAAATCCCGATTCTAAATTGATTTTCAACAAGCTCCCCAACTGATCTAACTCTTCTATTTCCTAGATGATCAATGTCATCAACTTCACCTTTACCATCTCTTAAATCAAGCATATGTTTAATTATTGCGATGATGTCATCATTGCGTAATATTGTTATTTTATCACTACATTGTAATTGTAATTTGTTGTTTAATTTAACTCTACCCACATCAGAAAGATCATAACGGTCAGATTTAAAAAATAAATTATTAAAAATATCAGTAGCTATCTCAATAGATGGCGGTTCACCTGGTCTTAAAACTTTATAAATATCATTAATTGCTTCTTCTTTAGAATTATTTTTATCAATGTTTAACGTATCAATTAAGTACGGACCTTTGTTAATAGGGTCAATATCTGTAATCTCAAGAGTACGAATATTATATTCTAATATTTTATCAAAATCTTCTTGCTGAATTGGTGATGCAGATTTTAAAAAAACTTCATTTTGCGATTGGTTTAACAAATCATTTTTAACATACTTACCCAGAAAATAATCTGATGTGAATAATATATTTTTTAATCCTTCATCAAACAATTTTTTTGCAATCATAAAATTAATTTTGGATCCCATCTTTAAGACTTTTTTATTATCTTTTGAATTAACAAGATCGGTTCTTAATTTTATAGGACGTTTATAATCATTTGGATTAAATTTTGTTTCCCACTTATCTCTTGTTTTGTCGAAACGAAAAACTTTAAAATCATAAAATAAATTCAACATCTCTTTTTTATTATATCCTATTGCATATAACAAAGTTGTAATTGGTAATTTTCTTTTTCTATCAATTCTGAAATATAAAAGGTCTTTAGCATCATACTCGAAATCTAACCAAGAACCTCTATTGGGAATTATTCTACAATTAAAAAGTAATTTACCACTGGCATGTGTCTTCCCCTTATCGTGATCAAAAAATACTCCAGGACTTCTGTGCATTTGGTTTACTACAACTCTCTCAACTCCATTCACCACAAAAGTTCCGCTAGGAGTCATTAAAGGTATATCCCCCATATAGACTTCCTGCTCTTTTGCTGACAGAATTTGTTTTGTATTTTTTTCTTGATCAATATCGTAAATAACCAAGCGTAATGTGGGTTTTAATGATGAGGAATAAGTTAAATCTCTTTGTCTACACTCCTCAACATCAAATTTAGGTTTTTCTAAACGAAAAGAAATATACTCCAGGGTAGCTTTATCTGACATCTCTTCAATTGGAAAAACACTTTTAAAAACGCTAGCTAGGCCTTTTTGTGAATCAGACTTATCTTGATCCAATACTGTTAGAAATTGCTTATAAGATTTTTTTTGAACATCGATTAAATTGGGTATAGATAAAATTTCTTTTAACTTACCAAAATTTTTTCTTATACTTTTCTTTTCAGTAAAAGATAATTCCATGCATTATATTACATCCTAGGATGCAATCTAAATATTAATATTAAAAAAAATACTACTTTAATTCTATTTTAGCTCCGGCGGCCTCTAGTTTTTTCTTAACTTCCTCGGCGTCTTTTTTTGAAACGCCTTTTTTTATTTCTTTTGGTGCGCCTTCTACTAAATCTTTTGCTTCTTTCAAACCTAGACCTGTAAAGGATCTAACTTCCTTAATTACATTAATTTTTTTATCACCTACCGCTGTAAGGAAAATTGTAAATTCAGTTTTTTCTTCAGCTTGAGTTAGTGCGTCTGTTGCTGGAGCCGCCGCAACCGGAGCAGCTGCTGTAACTCCCCATTTTTCTTCTAGTTGCTTTGAAAGATCCGCAGCCTCAACCACTGTAAGTTTTGATAATTCATCTACTATTTTATTTAAATCTGCCATTGGAATTCCTATTAATTTATGTTTTTTTACTCTTAGCGTGCGCCAAAATAGCAATTTTTGAGCCAGGAGCAAGTAAAATACTCATTATTTTTTGTGCAGGAGTTACTAAAATACCAACAATTTTGGCTCTAGCTTCGCTTAAAGTTGGTAGTGTAGCAATTTTTTCCACATCTTCAACGGAAAGTGGTTCTTTCTCCATAATTCCACCAATAATTTTTAAGTTTGAATTAATTTTAGCGAACTTTGATAAAATTTTTGCTGAGGTAATCGCGTCTTCTGAAAACGCTACTGCGGTAGGTCCTGAAAATAAATTTTCTAATTTCTTAAATTTGCTTCCTTTTAATGCTAGTTTTGTAATTCTATTTTTTGTTATTTTAAAAAAAATTCCATGTTTCCTCATTTCTGCTCTTAATTTATCAATTTCTTTTACCGTAAGACCCTGATAGTGAGTTACAAGCACGGAGGTTGTTTTATTGAAAAAATTTTTCATTTCTTCTATGTATATTTTTTTTTTATCTTTATTCATCAGAGCTTATTAACCTAATTTTAATTTATAAGAAACGCCCATCGTCGATGTTATAAAAGCAGATTGAATAAAATTACCTTTTATTCCATTTGGTTTTTCTTTGTATATTGTTTGTATTAATGATTCTAAATTCTCTTTGATTTTATTATCAGAAAAACTTTTCTTTCCAATGGAAACACCTAGATTGCCATCTTTATCATTTTTAATTTCAATTTGCCCTGACTTTAAAGCTTTCACAGTTGATTGAATATTATTTGTAACTGTTCCAAGTTTTGGATTAGGCATTAAACCTTTGGGACCCAAAATTTTCCCGAGCTTTCCCATTTTTGTCATCATTGTTGGGGTAGCAATAAGTTTATCAAATTTAATTTTTCCAGACATAATGTCTTTAATCAGATTATCTGAATTATATAATTCTGCTCCAGAATTTTTAGCTTCTGATATTTTACTTTCTTCACATAAAACGGCCACTCTTACTTTTCTTCCATTACCATTTGGTAAATTAACTATTGTCCTTAAATTAAATTGATCCTTCTTTTGTTTTAAATTCAATGAAAAGGAAACATCTATAGACTCATCAAACTTTGTAGTGCAATTTTTTTTAACTTTGCTAATAACATCTTCAATCTTCAAAGAATTTTTCTCTTTAGATGTTTCTAGCAGTTTTTTGAATCTTTTCGAAAACTTTTTTTTCATTATTCCTTCACCTCTATGCCCATAGATCTAGCAGATCCACAAATTATTTTTACTGCTTCCTTTATATCATGTGCATTTAAATCCTTCATTTTTTCTTGAGCTATTTTTTCTGCTTGTTTTAAAGTGATTGAACCAACTATTACTCGACCAGGTTCTTGGGAACCACCTTTTAATTTTGCTGCTTCTTTTATAAAATGCGAAGCGGGTGGAGATTTTATAATAAAGTCAAATTTTTTATCCTTATAAACGGTAATAACCACAGGAACAGGTTTTCCCATAAAGCTTTTAGTTTTTTCATTAAAAGCTTTACAAAATTCCATAATATTTATTCCACGCTGACCTAATGCTGGACCAACAGGAGGAGCAGGATTTGCCTGGCCTCCCTTTATTTGCAATTTTACGTACCCTGTAATTTCTTTTGCCATATTACTATGATTTTTCTACTTGGCTATATTCTAGCTCGATTGGAGTTGGTCTACCAAATATTGAAACCGCAACTTTAAGTTTCAATTTATCTTCATCTACTTCCTCAACTAAACCACTGAAAGAAGCAAATGGACCTTCACAAACTTTTACTTGCTCACCAACTTCAAAACTGAGACTAGGTTCTGGAGACAATGTTCCTTCTTTAATATTACCTAAGATTTTAGCTATTTC
>Ga0208113_1001295_pt1 | contig 12036 bp, 8 predicted proteins | sample Knorr_S7_td_NADW_FD_185598 | JGI IMG/M metagenome (GOLD analysis project Ga0208113, IMG submission 185598) | Marine microbial communities from Southern Atlantic Ocean transect - Knorr_S7_td_NADW_ad_2505m_LV_A (SPAdes) (version 2) | ecosystem: Environmental > Aquatic > Marine > Oceanic | place...
GCTCACTGCCGAATCGTCTCGGTCTCGTTTCACACGGGCCAGGCGGTCCAATTGACGTTGGGTCTGGGCCGGATCAATGGTCTGGAGCTGTTCAATCGGTGGTGTAGGGGACTGGTAGCGGTTCACGCCGACGACAATGCGGTCCTCGCTCTCCACCCGACGCTGATAGTCGTATGCGCTCTCGTGAATTTCGCTGATTTGGAATCCAGCATCCAAAGCGCCCAACGCTCCGCCCATATCGTCCATCCGACGGATGTAGTCGAGTGCCTCGGACTCCAACCGATCTGTCAGACTCTCGACATAATAAGAACCAGCGAGCGGATCAACGGTATCCGTCACTCCCGTCTCATGAGCGAGAACCTGTTGTGTTCTCAATGAAAGCTGAACCGACTCTTCGGTCGGCAGCGCCAGGGCTTCGTCGTAGGAGTTGACGTGTAGGGACTGCGTTCCCCCAAGTACTGCGGCTAACGCCTGCACCGTGGTGCGAATTATGTTGTTGTCAGGCTGTTGCGCCGTCAAAGTCACTCCGGCAGTCTGGGTGTGGAAACGACACATCCACGAACGGGGGTTCTTCGCTCCGAATCTCTCCCGCATGATCTTGGCCCACATTCTGCGGGCCGCTCTATACTTGGCGATCTCCTCAAACAGATTGCTCTGGGCCACGAAGAAAAATGAGAGCCTGCCGGAGAATGCGTCGACATCGAGACCTGCATCGATCGCGGCCTGCACGTAGGCGATGGCATCGGAAAAAGTGAATGCCAATTCCTGGACAGCCGTCGCTCCAGCTTCGGCCATGTGATAACCGCTGATGCTTATTGTATTCCAGCGAGGAACGAATTCCGAACAGTATGCAAATACATCAGTCACTAACCGCATCGAAGGTTGAGGCGGGTAAATGTACGTTCCGCGGGCGATATATTCCTTGAGTATGTCGTTTTGAATTGTCCCGTTCAGCTTGTCTATCGCGACGCCCTGTTTCTTCGCCAGCGCAACATATAACGCCAATAGAATGGAAGCCGTGGCGTTAATGGTCATAGATGTGCTGACTTTGTCCAACGGGATGCCCTCGAACAGCAATTCCATGTCCGCCAGGCTGGAAATCGGGACGCCGGTCCTGCCGACCTCGCCTTGAGCTAGGGCGTTATCGGAGTCGTAGCCTGTCTGAGTTGGAAGGTCGAAGGCTATGCTGAGACCGGTCTGGCCTTGTTCCAGAAGGTAACGGTTGCGCCGGTTTGACTCCTCTGGAGACGCCAGTCCTGCGTATTGGCGCATGGTCCAGAGACGCCCTCGGTACATATTGGGCTGGATGCCCCGTGTGAACGGGTACTCTCCGGGGTAGCCCAGGCCGTCGGCGCCGTTCTGGTCTTCGGCGGTATAAAGGCCGTCAACTCCGAACCCAGAATTTGTCTCGAACTGAGATTGGCGCTCGCCGAATCGCTGTTGAAGTGGTCCGAGGGTGTTTTTCTGCCATTCTTGTTTACTATTGCTTGGCACGTCGGTCACTCCTGAATACGGCGGTAGTTGGTCATTTAGAGATTGGAATGAGTTTAGTTAACAAGTAGATAGGTGTCAATTTTCCAGGGCGTCGGAAATGGCTTCCAGGGCATCCTCGAACGAAGGCCCGTCGCTGGGCGCACCCTGAGACGGTCGTGCCCAGCCGGATTTGTGCCCGCCAAATACTGCGCGTCTGGCCCTCAGCCACAGAGATCAACGTCTTGAAACCCTGTCTTCCAGTCAATTTAGATTGTCGAAAATATGTCCGGCATTTCGCCTTCTTGTGGATATATGAAAATATTCCACTCTTTTCGCACGATGTCATACACTTCGGTTGAGTCAGTCGCGGTCATCGACTGCTCATACGCAATACGGTCGAAAAAATTGGCGTGGAAGCTCCAGACCGAGGGGCGACGTCCAGCCACAATGTCTACGACCAACAGCGCGCCGCGTTCGGCGATGCAATTGAATACGTTTCGATATAGTCGGGGTTTTCCTGTTGAGTCGAGATGATGGATGACGAGGGACAACACAACGAGACCGACGCCGTCAATCTGGTGCAGCCAATCTTCGGCGGTAATATCAAATTAGCCTGTCTCTGTTCTGTCTTCAAATTCGGCGAGGTTTAGGGGGGCTACAGTCAGCATTGACTGCGAACCGTCCAGCGCGGTTGCCCTCGCCTTCGGACAGAGGGTCAGAATCGCTTTGGTCAACCTGCCTTCGCCGCAAGCCAAATCGACCAACTTGAACGCGTCGGTCGTTTTGAAACGTGTCTGAGTTATCAAGGCCGCCAACTGCTCGCGACGCGACGGCACCGCAATGTCAGCCAGGCGCGAATATACCCGTAAATCATCTTCGGACCAGGCTGTATCGCTGCCAGTTATTTTCCAGTATCCAACACACGAAATCGCACCGCTAGCGCCGGCGGAATTTTCTGGAAATTGTCCCAGTCCAATGCATGGCTGGGAGCTGACGAGCCAAACACTGGCTCCTCGATACCGTCGGCGACAAACCCCCGCGTGAAAAATACGTTCAACAACACACTCATCGGTCGGTGAAAGTAGCGCTGGAGAACTGGCTGACTGATGATCGCTACCCCCTGGTACGGCGTTGGATCGATGTAGTGAAAAATCTTAACCGCGAGGGTGTCCACGATCCTTCCATCTTCCATCTCGATACGCTCGACAGAACGGGATAGGCTGTTGGGTGAGTTGAAAGCGAGGTGCATCACGGCGAACACAAAACATCCACCAGGTTGCAATAATCGAGCAACGGACTCTGCGATCGCCATCCCGCAAGATATTGCGTCGAATCTTTTTGATTCCAGCCGAGTCAACAATTCGTTGTCGGTGGCGTCAGCGACCAGAAACTCAATTTGTTCTCCATATTCCGTGCTGGCAGCTATCGCATTTTCGATCTGGCAAGGGGCGATGTCGATGGCAGTCACTCGGACCTCGTGTTCGGCCATTTGGCGGGCGAAGTGGCCGAACACGCAGGCGATATCCAGCAGCTTTTCTCCTGATTTCAGGGCGAGTAGTTTCTCCATTGAAGGCCGGACCAGCGAATTGTGGAACGAATTTCCTTCGCCCATTCGCTCGTTCCAAAAGTCTGCGTTGGTGTCCCAGGCGTCGCGCACATCGTCGTTGAACTGCGGGAACCCATGTGGCGGTTTTTGTCGATTAAATTGGAGCCTCCGGCCGACTGATGACGGCTGATTATACCTCAATTCGGACTCTCACCGTTCCTTGACACCTCATTATATTAAACTTAAAATGAACGCACGTTCTAATATCGAGAATGCGAACACAAACCTGCGACTGCGAGCTCCAAAACCAGTGCAGGATCGGGTTGAACATCGTCCTCAGAGGTGGACTCGGCATGGCCCAGTCAGAGCGCATTGTATCCGGCAGTCGCCAGGATGACGACTACTCCCAAGACAACAGCCTGCGACCTCGAAGGCTCGTCGACTATATCGGCCAGGACCGTGTAAAGCAGAATCTGGACATCGGCATCAGGGCCGCTCAACAGCGGGGCGACCCTCTAGACCATCTCCTCGTATACGGCACACCAGGCTTGGGGAAAACCACGCTAGCGAACATCATCGCCATCGAGATGGGCGTTCAAATCAAGATCACCTCAGGCCCCGCCATCGAAAGGCCAGGGGACATGGTGGCGATACTGACTCAACTGCCCGAAGACTCTGTGTTGTTTATCGACGAGATTCACAGGCTCAGTCGAGTGGTTGAGGAGATTCTATACCCGGCCATGGAAGACTATTTTGTGTCCTGGGTTATCGACAAAGGGCTCAAAGCCCGGAGCATGAACCTGACGATCAAGCCGTTCACTTTGATTGGCGCGACCACCAGATTCGGCATGGTAAGCGCTCCGTTGAGGGACCGATTCGGCTCAGTTTATCGCCTGGAATTTTACGATGAAGAAGCAATGCGAACCATCGTCACCCGTTCCGCTAGAATCTTGGAAATCGAATCGGATGAAGATGGAATCATCGAGATAGCCCGCAGAGCGCGGGGGACTCCCAGGGTGGCGAACAGGCTACTGCGTCGGGTGAGAGACTACGCGCAAGTCATGGCCGATAATGTCATTAACGCCGAGGTCGCGAACGAAGCATTGACAGGCCTTGAAGTTGACCAGTTGGGGCTCGAAGGGTTGGACCACCGGGTATTAAGCTCCATCATAGAAAAATTCGACGGTGGGCCAGTGGGACTCGACACGTTGGCTGCATCCATCAGCGAAGAACCGGACACCATTGAGGACGTCTACGAGCCTTATCTGCTCCAGCTAGGATTCCTCGACAGGACTAAACGAGGCAGAGTCGCCACACGCCGCGCATACGAACACCTGGGAATAGATTATCCAGAGGAACCACGATCGCCCCAAGCTGCCTTATTTTAGGACTGATTAGGCGCGGGCTTACCAGTCGAGATCGGTGAATTTCTTGCCGTCGAGGTAGTCTGGAAACGTGTAAACTCCAGTGACTTGTGCCCAGCATGTTACGCCTTCGACGTTGCGCTTCGCGATTTCCAGTCCTGAAGCAATCGATGCCCTCATCTCGCGAGCAAAACCGTTGATCACGATGTCCGCATCGAATCACGTTTCCGCACCGCTCACAGGTCTTGATCGTCAACCCGACCTCGAGGTCTTGTCGAAGCTCCCACCAGAAGTAACCAATCCAGCCGTTGATCAGAATCGCTGGTAGGTGTTGTTTCCTCGTCGCTGCAAAATCTGCGAATTGCCTGAGATTATCCAGAGAATGAGCGACGACGTTGTGGCGTCATTCCAGATTCATCAGAGCATCAGGTTCGTTGGCTGCTAACTTCGGAGCAAGCCAACCTTTTCCCAAAGGAACCGCCGTAACGCCCGTCAACTTGCTGTCCCTCTCATTTGCTAATCTCCTAGCCTCTGACTGACCGCCACTATCATTCAAACGGGTGCACTCCTTCAGCAATGAGTAGTGGTGCATTACATCCAGCCCTCCGCCAGTTGGAAATAGTTGGTCGGGCCTCGCGATCGGCGCGGTCCTCATCGACGTGGCGGTCTTGGCGATATTCAGCGGCGCTCTGGAAATGCTGTGTATCCGGGAGAGCAACTACTTCTGCATCAAGGCTCGGGCGCGGGATGTGGATGGCCGCGAGGTCCGGGGTCTGTACGTGCATGCCCTGCTCCACAGCTATGTTGACGTTGACGACCCCTACTATCTTCGGTACTCCTACGAGAAGGTGTTCGCTGATCTGGCAACCTACCTCGGTCACACCGACCCGGACATGTATGTCATATACATAGGTGGTGGCGGATACAAAATACCCCGATTTCTAGAAGTGATGTTTCCTTGCAGCAACCTGGAAATTGTGGAGATCGATCCAGAGGTGGCGAAAATTGCCACCGATTATCTGGGCCTCGGCCCCAGGGCTCGCATCGTTACTTACAATGAGGACGCTCGAACCAAACTCCAGCAGTTGGACGAGGGCAAATACGAGATGGTGATGGGGACGCTTTCAATGATGTGTCTGCGCCGTACCACCTGACTGCGCGGGAGTTCAACGAACACGTTAGAGACCTGCTCAGTGACGGTGGCGTATACGCGGTGAACATCGCGAGATGCACGGAGGGCGGTTCCTTCACTCCTTCGTCCATACTATGCGGGGGACATTCGATTACATCTGCGTTATGCGGGACGATACGCGGTGCGCCTCGGACGACCGCTACACTTTTGTGGTCGCTGCTTCGGAAGCGCAAATATCGTCTCGCCAGATTGGAGAAGCTAACTTCCTGGCAGGTCGTCCCTCGTCCATAACTCAGTTCAAGCCTCATTCAGACTTTGAGCTATGGCAAGGCTCCCAGGAAAATGTTCTGTTTACAAATGATTCCGTGCCAGTGGATCGAATGCATGGGCCTCTCTATTTGGAAAGCCGGTCTTTTGTGAATTAGCCGCAAGCCAAAGATAATTGACGCCTAGATCACGGGATGTTACGTTTCCCCAATAACCTCATTCGACGAGGAGGATCAGTGTCATGCGTCTTCACGATTACCTTGAGTTTTACGCGAGAGAACGCCCAAATGTGGATTTTGTCGTCATGGGGAACCGAAGCCTCACTTATGCGGAGGCTGACACGCGGGCGAACAAACTCGCAAACGCTTTCGCCGCGGCAGGACTTCAGAAAGGCGACCGCTTCACCTACGTTTCCAAGAACAGCCTGGAGTATCCGATCGTGTACTTCGGCGCGTCCAAGGCAGGCGTGGTTCCGGTGCCGTTGAACTACCGGCTTGCTCCTCCTGAATGGGCCTACATCGTCAACGACTCCCAATCGAAGATGCTCTTGAGTTCCGCGGAGTATCAGGAAGGGATCGACGCGATTCGTGGAGAACTGGAGACCGTCGGCAAGTATATCTCGATTGAAGGAGATGGCGAGTCAAGGTGGGATGATTTCAATGTATGGGTTGATGGTCAGCCAGACTCTCGGCCTGCCCGTGAAGTCGACCACGGCGATGACCTTTACCAGATGTACACCAGCGGCACAACAGGACGACCTAAGGGCACGGTTCTGGCACACGAAGCTGTTACTGCCAACATGACACAGGCCACGCAGATCATAAACATAGAACAGGGTGACCGTGATCTGATCATCGCTCCTCTGTATCACGCTGCGGCCGCTCTGACAGCCTTCGCTGTTGTTGGGATGGGCGGAACTCTCGTCATTCACGAAGACTTCATTCCACCGGATGTTGTCCGCGCGCTGAGCCAAGGCAATATCGCTTACACAACGATGGTTCCTGCGATGATTCAGGCATGCCTAGTCTATGTGCCGGATGTGGCCGAGCGGAACTACGACACTCTCAAAGGAATCACCTATGGGGCTTCACCTATCGCCGAGCAGACCCTTCGAAGGGCGATGGAGGTGTTCAAGTGTGATTTCACGCAGGTTTACGGTATGACCGAACTGACTGCCTGTGTAACATCTATGAGTCCTTCAGATCACAGTCGCGCTCTGGAGAGCAAATCTGAACTGCTGCTCTCAGCAGGCAGGCCTGTGGTCGGCGCAGAAATCCGTATTGTCGACGAAGACGACAACGACCTGCCCAACGGGACCATCGGCGAGATTATCGTCAACGGCCCCCAGGTTATGAAGGGATACTGGAACCTTCAGGACGAGTCCGACGAAGCCCTCAGGGGGGGCTGGATGCACACCGGCGACGCTGGTGTTGTTGATGACGAGGGATACTTGTATGTTCAGGATAGGGTCAAAGACATGATCGTGTCCGGCGGAGAGAACGTCTATCCTCGGGTGGTCGAGGATGTTCTGTTCACTCATCCGGCGGTGGCTGACAGCGCAGTGATCGGAGTTCCCGACGCTCAGTGGGGCGAGGCCGTCAAGGCTCTGGTAGTTCTACGAGAGGGGGCCTCAGCGACCGATGAGGAGATCATGGAGTTTTGCCTGGGAAAGTTGGGCGGTTTCGAGCGACCTAGGTCGGTGGATTTCGTCACTGAGTTGCCAAGAAACGCGACTGGCAAGGTTCTAAAACGGGTTCTCAGAGAGCCGTATTGGGAAGGGCATGGACGGCGAGTCGCTGGCGTGTGAGGTTGCGCTTATCGCCGTTCTGGCACGAAGTGTAGAATCTAGGAGTAGATATTCGACGATTCTTCCACTTGGATCAGAACGGTTGGTATTCTTCGCGACTCCGAGAAAAACGGTTGACCCTATGGCATCATGCCAAGCTACGACTGCGTCTTTGGTGAGATAGTGGTAGGCTCGGCTCCGGCCAGCGTTGTGTATCATGACGACTTTGTTATCGCATCCATGGATATTCGGCCCCGTAAATCCGGGGCCAACCTGAGAGTTGCCAGAAGGTTCAAACGCAGTTGGGTCGAGGACACGACATCAATCATATTCGTAGCGATGTTGTTTACGGCGTTGATCGCGGTAGGGTTGACAACGGTTAAGTCAATTCAGTACGCGACGCGTTTGACTTTGAATTATTGACGGGCCAACTTACGGCAGTTTTGTTCATCGTCGCAGTTCGTCGCGCCTGACTAAACTCGAATCGGCGGGCGCCATGAAACATCGAGATTTGCGAATGCCGAACTCTAGGTGCTTGCGGCGCCGTCAGAACTTTGGCCGTTGCCGGAGACGGGAAGTGACTCTTCAATGGCGGCGTAGTTCATGTGGTACAGGTTGGCGTACAGGCCATCCATTGCTATCAATTCGTCGTGGTTCCCTATCTCTGTGACTTCTCCGAGATTCATAACGATGATTTTGTCCGCTCCCCGGATGGTCGACAGACGGTGGGCGATGACGATTGCGGTGCGCCCTTTTAGCAGCTTTAGAAGCGCTCGTTGGATCATCATTTCTGTGTAGCTGTCGATATTGGCAGTGGCCTCGTCGAGTATCAGGATTCGCGGGTCGGCGACGATGGCGCGGGCGAAACTGATCAACTGGCGCTGTCCCACGCTGAGGTTGATTCCTCGTTCCGCTAAGAAGGTGTCGTAGCCTTCGTCGAGCCGTTCAATGAACTCGTGCGCGTCGACCGCTTTTGCGGCGTTCATCATCTGTTCATCGGTCGCGTTGGTGTGGTTGTATTTTATGTTCTCCCGCACGGAGCCTGAGAACAAGAACGGCTCCTGCAGCACCATGCTCATTTGTGACGCGAGTGAATTACGCGTGACGGCGCGAATGTCGTGACCGTCAACGAGGATTGAGCCTCGGCCATCTTCCACGTCGTAGAACCGCGACAATAGCGACACCAGTGTCGTTTTGCCAGCTCCCGTTGGACCGACAACAGCAACCACTTCGCCAGGTTTGATTTGGAAACTGATGTCCTTGATGACATCCTCGCCAGGAACATAGCTGAAGCTGACGTTCTTCATTTCGATGTCGCCTTTGACGGAGCCAATGGGTTTGGCGTCTTTAGCGTCAACCAGATCAGGTTTCCAGTCCAGCATGTCGAAAATCCGAGTGCCTGAGGCCATTGAGCGTTGAAGCTGAGTGTACTGCATGGTCAGGTTTCGGATGGGGTCAAAGAATCGCTGGATGTACAACACGAAAGCAATCAACGTGCCTAGGGCCAGGTCGTTCCCCGCAATCATGCGAGCGCCGAAGAATAGAGCAAAACCGATGGCAACTGCGGTCAGAATATCAACCGCCGGCAACAGGCCTGAAGACAGTTTGCTGGCCCACAGGTTGGCATCGCGGTGGTCGACATTCTTCTCGTCAAACAACATCAGGTTGCGCTCTTGCCGGTTCATGGACTGCACGACTCTGACGCCTGTGATATTTTCGTTCAGGGAACCATTCACGATGGATATGGCGCGGCGAACCCACATGAACGCTTTTCGAGCGAATGGCTGCCATACTACCATTATCAACGTCAGCACGGGCAGGACGCTCATCGTGATCAATCCAAGTTTGAAGTTGAGCAGAAGCAACGCAATGACAATTCCGAGCAGGCTCAATAGCTCGCCCAAGGTCATCACTACCAGCGCCGAAAACTCTTGTAGCTGGGAAACATCGCCCTGAACGCGAGACATCAGCCTTCCAACTTCAGTGCGGTCAAAGAACCCCATCGACTGCTTTTGCACATGACCGAACATGTCCGCTCTGAGGTTAAATAGAACTCCCTGTCCAACTTTTTCCATAGCAAACTGTTGGACGTAATTCACTAGCCAATTAACGAGCGATATACCTATGAATAGCGCGAACATCCATGTCAGTCCCTCAAAATCTTTGAGGAAAACGTATTCATCGATAGCGACCTTAATGATCCACGGCACCGCGACCTGGGTGCCGGTGTATATGAGCATGGCGACGACCGCCACCGACGCCACGACTTTGTAAGGCAAAATGTACGGCAACAGACGAGCAACAACCCGCTGGTCATAAACATCTCCAAATACTTCTTCGTCTGGGTGTCCCCGGCTTACGCCGTGAAACATGCCCATAATTTTGTCTCCTCAGTTCGAACACCTCGACACACAGTCGCGTGGTTCACGTTCATGGTTTGGTTATCTTAAAATATGGAGATTCAGTCGCTGCCGACAGGAGAGCCGTCAGTCAGCACTGGAGCATCGATGTCGCGCATCACTTCTTCCTGCGGTCGGAGCTGAAGCTCGTATATCTCACGGTACAAGCCGTCTTTAAGAGTCAGTAGTTCCTGGTGAGTGCCCTGTTCCACAATGGCGCCGTCTTTGAGGACCACAATTATGTCTGCGCGATGAACGGTGCTCAGTCTGTGGGCGATAACAAATGTGGTCCGGCCTTCCATGACCGACTCCATGGCGCGGCGAATTAGATCTTCGGTTCGAGCGTCAACGCTGGATGTCGAGTCGTCCAGAATCAGCACCGGTGGGTCGAGCAGCACGGCGCGGGCGATCGACATCCTTTGACGTTGGCCGCCGGACAGTGTAGACCCGCGTTCACCGATCTGTGTGTCGTAGCCATCCGGTAGAGATTCGATGTGTTCGTGCATCTGGGCAATTTTGGCGGCGCGAACAATCTCTTCGTGAGACGCGTTCACGTTTCCATAGGCGATGTTCTCTCTGACAGTAGTGGTGAACAGGAAGACGTCCTGCTGGACGATTCCTATGTTCCGGCGCAACGACTTCAGTGTAGCGTCCCGAATGTCGATATCGTCAATCGTGATGTTGCCGCCGTTGACGTCGTAGAAACGAGGAATAAGATTGACAATACTCGTCTTGCCGCTTCCAGGCGGGCCAAGCAAGGCCACTATTTTCCCAGGCTCAATATCCAAGTTGAGCTTCGATAGCACCCGTGACCGCTCGTTGTATGAGAAGTCTACATTGTTGAACCGCACATGCCCTTTGGGCCGTTTCATGTCCAGGGCGTCTGGGTTTTCTTGGACAGGAGATTTTGCGTCTAAAATCTCGAACATTCGCTCACCCGCAGATGCAGCGCGGGCGTATGCGTTCACAATCCAGCCGGACATGCGCACCGGCATCTGGAGGATTTGCAGGTAAAAGATAAACTGTGCTAGTTCGCCCGTGGTCATCCTGTCGTTAATTACGAGATTGCCCCCAAACCAGAGGATAAGTCCCATCGCCACCATGAAAGTGAACAGCATGAATGACGTTGACGAGGCCCGCATTTTTTCAGCTTTGATGTAATTGTCAGCAACCGCGCGATTCTTTTCTTCGAATTTCGCCTCTTCGTAAGGCTCTGATGCGAAGGCTTTGACTACTTGAACGCCAGTGAAATTTTCCTGAACGACCGTGCTCATTTCAGCCATTTTTTCCTGGACGACGAGCCATATCGCGCGCATTTTGATGCGAATCATTCCAGAGTAGACGATCACAATAGGCATGAAGGCGACGCTCACCAGCCCCAATTGCCAGTCCATGCGAATCAGAATCGCAGCAACGAAGACGAACAACCCTAAAAAGTACGGACCTCTCACCAGACCCATATTGATGAACATTCTGATGTTCTCGGTGTCTGTTATGGCTCTGGACATGAGGTTTCCAGTGTGGTTGCGGTCGTGGAATCCGAAACTCTGATACTGGACGTGGTTGTAGAACGAGTTTCTCAAGTCGTAGGAGACAAATTGGGAGAGGGCTTCACCCAAGTAGGTCTGGAAGAAGGATAGTACGCCCCTGAGGACGCTGAGACCGAGGATTATAAGAACGATGTTGACGATGGCGCCCTGATCGTACTCGCCGGTTTCCAGCACCATTGAGATATCGTCGATTGCTTCTCCGAAATATTGGGGGAGCATGATGTAGGCGACCATCGCTCCGGCCATTGATGTGTAAGCGCCTACCAACCACCACTTGTGCTGGGCCGCGATTCCGATAATTCTCAGTATGTGGTTCATATATTTTACGCTACCGCGAACCTCCCTTTAACGGGCTTGGCGACAGGGGTGAATCTGTGTTTGCCATGCCTGTTTATCACCTTCACATTAATGTACTATCAGCGCGATAGGTTTTGCAAGAGGATTCGGATATAAGATTCGGAAAGTTTTTTTCATGAATTACTCATAGATGGACGATTTCAAGCGCGAACAACACAAGTA
>Ga0208113_1001296_pt1 | contig 12035 bp, 9 predicted proteins | sample Knorr_S7_td_NADW_FD_185598 | JGI IMG/M metagenome (GOLD analysis project Ga0208113, IMG submission 185598) | Marine microbial communities from Southern Atlantic Ocean transect - Knorr_S7_td_NADW_ad_2505m_LV_A (SPAdes) (version 2) | ecosystem: Environmental > Aquatic > Marine > Oceanic | place...
CTGGTAACTCACATGGTAGTGAGTATCACTACACAATTACCGCAACAGATAAATCAGGTAATACTAAGACTGTAACGACAACTGCTGGAAACTTCAGAATTGATACAGTAGCTCCTGATATGCTATCAGCGGTAACTGGTACACGTTGGGATACAGTATTATTAGTTGACAAGACAACCAGTGCTACAGACACTGTTAAAGTGACATTTAATGAATCTATGGACTCAGCAACTGTTGAAGCTGCTGACTTCTTAGTAGATGGTGTTGCTCCTGCCTCCGTTTCACTCGGTGGGATAAATGATAGTGCTGCTGATTGTCTAGATGGTGCAGGCGCGTCAGCCTGTTTCAAGGATGAGTATGTATATCTGAAAATGGGTACAGCTCTTGATCCTGACGCAAAACCAAAAATTGAGATGGTAGGTACAATTAAAGACTTAGCCGGTAACTCATTGAAACCAGCAACAGGTAAGACTGTAGCTGATACAGTGACTGCTACCGATGGTCAGAAACCTACTATCACCGACGAATTATTAACAGTTAAGGTAGGTACCTTGGCTGACCTTCTTGATGCCGCAGAAGAAACAACATTTACATGGACATCTTCTGAGAAATTAAGTGGAACAAGTACAGTTGTATTAATTTCAGGTGGTAACTCTGCACAGACTGCTTCAACAAGCAATGCAGTAACTATGACCACACCTACAACCGGTAGATTCTATGCTAAACAGAAGACTGCACCGTTTACTACCGATGGTATCTACGGTATCCAGATAAAGAACGTTGACTTAGCGTCAAATACTACAGTATCTGGTATTACTAAAGTAACTGATGAAGATATCTCTTCTCAGATCACTGCGAACCAAGCAGCTTCTACATCCTTGGATCTGAAGCTTGCAATGTGGCCAGTGGCTGATGCTGATGGTGATACTTCATTATTAGATGAAATAGCTATAAGTGTTGATGGTACAGCAATGGCAATTGCTGCTACAGCAAACTCTGGTGGAGCTGCATGTCTTGATGTTATATCAGCAACTGACATGTATGTGACTAGCTTAAATTACGCTGAAGCCGAAACCTTCAAAGTATGTCTAGGAACAGCATTGACTGCTACATCTATTGTAAAAGTTACTTACTATTATGCTAATGCAGCAAACGTTGTTGAAATTGACACTGCTGGTCCTACCCTTACATTCGACCCTGCAGGTGGAACTTCCACTGAAAAGGCAAGACCATATGTAAGCATAATAGCTGACGACGATGAATATGCAGATGACACATACACAACTGTTACTGTAACTAAAGCTGACCTTAAGAGTCCAAGTGGAGTAACTACTGATATCAGTGGTGACTTATCAACAGCTGACAATAAGAGATTCATATACGCACCTACTGCTGATATGGAACTTGGTCAGTGGACAATTACAGCTAGAGTGACTGACACAGCTGGTAACAAGTCATCTGAGACAACAAGTAAATTTACTGTTAAAGCAAGAGCTAAGTTCTCATTAGGCTTAAGTGCTGGATGGAACTTAATCAGCTTACCAAACAATCCTTCTAGTACTGCTATTGATACAGTAGTTGGCACCGCCAACGGTGTTTCAACTGTATATGCTTATCAGGATGGAGCCTGGAAAGTAGCTGTCAGAGAAAAGACAGCCGGAGTATGGGGAGCGTTTGCTGGTTCACTAACCACTATGGAAGGTCATAAAGCTTATTGGGTTAAGACAAATGACTTCCAGAGTCTCAAGATTGATATTCCTGCATTAGTAGGAGGAGCATCTGGTAGTGATACTCCACCAACACCTCCAACAATTGGAATAAATGTTGGTTGGAACATGGTGGCAGCTGTGGATACTAGTGGTGCTCTAGCAGATGATGCTGATGTATCAACTGTTAAAGCTTACCTAACTGGTCTAACAGTAACTAAGATGTACGAGTACACAACTGCAACTGGTACTTGGACAGGATATGCTTCAAACTCAGCCAGCAATGTGAAAGTTGGTAGAGGTTACTGGGTATATGCTACCAAGGCTGGTACATTGGTACCGTAACTTAGATTTAAACTAAACGTAGTTTAAAAACAGAGACCTCCCATATTTGGGAGGTCTCTGTTATATTAAGGAGAATTTCTTTGTTTTCAATATTAAAAAAGTATAATAAGGTTATCATTTTATTTGTAGTTGCTTTCCTTTTTCAGGGATTATCAAGTAACGCGTATGCGGCTCCCCCTTTGTTACCAATGGTTTTTTCTGGAACAATCAATGTTAACTCTGGCGAATCTCCAGATGGAAGATTATTAATTGGGCGAATTTTTGATTCTAATGATAGAATACTTTACACTTCAAATAGTGTTAAAGTTACTGGTAATAAATATGTAGCTCTCACTCTTGGACCAATGGAACCAGTTGTCATAGATAAACAAATTAAATTTTATTTTTTATGTGGCGAAATACCATGTATTGATGCTGCTACTGAAACTATTAATTATGCCAGCGCTAAAGTTAAGTTTCGTTATTCTTTAACTTTTACAAAAGTACCCCCTACACAATCAGAATTTGATGCAGCAGCAAAGACAAAGGCAGCCGCACAAGCAGCAACTCAAGCAAAGGCTAACAAAATAGCTGCAGAAGCTGTTGCAAAGGCAAAAGCAGACGCAGCAGCAGCAAAGGTAAAAACAGACGCAGCAGCAGCAGCAGCAAAGGTAAAAGCAGATGCAGAAGCAGCAGCAAAAGCAAAAGCAGACGAAGTTGCTAATAAGGCACAATCTAAAGCAGATGCAGCAGTAGCTACTAAAGCTACTGCAAAAGTTGATCCTGAGCCACAAACTGCTTACCCTTCAGTTTATTCCGGCTCTATACTAGTTGCTGGTACAGAAATGCCAGGCAATGCTGTATTAACTGCTAAAATTGGCGATTATACTTCTCCACCAGCAATAATCTCAGGGAATTCTTTTCAAAATTTAGTTATATCCCCTGGAAATTCTACTTATATAGATAAACCTATTATATTTATGTTAAATAACGTAGAATCTGAACCTATTATAGAATTATATAAACCTGGATTAACTAAAGCTCTTAAATTGATTTTTGTTGGAGTACCTATAGACACTAAAGTTAATGAAGAACCTAAAGAAATTTCTTCTTCCCCGCCATCTGATACTTCTTCTGGTTCCAATTGTTCTTTTGTATCTTCTAATAATAATAAGAATTATTCAGGCGCGATAAGTTTGGCATTAATGCTATTGATTCCATTGGTAGCATTTAAATCTACAAAGAAGAAATAAGTAAATTTTATAGATTACTTATTTTGATTTAAAAGAACTATTCTTTTTTCTTTAGGTAAATTATTTGGAGTAATATTTAATTTGTTTAGATTTATTTTGTCTTTTATTCCAAAAGTTATTCTGCTATTTTCATATAATTCTTCTTCATTATATTCTGTTTGAATATTAGAAATTATTATAACTCTATAATCTATATCATCAATTAATTTTTGGAATCCATTATTCCCAATTTTGTTTATATTAGTATAAGGTGTCATTATAATTTTAGGGTTTTCGGAAGACAGCCTATTTTTTTGATTTTTAGGTATTTCTGTTTCATTGACAGATAAGATTTTTATACCTTCCACTTGAATAAGATGATAAATTGCGTAATTATCGTTATTTTCTACAGATATTTCATCTTGTAAAATATGCTGTGTTTTTTGTTCTTCAAAGTCTATCAAAGATTGTTGTATTGGGGTTCCATTTGTCTCATTATTTTGAGATTCTTTAGTTGTATTATTTTCCGATTCTGAATTGTTTTCATATCCTATAGAAGTTATATAAAAATTTCCAATTTCAAATTCACCCGGAGAATTGATAATAAGGTGACCATTATTATTTGATTTTATAGTTGGGTTATTAAAGAGTCCAACATTATAGTTATTTTTTGTTACAGGGTTGGTAACCAGGGTATAATTTCCCGATATTATTTTCAATGAATTAGATTCAGTTAAAGTTATTTCCATAATTAAATTAAATATTTTATTTTATCTCAGTATATCATAAGGAATTCTTTAGTTATATTTAGTCTTTTACCATTAATTTTGATATTTTAATAAATATGTAAATTATAAGAATATTTAGAAGTATCAGTAATTTTAGTATAATCTATTTTTAACTATTTAAATAATATGTAAATATGCCAGATAAAAGAGATTATTATGACATACTAGGAGTTTCTAAAAGGGCAACTGATGAGCAATTAAAAATTGCTTTTAGAAAGAAAGCCTTGGAATATCATCCTGATCGTAATAAATCAAAAGATGCAGAAGAAAAATTTAAAGAAATTAATGAAGCTTATCAAATATTATCTGATTCTGAGAAAAGAGCTAAATATGATCAGTTTGGACATGCAGGTGTTACAGGAGCAGCTGGATCAGCAGGTTTTGGAGGATTCGGTGATATATTTGATGCTTTTTTTGGAGGTTCCCAGTCTTCATCTAATAGAAAAGCGTCATATAGAGGAGCAGATTTAGAATATCCAATAACATTAGAATTCGAGGAATCTGTTTTTGGTGGTGAGAAAGGCATAACAATTGAAAAATTAATTAGGTGTGATACTTGCAAACCTATTAATTGTTCGAATTGTTCAGGTACAGGTCAGATAAAAAGAGCTCAGAGGACTATGTTTGGACAATTTACACAAGTTGTAAATTGTCAAAAATGTAGTGGAACAGGAGATTCATATGATAGTGGGTGTCAGAAATGTAAAGGTTCCGGAAGATATCAAGATACAAAAAATATTTTTGTTACTATTCCTCAAGGAATAGATGATGGAATGCAAATCAGATTACAAGGCGAAGGCGAACCAGGTTTTGGTGCTGGCCAAGATGGAGATTTGTACATAGTTGTAAAAGTTCAGGAACATAATATATTTGTAAGATCAGGTAATAATATTGAAATATCTATAGAATTAAATGTGCCTACATTAGTTTTAGGAGGAGTGATAAAAATACCAACAATTCAAGGAGAGGAAAGTTTAACAATTGCGCCTGGAACACAATCTGGTCAAATTTTTAGACTAAGAGGTAAAGGAATTGTGGATGTCAGGGAACAAAATAAAAGAGGTGATGAGTTAATTAAAGTTTTTGTGAAAATACCTAAAAAGCTTACTAAAGAGCAGAGAGAAATTTATCAGAAGTTACAGGCTATTTCTGAAGATGATACTAAAAAGAGTGTTTCAGATTGGGTAAGCAGGATAAAAGATAGATTTTCTTAATATTAAGGAGATATAAACATACAAAAAAACAAAAAATGGACTTTAATCTCAATTAATATTACTGATGAGTATGTTGAACCTGTGACAAATTTGTTGGCTACATATACAAGCGGATTAATATATTACACTTCATTAACAGAATTCATTAATAGAACTAAAGTAGAAATTTGTTTAGAAGGTTTAATTGATTGCAATAATATTGAATTTATCAGTATAGGTGTGAATTTATTAAAGACATTCGACAAAGATATAAAGTTATGTATATCTGATATAAATGAAAAATCTTTATCTGAATTTATGAATTATTCAGCTGAACCAACAATTATTGATGATTTGTATATTTTACCAAATCATAATAGGCAAAATAAAAAAAATAATCTATTAAGTAAAACAATTTTCATTAAACCAGGTTTAGGTTTTGGAACTGGTAAACATCCGACTACCAAACAATGTATTAAACAAATTCAGAATATAGGTAATGGATATGTTTTAGATATAGGCTCAGGTTCAGGTATTCTTAGTATTGTTTCATGCTTATATGGTGCTATTAAATGTACAGCTGTGGAGAATGACGAATTAGCAATACATAATGCAATTCATAATATAAAAGTTAATAATATGGAAGATAAAATTGAATTGATAAATATAAATTTCGATAATTATAATTCATCAAATTTATTCGATACTATTTTAGTTAATGTGGATCATACATTTTTGCTGGATAATATTGATAATTTAAAAAGATTTTTAAAGCCTGAAGGTAATCTAATTATTTCTGGATTTAAAAAAAATATGCAAAATAATATTTTAAAATTATATGATAAATTTTTTGATATTATTGATAATACTGATGAAAATGATTGGTGTTGTTCTAGGATGTTAAAAAATGAATCATAATGAAATAATGAAAAATGAAATCAGATTTTATATGGATTTTCCTGTAACTGATAGAAATAATATACAATTTCCAAAGCATCTTATTCATCAATTTACTAATGTACTCAAAAGAAAGAAAGGGGATAGTATATTTATTTTTAATGGAAAATTTAAAGAATATAAAGTTATTTTAGACAAGGTGTCTAAATTTGAAGTTAAAGGGCATATTGAAGAAGAATATAATTATAATGGGGAATTAGATATAAATATTACCCTTTATCAATCATTAGTTGAGCCTTCAAGAATGGAAATGATTATTCAAAAATGTACAGAGTTAGGTGTGAAATGTATTGTACCTGTTATTTCAGAAAAATGTAAATTTAAATTTATTTCTGAGAATAAATTAAAACGATGGAAAAATATTGTTAAAGAAGCATCTGAACAAAGTTTTCGTTCTGTATTGTTAGATATAAAAGAGACAATGAATTTTAAAGATGCCTGCTTACAATCAGAAGGATTGAGAATTTTTTGCAATGAATTTGAAGTGAAAAATAATATTAATTTAATTACAAATACTGTATTAGAAAGTAATTTTAATGGTAATGTTTCAATATTTGTCGGACCAGTTTCCGGATATAGTGCTAATGAAATTTTATTGGCAAAAAATTGTGATTTAAAAAGTGTTAGTTTAGGTAAAAGAATCTTGCGTACTGAAACTGCTGCTATAGTTTCTGTAGCCAATGTTATAAATCAATTAACTTAATCAGTAAATTTTATATGTTTCCTATTGTATTTTTAAGTAATTCTTTAGGATGCTTTTTTTGATTAAATACATCTATAAGTAAATCTATAAATGTATGATCTGTATTTAATTTTTTGGATAATGCCTTAGCTCCATATAATGTATCAAGCCCTTCGATTATATTATTTATTTTTTTATTGATAGTATTTATAGAATACCCTTCGGCTAAATATTGTCCTGCAAGCCTGTTTCTACTTAGTGGGCTATAAGAGGATGCTAAAGTATCTCCTAATCCGGATAACCCGCTAATTGTTACTGTTTGAGCTCCTGCTAATAAAGCTAATTTTACAATCTCGCTAAAAGCTATACTTATAAAAGCTCCCTTTAGATTATTACCAATATTTAATCCGTCACATATGCCAGCACCTAATGTAACTATATTTTTCAGAGCTCCACCCAATTCAACTCCAATAGTATCATCAGATAAATATATTTTAAATTTATTCGATTCGATAACAGTTTTTATATTGTTTAATAATGAAAAATTCTTTGAAGCAATAACTGTGCTTGTAGTTTTATTTTCATATATTTCTTTTGCTAGATTTGGACCAGATAATATTGAAATATTTTTTTCTTTAATGAATGTAATTTCTTCTGTTAATACTTCTGAAAGTCTTTTACCTGATGTTTTTTCAATTCCCTTTGATGCAATTAAAAATTTGTGATTTTGATTTAAATTATTATAGATAATATTTAGATTAGATCTTATAGATTGAGAAGGAAAAGCAAGGATGATCAGCTCAGAATTATCTATAGTAGATATATCTGAAGATAACTGTATGCTTGATGGTAAAGATTTTAATTTATCTATTTTATTTATTCTATTTTTTGCCTCTAATTCAGTTCTGCATAGAATTTGGACTCCCGCCTTTTCTTTATTAATTAAAGTTGCAATGGCTTGTCCCCAAGTTGTGTTTCCAATTATAGTTATATTAGATATATTAGAATTTTCTTTCATTATTGTTTATTAATTTTTTAATATTTTCTTTATGTCTTATTATTATTATTGTTAGTGCGCCTAAATAAAATATAAGGTATTCCATAGGATATACACCGATTATTATTAGACTAATAAATGGTATAAATGAAATTAACGCTCCTGATAGAGATCCTATTGATGCAGTTTTAGTTTTTTTTATTAACAATAATGAAATTATCATTGTTATTAGTGTAATCTCATATGCAATTGCTGTAAATGAGCCTATTGCTGGTGCTACTCCTTTTCCACCTTTGAATTTTAAAAATATTGGCCAGCAATGCCCAAGTATTATTGCGATTGAAGTTGTTGAAATTATCATTGGGATAGATTCATTATTTAAATATGGGATATTATTTGATAATTTTAAATATATGATTAATGAAAAAGCTTTAAAAAAATCTAAGAGAAATACTAGTATTCCAATTTTAAGACCTAATATTCTTGTAACATTTGTTGCTCCTGTGGAACCACTGCCAATGTTATGTAAATTTTCATTTGAAAAGAATTTTGTAATTATATAACCAAAAGGTATAGAACCAACAAAATAGCCAATTATTATACAGATCAGATAAATTATTTTTTACTCCTAGATTTAAATATTAATTTTATCACCACACCATGAAAATCATATTTTTCTCTTATAATATTTTCCAGGAATCTTTTGTAAGAAAAATGAATATATTCTGAATTGTTTACTTCAAATTCAAATACATTTTGATAGTATTCATGTTGTTTAATATTATAAATATGAAGCGATTGTCCGGGTTTGTTTTTTGGAGGATTATATGCAATTTTTTCCATTATAAAATTTTTTAGTTGATCGGCTTGTAATATTTGTTTTGATTTAGAGTATATAATTGTACATTCTTTGATTAGTTCATCTATTCTTGTCCCTTTGAGACCAGATATATATATTAATGGTGCAAATTTAAGAAATTTAAAATTATTTCTAATTTTATTTTCTATTTCATTTAAATTTAAATTTTTGCTTTTGATGATATCAGATTTGTTGACGGCAATAATTAGTCCATCTGTTGAATTGGTTAATGTTTCAATTATATGAGAATCTTGGTTGGTTGCTACTTCTATAGGATCAATTAATAAAATACTTAAGTTTGATTCGGATATAAAATCTATAGCCTTATTTATACTTACTTTTTCGATTTTACCTTTAATTTTTCCACGTCTTCTTATTCCTGGAGTGTCTATAATATTAAAGATTTGATCAGAAATATTTAAATCAAAATCGATACTATCTCTTGTGGTACCGGGTATATCACTTGTAATAGATCTTTTGGAACCGTGTAATTGATTAAATAAAGTTGATTTCCCAGTATTTGGACGGCCTACAATAGATATTTTTATAGTATTACTTTTATTTTCTTCTTCAAATAGTTCCATTGTATTTATAGGTAGTAAATTTGATATTTTGCTGGTCAGTAGGTCTATATTAATATTGTGATATGCACTTATACTTACAATGTCTTTTAAACCAAGTTCATAAAATTCATTAGTATAAGTTTCTCTTTTGTTATTATCTACTTTGTTAACTACAAGTATTGATTTTTTGTCAGAATTTCTTACAATTTGAGCTACTTTTTTATCTATGACAGTTATTCCGTCATTAACATCTGTAATCATAATGATTAAATCGGATATTTTAAGTGCTTTTTCAATTTGTTCTTTGATTTCTTCAGAAAAATCTTCATATTGATCATCTGAAAACCCGCCTACATCCGTGAGAACATATATTTGATTATTTATTGTGATTTCTGAATTTATTCTGTCCCTCGTGGTCCCAGGGATAGTACTCACAATGGCTTTTTTTTTGCCAATCAGACGATTAAAAAGTGTAGATTTACCTACATTTGTTCTTCCTATTAGAGCTATATTATACTTATTCATTGTATTTTATCTTTAGGAATACAATTTATATAACAGAGCAGCTTGAGAATGCATTCTATTTTCAGCTTGTTCAAATGCTAATGATATTGGTGAATCTAATATACCAATTTCGATTTCCTCACCTTCTTTGGCAGGCATATCATGCATTATAAGTACTGTATTTTTGGCTAAGGAGATTAATTTTTTATTGACTTGATAATTTTTAAAATCCTTTATTCTAATTTCTGATTCTTTCTCCATTCCCATGCTTACCCATTTGTCAGTGTAAATTATGTCAGCATTTTTTACAGCTAAATCTGGATTTTCTTCCCAGTTCATTACAGATTCTTTTTCCTGAGACAAGCTTTTTGACTGATTAAAAATAAATTGTGGTATCTGATATTTTGAAGGAGAAGAATAAGTGAAATTTATTCCCAAATGTCCACAAATTAAACTTAAGCTAGAAGCAACATTATTCCCATCACCAATATAACAAAAGTTAATGTTATCTAATTTTCCAAATTTTTTATAAATTGTATATATATCAGCAAGAGCTTGGCACGGATGCTCTAAATCAGATAATGCATTAATAATATTTATATTTGCATTTTCTGTAAAATTGATTAATGTTGAATGCTGATAAACTCTTGCAATAATACCGTCAACCCATCTATTTAAGTTTTTTGCAACGTGTGCAATACTTTCTCTTTTACCTAGACCAATATCATTTCCACTTAGGTATATAGCATTACCACCTAATTTTTTTATTGCAACTTCAAAAGACACTCTTGTTCTTAGCGAAGCTTTTTCAAAAACTAAAGCAAAATTTTTATTTTTTAATATTGAATTATAATTTCCTTGTTTAATAGTGTCAGTTAAAAACAAGAAATCTTCATGTTCTTTTGAACTCCAATCATTTACCGACAAGAAATTATTAGGCAAATTTACCTCCAATTAAGTAATTTTTATTCTTGTGTTTTTTATTAAGAATAAACTTTATTGTTAATTTATACATAATATCCAAATCTTGTTAATTTTATACTGAATTGTGGATAAGTAGTTAAAATTCGTGGATAAAATTACATGTAAGTGGATAAATAGTAAATTAATTTCATTATAATCTCAAGGTGATTGATGTTCATTGGTTATATAATATTAATAATATAAATATAATAACTCCTTACTTAAATTGAAAAATAATAGAACTCAATTATTAGATAATAATTCAACTTCTTTTTTAGTAAATTATTTCCCTAAATTTTTATATTTAGGGGTTTTTGCAATTTTGTGCATGCCATTTGTTGTTTCCTTCGATGTTCTTTATCCTTATACAGTTCCAAAAGCTTTATGGGTGCAAACACTGAATTGGATAATGTTAAGTATATATTTGTGTGGAATAATTTTAAATAAAGAATTGTATGTTAGATATAAACCTAAATTAAATTTTATTTTTTATTTATATTTAACATATATATTGTTATATTTTCTGAGTTCAATCTTTGGAGATGATTTTAATTTTAGTTTTTTTGGCGAATTTCAGAGGATGAATGGAGTTTACTGGCACTTACATACTCTTATCTTTTTATTTATATTATCTGGATGTTCTAATATAAATAAATTTTTCTATAATTTATTTTCTTTTATTTTCTTTACAGGTTTTATATTCGCAACATTTTATATTTTAGAATATTATAAAATATTTTATTTTGATATGCCTGGATATAGCGATCAGACACGTGCTGTATTTACTACAGGTAACCCGGGGTTTGCAGGATTGTATATGATGCTTATTTTCTTTATTGGATTTGGGTTATTTAAGGTCAATTTTGTCAATATTCCATTTTCATTATTAAGGTTAAATAAAATCAAATATCTATATAAATGTTATATATATTATTTTTATGTATCTATTACTATGTTTTTATTGCTAAGCGCTATAATTCTTACGGGGTCTAGGTCAGTTATCCCAGGATTACTTTCCGGAATTATTATGTATGTTATTCTACTATTTTTTTCTTTTAAAAATCAAATTAGTCAAAGAAATTTAATTAATGTAATTTGTGTAATTATTTTTATTTTTATTTCCATTGTATTGTTATTTTTAGTTACGGGTATTATTGATACTTCAATCGATCGATTTGCAGATATTTTTAATAATCGGAGCGAAAGCGGAGATAGGGGATTATCTTCTCGTTTGAGTAATATTAATGTAGCGATTAAAGCATTTCTT